>WNEY01004041.1_pt1 | contig 23110 bp, 26 predicted proteins | sample 5400531 | NCBI WGS metagenome assembly WNEY01 (sample SAMN13153338, study PRJNA577476) | soil metagenome | isolation source: 200 cm saprolite under Douglas fir tree site 1 | place: USA:California | collected 2015-04-18
AAGCGCTGCGCGGCCAGCTCAAGGAGGCCGAGCGGCGCCTGAAGGCGCTGTCGGAGCAGCTGCGCACTGCCAGGGTGAAAGGCGGCAACGGCCTCGCGGTCAAGAGCGGCAAAGTGCCGTTCGTGACCGAGACCGTGGACGCTTCGTCGCCCGACGAGCTCGCGGCCTACGCCGACCGCTACCTGGAGATGGTGAAGTCGGGGGTCGTAACCGTTGTGGCCGGTAACCAGTTTGTGATCAAGGTGTCCAAGGATCTGACGCCTGAATACGATGCTGCCCGCCTGGCGTCTGTGCTCGGCAAGGGTGGGGGACGGCCTCACCTGGCGCGAGGCACGCTCAACGGCACTGCCGCCGAGGCGTTCAAGAGGCTCGAAGAGGCGCTAGGCGTCGGGGCCGACTCCACGTGACGAAGTTCAAGTTCCTGCGCAAGCGCAGCGACTACTACCGCCACTTCACGGTGCTCGACATCGGCACCGACCTCATCAAGGTGCTCGTGGTCAGGCGGGATGGGCTGGACGGCGAGGTCCTCGGGGTCGGCCGCGAGCCGCAGGCGCCGGCGGCGATGTCGGGGGGCGCGATCGCGGACCTGGAATCGGTCATCCAGTCCTGCAACCGGGCGCTCGAAGCGGCCGAGGACATGGCGAAGACGGTTCCTGGCCAGGTCGTGGTCGGGATCGCGGGTGAGCTCATCAAGGGTTTCTCATCGACGATCGCCTACCCGCGTGAGGACTCCAAGGGGCGCGTGCGGGCGGGCGAGGTGTCGGCGATGCTGCAGATGGTCCAGCGCCGCGCGCTCCGCGAGGCGCAGCACCTGCTGGAGCTGGAGCGGAGCTACGGCCAGCTCGAGGCGCGCCTGGTCCATTCGGCGATCACGAACATCCGCGTCGACGGCTACCCGGTCACCAACCCGGTTGGCTTCACGGGCAAGAACCTGGAGATCACCGTCTTCAACACCTTCGCGCCGATGACGCATATCGACGCCATCGACACGGTCGTTCGCGAGCTCGACCTCGAGCTGGCTGCCGCCGTTGCCCAGCCATACGCGCTGGCCCGCGCCTGCGCGAGCGAGGAGACGTGGGCCGAGGGCGGCATCTTCGTCGACGTTGGCGGCGGCACGACGGACGTGGCGCTCGTGCGTGACGGCGGAGTCGAGGGCACGCGCATGTTCAACCTCGGCGGACGCGCCTTCACCCGCCGCCTGGCGCTGGCGTTCGGACTCAGCTACGAGGAGGCCGAGGCGCGCAAGCTCCGGCACTCCGAGGGGCTGCTCTCCGCCGAGCAGCACCGGCAGGTCTCCGAGCTTCTCGGCGCGGATGCCGAGGTGCTCCTCCAGGGCCTGGCCCTGAGCGTGAAAGAGCTGTCACGTGGGGAGCGGCTGCCGACCAACATCTATCTGTGCGGCGGGGGCAGCCTGCTGCCTGAGCTCACGCTCGAGATGGTCAAGAACCACTGGGCCGCCGGCCTGCCCTTCCCTCGCGAACCTCACATCCGCCACCTCGTGCCCCCCGACGTCCGCAACCTGACCGACTCGACAGGCCAGCTGTCGAGTCCGCAGGACATCGCCCCGATGGGGCTCGCCAACCACGCTTTGAGGACCGAAGCCGAGGACCGCGCCCGAATGAACACCGTCATGCGCCGGGTCCTAAGCGGTATAAAGGTATGAATCCCGCCTCGCCAGGAGACTTCTAGACGCCATGGCAACCGATCCGATCTACGTCGAGACCGAGGAAGAGATTCCCGAGATCGTCGAGCGCCTGCGCCGATACCGCGGCGACGACACGATGCTCGTGCTACCGATGCGCTCCCGCATCGGACAGAGCAGGTTCAACTTCCAGCTGCTTCGCAACTACGCCGCTCGCATGGGCAAGCGGGTCACGGTGGTGTGCGACGACCCGGCCGTCCAGAAGATGGCCGCCGAGAGCGGGTTTCCAGTTTTCGGGGCTGTCGGGCCATTCGGCGAGGGGATAGCGTCCGAGCCCGAGGAGCCGCCGCCGCCGCGACGCTGGTGGCAGCGTCGCCTTGTGGCGCCGGTGACGCATGTCGGCGTAGCGGCGCCCACCAAGCTCCTCACCAAGAGCGCCACCGAGATCAAGCCCGGCCGATTCCTGCTTTACATTGCGGCGGCCGCCGTCCTGCTGGTCGGCCTTGCCGGGCTCGGGATCTTCGTCCCGTCGGCTTCGGTGACGCTGGTCGCGCAGGCCCAACCCTTCTCGCAGCGTGATGTGGAGATCCAGGCTCAGCCCGGCAAAGCGCCGATCCGAGTGCGGGTGGCCACGATCTCGAGGTCGGACTCCCAGGGCTTCAAGACCACCGGCGTCAAGCAGGTCTTGCTCGCGCCCGCGACCGGCCAGGTCACGTATACGAACAACTGCAGCGGCGGCGGGCATATAAGCCCTGGGATTCTGCTGTACCGCGGCCAGCGCCTGATCAACTCCAACAAGATCGAGTTCGCGCAAACGACTGGCGACACGGTGGTCAAGTGGGGTGCTTCTGTGAGTGGAGTCAACGTCGTGGCCGTCGTAGCGGGCTCCGCAGGCAACGTCGGCAGCGGCACCATCTCCGGGGCCAATGCAATCGAGGGCAACCAGTTCTCCTGTCTCACCGTCAACAACCCGCAGGCGACGGGCGGGGGCGCGGACGCTTCTTCGACGCCGCAGATGACCGAGACAGACTTCGACTCCGCGCGTGCGACCCTCGAGCAGGAGCTGCACCAGGGCATCGCCCAGCAGCTGGCCGCCGGCGTGCAGAACGGAGAGAAGCTCAGCGAGAACATCATCTTCAGCGCACCCAACATCAGCACCGACCACCAGCCCAACGACACGGTGCCAAGCTTCAGCGCGACGATGACCATCGTGGGCGAGGGCGACTATTACTTCGACTCAGATGTCACCAAGGCCTTCCAGACTTATCTCGCCCAACGTGTGCCGAACGACCAGCAGCTGCTCACGGAGAGCGGCACCCAGGTCACGTACCGGCTGCTCAGCGCCAGCACGGGCGGCAACCTCACGTTCGTGGGCAGCGCTACGGCCTACATCGCCGCCAAGCTCGATGAGGCGAAGATCCGGTCCCAGATCGTGGGCAGGCCCGTCACGAGCGCCAAGCTCTACCTCCAGCAGCTCGGCGTCCAGTCCGTGAACATCAAAGAGGAGCCCATGACCCTGCCGCTCATGCCCGTGCTCTCCAAACGCATCGCTATCCATTACGTCGTGCAGTCGGGGGTGCCACCGCCGACCGACCAGCCTTTCCCGACGGCATCGCCGACGCCCTCAGCAAAGCCATAACTGCGTTGCGGATCCTGGCGGTCGATCCCGGGTCGAAGCGAGTCGGCGTCGCCTTGAGCGATCCGACCGAAACCATTGCGCAACCGCTCGCGACCCTGCCGGCCGAGCCGGCGGAGACCCTCGCGAGGCGTGTGGCCGACACCGCGCGCAGCCACGAGGCGGACAGGATCATCGTCGGGCTCCCGCTGCGGCTCGACGGCACACACGGTCCGGAGGCTGCTGCCGCCCAGAGACTGGCCGCGGCCGTCCGCCACGAGTCTGGCCTACCGGTCGTGATGGTCGATGAACGTATGACGACCGCCGCGGCGGACCGCGCCCTCATCGCCGGGGGCGTCAAGCGCGCCCAGCGGCGGCTGGGCATCGACCGGGTGGCGGCTACGATGTTGCTGCAGGGTCACCTCGACCGGCGGCGGAGACAGAAGCCTGGCTGAAGACGAAGAAAGCTCACAGCGCATCACCCTGATCGACGAGGCCGGCCGCGAGCGGCAGTTCCAGCTCCACGACGCCTTCGACCATGACGGCGGCGTGTACTACCTCGTCGAGAACGTCGACGACCCGTCGCAGGTCCTGCTGCTGCGCGAGGCAGAGGGCGGCCTCGAGACGGTGGAAGGAGAGGAGTTTCGGCGCGTCATCGCCGCCCTCGAAGAGGATGAGGTCGAATGAGGCGGCTGGCGGTCGTCCTGGGCGTCATCGCCGTGCTCGGCTTCGGAACATCGCGCGGGCTCGACTGGTGGAACTACAACGTGTACACACCGGTGTCGCAATCCAGCCGGCAAGTGGTCTTCCATATCGACCCGGGCGAGCTGCCGGTTCAGATCGGCGAAGACCTGTACACGCAGCGATTGATCCGCGACCGCAACGCGTTCGACCTGTACGTGAGGATCACCAACGCCGGGCCGAAATTCGAGGCAGGCACCTTCCTGCTCAACCGCAACATGAACATGGCGCAGATCATCGACGCGCTCGAGCACGGCCGTCCAGACCAGCTCCTTGTCACCATCCCCGAGGGCTTCCCGCTCAAGTTTCAAGCCCAGTACGTCGAAAAATCCGGTCTGGGCACAGCGGCCGATTACCTGGCCGCGGCGAAGGATCCGGCGGTGGCCGCGCCCTTCGATTTCCTGTCGTCGCGGCCGGCCACCGCTGATCCGCCCCTGGAGGGCTACCTGTTCCCGGACACATATCTGATCGACCGCACCGTCGGAGTAAAGGAGCTGGTCAGGGCGCAGCTGGCGCAGTTCGGAAACGTATTCTCGCCAGCCCTGCGCGACCAGATCAAGCAGGCGACCCCCGCGCGGCCTGCCGAGAGCGTGGAATCGATGGTGATCCTTGCCTCGATGGTCGAGCGCGAGGCCAACAAGGACTCCGACCGAGGCAACGTCTGCAGCGTGTACTACAACCGCTTGAAGATCGGCATGCCGCTCGGCGTCGATGCGACCCTTCTCTACGCCCTGGGCAGGCTCACGCCTGAGCCGACCTACGCGGAGCTGCAGCTGAACACTCCCTACAACACGCGCAATCACGTCGGTCTCCCGCCGGGGCCGATCAGCAATCCGGGTAAGGCGGCTCTGCTCGCCTGCATCAACCCGCCGCAAACCCAGTATCTCTTCTACTTCGCGGATCGAAATGGCGTGACCCATTTCGAGACCAACGAGAACGACTTCGAACGCGACAAGCAGACCTATGGCGTGAGCGGCAGCTGAAGGCGTCATGCGGCGGAGGTCCGACGCAGATTCGCGGCATCGGCGGCCGGAGCCGAGGAGGGGGTGGCGAAAGGAGGAGCGCATCGTCGATGCGTGACGACGCAGCGCTGGGCCCCCCGACGCTGGCTTCAGCGCCGCGGCGTCAGCCGCCGCGCCCGGCCGCCTAGGACGCGAAGATGCGAGGAACTGCCGCCGCAGGACGCCATGTATATCTGCTGGGCCACGGGATCTCGTATTCCGCGAGCCCGGCCATGCAGAACGCCGCGTTTGCGGCGCTCGGTCTCGAGTGGAGGTACGACCTGCTCGACATCCCGCCGGAGGATCTTCGCGCCGCGTTGGTTCGGCTCCGGGAGCCTGATGTCGCCGGGGCCAACGTGACGATTCCACACAAGCGGGCCGTGATGGAGCTTCTTGATGGCGTGGAACCCGAGGCGCTGCGCGCACGCGCGGTCAACACCATCGCCAAGGAAGGAGGCCGGCTGGTGGGCTCGAACACCGATGTGGCCGCCATCCGAGCGGCAGTCGCGGAGGTCGGCGTCGAGCCGCGGGGCGCAGACGTGGTGATCCTGGGCGCGGGCGGGTCGGCCCGCGCCGCGGCAGTGGCGCTCGGCGGTGCGCATGTGACCTTCGTGGCCAGGCGCCCCGACGAGGTTGACCTTCCTGGCCGCGTCGTCGCATGGAGCGACGACGCCTGGCCGCGCCATGCGCGCTCGGCCGACCTCCTGCTGAACGCGACACCCTTGGGGCGCCGCGACGAGATGCCTCTGCGGCCCAACGCGCTCCCTCGGACCGGCGCTGTCGTCGACCTCGTCTACGTGCGCGGTGGCACTCCGCTCGTCCGCAAGGCACGCTCGTTTGGGCTCCGCACCGCTGACGGCTGGGGCGTCCTGTTGGCGCAAGGAGCGCGGTCCTTCGAGATCTGGACCGGAAAAGCCGCCCCGCTCGAGGTCATGCGCCAAACTCTCCCGCAATGAGTTCGCAGCCCAATGTCGTCGTCGCCATCGGGTGGGCGCTCGTCGGAGCGGCCGGCGGCTGGCTCGTGCGGTGGGGGTCGGTGCGGCTCGCCAAGCTGGAGGAGCTCGAGCCCGGCAACAAGCTCTGGCAGGTGTGGGGGCCACCGGTCGTTTCGGCCGTCGTCTTGGCCGCTTTCGGCTTCGAGCTCGGCTTCGGCTGGCTGCTGATTCTGCGCAGCGTCTTCGCGCTGGTGCTGGTGCAAGTGATCTTCTTCGACTTCGAGCACCGGCTCATCCTCGACCGGGTGATCTTCCCAGCCATGGCGCTCGCGGTCGCGGCCAGCGTCTTCAACCACCCCTGGTGGGCTGGGCTAGCTACCGGCATCGTGGCCGGCTTGCTGTTCGCCTTCCTCGCCCTGGTGGGTGCTTTGATCTTCAAGGCCGAGGCCCTGGGATTCGGAGATGTCAAGTTCGCCGCGTTCATGGGCTTCCTGCTCGGTCCCCTGCCGACGATCCAGGCGTTGTTCTACGGCGTGGTGCTCGCCGGGCTCGCGTCCATCGGCTACATCATCTGGAAGCGGTCGATGAAGGGGACCATCGCGTGCACTGGATCGTGCTCGTGAAGGCGCTGCTGATCCCCGTCGTCCTCCTGGTCATCGCGGCCATCGTCGACTTCACAGTGAAGTCCGGGACCGGCATCCCGCACTTCCGCACTATCGTCACCCTGGCGGCGGTCGCGATCGCTTTGTTGTGGTTGATCGTCGTGTGGATCCGATGGCAGTCGACGGCGTACACGCTGACCGACCAGCGCATCATCATCGAGTCTGGCGTGTTCGGCCGCTCGTCGAAGATCATCCCCATCGACCGCGTCCAGGACTGCACGACCAAACAAACGTTGATTGGTCGCATCCTCGGCTACGGACGGGTGGAGGTCGACGCCGCCGGCGCGCAGGGGGCCGAGGTCCTGAATCCACTGCCCAGCCCAGGGCAATTTCGCGACCAGGTCTTCGTACAGTCGGAACGACGCCGCGGCGGCGCGCCGAGCCCCGCGGCGCCGGCGAACCCGAGCGGCGTCTAGTTTCCCTGAAGCGAACACTCGCTCTAATCGGCTTCATGGGCGCGGGAAAGACGATTGTCGGCGCCCTGGTCGCGGAGCGGGCGCAAGCTGTGTTTCACGACCTCGACCTGATGATCGAAGACAAGGCCGGTATGGCCATCTCCGACATCTTCGCAACGCGAAGCGAGGCCGCCTTCCGAAAGATTGAGTCAGAGCTCCTGCCCAAGGCACTGGAACCTGGTGCGGTCGTCGCGCTCGGTGGCGGGACACCGATCGATGACGGCAACTGGAAGGTGATCCGCGAACGAGCGATGACCGTCTACCTGCAAGCGTCCTTCGAGACGATGTGGGTGCGCATCAGCGATTACGGAGAGCGGCCACTTGCCGCCAGCCTGCCCCGTCCCCAGCTCGAGAAGCTGCTCGAAGAGCGCCGCCCGCGCTACGAGCAGGCCGACCACACAGTCGACGCCAACCGGCCGCTCGATGACGTCGCCACGGAGGTGTTGCGCCTGTGGTCCGCCTGATCGTGGACGCTGCGCGGGGCAGCTACCCGGTGATCGTCGGCACGGACGTCCACCGCGAATTGCGCAACGTCGTCCGCCGCCTGGATCCGAGCGCAGCCGTGATCGTGACCGACTCCAACGTTCGCCCCTGGGCGCAGAAGGTGGCCAGGGCCATCAAGCCCTCCGGCGTCAAGCCGGTGATCCATGTCGTGCCGGCCACCGAGCGCTCGAAGTCGATGACCGCGCTGCGCGATGTGCTCGCGTTCTTCGAGAGGCAGAACGTCGATCGCGGCGGCCTGGTGATCGCGGTGGGCGGGGGCACGGTGGGCGACCTGGCCGGGTTCGCGGCCTCCATCTGGCTGCGCGGAGTGCGCCTGGTCGCGGTCCCGACGACGCTGCTGGCGATGGTCGACTCCAGCATCGGAGGCAAGACGGGCGTCAACGGGATGCGATCCAAGAACGCAATCGGGACGTTCTGGCCGCCTTCGGCGGTGGTGGCCGACATGGCGTGCCTGCAAACGCTGCCGCAGGTGAACTACCGGGACGCCTTTGCCGAGGTTGTAAAGTACGGCGTCGCCATGGATCGCGGCATCTTCGAGCTCCTCCAACAGGAAAGCCCGCGCCTTCTCGACGGCGATCGCCGGATCCTGGAAAGGGTGGTGTTCCGCTGCGTCACGGCGAAGGCGCTGGTGGTGGCGAGGGACGAGCGCGAGCGGGGCCCGCGAGCGATCCTGAACTACGGCCACACGGCGGGCCACGCCCTGGAGGCCGCCACTCGGTTCCGGGTCTCTCACGGCCGCGCGGTGGCGTTCGGAATGCGCGTAGCGGCGAGGATCGCGCTCGCCATGGAACTGTGCGGACCTCGCCTCGTCGACGCTCAGGACGCGCTGCTCACAGAGTTCGGGCTGCCGGACCGGGCTCCGGCCGCGGATCCCGCCCGCGTCCTGGCCGCGATGTCACATGACAAGAAGGCCCGCCGGGGCAAGGTGGCCTGGGTTATGCCGCGCCGCCTGGGCCACGCCGAACCAGGACATGCCGTGCCCTCGGCTCTCGTCCGCAGGGTGGTTCGCAAGGCGCTCGCGTGAAGCGGATCCTCGTCGTCAACGGCCCCAACCTGAACCTGCTCGGCAAGCGCGAGCCGCACATCTACGGGACGAAATCGCTGGCCGACCTGATGGATGCCGTCCGGGCGAAGGCAGGCGATCTGAAGGTTCAAGTCGACTTCTTTCAGGGCAACGGAGAGGCCGAGATCATCGACTTCCTGCAGAAGGAAGGACCCGGATCCGCGGGCATCATCATCAATCCGGGCGCGCTCTCGCATTACTCGCTCACGCTGCTCGACTGCTTGCAGTCCCTTTCCATACCGACCGTCGAAGTGCACATATCCAACATCCACGCGCGCGAGGAGTTCCGATCGAAGAGCGTGACTGCGCGCGCCGCGCGCGGCGTGATCACCGGTCTTGGGTTCACCGGCTATCTACTGGCGATGGAGTACTTGGCAGAGCAGCCCGATTGATCTCGACCAATGACTTTCGCAACGGGACGATGTTCGAGATGGACGGGCAGCTGCTCGAGGTCGTCAGCGTCGAGCACATCAAGCTGGCGCGCGCGGGCGCGGTCATCAAGGCGAAGCTGCGCAACCTGCTGACCGGGTCGATCTTCGAGCAGAGCTTTCGCAGCGGCGACAAGTACCGCACGGTTCGCATCGACAAGACGGAGTCGACGTATCTCTACTCGGATGGCAGCCATCACTACTTCATGGACACTCGTACCTACGACCAGGTTCCTGTGGACGAGGACCTGCTCGAATCGGTCCTGCCGCTTCTCAAGGAAGGCAGCCCGGCCTACCTGCTCACGTATCAAGGCAAGCTGATCGGGGTCGAGCTGCCGATCAACGTCGAATTGCGGGTCGTCGAAACCGACCCGGGCTTCAAAGGCGACACGGTTTCGGGCGCGACCAAGCTCGCCAAGCTCGAAACCGGTGCGGTGATCCAGGTTCCGCTGTTCATCCAGACGGGCGATTTGATCCGCGTAGACACGCGAACGCAGACGTACATGGAAAGGGCTTAAGCAGCCCAGCGCGCTCCAGCACTGACTCGTAACGACCGTTTTGATCCAAACGGGCGCAATCCGGAGCACGCACACATACGTTTGGATCCAAACGTGCGGAATCGCGGCAGCAGGGTCGCGCGAGGGGGTAGCATCCCCTGAATGGGCAGCAACGGATCGTTGGGTTCAGTTCGCGTGGCCAACGAAGTCATCGCCAGCATCGCGGCACTCGCCGCGTGCGAAATGGAAGGCGTCTCCGGAATGGACGAGGCTGCGGCGCGTCATTTCGGCGACTGGGTGCGCCGGCAGACCGCACATAGAGGCGTGCGCGTGCAGGTCGAAGCCGACCGCTCGATCCATCTCGACGTCTTCATCACAGTCGAATCAGAGGCGAAGCTGGCGGACGTCGCCAGCGCGGTCCAGGGAAACGTCGTCGAAGCGACCGAGCGGATGCTCGGGCTCGAGGTCGGCGAGGTCAACGTCTTCGTCTCCAGCGTCGCTTTCGCGAACTAGGAAAGGACCGCGTGGGGAAGCGGCACCAGGCCAGGGAGCTGGCTCTGAAAGTCCTGTTCCAGCTGGAGGCCTCGGACGATGATCCCGAGGAGGTCCTGAACTATCACGCCACCGAGGGCGCGGCGACCGCCGACGTCACGGCTTTCGCGGGCCAGCTCGTGCGGGGCGTCATCGCCAACCGCGAGAAGCTCGACGCCATCCTCAGCGAAGCTTCGGACAACTGGAAGCTCGAGCAGATGGCGAAGGTGGACAGGATCGTGCTCCGGATTGCGGTGTACGAGATCACGATCGACCGCCGCGTGCCCACCAAGGCCGCGATCAACGAATCGATCGAGCTCGCCAAGACCTTTTCCGGCGACGAAGCCGGTCGATTCGTCAACGGCATCCTGGGCCGCGTCGCCGCGACCGTGACTTGAGCGGCAATCCCGAGCCCACCTTCGAAGAGCTGCTGGCGAGCCTCGAGCAAACCATCTCGCGCCTGGCCGACGGCACCGCCCCGCTCGATGAGCTGGTCGCCGCCCACGAGCGTGCGCGGCGGTTGCTGGCCGACGCCGAGGCCCGCCTCGAAGCCGTGAAGACGAGGGCCGACGCCATCTCCGCACAATTGCGGGGTTGAGATATCTCCTGGCCCCGATCATCGCCTGGACGATCTGCCAGGCCGCCAAGGTCACCCTGACCTCGGTTCGACAGCGAAGTCTTAACCTTCGCGTGCTCGCGGAGACGGGTGGGATGCCGAGCAGCCACAGCGCCATCGTCATGGGCCTGACGGCGGTGATCGGTAAACATTTGGGGCTGGCTTCCCCTGACTTCGCGATCGCCCTTATCTTCTCGTTCGTGGTCATGTACGACGCCGCCGGCCTGCGCCGCGCCGCGGGGCGCCAGGCAGCGATCCTGAACCGGCTGGTCGAAGACCTCGTGCATATGCGCGGGGTGCAGGAGCCGATGCTGCGAGAGCTGCTCGGCCATACGCCCGTCGAAGTACTCGTAGGCGCCGTCATCGGCGTCGCGGTCGGGTTGATCTTGTAGATGACGCGGCTTGACGTGCTGATAACGAGGAGCGGCCTCGCCGAGTCACGTGAGCGCGCGCAGGCGCTGATCATCGCGGGCAAGGTCCGCGTCGCGGGGGAGACTATCCGTAGGCCCGACCGATCTGTGAGCGAAGACGCGGCGATCTCAGTCGAAACCACCCCGGACTACGCAAGCCGAGGCGCGCTCAAGCTCGCGCCCGCCCTCGACCATTTCGGAATCGATCCGTCCGGCCGAATTTGCGCTGATGTGGGAGCGTCGACTGGCGGATTCACCGACGTGCTGCTCCGCCGCGGCGCTGCGCGCGTTTACGCCATCGACGTCGGCCGCGGCCTGCTGCACTGGCGGCTGCGCCAGGATCCGCGTGTCGTCGTGATCGAACGGCTGAACGCCAGGGATCTCGAATCGTTCCCGGAGCCGGTGTCGCTGATCGTCATCGACGTTTCGTTCATCGGGCTCGAGAAGGTGCTGCCGGCTCTTCGTCGGGCGGCTGCACAGGCTGAGGTGGTCGCCTTGTTCAAGCCCCAGTTCCAGGTCGGGCGTGGCGAGGTGGGGAAGGGGGGCATCGTCCGCGACCAGACCGCGGTGGACGCCGCGCTGAAGCGCTTTCGCGATTGGTGCGCCGCCAACGGATATGAGGTAAGCGGCGAATCGCCGGCCGCGGTAACCGGCGCTGAAGGCAACCAGGAAATCTTCCTACGTCTAGGCGGCCAATCTGCGGCGTCGCCTGCTGTGCTCCTCGCTTACGCATCAACGAATGCGTGCGCTGCGGTGCTCGTCGGCTCCTTGCATCTCGACCGCCGATCCACCAAATCTCTCGGCCGGCCCTCCGGCCTCATCTCGTTTGAGCGTCTGCGTCCTGCACGGCCCTGGTGCGGAGAAATCGGTGATCGAACGCACCTTCAAAGCGGTCGAAGCGCACAACGTCGAGGCTTGGGAGGCGGACCGGGATGGGCCGCTGAACGCGATCACGAGCCGCCTCAAGGGGACGACCCTCATCGTCACCCTTGGTGGCGACGGCACATTCCTGGCCGGCGGGCGCGCTTCTTCAAGGGCGATTACCGCGTCGAGGAGCGCAACGTCCTGCAGGCCACGCTGACCAGGGACGGCAAGAACATCGCGCGGTTGATCGGCCTCAACGAGGCGGTCATCAACCGCACCGGCGAGGCGCGGATGTTGAGGGTCGAGATAGACGTAGGAGGCCAGGCCGTGGGAGTCATAGACGCCGACGGGGTGATGGTCGCGACGGCGACCGGGTCGACCGCCTACGCGCTCGCCAGCGGCGGCCCGATCCTCGAGCCGACACTGCGCGACCTCGTGCTGGTGCCCCTGAATCCGTTCGCGCTGACCGTTCGGCCGATCGTCTTCCCGCCGGGCCAGGACATCAAGCTGTCGGTGGCGCGCGGACCGGCCGACCTGCGCATCGACGGTGGGCGCCGCGGTCGCGCGGTGCAGGCGGGCGACGTCCTGCGCTGCGGCTCGCTGGCGCGGCGCCTCAAGGTAGTGAGGTTCAGCCCGCCCGAGAGCTTCTACCGGCGCCTGGCCGAAAAGCTCGGATGGGGCCGGCCGCTCGTGCCTCTGAAGTGAGCCGCCTTGCTTAGGGAGCTGAAAGTCCGCGACCTGGCGTTGGTCGCCGAGTCGCGCGTTCGTTTCGGCCCTGGCCTCAACCTCCTGACCGGTGAAACCGGAAGTGGCAAGTCGCTCATCGTCGACGCCCTCGGGCTCACGCTGGGTGCGCGCGGTGGCGCCGACCAGGTCAGGCATGGCGCGCAGCGCGCCACGGTCGAGGGGGTGTTCGAGTCGGGCGGTCTGGCGCTGGTGCTCGAGCGCGAGCTCGGCAAGCGCAGCTCAGCCAAGATCGACGGCCGGCCGGCGAACCCGGCGCAGCTGCGCGAGCTCGGGCGCAGCCTGGTCGCGGTCCATGGGCAGCATGAGCACCATGCGCTGCTCGACACCGATACACAAACCGAGCTGGTGGACGGGTATGCGGGCGCCGGCGAGCTGCGCTCAGCGGTGGGCGCTGCACACTCGGCCTGGGCGGCAGCAGTTGGCGCGCTGGCCGAGCTGGAATCGATGCGTCAGCGTGGCCGCCGCGAGCAGGACTTCCTTCGTTGGCAGCTGGAAGAGCTGAGGAACGCCAACCTCCGGCCGGAAGAGGACGTCGAGCTCGGCGCGGAGCGCTCGGCGGTACGGCACGCGGCCCGGCTCGCCGAGCTCGGGCACGAGACGTTGAGCGCACTTCACGAGGACGGCATCGCGCGCGCGCTGGCGGCGATGCGCTCGGCCTCGGAGCTGGACCGCAGGCTGGAAACGCAGGCGGCTCGGCTGGGTGCCGTCGAAGAGGAGGTCGCGGACGTCTCTGCCGAGCTGCGGCGGTACACCGAGGCCCTCGACTCAGACCCCGGGCGCCTGGAGGCGATCGAGGAGCGGCTTTCCGTGCTCGAGGCCATCAAGCGCAAGCACGGCGGCAGCCTGGATGCGGCGATCGCGGAAAAGGAGAGGCTGGAGCGGCAGGTCGGAGCGACTGAGGACCTGGACGGAGCGGTAGCCGCCGCCGAACGTGAGCGCGATCGAGCTCGCGCAGGCCTCGACGCCGCGGCCGTCCGCTTGACGACGGCGCGGACCGAGGGCGCGCGGCGCATGCAGAAAGCGGTGGTCGTGGAACTGCAGGGCTTGCGTCTCGAGGGAGCGCGCTTCGAGGTCGTGCTTCGACCCCGGCCCGATATCGGTCCCGACGGCGCGGAGGTGGCGGAGATGATGTTCTCCGCCAACCCCGGTGAGCCGCTGGCGCCGTTGGCACGGGTCGCGTCGGGCGGGGAGCTGGCGCGGTTGATGCTCGCGATCAAGACCGTCGACGCGGATGCCGACCGGCTCCCTACCCTCGTTTTCGACGAGGTCGACGCCGGCATCGGCGGCGAGGCCGCGATCCAGGTCGGCCTCCGCTTGAAGGCGCTTGGCACCAAGCGCCAGGTGCTGGTGGTCACGCACCTGGCCCAGATCGCATCCTTCGCCGACCACCACCTGCTCGTGGAGAAGTCCCCCGGGTCGGATGGGCGCAACGTCGTCTCGGTGCGCGAGCTGGGCTCGGACGACGAACGCGCCGCCGAGCTGGCCCGGATGATGAGCGGCGGTGTCACGCCCAAGGCACTCGCCCGCGCCCGCGAGCTCTTGGACGAAGCGCGGACGAAAAAATGATGGCGGCTCGAAAGCTCTTCACTGGGCCGGACGACCGCCGCATCAAGCGCGCTCTCTGCGTCGTGGCGCACCCAGACGACATCGAGTTCTACTGCGGCGGCACGGTGCTCAAGATGACGGCTCGCGGGGTGCTCGTTGACTTTGTCCTGGCCACATCGGGTGACAAGGGCGCGCGGGACGCGTCGAAGTCACGTGCGAAGGTGGCGCGCATCCGCGAGCGTGAGCAGGAGGCGGCGGCCTACGTGATGGGCGTGAAGCGCGTCGCGTTCCTACGCCATCCCGACGCCGAGCTGATCGAAGACCTCGAGCTGCGCGAGGAATTCGTGCGCGAGATCCGCACGTCGAAGCCCGATGTGCTGATCACGTTCGACCCCAACGTCCCCTATCGCTACCACCCCGACCACCGCGTCGTCGGCCGCGTCGCCCTGGACGCGGCGTGGCCCTGCGCACGCGATCCGCTGACGTTTCCGAAGGCCGGCGAGGCGCACGAGACCAAGGAGGCCTGGTGTTTCGCGGGGCAGCAGCCGACGCTGGAGGTCGATGTGAGTGACGTCCTCGAGGACAAGATCGAAGCTAGGCTCGCGCACGCGAGCCAGACTGGAAGCCCCGCGGGCCTGCGGCGGCGATGGCGGTTCAGCGCGCGTGCCGAGAAGTTTCACCAGGTGGACCTGAGATAGCCTTACGCCTGTTGGAACCGCCAGTCGCTGGTCCGCGCCTCGACGTCAAGACTCCCGTTTTCGAAGGACCACTGGAGCTGCTACTGGCGCTGGCCGAGCGTGAAGAGGTCGACATCTTCCAGGTCTCGCTGTCGCTCGTCACCGACGCTTACCTGGCGGAGATTGCCGCGCGAGAGGTCGCCGATCCCAGAGGGGTAGCGGCGGCGGAAGGGCCTAGCCCGGCCGCCGCTCTAGCAGGGGGGAGTTCCCCCCTGCAGCTAGCTGAAATGACCGAGTTTCTCTGGATGGCGGCGAGGTTGCTGCTGCTGAAGTCGATCCGCCTGCTGCCGGGCGAGCCACCGACCGAAGAGGAAACGGACCTGCTCGGTTGGGAGGAGGAGGTCCGCAAGCGCCTCGAGGAGTACCGCGCTTACAAGCAGATGGCCGAGGGTCTCATGGAGCGCGCGGTGCAGGAGACCTTCTCGTTTCCTCCTCCCGTCAGGCCGGTTGAAGCGGCAGGCCAGGAAGAGCCGCTGGAGATCGGGCTGCTCGTGGTGGCCTTCAACAGCGTCCTGGCCCGCATCCCGCCGCGGCCCGTCGTGGTCACGGGTCGCACGTGGACGCTGGAGGAGAAGCTCGACCTCATCACCCACCGCCTCCGCGAAGGACCGATCGAGCTGCTCGAGCTGATCCTGGAATCCGAGGACAGGCTCGAGGCGGTGGTCACATTCGTCGCGGTGCTGGAGCTGCTGCGCCGCTCCGCGATCAGCGTGCGGCAGAAAGAGCGCTTCGGGCCGATCCACATCGAGGCGAGGCAATCGTGAGCGCCCTGGCGGCGACAATTGAAGCGATCCTCTTCAGCTCCAACCGACCTCTTTCCCTCCGCGAGCTGCAGCACGCGACCGACAGTGATCGCACCGCCGTGGAGCATGCATTGGACGAGCTGCGCGAAGAGCTTGAAGGCCGCGGCGTCATGCTCATGCGGCACCACGACGACCTTCACCTCGCGACGCGCCCCGCTTTCGCGGCCGCCGTGCGTAGAGCGCTGCGGCCCGAGGTCTCGGGCAAGCTTTCCGCGGCCGCATACGAAACGCTGGCGATCGTCGCCTACCAGCAGCCGGTGCCCCGCGCGCGCATCGAGGAGGTGCGCGGCGTCAACTGTGAGAGCGTGCTCGCCAACCTCGAGCTTCGCGACCTGATCGTTGAGGTCGGGCGAGGAAGCGGGCCCGGTCAGCCAAAGCTGTACGGAACGACGATGCGATTCCTGCAGGTGATGGGGCTCGAGTCGCTCGACCACCTGCCGAAAACGGCCGCCGGTACGGCGTGATTGGAAAGGCTGAATCGCTTCCTGGCGCGATCGGGCGTCGCCAGCAGGCGTGCCGCGGATGAGCTGATCACCTCGGGCTCTGTTCTCGTGAACGGTGACCGCCCGCCGCCTTCCGGCGTGCTCATCGACCCGGACCGCGACGTCGTCACCGTCGACGGCCGCGTGGTCAAGCCCCGCATCAAGCATCGCTATCTCATGCTCAACAAGCCGCTGGGCATGATCACCACCGCGAAGGACGAAGAGTCGCGGCCTACCGTGCTCGACGCGATCGGCGAAGAGGGCTTATCGGGCCACCGGCTTTTTCCCGTCGGCCGCCTCGACGCGGACACCACCGGTCTTCTCGTCCTCACCGATGACGGCGAGCTCGCCTTTCGCCTTACGCACCCGCGCTACAAGGTCGCCAAGGAATACCTGGCGATCGTCACCGGCACCCCGAACGAGGGTGACCTCGAGTCATTGAGGAAGGGCGTCGACCTCGACGACGGCAAGACCGCGCCGGCGGAGGTCGAACTCGTCGGCTTCGATGAGTCGCCCGGCGCCGCCGCCCGAACGGAGCTGCGCATGGTCATCCGCGAAGGCCGGCACCGCCAGGTCCGGCGGATGCTGCACGCGGTCGGGCACAAGGTCCAGTCGTTGAGGCGTACCGGCTTCGGCCCTTTGAGGCTGGGCCGCTTGAAGGTAGGCGACTGGCGCGTCCTGGGCGAGCCCGAGGTCGAAGCGCTGCGCCGCGCGGTTCGGATCGAGCCGAGTTGATCGTCGCCATCGATGGCGGCGTTGCGACCGGAAAGTCAGCTGTGGGCAAGCGGGTGGCGGAGCGGCTCGGGCTGCCCTTCATCGACAGCGGTCTCATGTATCGGGCGATCACGCGGCTTGCCGCCGAGCGTGCAATCGACGCAGGCGACGCGGACGCCGTGACCAGGCTCGCGGAGTCCGTGGAGCTGACTGTCGACGGCGATCGGGTGTGGGCGGATGGAGAGGAGCTCACCGACGGTATTTACGACGCGGACTTCGCCGAGGCGCTGCCACGCATATCGGCGATCCCCGGCGTCCGTGCCGCGCTGGTGGATCAGCAGCGACGACTGGGACGGAGCGGCGTCGTGATGGCGGGCCGTGACATCGGCACCGTGGTGTTTCCCAACGCCGACCACAAGTTCTTCCTGACCGCGAGCCTCGACGAGAAAGTTCGCCGGCGTGCGACGCAATACGAGCGGCGCGGCGAGCGGGTGAATGCAGAGGTGATGCGCCGCGAGGTCGAGGCCCGCGACCTTGTCGACACGCAGCGCGCGGTGGCGCCCCTTCGGCCGGCGCCTGATGCCGTCGTGATCGACACCGACAACCTCGACGTCGACCAGGTAGTGGACGTCATCGTGCGTCTTGTCGAGGCTGGACACTCCACGCGATGACCTACGCGTTCATGCGCTGGCTCATGCGCGCGATAACGCGTACGTTTTTGGTCGGCCTCTTCAAAGTCTCAGGCCTGGAAAACGTTCCGCGCAGCGGGCCGGTGATCATCTGCCCGAACCATTCCGCGACCCTCGATCCGCCGATGGTGCCGGCATTCGTCCCGCGCGGCGATACGTGGAGCATGGCGAAGTCTGAGTATTTCAACAGAGGCGGACACATCGCATGGATCTTCCGGCAGTACCACGCATTTCCGGTGGTGCGACATACCGCTGATCGCACGGCGCTGCGAACCGCGTTCGACGTCTTGAAGTCGAGGCAGGCGCTGATCATTTATCCGGAAGGCACGAGAGTCGAGTCGGGCATGCTGGCTGAGCCCGAGCCTGGGGCGGGGTTCATCGCACAGAGGGCGGCGTGCCCGGTCGTGCCAGTGGGACTGACGGGCACGCGAGAGTGCTTGCCGAAAGGAGCGCACTGGCCCCGCCGCACGCCCGTGAACATCACGTTCGGCAAGCCGTTCCTCGTGCTGTCCAAGCGTCTCGACGGCACGAGGGTCACGCGCCAGGAGGCGGCTGAGGCGATCATGGTCGAGATCGCGGAGCTGCTCCCCGAACAACAGAGAGGCGCTTTCAGTGATTTGCGTGCGTGGCGAAAGCGACTCCGAGGCGTGACAGCCCCGATCGAGCGCTAAATACTCGCGTGGCCAGGGCGGCCGATTTTGCGCTTTTGGATCCAAAAACTCCGAATATCCACCTCGGTTAAGAGCGTTTGGATCAAAACGTGCGGAATCGGCAGCGTCCTAAGTGATCGCTGGTCGGGCCCAGTCCTCTTCGGTCAGGCTGCCGAGGGCGGGGTTGAAGCAGGCGTCGAAGGCCTCCTTCAGCGTTTGCGGCGTCAGACGCGGCGCTTCCTGGCGGTAGTTCGCGAGATCCACGAGCCGGGCGATGAGCGCCCGCGGGTGCGAACCGCGCAAAGGCTTCTTCCCATACAGGTTGTTGAGGAGATATCCGATGGCCTTCTCATCGAACGAGACGCCCTGGCGGTCGCATTCGTAGCGCAGGATGCGTCCGAACGCCTCAGGCGAAGGATTGCTGACTCCGATCTTGTAAGCCATGCGGCGGAGGAAGGCTTCGTCGACCAGCTCCGTGGGTGAGAGGTTGGTGGAGAAAACGATCTGACACAGGAACGGCAGCTCGATCTTGCGGCCGGAGGCCGACAGGTCGAGGTAGTCGACCTTCTTCTCCATCGGCACGATGAATCGGTTGAGAAGGCGCATCGGCGGCACTTCCTGGCGGCCGAAGTCGTCGATGACGAACACACCCGCGTTGGCCTTCCACTGCAGCGGCGCTTCGTAGTAGCGGTTGGACGAGTCGTACGTGAGGTCGAGCTGCTGCAGCTTGAGCTCGCCGCCGGCCACGACCACCGGGCGCTCAACCTTGACCAGCCGGCGATCGATTGGCTGAGCTCCGTCGGCGATCTTGTGATAGACGGGGTCGATCACGCGGATGATCTCGTCGCCCACCGCCACCGCGTGCGGGATCTCGACGGGCGCGCCCATCAGGAGCGCCATGCGCTCGGTGATCGTGCTCTTGCCGTTACCAGGCGCCCCGAATATGAACAGCGACGCGCGCGACACCATGGCGCCACCGATCTGGTCGATGACGTGCTGCTCGAGCTCGAGGGTGCCGAGTGCCTTCTTGAGGGAGGCGTCGGTGACGTTGGCTTTGCCCGTCGACTGAGAGCGGATCAGGGTCAGGTAGTCGTCGAAGTTGATCGGGCATGGGCCGAGGTATCGCGTCTGCACCGACGACATCTCCGCCGCGCGTTGCCGCCCGGCGCTCGACACGGTGTAGTTCATGCGGACCGGGATCGGTCGCCCTTCCAGCCCTGGCTCGTTGGAAAAGCCCAACGTATCCATGAGCTGCGACTTCTGGAACTCTTCGATCAGTGGCTGCAGGCTCTCGAAAGGAAGCCCGAGCCGGGTCTCGATCGATGCGCCGCTAAGTTGATCGGCGAAGGCCAGCGTCCGCAACAGCAGGCTGGCGACCAGGTCCCTTCTGACGTGGAGGTCCTCGAGTTTCTTCGGGGCCTCGATGGCGCCGGTCTGCATCGCCGCGCAAATATACCAACCCGCGTCGCAAGGGCGGCCGGGTTATCCCGGCAGCGACTTTGTTGTTTTTCGACGCCATACGAGGCCAGGAGAGGCATTTCGTAAATCCCATCAGCGGGAAAGAGCGCAGCGCCTCGGCGAAGCCGACGCGCGATGAGGGAAAACCGGCAGGTTTTTCCTCATTACTTTCCAACGCCCTGATAGCGAATCGGCGGCGCCCGTAAAATCCAGTTCGCCGGTGCCGGAATACGCAGCCCTTGACCTCGAGACTACGGGTCTCGATCCGGGCCGCGACCGAGTGATAGAGGTCGGCGCGGTCGCGTTCACGCCCGAAGGCATCACCGCGTCCATGGAGCGATTGGTCGATCCCGGACGACCCGTACCCGAGCCCGTGCTTCGGCTCACGGGGATCAAACCCGAGGAGCTGCGCGGCGCGGCGACTGAAGAGGTGGCGCTGGCCGAGCTGGGAGCGTTCCTTCACGGGCGGCAGCCGGTCGGTCACGGCGCGCGCCTGGACGTGGACTTCCTGACCGCGGCCGGCCACTGGGACGAGGCATCGGAGATCCTCGACACGCTCGATGTCGCACGCATCCTGATGCCCGCGGCCGCGAGTCACAGCCTTCCGCTGCTGGCGACCGAGCTCGGGTTCGGGCAGCCACGGCCACATCGAGCGCTGGACGACGCCGACGCGACACGCCAGCTGCTGCTCCGCCTCCGCGAGGAGGCGGTGTCGCTCGACGAGGGCTTGAAGGAGTCGATGCTCGCCCTTGTCGCGCCATACGCGTGGCCGATCGCTCGATTCTTCGCGGACGCGCTGACGGCGCCGAATCCGGATCCCGTGCCCGCGTCCGCGGTCAGGGCACACGCTCATCACGAGCCGAAGTTGGACCTACCGCCTGACGACCCCGACCTGGTAGTCGCGCTCCTCGGCCCTGACGGCCCTCTCGCGGGCCTCCTTCCCGGCTACGAGCACCGCGAGCCCCAGCTCCAGATGCTTCTCGCCGTTGCACAGATCCAGGCTCGCGGCGGCAACCTCCTGGTCGAGGCCGGCACCGGCACCGGCAAGAGCCTCGCCTATCTAGTGCCTTCGATCGCGCGGGCCGTGCGACACGGAGAGCGCGTCGTCGTGTCGACCGATACGCACACGCTCCAAGAGCAGCTAATGGGCAAGGACCTGCCAGGACTACGCGAATGGCTGCCCTGGGAGTTCAAAGCCTGCCTGCTCAAGGGCCGTTCGAACTACGTCTCCCTGCGTCGCTGGAGGCGCTTCCTTGCCGAGCCGTGCCACGACACCGACGAGCTCCGGTTCAAGCTCAAGGTCCTCGTCTGGCTGCACAGCACCGAAAGCGGCGATCGCTCCGAGCTGCGACTCTATGGCCGCGAGGAGGTTTCATGGGCGCGCATCGCGTCTGATCCGCTGGATTGCGTCGGCATCCACTGCACGAAGGAGGACTGCTACGTGCACCGGGCCCGGGCGGAGGCCGAAGCGGCGGACCTGGTCGTTGTCAACCATGCACTCCTCCTGGCCGACGCCGAGATCGGAGGCGGCCTGCTGCCCGAGTACGACCACCTGGTCATTGACGAGGCCCATCACCTGGAAGATGCGGCCACTCGGGGGCTGCGCCAGGAGGTGGATGGGCCCGGCCTGCAGGCTCTGCTCGATAGGTTGGGAGGGGAGGGTTTGTTGCTCGAGCTTCGGCGACTACCCCACCTGGGCGCGTCCGACGACGCCTTCGCTGACGCCATGCCGCTGACGCAGGTCGCGAGCGAGCGCGTCCGCGAGCTGTTCGCGCTGGCGGTGGGCTGGGTGGGCGGCCGCCTCAGCGACTCCGAGCGGCGTGAAGACTGGCTGCGCATCACTCCGGTCCTGCGCGAGGACGACGGCTGGGAGAGGGTGAGGCTCGCCGGCGAGAACGCGACCACGGCGCTGGCCGCGCTGGACGGCGTGCTGCGACACGCGGTTTCTGGTGCTCGGGAATGGCTTGGCGGATCGGAGCCGGACCAGAGCGTTCGCGAGCTGGAGATCATTCGCGGCCGTCTCGAGGGCGCAACGACTTTGCTTTATGAAGCGCTCCTGAAACCTGATCCGAATCGCGTGTACTGGTTCATGCTGGCGGCGCGAAGCGAGAACCTCGTCCTGCGAGCGGCCCCCATCAACGTCGGCACGCTCCTGCGCGAACGCGTCTATTCCGAGCGACGGTCCACAGTCTTCACGTCAGCGACATTGGCGGTGGGAGGGACGTTCGACTACTTCCGATCCCGCGTCGGCCTCGGACCCCAAGCCGAGGAGCTCATCCTGCCGTCGCCATTCGACTTTCTCCACCAGGCGCTGGTCTGCCTGCCCACCGACCTGCCCGCGCCCGAGCACGAGGACTTCGACGCCGCCGTTGAGCGAATCGTGGCCGCGCTTGCGCAAAGGGTCGGCGGAAGGACGCTGGTGCTGTTCACCTCGCACCGGCAGCTGCGCGACGTGCACGCGGCGCTCAAGCAGCGCGTGGATCTCGACGACGTTCTGATCCTCGCCCAGGGCATCGATGGCCAGCGCCGCCAGCTGCTAAAGGCGTTCGAGGAGGCGGAGCGCCCGCTGTTGCTCGGGACCTCGAGCTTCTGGGAGGGGATCGACGTGCCCGGCGAGCGCCTGAGCTGCGTGGTCATGGTCCGCCTTCCATTCCCGGTGCCGACGGATCCCGTATACGCGGCGCGTGCGGAGCGCGTGCGCGACCCGTTCACGCAGCTCGCCCTCCCCCAGGCCGCCCTGCGCCTTAAGCAGGGATTCGGCCGTCTCATCCGCAGGTCCAGTGACCGCGGCGCCGTCGTCATCCTCGACAACCGGATCCTTGGACGCGACTATGGCAAGGCGTTTCTCGACGTACTGCCGCCCGCTTCGCGATTCGTCGGCCCGGCGCACGAGATTCCCAGCCGCGTGGGTGATTGGTTATTGCAAAAGTGAATCGCCCCACCCCCGAGAGGCTCGCTGCGCGAGCCAGTCGGGACCTCCCCCCAGGGCGGGGAGGCAAGTGAGTCGCTTGTTCGTGGTCGCGACCCCCATCGGCAATCTCGAAGACGTGACCGCGCGAGCCGTGCGGGTGCTGGGGGAGGTGGGCACGATCGCCGCTGAGGACACTCGCATCACATTGCGGCTGCTCGCTCGCCACGGCATCCGCAAGCCGATGATCAGCTACCGCGCGCCGGTAGAGCGACGCGGCCTGCCCCGTGTGATGGCCGCCCTCGATGAAGGCGACGTCGCGCTGGTGAGCGACGCCGGGTCGCCCACGCTGTCGGACCCCGGCCAGGCGCTGGTCGAGGCTGCATGGTCCGCCGGCCACACGGTGGTTCCCA
>WNEY01000600.1_pt1 | contig 23099 bp, 21 predicted proteins | sample 5400531 | NCBI WGS metagenome assembly WNEY01 (sample SAMN13153338, study PRJNA577476) | soil metagenome | isolation source: 200 cm saprolite under Douglas fir tree site 1 | place: USA:California | collected 2015-04-18
CCTCGTTCGACGAGGGATCGCTCGACCAGTACCTGCGGGAGATCAGCCAGTATCCGTTGATCACCCGCGAGGAAGAGGTGACGCTGGCCCAGCGGATCAAGCAGAGCGACGCGGAGGCGCTGGACAAGCTGGTGCGCTCGAACCTCCGGTTCGTCGTCTCGGTGGCCAAGAAATACCAGAACCAGGGAGTCTCGCTCTCGGACTTGATCAACGAGGGCAACCTGGGCCTGATTCGGGCCGCCCACAAGTTCGACGAGACCAAGGGCATCAAGTTCATCTCGTACGCGGTCTGGTGGATCCGGCAGGCGATCCTTCAGGCCTTGGCCGAGCAATCGCGCATCGTGCGCGTTCCGCTCAACCGGGCGGGCACGCTGCACCGCATCGGCAAACGCTCGGCCTCGCTGCTGCAGGAGCTCGGCCGCGAGCCGACGGTGGAAGAGATCGCCGAGGGGATGGACATCTCGGAAGAAGAGGTCGCAAAGACGCTGTCCATCTCGCAGGCCCACCTCTCGCTCGATGCTCCCCTCACTCCGGGTGAGGACAACAAGCTGCTCGACTACCTCCCGGACACGACCAATCCCGGTCCCGACGACGAGATCTTCGAGCACGCCCTCACCGAATCGATCGAGGAGGTGCTGGCGACCCTCAAGGAGCGGGAGGCGAAGATCCTCCGCCTGTATTTCGGGCTCGAGGGCCAGGAGCCCATGACGCTCGAGGAGATCGGCTCGCTGCTCGGTATCACGCGGGAGCGTGTGCGGCAGATCAAGGAAAAGGCGCTGGCGCGCCTCCGCCACGTCTCGAGAGCCAGAGCGCTGGAAAGCTTCCTGTTCTAGCCCCGGGGCGGGTACATTACCGCCCTATGGCCGCGCAAGCCTCGTTCGACATTTCCACCGGTGCCGACCTCCAGGAGGTCGACAACGCGGTGAATCAAGCCACCAAAGAGGTGGCTCAGCGCTACGACTTCAAAGGCTCGAAGGCCTCGATCGCGTTCGACCGCGCCAAGGCTGTCCTCACCCTTGTCGCCGACGATGACTTCAAAATGAAAGCGCTGTTCGATGTGCTGCAGTCGAAGCTCATCAAGCGCAACGTGCCGGTGAAGAACCTCGAGCTCGGATCCGTCACGCCCGCCGCGAACGACACCGTGCGGCGCGAAATCAAGCTCACCCAGGGCATCCCCCAGGAAAAGGCGAAGGCGATCGTCAAGGCGATGAAGGACAAGAAGTTCAAAAAGGCCCAGGCGTCGATCCAGGGCGAGGAGATCCGCGTCCAGGCGCCGTCCAAGGACGAGCTTCAGGAAGTGATTGCCTTCTTGCGCACGCAGGACTTCGGACTCGAGCTCCGGTTCGGGAATTACCGCGGATGAAGCTCGGCGTCATCTCGCTCGGCTGCGACAAGGCGACCGTCGACTCCGAACGGCTGGTCGGCCAGCTCGTGGGACACGGTGCCGTCGTCACGCCGAACCTACCCGACGCCGACGTGATCCTCGTGAACACGTGCGGCTTCATCGACGCCGCCAAGCAGGAGTCGATCGATGCGATGCTTTCAGCCGCAAGCCTTAAGGCGCAAGGCGAAGTGAAGGCTGTGGTCGCCGTCGGGTGCCTGGTCGAGCGCTACAAGAAAGAGCTGCAGCAGGAGATCCCCGAGGTGGACCTGTTTCTCGGGTTTTCCGACCTGCATCACCTCGTCCCGCTACTGGCGGAGCGGGGGCTCATCGCCGATCCGGTGGCCGAACACCCCGGCGTACGGCAGTTCCTCGGCGACGATGCGCACGTCCGCTATTTGAAGATCTCCGAAGGGTGCGATCACACCTGCGCATTCTGCGCCATCCCGCTGATGCGCGGCAAGCACCGCTCCGAGCCGCTCGAGCGGCTGGTGCGCGAGGCGCAGGCGCTCGAAGCGCAGGGCGCGCAAGAGATCAACCTGGTGGCCCAGGACCTGGGCCACTACGGCCGCGACCTGGGACCAGGCGGGCCCAAACTCCCCGATCTGCTCGAGGCGCTGCTCGCACACACATCGGTGCCCTGGTATCGCCTGTTGTACGTCTACTCGGCGGGTCTCACACAGCGGCTGGTGGAGCTCGTGGCGCGCAGCCCACGCGTCGTTCCCTACATCGACATGCCGATCCAGCACGCCGCCGACCGTATGCTCGAGCGTATGCGCCGCCCCGAGCGCCAACGCACGCTGCGCGAGAAGCTCGGCTGGCTGCGGGGGGCGATCCCCGACCTCGCCATCCGCACGACCTGCCTCGTGGGCTTTCCCGGCGAAACGGAGGACGACTTCCGGGAGTTGTTGACGTTCCTCGAGGAGGCACAGTTCGACCGACTCGGCGCCTTCTCCTACTCGCCCCAGGAGGGCACGCGCGCCACGCAGTACGCCGACGACGTCCCCGATACGGCGAAGCGCGAGCGTCTGGAGGAGCTACTCGAGGTCCAACGCGCCATCTCGGCCGAGCGGCTCGCGCGGTTCGTGGGCCGGGAGGTGCCGGTGCTGGTGGACCGGGTGGCCGATCCTGACGAGGCGGGCGCCACGCACGTGGGGCGCGTCGCGTGGCAGGCCGACGACGTCGATGGCGTTACGTACCTGGAACGGGGCGGTTGGGCCAGGTCAGGAAGCTTCGTGCGGGCCCGCCTCACCACGAGCGAGGACTACGATTTCCGGGCGGTCGCGCTGACGTGAGCCGCTCGGAGGAGCTCTTCGAGCGGGGGAAAACGGTGTTGCCGGGTGGGGTGAATTCGCCGGTGCGGGCGTTCCGGGCAGTGGGCGGGACGCCCTTTTTCGTTGCCCGGGCGGCCGGGGCGCGCCTCACCGACGTGGATGGGGGGACGTACCTCGACTACGTCTGCTCGTGGGGCGCCCTGATTCTGGGACACGCGCATCCGGCGGTGCTGGACGCGATCCGCGGGGCGGCTGCCGCCGGGTGGAGCTACGGCGCGCCCTGCGAGGGCGAAGTGGAGCTCGCCGAAGCGGTGCGGCGGCGGATGCCGGCGGTCGAGATGGTGCGCTTCGTAAACTCGGGGACAGAGGCGACCATGGCCGCGGTGCGCGTGGCCCGCGCCGCGACCAAGCGCAACGTGCTCCTCAAGTTTGCGGGCTGCTACCACGGCCACGCCGATGGCTTCCTTGTAAAAGCCGGGAGCGGCGTGGCCACGCTGGGCCTGCCGGACAGCCCCGGCGTGCCGGCCGCCTTGGCCGAGCTGACCGTCACCGTGCCGTTCAACGATGCAGCTGCAGTCGAGGATCTGTTCCTCCGGCGCGGCGCCGACGTGGCTGCGGTCATCGTCGAGCCGTACGTGGGGAACGCCGGATTCATTGCTCCCGAGGCCGGCTTTCACGAAACGCTGCGAGCGCTGTGCGATCGCCACGGCGCGCTGCTCATCTTCGATGAAGTCATGACGGGGTTCCGGGTCGCGGCCGGCGGGGCGCAAGAGCGGCTGCGCGTGCGACCCGATCTCACCACCCTTGGCAAGATCATCGGCGGCGGCATGCCGGTCGGAGCGTACGGCGGGCGCGCGGATCTGCTGCGGCTGGTCGCGCCCGAAGGCCCGGTCTATCAGGCGGGGACACTCTCGGGGAATCCGGTGGCTATGGCCGCCGGTCTCGCCACCCTGCGCGAGACCGAGCGACCGGGGTTTTACGAGGCACTCGAGCGGCGAACCGCGCGGCTGGTCGCGGGTATAGGGGACGCCGCGCGCCGCCACGGGGTCCCAGTCAGCATGGGACACGCGGGCTCGATGTGGGGGATGTACTTCACGCCCGGCCCGGTCAGGAACTTCGCCGAGGCCAAGGCCGCGGACACGGCATTGTTCGCGCGCTGGCACCGGGCCGCGCTGGCGCGTGGCGTGTTCCTCGCCCCCTCGGCGTTCGAGGCGGGATTCGTCTCCAGCGCGCATACCGATGCCGACATCGACTCCACCATCACACAACTCGACGCGGCGCTGGGCGAAGCGCGCGCTGGCTAGCGCCCTCGCCCTCGCCGGGGCCTGTGGGCGGCCGCAACCATCGCCGCTCACTCCCGGGACAGAGCCGGAGCTGCGCGTCGGGCTCGTTGCCGGCGCGCCCAGCGTCACGCTGGGAGGCGATGGCGAGCTGTTCGTCACCGACGACTCGAATGGCGAGCCCATCGGATCGATCCCGGCCGGTACGGCCTGGACGGCCGTGATCGACACCCCGGGGATCAGACTCGTGAAACCCGACGGCTCCCGCGGCGAGCCGCGCGGCGGGATCTCTGCGGTGAACGTCACGGAGAACCGGTTCGCGATGGCGAACGGCCGCCGCTATCGCGGGCGCTTGAACGTGCTGCGCGACCGCGCGGGGCTCACCTTGATGAACCGCGTGCCGGTCGAGAGCTACCTCGCGGGCGTGATCGGCGGGGAGTTGGGACCCCGCCGAGCCGACGAGCGCCAGGCGATGCTCGCGCAGGCCGTGGTGTCGCGGACGTTCGCGCTCAAGAACCGCGGCCGCTGGGAACCGCAAGGGTTCGACGCCTGGGCCGATGTGCGGGACCAGGTCTACACCGGGATTGGGGGCGAAACGGCCGAGGTGTGGGGCGCCCTGCGGGCCACGCGGGGGGAGGTGCTCCGTTATGACGGCGATCTGATTTACGCATACTTCCACTCGACCTGCGGATTCTCGACCGCCGGTGCGGACGAAGCATTCAAGACGGCCCAGAGCCAGCCCTACCTGCGGCCCGTCTCGGATGCGTCCGGGGGCGGCCACTATTACTGTGAGCTCTCCCCGCGGTTTCGCTGGCGCGAGGAATGGGATGGCGCCAAGCTGCGCGCTATATTGTCGCGGACGCTTCCCGCGATGATGAACGCGGGCGGGGGCGGGCTGCAACGCATCACGGACATCGAAGTGGCCCGCACGACCGCCTCGGGCCGGGTCGGCGAGCTGCGCATCGTGTTCGAGCACGGCGACGTGCGGGTGCCTGGCCCGGACGTGCGCGCGGTGCTGCGGCCGCAGCCCGATCAACTGCTCGGCAGTACGCTGTTCGCACTGTCGGTAACGAAGGACAGCGGGCAGGTCAGCCGGCTCGTCGCGACGGGGTCGGGGTGGGGCCATGGTGTGGGGTTTTGTCAGTGGGGCGCGGTGGGCCGGGCCCGCGCGGGTCAGGACTACCGCACGATCGTCACCACCTACTTTCCGGGGACCAATGTTGCGCGCCTTTACTGAGGCGGTCGGGCGGTCGGGCGGACGAGCGGTCTGCCTCGTCGCCGTCCTCCTGGCCGTCGGACGGGCGGACCGCCTGTCCGCCCAAGGTTTTCTCTCGAAGTTCTCCTACGACAACCTGAAGCCGAGTGCCCTGCAGATCGATCTCGGTCCCGTCGGTGGGAACAACATCCGGGGCACGCTCACCGGCGGCCTGCGTCTCGATTACGGGCTGATTGCGCCGCGCGTGCGCGTGCTGCTCGGCGTCTCGTACTACAAGGCCGATATCAGCGCGGAGGCGCGTGCGCGTTTCGAGCAGCGGCTCAAGAGCGTCGTGATCGATCCATCTGCCGACGACACGATCCGCCTCGGCCGCGTCAACTGGAGCGACGTGACCGGAGACGTGGACCTGCAATACCTCATACCGCAGGGGCGCTCGGTGACGACCTACCTCGGGATCGGGCTCGGCGCCCACATCCGGCACGGGAGTGGACCCGCCATCAACGGCACCTTCGTGCAGGACGCGCTCAACTCGATCACGGCGGGACTGAACGGCACCATCGGCACCGAGGTGGGTGCCAAGCGCTGGCGCTTCACCGTCGAGGCCCGCGGCGTGCTGTCGAGTGGCGTCTCGACCGCGTCGCTCCGCACCGGGGTGATGTACCGCTGGGCGGGAGCGGGGAACAAAGGGACAGGGAAGTGAGCGACCCGGTACGCGTCGCGGTGATCGGAGCGGGCGCTATCGCGCAGGTGGCGCACCTGCCGGTCCTGCGACGCCTGCCGGGCGTAGCGGTGGCCGCCATCTGCGACTCGGACCTCGGGAAGGCTCAGGCGTTGGCGGGGCGCTTCGAAGTCAAAGAGACCTTCGACGACATCGAGGAAGTACTCAAGTACACCCGTCCCGACGCGGTCGCGATCTGCACGCCGAACCACCTGCACGAGATCCACATCGTCTCCGCCCTCGCGGCGGGCGCGCACGTGCTGTGCGAGCGGCCCGTCGCGCTCACGGTCGCGGGGGTGGAGCGGGTGCTGCAGGCGAGCGAGAAATACGGCCGGCGCGTGATGGTCGGGATGAACCACCGGTTCCGGTCCGACGTGCAGGCGGTGCGCGGCTTCCTCGCAGGCGGGGACATCGGCGTGCTGCAGGCGATTCGCTGCGGGTGGTACACGTTTCAGCCGAGCCGCAACCTCGTGGCCTGGCGTCTGCGGCGCCAGGAGGCCGGCGGCGGGGCCTTCCTCGACCTCGGGCTGCAGCTGCTCGACCTCGGGCTCTGGCTCGCGGGATGGCCCGTGGCCAAGCGCATCGCGGCGCACATCATGGGGCACGGCAAGGACAGCGTGGAGGACATGGCGACGGCTCTCGTGGTGTGCGAGAACGGCCTGTCGCTCTCGATCGATGTGAGCTGGCGCCACATGGGTGAGGCGGAGCGTTTCTGGTTCGACCTGGTCGGGACCAAGGGGTCGGCCCGGGTTCAGCCGCTGCGGGTGTTCAAGGAGATGCACGGGTCGGTCACCGACGTCACGCCTACCGGCGCGAGCGGACGCGAGACCCCGTTCGCGCAGTCCTACCGCGCCGAGTGGACGTACTTCCTTGCCGTGATGAAAGGAGATGTGAACGCCCCGCCGCCGCGCGACCAGCTCGCTCTGCACCGCGTACTGGATGCCATCTATCGCTCGGCCGACGAAGGGCGCGACGTGGTCCTGTGACGACGCCGACCCGGCAGGCCGCGGCGCTCGTCGCCCTGGGCGCCGCCCTCCTCGCCGCCAGCTACCCCCCGTTCCGCCTTCCCGTCCTGAGCTTCCTCGCCCTGGCACCGGCGGTCGTTCTGCTGCGCCGGTTCGAAAGCGAGCGCGACCCGCGCGGCGCGTTGCGCTGGGGGTTCTGGTACGGTTTCGGGACTCAGGGCGCCGTGCTGTACTGGCTCGTGGTGGCGCTGTGGCACTTCACACCGCTGTCGGCGCTCGGCTATCTCGCCACGATCGCGCTGTTCGGCGTATGGCACGCGCTGCTCTTCTGGCTTGTGGTGCGCGTGCGCCTCCACCTGCCCGCGGTCCCGGTGGCGATCGTGCTCCCGGTGGCGTGGACGGCGGTCGAGTGGGCCGTGGGCCATCAGGGGGACATTCGGTTCCCGTGGCTGGGGCTGGGGACGTCGCTGACCGACGCCGCGACGCTCGTGCAGTGGGCCGACCTGGCGGGCGCGCGCGGCGTGACGGTGTGGCTCGCATGGTGCAACGTGATGCTGGTGGAAGCAGCGTTCAGGAGCGGCTTCCGCCGCTGGCAACCCGTCGCAGCCGTAGTAGCCACGATCCTGGCGGCGTGGGGCTATGGCGCATGGCGCGAGCGGACGCTTCCGGTCCGCGAGCTCGGCACCGTAGGACTCATCCAACCGAACGAAGGCTTCCGGGAGAAATGGGATCCGCGCCACGCGGACACCGTCGTGGCGAAGCTCGTGACCATGACGCGCGCGCTCGAGGCGCGCGGCCGTGTGGCCCTCATGATCTGGCCGGAGGCGGCGATCCCCGGTTTCCTCCAGCCCGCCTGGGACTCGAGTATCGTCGGGCTCGCGCGCGAGAGCCGGACGCCCATTCTCACCGGCGGGATCTACGGCGAGAACCATCCCGACGGGTCGTACGACTATTACAACGCCGCATTCTACTTCGACTCCTCGGGCAGCTGGCGCCGCTATCCGGTCTACGAAAAGCACTTTCTCGTGCCGGTCGTCGAGCGGGTGCCGTTCGTTCCCGCACGGCTGATGCAGAGCGTCCCGGGCGTGGGGCGCTGGTCCGGCGGATTCGGGCGAGGCCGGGGGCTCCCCGTGTACGGGAGCCCGGTGGGTCGTTTCGGCGTGGTGATTTGCTACGAGTCGGCGTTCGAAGAGTTGGCGCGCGGCTACCGGCGCGCCGGCGCGGAGTTCCTGGCGAACATCACGAACGATGCGTGGTACGGGCGCACGGCGGGCCCGTACCAACACGCGGCGCATCTCGTCATGCGCGCCATCGAAACCCGAATGGGCATCGCCCGTGCGGCGAATGACGGCATCTCCGAGTTTGTCGATCCCTTGGGGCACACCTACGCCGAGACCGGCTTGGAGCAGGAGGCCGTCGTGTCTGGCCACGTCCGCACCAGCGACGTGATCCCGCTGTACGTGCGGCTCGGCGACTGGGTGGGGTTGCTGTGCGTGTTGGGCACGCTGGGGCTCGCCGGCGTGCTGGCTGCGGATGCCTGGAGATCGAGGCGCAGGGTGGGTGGCGTGTGAGGGTAGGCGTCGATGTCGGCGGAACCTTCACCGATCTCGTCGCCCTCGCCGATGATGGGACGATCGAAGTCCGCAAGGTGGTGACGACGCCGGAGGATCCCGCCGTCGGCTTGTTTCACGCGCTGGACCCGCTCAAGCCTCCTCACGCAGTCGAGCTGCTCGTTCACGGTACCACGATTGCCACCAACGCCCTGCTCGAGCGCCGCGGAGCCCGCATCGCGCTCGTGACGACCAAGGGCTTCGAAGACCTTCTGTGGTTGCGGCGGCAGGATCGGGCGGCGTTGTACGATCTGGCCCGCGACCACCCACCGCCGCTGGTCGCGCGGTCGGACGTCGTGGGGGTCGCCGAGCGGACCGGCCCCGCGGGAGTGCTCGAGCCGCTCGGCGAGGACGAGGTCCAGCGGGTGGTGGCCGCGCTGCGTGCGCTGGTTCCCCCTCCCGATGCGCTGGCCGTCGCCTTGCTGTTCGCCTTCCGCCACGCGGAGCACGAGCGCCGCCTGGTCGCGGCGTTGCGCGAGGCGCTCCCCAATGTCCCCATCGCCGCGAGCCACGAAGTGCTTCCCGTGTTCCGGGAGTTCGAGCGCGCGAGCACCACCACCGTCGAGGCGTACCTCCGTCCCAAGGTCTCCGCCTATCTCGGACGGCTCGAGCGCGACGTGCGGGCCCGCGGCATCGGGATGCTGCGGGTCATGACGTCGAGCGGCGGAACGCTCTCCCCGGGTGCAGCGGCCGGGCGTGCAGCGTCGCTCGCGCTGTCCGGGCCCGCGGGGGGTGTAATCGGCGCTCGCCTGGTCGGTGCGGCGGTGGGCCTGCCGGACCTCCTGACCCTCGACATGGGGGGCACGAGTGCCGACGCGAGCCTCGTCAGCGGCGGCACCCCCCTGGGAGACGGTGGCGGCGTGGTGGCGGGCATCCCTCTCGCCCTGCCGGCCGTCTTGATCGAGACGGTGAGCGCCGGGGGTGGGAGCATTGCGCGCATCGACGAGGGCGGCGCGCTCAAGGTCGGGCCGGAGAGCGCCGGGGCGGTCCCGGGCCCGGCGTGTTACGGCCGGGGCGGTGCACGACCCACCGTCACCGACGCGTGCCTGGTGCTGCGGTGGCTCGATGCCCAGCATCCGCTCGCGGACGCTGTGCGGCTCGATCGCGACGCCGCGGAGCAAGCGCTGAGCTCGCTCGGCATGGCGAGCGATGCAAGTGCGATCGCGGCGGGCATTGTGGCCGTCGCCGCAGCGGTGATGGCGCGCGCGCTCAAGCGGGTCAGTGTCGCCCGCGGGCTCGATCCTCGGCGGATGGCCCTGCTCCCGTTCGGCGGCGCAGGACCCCTCTTCGGGTGCCAGCTGGCCGAGGCGCTCGGGATGCGTACCATCGTGATCCCGCCCCACCCCGGAGCCCTCTCGGCGCTGGGCCTGGCCTCCGCCGCCGAACGCCTGGATCTGATCGCATCGTTTCACCGCCCGCTCGACGACGTGTCGTCTCGAGACCTCGGGGCGGCCTTCGCCCCACTGCTCGAGGAGGGGAGGGGGCAGATACCCGGCGGCGCGCTGCTCCGCTACGCCGATTGTCGATTCGCCGGGCAGGGCTACGAGGTGACGGTCCCGGTGACGGGCGACGATCCGCGGCGGATCCGGGAGGCCTTTCTCGTCGAGCACCGCGCGCGGTTCGGCCATGCGGCGAGCGATCAGCCGGTCGAGCTCGTCAACCTGCGCGTCGTGGCGCTACGCGAGGGGCCGCTGCCGCGCTTCGCGGACCTGCGGCGGGTGGTCCAGAGACCCGGCGCCAGTCGCCCGATCACGTTGCGGGGCGCTCGGGTCAGCGCGTCGGTCTGGGCGCTCGACGAGCTCGCCGCGGGCGTGACGATCGCCGGGCCGGCAATCCTAGCGGGGCGGAACGCCACGGCCCTGGTGGAGGCCGGGTGGCGCGGGATGGTGCATCAATGCGGCGCCGTGCTGGTGCAGCGTACATGACCCTCGACGCGGTCGGGCTCGAGGTGATGGGGCACGCCTTCGCGTCGATCGCGGAAGAAATGGGCCTCGTGCTCATTCACTCCGCGGTGTCCCCAAATATTCGCGAGCGGCGCGATTGCTCGGCGGCACTGTTCGACGCCGCCGGCGAAATGATCGCCCAGGCGGCCCACATTCCGGTGCATCTCGGCGCCATGCAGGAATCGGTCGCCGCGGCGCGCGCGCTCGCGCCCCCTCCCGCCCCGGGCGACATCTTCATCCTCAACGACCCTTACACTGGCGGCTCCCACCTCCCCGACATCACGCTCATCGGTGCCATCGAAGTCGACGGCGCCGTGGGCGGCTACAGCGTCGTGCGGGCGCACCACTCCGATGTCGGTGGTGTGCAGGCCGGGAGCATGCCCGCCGGAGCGCGTGAGATCTTTGCGGAGGGCGTGATCGTGCCGCCGCTGCGCCTGACGGACGACGTGGAGCGCTTCCTGCTGGCCAACGTGCGGACTCCCGAGACGCGGCGCGCTGATTTGGCGGCCCAGCGGGCGGCCGTGAAACGAGGGGCTGAGGGGTTGCGTGGCATGGCGGCGCGGTACGGCTGGGCTGCCGTGCGCGAGGCGGCTACGGACCTCCTGGACTACGCCGAGCGGCGCGCACGCGATGCCCTCGGCCGCTTGAAAGCGACCGACCTCACCGCAACTGATTGGCTCGAGGGAGACGGTGCCGGCGACGCGGACTTGGGTGTGAGCGTCCGGGTCGACATCGCCGACGGCGTTTTCCACGTCGACTTCACGGGCACCGCTCCGGCGGCGCGCGGCAACGTGAACTGTCCGCTCGCGGTAGCGCGCTCGGCGGTGCTGTTCGTCGTGCACACGCTCCTGCCCGAGGATGTACCCACCAACGGGGGCGTGCAGCGCGCGGTGCGCATCACGGCACCCCCGGGTTGCCTCGTGAACGCGCGCTTCCCGAGCGCGGTGGCGGCCGGCAACGTCGAGACGTCGCAGCGCATCGCCGACACGGTGTTTCTGGCGCTCGCCGCCGGCGGCATCGCGGTGCCAGCCCAGGGCCAAGGGACGATGAACAATGTCACGTTCGGGGCGAGTGGCTGGACGTACTACGAGACGATCGGGGGCGGTCAGGGAGCGAGCCACGGTGCACCCGGACCGTCCGGCGTGCACGCCGGCATGTCGAATACCCGTAACACGCCCATCGAGGTGCTCGAGATGGATTACCCCTTGCGCCTTAAGACTTACGCCTTGCGCCGGGGCAGTGGTGGTGTGGGCCGGTGGTCCGGTGGGGAGGGTGTGATCCGCGAGTTCGAGGTGCTCGCTCCCATGGAGGCGAGCATTCTCGCTGAGCGGCGGCGTCACGCCCCCCGCGGCGCCGCGGGGGGGCGCGACGGGGAGCGCGGGTCCACCTGCTTGAACGATGTGCCGCTGGCTCCTAAAGTCAGCGTGTCGCTCGCCCCCGGCGACGTGTTGCGCCTGGAGACGCCGGGTGGCGGCGGTTGGGGTAAACCCGAACGCGGAGACAACGGATGACGTGGGTGCTCGTGGCTCTCATCGGCCTGGTGGGAGGCGTGGTATCGGGGTTGTTCGGCGTCGGGGGCGCGATCGTTATCGTGCCGGCCTTGGTGCTGCTGGTCAAGCTGCCGCCGCACACGGCCAGCGGCACGTCGCTGGCATCGCTGCTGTTGCCGGTAGGGTTGCTCGGCGCGATGGAGTACTATCGCCGCGGACAGGTCAACATCGCGTACGCCGTCATCCTTGCCGCCGGGCTGTTCATCGGGGCATTCATCGGCGCAAATCTGGCCGGCGAGGTGTCGGACGTGGCGCTGCGGCGGGCGTTCGGCGGACTCCTCCTGCTCGTCGCGGGAAAGCTGCTGCTCGGCTAGGCGGGCGCTTCGAACACTTTGCCCTCCACGAACAGCCGGAACAGCTCCTGGTCGAGCTGCCCGGAGCGTACCTCGTCCGCCATGATGTCTAGGGCGCGCGCGGGCGACACGGCCGCCTTGTAGGGACGGTCGGCCGCGCTCAGCGCGTCGTAGATGTCGCTGATCGTCATCATGCGCGTCTGAATCGGGATGGCCTCGCCGGTCACCCGGCGCGGATATCCCTTGCCATCGAGCTTCTCGTGGTGTCCATACGCGATCATGGGGATGTGCTGGAGCTCACGAGTCCAGGGGATTTGCTGCAGGAACCGGTACGTGTGGGTGACGTGGCTCTCGATCTCGAGGCGCTCGGTCTCGTCGAGTGAGCCCTTGGGGATGGTGAGGTAGCGCATCTCTTCCTCGGTGAGGTAGGCGTGCGGGCGGCCCGTAGGATCCTCGTACGAGCGGCGGGACAGGTTGAGCAGCGCTTCGAACTGTCCGCCCGGGAGCACCGTCGGCTCGTTCGCGCTGAGCACGGCCTCCAGGAAGCCCTCCAGCGCTTGGATTTCCCGCGCGTGCTCCTCCTCGAGCGCTCGGAGGAACCGCTCGTAGTCCTTCCGCCCATGGGTCTCCAGGAACTCGGCACGCTTTCTCCAGAATTCCCGCTCAGCGGTGCGTCGCACGTAGTGGTGGCGTTGCTTGATGAGATCGAGCTGGAGCGGGTAGAGCTTCTTGGCTTTGACCAGCACCTGCTCCCGCACGCCGACCTTGCCGAAATCATGCAGCAGGCCGGCGTACCGGATCTCCTTGATCTGTTCGCGGGTGAACGTCACGCCGCAATACGCACCGTCTTCGGCGCGGTCGACCACGGCGGCGAGTCCCACGGTCATGTTCGCCACCCGTCCCGAGTGGCCGAACGTGGTCGGGTCCCGCTGCTCGATCGCATGCACCGCGGCCTTCACGAACCCCTCGAACAGGCGCTCGATCTCATCGTACAGCCGGCTGTTCTCGATCGCGACGGCCGCCTGGCCCGCGAGCGCGGTCACCAGATCCACCGTGCGCCGCGAGTACGGCACCACCTGGTGCTCCACGTCCGCCGGCGTGGCGAGCAAGGCTTCGGTGTGGCGCTTGCGGTTGATGAGCTGCAGGACGGCGATCACTTCCTCCTTGTGATCCTTCATGGGGATCACCAGCATCGACTTCGTGCGGTAGCCGTGCCGCTCATCGAACGAGCGGTTGATGCTGTATTCCACGTCCGGGGGCAGGAAGTAGGCGTCGTCGATCACCAGCGGCTCGCCCGTCACAGCCGTGTAGCCCGCCAGGCTCGAGCGGTCCACCGGGATCGTGAACTCGACGAACGGGGCTTCGGGCTTGGAGTACGTCTGCGCGATCCGGAAGCGCAGACGCTTCTGACCCTGATCCCCCGTCTCGACGAGGTACAGGCTACCCGCGTCCGAGGTGGTGATGCGGCGCGCCTGCGTGAGGATGAGCTCGAGCAGCGCCTTGAGGTCCCGCTCGGTGCCGAGCGCGACGCCGATGCGCGTCAGCTCGCCGATCTCGCGGCTGCGGTTCGCGGCCTCGGAGCGCGCGCGGGCGGTCTCCAGGCGGGCGGCGGCTTCGCGATACCCCGCTCGTACCGCCACCAGCAGCTGCCGCGGCCCGACGGGCTGCTTCAAGAACCCGGAGAGCAACTCGGAGGGCATCTCCGCGGGCAGATCGAGCTCGCCGTCGCGACCGAGTGCAACGATGGCGCCCCCGGCGTCCACGAACGCGCGCAGCGCGTCGACCGGGAAGATCGAGCGGCTCTCCGAGTCCAGGACGAAGACCGTCGGGCGCTCGTCCACCACCAGCTCGCGTTGCACGCGCGCTTCGCGCGCTTCGATCTGGGCACTCTCGAGCGCCGGTCGGACGCCTGTGGGACTCCAGGCGGGCGTGTGCAGCAGGAGATATTTCACGGCGTAGGCCCGGGACCGGGCGGCCCCGGGACGTCACGTCACGAGTTCTTCACGCGCTGGAGGCCCTGCTGCGCCTCGGTATACTCCGGGAAAACGGCCAGCGCCCGCTGGTACATCTCTGCGGCCTTGTCTTTCTGCCCGCGATCCTGGTACAGGAGCGCCTTCGAGTAGAACGTCAGCGCCTCCGTCGGGACCTGCCGATTCATCCGCTGCTCCGAGGACTGCCGCGGCAGGGGGGGCAGGTTGGCATCCTTCATCAGGCGTGAGGCGACGGTGCGGATGATGTCGAACAGGTGGTCCCGCTGCATGCGGTCCGACTCGACCTTGACGATCTCGCTCGTTTCGACGTTGACGAGCCGCGCGTCCAGGCGGAAATCGCCGTAGAAGTCGATGAACGCGCCGGTGATGACGTAGCGCGCGCCGACGAGCTTCCCGACTTTCGCGGCAGTTTCCGGGGTCACCTTGCCCGACGCGCCGAGGTTCTGCTCGGCGAGCAGCTTCTCGATGGCGTCGCGCTCGACCACGCGGGCCCCAGGGTTGGCGGCGAGCTCCGAGATCAGCATCCCGGCGATGCCCTTCTGCAGGGCATCGAAGTTCTCCTTGTCCTGTCCGTACGAGCCGCTGTTGTCGAACGGCAGGACGGCAATGCCCGGCCGGGTATCCTGGCCGCGGCCCTGCGCGCCCAGCGCGCGCCCAACCAAGGCGAGCAGGGCGAGGGCCAGCAATGCGGGGACGAAGCGCGAACGCATAGAGTCAGTCCTCGTCAGAGAGTCAGGGTCATACCTTCCTGCGCCGCCACAACCTCGGCGGGCAGGCCCTTCACCCGCGCCTGGCGGCGGGCGGCCGCGACCAAGGCGTCGATTGCCTCGTCGCCGTGCTCGGGCTCATGGTGGAACAGCACCAGGCGCTTCACTCCGGCGTCGCCCGCCAGCGCGACCGCCTCCTCGAACGTCGAGTGGCCCCACCCCCGGTGCTCCTCCAGCTCTTCGGGGGTATACATCGCATCGTGGATGAGCAGTTCCACACCCGTGAGAAACGCCACGAAATCCTTGCGCCATGACGCCGGGGTCTCGTAATGCCCGCCCGGCCCGAGCTCGTTGTCGGTCACGTACGCCATGCTCGGACCGCCCGCGGCCGGCGTGAGCCGGTAGCCAAGAGTGGTGCCGGGGTGGCGCAGGCGGATCGCCTGCACCCGGAAAGTCCCCACCGTGAACTCGCCCGGTTCTACCTGCTGCACCGTGAGCTTCGCCGACAGCGCGTCCAACGGGACGGGAAACACGGCCGGGTCCATCTGCTGACGCAGGATCGCCTCGAGCGAAGTAGTCCCCTGGCGCGAGCCCCAGATGCGCACCGCGTTCCCGGGGGCGAAGAACGGCTTGAAGTGGGGCAGCCCTTGGATGTGGTCCCAGTGCGCGTGCGACAGCAGGATCTCCGCCAGCACCGCGCCGTTTTGGCGCTCCACCAGCTCGCGTCCCAGTGCCCGGATTCCCGTGCCCGCGTCGAGGATGACGAGCTGTCCGGCTCCCTTCCTCCCGCCGGTGCCCTCCACGGCGACGCACGGCGTGTTGCCGCCGTAGCGCGCGGTGTGGGCTCCGGGGGTGGGGATGGAACCCCGCGTCCCCCAAAAGGTCACCGTGTAGGCCATCGGTCCCGGCACCGCCGCACCCCTCTAGCGCTAAGTTATGGAAAATTCGAGAGGTAGGACAAGCCGCGCCCTCACCCGACCCCAGTGACCCACCTCACGACCGTCCGGCAGACGCTTCCAGCGCGGCGCGGTCGCGAATCAGGATCTCGCGGCGACTGATTTCGATGTAGCCCTTGTCCACTAGCTCGCGCATCGTGCGGCTCACCGTCTCGCGCGACGACCCGATCATCTGGGCGATGGTGTGGTGCGTGAGCCGGCGCGTGATCTTGTCGGACCCCGCCTCGTCGGCGAGGTCGAGCAGCAGCTGCGCCACGCGGCCGTTTACGTCGAGCAGCACCAGGCTCCCAACCTTCTCGTCCACCCGCCGCAAGCGGCGCGACAGCTCCCGCAACAGCCCCATGGCGATGCCGGGTGACTGCTGCAGGATGGCCTGGAAGTCCTCCCGCCGAATCACGAGCAGGTTCGAGTCCTCCATCGCGATCACGTGGGCCGAGCGGGGCTCCTCGTCGATGAGCGACATCTCCCCGAAGAAATCCCCCTCGCCCAGCACGGAAAGGATGACCTCACGGCCGTCCTCGCCGATGAGCACGACCTTCACCTGCCCGGTGGCGACGACATAGAGTGCGTCGCCCGGGTCGTCCTCAAACAGGATGACCGAGTTGCGCGGATAGCTCCGCTCACGGGTGATTTCGGCCACCCGCTCGAGCTCGGCGGGTGCTAGCTGGCTGAACAGCGGGACCTTTTGGAGGATCGCCGTAACCGACACGATAGGCTTCCCCTAGAGGGCGTGGTGGGGGGTGGATGGTCGGGCAAGCTTACGTACAAGCCGCGCTGGTGTCAATTCGGCGGTAGGCTCGCTGCTTGCCGCCAACTTGCGGCGCCAGTTATATTTCCACACTTCGTGCCGTTCGACTTTCAGTCAAGGATCGAGTGCAGTGAAACCCGGGATTCACCCTGCCTATCGGCGGGCCACCGTGCAGTGCGCGTGCGGCAACAACTTCGTGACGCGCTCCACCGTGCCCCTGATTCATGTCGAGGTTTGCGCCAAGTGTCACCCGTACTACACCGGTAAGCAGAAGCTCATGGATACGGCCGGGCGGGTGGAGCGTTTCCGCCAGAAATACGGGACCGAGAAGGCCTCAGGCTGACGTATGGAGGCCCGACTCCGCCAGGCGCTCGCGCGGGCGGAGGAGGTCGCCCGAGAGCTGGCCGACCCCGAGACCGCGCGGAATCCGGCCAAGCTCAAGCAGCTGGGTCGTGAGCACGCCCGGCTCGATCAGATCCGCCAGACGCACGAGCGCTTGGACCGCCTCACGGGGGAGCTCGCCCAGGCGCGCGAGGTGCTCCACGACCCAGATCCCGAGCTGTCGCAGCTGGCCCGGGCGGACGTGGAGCGGCTGCAGCCCGAGATCGACCGGCTGGAGCGGCGGCTGGCCGATCTGCTGACCCCCGCGGACCCCCTCGATGACCGCGATGCGATCGTGGAGATCCGTGCCGGCACCGGAGGCGACGAGGCGGCCTTGTTCGCCGCCGCCCTGTTTCGCATGTACACGCGATTCTGCGAGCGGCGGGGCTGGAAGGTGGAGGTCGTCTCGCTCTCGGAAGGCAATCTCGGGGGCTTGAAGGAGGCCATCTTCGCCGCCCGGGGCCCCGGTGTGTACGGGACGCTGCGGTACGAATCGGGAGTCCACCGGGTGCAACGGGTTCCCGTCACCGAGGCGCAGGGGCGCATCCACACGTCTGCCGCGACCGTCGCGGTGCTTCCCGAGGCGGAGGAGGTCGACGTGAAGATCGAAGAGAAAGACCTCCGGATCGACGTGTTCCGCTCGCAGGGTCCGGGCGGCCAGAGCGTCAACACCACCGACAGCGCGGTGCGCATCACCCACCTGCCCACGAACGTCGTGGTCCAGTGCCAGGACCAGAAGAGCCAACTCCAGAACAAGATCCGTGCGCTCGAGGTGCTGCGCTCGCGCCTGCTCGACAGGATGATCGCCGAGCAGGAAGCGGCCCGGGCCCGCGAGCGCCGGGCCCAGGTGGGCACGGGCGACCGCTCGGCCAAGATTCGCACCTACAACTTTCCGCAGAATCGTCTGACCGATCATCGTATCCACTACACCGTCCACAACCTCTCCGACGTGCTGGATGGCAACCTCGATGATCTGATCAACGCCTTGCGGCTTGCGGGCGAGAAGGAGCGGCTCAGTGCCTGAGCGCACCGCGCACGGCTCCACCATTCGCGACGCGCTGACGGACGCCGCCCAGCGTCTGGGGGCCGCCGGCCTGCCCAGGCCGCGCCGCGAAGCCACCATGCTGTGGGCCGCCGTCGCCGGTGGGGGAACCAAGCCGGGGGACGTCTGGCTGCAACAGGATCAGGAGCCGGCGACCGAGCTGGTGGAGCGGTTCGGTCGGGCCGTGGAGCGGCGTTCGAGCGGGGTCCCCTTCGCGTACGCCACGGGCCGCACCGGCTTCCGCACCCTCGATTTGCGGCTCGACCCACGGGCGCTGATTCCGCGGCCGGAGACAGAAGGACTGGTGGACCTCGTGCTGGCCTGGTCGCGTCGCTTGCAACGTGCAACGTGGAACGTGCAACGGGGTGGGCGGGCTGGGGTGGTGGCGGACGTTGGGACCGGGTGTGGCTGCATTGCCTTGGCGCTGGCTGTCGAAGGACGGTTCGAGCGGGTGATCGCGGTCGAGCGCTCCGCCGAGGCCGCGGCGCTCGCGCGCGAGAACGTGGCGCTGGTGCGGCCGTCGGTCTCGGTCGAGATCCGTGAGGGGGACCTGCTCGCGCCGCTCGCGGGGCAGCGCTACAGCGCCATCGTATCCAATCCTCCCTACCTTACGGAGGTGGAGTACGCGGCGCTCGACCCCGCGGTGCGACTGTTCGAGCCGCGTGAGGCGCTGGTGAGCGGGGTAGACGGCCTCACGGCGACGCGGGCCCTGCTCGCGGGCGCCCGGGCGTTGCTCGAGCCGGGTGGATTCGTGGCGCTCGAGATCGACGAGCGGCGCGCCGATCAAGTGCGGGCGCTCGCCCTGCGGTACGACTGGTCGCGGGTGGCGCTGTACGATGATCTGTTCGGCCGGCCGCGCTTCCTGCTGGCCGGCATCGACGAGGAGGGGGGCACGTGATCGACCAGAAGGCGAGCGAGCTGGGGCGGCTGTTGGGACAGAGCGAAGAGTACAAGACGCTGCTGCGGGCCAGTGAGCGGATGAAGGAAGACGCAACCTGTCGGCAGCTGCTCGCCGAGGTCGAGCGTATCGCCCAGGATATCGAGCGGGCGGCACAGGAGGGGCGCGAGCCCGCCAAAGATCAGGTGGAGAAATACGACCGTGCGCTCCAGAGCGTCCAGGCGAATCCGGTGTATCAGCAGGTCGTGGCCGCGCAGGCTAATTTCGAGAAGCTCATGGCCAAGGTGAACGCGCGGATCTACGAGGGTATGAAGCAGGGGGCGGCGAGCCCCATCATCACGCTGGGCTGATGGGCGTCTTCATCGTCGTGGAGGGCCCGGAGGGGGCGGGGAAGTCCACCCTGGTGCGCTGGCTCGCGGCGCGGCTCGTGGCCGAGGGCCTCCCCGCGATGGCGGTGCGCCAGCCGGGCGGGACGCCGGTGGCGGAGGCGGCGCGTAAGGTGGCGCTCAAGTTTCCGCACGAGATGTCGCCGGTCGCGGAGTTGTTCCTGTTTCTCGCGGCCCGGGCCGACCTGGTGCAGCGGGTGATCCGGCCGGCGCTCGAGGCGGCGCAGGTGGTGGTGGCGGACCGATTCGATCTCTCCACCATCGCCTACCAGGTGGCGGGGGGCGGATTGCCGGCGGACGACGTCGCCCATGCCATCCGGCTCGCCACCGGCGGTCTCGTTCCGGACGTCATGCTGGTGCTCGACGTGCCGGTCGAGGTGGGGCGGGCCCGGCAACGAGCCGCACGCAAAGTTCAGGACCGGTTCGAGCGCCAGGATGACGCGTTTCACCGGCGCGTGCTGGACGCGTACCGCCGCGCCGCCGGGCTGGGCGTGGTGCACATCGATGCGACACAGTCCAAGAAGTCCGTGCAGGACGCCGCGTGGCGCGAGGTCATGGCGGTGACCGCACTCTCAACACGAGGCGTCTCATGAAGCTCCGCAACGTCGTGATCGTCACCGCAGTGGGAGGGTTGGCGCTGGCCACAGGGGGCTGGTTGCTGCAGCGGCAGGCCGAGCCCACGGGGTCCGTCTACCAGCAGGCGCGGCTGTTCGAGGACGTACTCGCGCACGTCGCCGACTTCTACGTCGATTCGATCGAAGAGCGCCGGCTGTATCAGATGGCGATCGACGGCATGCTCGACCAGCTGCACGATCCGTATTCGGTGTTCCTGAAGCGGGACGATTTCCGGGCGCTCAACGAGGCCACGACCGGCAACTACGGCGGTTTGGGCATCCAGATCGACGTACGCGACGGGTGGATCACGGTGGTGGCGCCGCTCCCCGACACGCCCGCGGAGCGGGCGGGGATCCAGTCGGGCGATCAGATCATTGCCCTGGACGGCCGCTCGACCGAGGGCTGGAAGAACGATCAGGCCGTGAAGCAGCTGCGCGGCGAGCCGGGCAGCGCGGTGGAGCTCAAGGTGCGTCGAGTCGGTGTGGACGGCTCTCTCACCTTCAAGCTCATGCGGGCCACGATTCACATCCGCTCGGTCCAGGTCTCGATGATGCTCGACGACAAGGTCGGCTACGTCCTGCTTACGCCCGTGAGCGAGACGTCCGCACAGGAGATGACGGACGCGGTGAACGGCCTGATCCAAAAGGGGATGAAGTCATTGGTGCTCGATCTGCGGGGTAACCCCGGAGGGTTGCTCGACCAGGGCGTCGCGGTGAGCGAGCTGTTCCTCGACCCGGGGCAGGAAGTCGTGGCGACGCGCGGCCGGGCGCCCACCACGTCCAAGACCTACCGCGACACAAAGCCGCAGCCGTGGCCACAGCTTCCAGTGGTCGTGCTCACCAACGGGGGCACCGCGAGCGCAGCCGAAATCATCACCGGTGCGCTGCAGGATCACGACCGCGCGGTGGTCGTGGGCACGCCGACCTTCGGCAAGGGGCTGGTGCAGTCGTTGTGGCAGCTTACGCCCGAAACCGCGCTGAAACTCACCACGGCTCGCTGGTTCACACCGAGCGGTCGGACGATCCAGCGCAAGAGTAAGAATGAAGAAGACCAGCTGGCGCAGGCCGAGGCCGCGGAGCTGGGGCACGATAGTACCAAGGTCGATTCGTCATTGGTATTTCACACGGACCACGGCCGGGTCGTGATGGGGGGCGGCGGTATCAAGCCGGACCTGTTCGTGGCACCCGACACGTTCACGACCGCGGAGCGCGGCTTCTTCAAAGCGCTGGGCAACAAGATTCCAACCTACCGCGACGTCGCTACCGGGTACGCTCTCGAGGTCAAGACGTCGGGCCGCCTGAAGACTCCGGACTTCACCGTCACACCGGATGTGGCGGACGAGGTCATCCGTCGGCTGCGGGCGCGGGGCGTCGCCCTGCCGGATAGCGTCGTCGCGGGCGCCCGCAACGTGATCACCCAGGATCTGGGATACGAGATCGCGCGGTATGTCTTCGGGCGTCCGGCGGAAGTGCGCCGCCAGCGGGAGGAGGACCGCCAGGTGCGCGCAGCGCTGGCGTTGGCGCGGCGCGCCAAGTCGCCCCAGGATCTCCTCTCCCTGGCCGCCGCTCAGACGCCCGCGTCCTCGCGGAACTAGATTGCCGCCCCACGTCGTGGGGATCATCGGGGCCGGCCGCGCCGGTGTCGGATTGGCGCTGGCGCTGGCGCGCGCAGGGGAGGGGACGGGGGCACGGGGGCGGGGGCGGGGGCGCTACGACGTGCGCCTGCACGGCCGCAGCAAGAAGCCGGTCCCCAAGCCGCTCAAACTCACCGTTGGTCCCGAGAACGAGCCGCCCGCCTGGATTGCCCAGGCGGGCGTCGTCATTCTCGCCGTGCGGGACGACGCGATCCGGCCGCTGGCGGAGGCGCTCGCCCGCGCTGGAGCGATCCGAGCCGAGCAGGTCGTGCTGCATCTCTCCGGTGCCCAGGGCCAGGAGGCGCTGGGCCCTCTGGTGGCATCCCGCGCCGCCCTCGGATCGCTGCACCCGCTTCAGACCATCTCCGATCCGGAGCGCGCTCCCCAGCGGCTAACGGGCGCCTGGGCAGCGGTCGAAGGAATGCCCCGCGCGGTTGAAGCGGCCGAAGCGTTGGCGCGGGACCTTGGCCTGCGACCGTTCCACATCCCGTCCAAGGCCAAGCCGATTTACCACGCGAGCGCGGTGTTCGCGTCCAACTACTTCGTGGTGGTCGAAGCGGTGGCTCAGCGCCTGCTGCGGCATGCGGGGTTGTCGGACGCGGAGGCGTGGCAAGCGTTGCGTCCGCTGGTCGAGGGCACGCTCGAGAACATGAGTCGGCAGGAGCCGATGGCGGCGCTCACCGGGCCGGTGGCACGAGGCGACCAGGCGACCATTCGCCGTCACCTCGAGGCGCTGACGCACGACGACGCGGTGCTGTATCGCGCGCTCGGGCGCGCGGCGCTCGAGCTAGCGCAGAAGCGAGGGATGGACCCAGCGACCGCGGCGCAGGTGGCGGTGGCCCTCGAAACGGATCTGCCACCCGTGATTCGTAAAGCGTAGTAGCTAGTAAACAGTAATAAACATTATTATAATTGACAAAACAGTAGTACGGTTGGTAGCTTAGGGCTCAAACCCCCAGGGGCTAGGGGCATGGCCACCAATCAGTCGATCACGAGCTACTCCGCCTTCCTGAAGGCACTTCTCAGCGACCGGGAGCGGTTCTTCGAGGAGGTCGTCGAGGGTGTGGGCCTCGGCAGCAAACTGCGTTACGCCGTCTTCACGATCATCGGGCTGGCCGGATTCTTCGGCCTGGTTGCGGGAGCTTACTCCGGGCCCGCGCAGGCCGTTTCCGCCGGCATCAAGTTGCCCTTTCTGTTCTTCGCGACGTTCGCGGTCTGTTTCCCGGCGTTTTTCGTGGTGCAGGTACTGGTGGGCTCACGCCTGCGGCTGCTGCAGGTGGCCGTGTTGGTGTTCGGCGCTTTGGCGCTCACCTCAGTGCTGCTCGCCGCCTTCGTGCCGATCACGGCGTTCTTTCTCATCACCGGCGCGAACTACTACTTCCAACATCTTCTGAACATCGCGATCGCGAGCGTGGCGGGATTGTTCGGCATGTACGCTCTGCATGAGGGACTGAGTGTCGTCTGCGAGAAGCGCGGGGTATACCCTCGCAAAGCGCTCACGATCATGCGCGC
>WNEY01000601.1_pt1 | contig 23084 bp, 16 predicted proteins | sample 5400531 | NCBI WGS metagenome assembly WNEY01 (sample SAMN13153338, study PRJNA577476) | soil metagenome | isolation source: 200 cm saprolite under Douglas fir tree site 1 | place: USA:California | collected 2015-04-18
CCAACCAGAAGGTCCTGTTAATTGAGGGCGACCTTCGCCGCCCGGCATTCGAGCGGCTCCTTGGAGTCGGGCCTCTCCGCGGCTTGACCCACTGGTGGAAATCGGCCAAAGACTCGGTGTGCCATTACCTGTATCGCGCCGCTCCCCTACCATTGTGGATCCTATCGGCAGGAGGCCCCGCCGAGCAACCAATCCAGATCCTGCAATCCAAACGACTCACCGAATTGATGGGCGAACTGGCGGGCTGGTTCGACTGGATCATCATCGATTCTCCGCCGCTTCTTCCCCTCGCGGACGCAAATCTCTGGGCCCGGCTGGCGGACGGGACGCTGCTCGTCGTCCGGGAGAACAATACCTCACGCAAAATGCTCGAGAAGGGTTTGGAGAGCCTGGATGATCCCAAGTTGATCGGCGTGGTCTTGAATGAGGCGATGGAGGTCACGAAGTCCGATTACTACAATTCCTATTACGGGACCGCACGGAAGGCCGCGGGGAACGGGAATTCGAAGCAGAAATCGGGAGTTTGAGAACAGACTGTGATTCGTCTTTTCAATACGTATTTTCCGGCTCGCACGCTCGCGCTGGGCGTGACGGAGGCTTGCCTAGTGATTGTGGCGTTTGTGGCCGCCATGATCGGCCGGCTGGGCGCGACTGACGCCAGCATCACGTTGAACTATGAGCAGGGCTTCTTGAAAATCCTAATCCTGGCCGGAGTTTTCCTTCTCTGTATGTACTATTTCGATTTGTACGATTCAACTGTTCTCAGCAACCGCCGTGAAGTCACCGTCCGGCTGATCCAAGCGCTCGGAACGGTTTGCGTGCTGTCGGCAGTCATCTATTACACTTATCCGTCGCTTGCTCTCGGCCGGGGAATCTTCCTCTACGGAACCATCATGGTCGCGGCGTTGTTGCTCGGATGGCGGCGAATCTTCTTGCTGATGAACAATTGGCCGCGCTTTTCCGAACGCGCCGTGATTCTCGGCGAAGGCCCCCTTGCCAGTGCCCTGATCGCGGAACTCAAGAGCCGCCCCGAGCTCGGCATCCGCATCATCGAGCACTTCGGCGTCGAGAATGGCCACGGGAGCGCGTCGGTTGATTCCTCGCCTGACTGGACAGACGAGCTTTTCCGCTTGGCCGATGCCGACCAAGTGCATCGCATTATCGTCACGATGGGTGAACGCCGCGGAAAATTGCCGGTCGAAGCTCTACTGCAACTAAAAGGACGCGGGGTGGAGATCCAGGACGGTGCCGAGGTGTATGAGAGCGTGACCGGAAAGGTGCCGGTGGACGCACTCCGGCTGAGCTGGCTTGTATTCTCGCCCGGGTTCCGCGTTTCCCGCCGCCTATTGATCTACAAGCGCGCATTCTCTTTCGTGATGTCGAGCGTCCTGCTGCTGCTCGCGGCGCCGTTGATGATTCTAATTGCCCTGACCATCTGGCTGGATTCCGCCGGGCCGATCATTTTCCGGCAGAGGCGGGTGGGCAAGGACGGGCGACAATTCACGCTCTACAAGTTTCGGACGATGTACGACGGGGCCGATCAGAATGGCGATTGCCAACCAGCGGGAAAAGACGACGCGCGCTTCACCCGCGTCGGCCGCTGGCTCCGGCGCACGCGAGGCGACGAACTTCCCCAGCTCTTCAACATTCTCCGCGGCGACATGTATTTCGTAGGGCCGCGGCCATTCGTTCCGAGCCAGGAAAAAGAGTGCGCGGAGAAAATTCCCATCTACACGCAGCGGTGGGGTGTAAAGCCAGGCGCGACAGGATGGGCTCAGGTCAACCGCGGGTATTGCGCCACCCTCGAAGACAACGTCGACAAGCTCGCCTATGACCTTTTTTACATCAAGAATGTGTCCATTGGTTTGGATCTGCTGATTCTTTTCAAGACTGTCAAAATCCTTTTGCTGGGCCGGGGCGGGCGCTGATGGCCATCGCGACTCTCTTCTCAGAATGGGTATTTTGGATTTGTGCCTCCCTAATCGTGTACTCCTATCTCGCCTATCCCGTCTTGTTGTTTGTTGCTTATAACCTATCGCAGATCCGGCGTGACTGGCGCTACTTGACTCAGCGGCGAGAGCGCCGTGTCTCATCCCCCGAGCCGGAGCAGCTTCCGGAGGTCAGCCTAGTCATCGCCGCCTACAACGAGGAAGACCGTCTTCCGGAAAAACTTGCGAACCTCCAACAACTCGACTTCCCACCGGAAAAGTTGGAGGTAATTCTTGTATCTGACGGTTCTACGGACCGCACGAATCACATTTTGTCAGCCACAGAGGACCCAAAGATTCGATCCCTTCTGCTTCCCGACAGAAAAGGCAAACCCACCGCGCTGAATCACGGCGTGGCCCACGCGAGTCACGAGGTACTCGTTTTCTCCGACGGTGCGACGCTGTTTGAACCGCACGCTGTCAAGAATTTAGTCCGCCACTTTTCGGACCCGGCGGTGGGTGTGGTCTGCGGCGCCTTGGGGTTCGAAGCGACTCCCGAATCGCGGCAGACCGAGGGAGTCTACTGGAAATACGAAAGCATGTTGAGGCTGATGGAATCCCGGTTGGGCGCCACGCTGACGGCCAGTGGCGCCATCTATGCCCTTCGCCGCTGCTGCTTCCAGGAGCTCGCATCGAATACCGTAATCGAAGATTTTGTGATCCCGATGAACGCCCGCAAGCTTGGTTACCGCGTGGTCTACGACCCCGAGGCCGTGGGGACGGAATTTGCCGCCCCGACTGTTTCGGGTGAGTTTACTCGACGAGTTCGGCTGGCCGTTGGGAGCTTCCGGGCCCTGCGAGAACTGACCCGCGTCCCTCTCGATGGCTTAGCGACATTCGCCTTTGCTTCTCACAAGCTGGCGCGCTGGATTGTGCCATTCATGTTGATCGGTCTTCTTTTCAGCGACGCCCTCCTGCTGGCCAACGTGTTCTATCGTCTTGCGTTCATTTGTCAGCTCTTGTTTTACCTTTGGGCTGGTCTAGGCTTTGTGTTTCGTAAGCGAGCCCAGGGTGTCCGTTTCGCGCTGATAGGTTACTTCCTCCTCGCCATGAACTTGGCCTTTCTGGTGGGTTTTTTCCGCTTTGTGACCGGACGGGAGGAGGTGACATGGGAGCGCGCCCACTAGCCTTGGCCAAATTCAAACAGATGGCTCTTCGTCTCAAAGGCGTGCCGGTATTGCTCTACCACGAATTGTCAGCCGCCGCGGAACCGCGGCTGGCAGCAGGGAAAGACAGATACGTGGTTTCTGCGGATCAATTCCGTTCTCACCTTGAATTGATACGGCAGCACAGCTATCGAGTCATCTCACTACAGGATTTGTGGGATTCGGCGCCGGATTCGCGCGAAGCTGAGCTTTCTGTGGTCTTGACCTTTGATGACGGTCGAGCATCGGACTACGAGGTAGCGTACCCCTTTTTGCTTGAGAAAGGTTTTCGCGCAGAGTTCTTCGTTAATACCGCGAATATCGGTCGGCCGGGGTATGTCACCTGGGCGCAAGTCGAGGAAATGCACCGTTCGGCGATGGTGTTTCAATCGCACAGTCACGACCACATCGTCCTTTCACTGCTTCCGGCGCGGGACCTGCGCCGCCAATTGGAGAAGTCCAAGCAGGTTTTGGAGGATCGGCTGGGAAGCGCAGTGGATTTTCTGGCCATTCCCTATGGCATGTCGAACCAGCGAGTGGTGCAAGTAGCACACGATGTAGGCTACCGGGCCGTCTGCAATTCTTGGCCGCGCCCCACCCGTGCGAGAAGGGGGGTCGTGAACCGCGTGGTTGTCTACGGCGAGACAAAAACACGCCACCTCAAGCACCTTCTCAGCAACAACCCTGTCGCGTATGGCGCGCGCGCCACACGTGCGACCCTGGTTTACCTGCCGAAGCAGGTCTTACTCCGACTTTGGCCGAGCCAGCTAGGCGTGAGTCTCTTGGAGGCAAAAACATGAATCAGACACGCCGGCTGCAGGTCTTCGTACTGATTGATGCGCTGGGGTGGCACTTTCTGAAAGGGCGCGACTTTTTGAGTGACGTGTTGCCTTATCGCAGCCCGGTTCGGACTGTGCTCGGTTTCAGCTCGGGCGCGATCCCGACGATTTTGACGGGCGTGCCACCCTCGCAGAGCGGCCACTGGAACCTTTTTTACTACGATCCGGAAGGCTCGCCGTTCCGATGGCTAAGATTCTTGCAGTTCCTGCCGGATGTGATTTTGGATCACCGCATCACCCGCAAAATCATGAAAGAACTCGGGCGCCGAATCTTGGGAATGGGGCCGCTGTTTGAGTGCAGCGTAAGTCCCAGACTCCTGCCCTGGTTCAACTATGTAGAGAAAAAGAACATCTACGATCGCGGAGGCATTAGCGGGGCACCTTCGATCTTCGACGAGCTTGCGCAGCAAGGCATCGTACATCGAATCTATTCCTATCATAGTCTGACGGACGCAGAAATACTGGATCAGGCGATCAAAGACATTCAGTCGAGGACGGCTTCCTTCTTCTTCTTGTACCTGAGCGAAATGGATATCTTCCTGCACATGCATTGCAAAGAGCCCGAGCAGGTGGAGAAGCAGTTACAGGCGTATGACAGGGCCCTGCGAAGGGTTTTTCAGGCTGCCCGAGAGGCTGACCCTGAAGCGACCATGACGGTAATTTCCGACCACGGCATGACCCCAGTCCAACATCATTATGACCTGGTCAAAGAAATCGAAAATCTTGGACTGAAAATGCCAACTGACTTTCTAGCTGTCTATGATTCGACGATGGCACGCTTTTGGTTTTTCAACTCCGACGCGGAACAGGCCATTAACAATTGCTTGATGAATCTTCCGTGTGGGCGCGTTGTGCCCGACGAAGAGCTCCGCCGGCTCGGCATTTTCTTTGCTGACCGGCGTTTCGGAGAAGTTATCTTCTCGCTTCGCCCTGGTTGGCTACTCTCGCGGAGTGACTTTAATGGAAAAGGATGGATGCCGCAGGGAATGCACGGCTACCATCCCGAAGATCCCTATTCCGACGCAGTTTTTCTGAGCAGCAGTCAGCCGCCTGTACACCTGCAAACCATCGCAGATGTTTACCGCTGCATGCTGACTGCGACAGGCGAGGGGACAGAATCCCTATGAAAGGGCGCTCCTTGCAGGAATTTCAGGTGCGGCCGATCCGCAATTGTGCGTGAGGCCGCATTCTAAGGCGATCTAGGATGACGCATTCTCCGATTACCGTTCTGTATTTCTCCAATGAGCGCACGCGAGGCGGGGCCGAGGAGCATCTTCTCACGCTGCTTCGCGGCTTGGACCGGAACTGTTTTCGGCCGCTCCTTGCCTGCCCGCATGAGCTGGCTGAGAAACTTCGTCCGGATATTCCTCCGGATATCGAGGTTTTCTCCCTGTGCCTGCGCCGGTTGAGCCAAGCCGGTTCAATGCTGCGGCTTGCGGGAATCCTTCGGGACCAGCAAGTGAACATCCTGCATTCCCATTTGTTCTACGCAAGCGTCTTTGCTTCTCCGATTGGATGGGCGTGTGGTGTACCCGTGATCGTTGAGACCCCGCATGTACGTGAGGATTGGCGTCGGGGCTGGTTGAAGTCCAAGTTCGTGGTGGATCGCATTGTGGGCCGAGTCGTCACGCGTTACGTTGCTGTCTCTCACGCCAACAAACGCTATTTGGTGGAGGAAAAGGGCCTCGCGAAAGAAAAAATCGCCGTAATTCATAACGGGTGTGATTTGCGAAGGTTTCATCCTCGACAGACCCCGTCCTTGAATCTTAGACAAAGCCTGGGACTCGGTACGGACGATCCCGTGTTGATGGTTATCGGCAGACTAGAGCCCCAGAAAGGCCACAAGATTCTCTTCGAAGCCGTGCGCGGCATCCGCCGCGAATTTTCTTCGGTGCGTCTCGTCTGCGTCGGTAGTGGTTCGCTGCGCGACGAACTGTTGAAACTTGTGCGCGAACTCGGAATCGAAGACGCGGTGCGCTTCGTTGGGTTCCAGACTGACGTCGCCGAATGGTTGAACCTGGCTGATGTGACGGTGCTGCCCTCCTTTTACGAAGGTTTGCCGTTAGTTGCCATTGAGTCCCTCGCGGCAGCAAAGCCGGTTGTAGCCACAGCCGTGGATGGTTCAGCAGAAGTAGTAGTGCATGGGAAAACCGGGCTTACTGTTCCACCCGGAGATCACCTAGCCCTGTCTGAAGCCATTTGCCGACTGCTGCGGGAGCCGGAGTTGCGAAAGCGTATGGGCCGCGAGGGCCGCCAGTGGGTTTGTACGTATTTCGATGAGCGGGAACAAATCCGCCAGACCCAGGAGCTTTATCTCCGCGCTTGGGAACATGCAACGAATCCGACGTTAGGGAAGCCTGCGCGGATAGCCCAAAAGCAAATGAAAGAGACACACGTCAGAGCGACCGTAGAGGGTGGCAGGCCATGAAAGCGGCCAGTACCTCGAGAACGGTTCTGGCTTGGCGGTTAGACGGGACAATACCACCCGCGGGAGGAGAGAACGCCTTTAGCCCGATCGGCCGCGCCGCTACTCTTCAAGAGGCCATCTGTGAGGCTGCCGTTCAATCGGCTGTGGCTAACTACGGTGACAAACTCAAAGCAGTTGTTCTCACAGGTAGCCTGGCCCGCCATGAAGGGACATTTTTCCGAGAGGGTGACTGTTGGATCCAGTTCGGCGACTCGGAGTTTCTGCTGGTCTTCGAAGAAAAGGCTAAATTGCCTCTCTCCGAGGACTTGTTCGTCGTTCAAGAAACCATCGAGTCGGAACTCCTGCGGCATGGTCTGAAGTGCCGCGTGTCTCTTGCCGCTGTTCTCCCAACTTATCTTCGTCGCTTGCAGCCACACATCTTCGCTTACGAACTGTTGACCTGTGGGCGCGTCCTTTGGGGAGAACCAGTGATTTCTTTGATTCCTCGTTTTTCGTCGGCGGCGATCCCCCTCGAAGACGCCTGGCGCCTGCTCTGCAACCGCATGATCGAATTGCTGGAAGTATCCGTGGGGATAACCAACGAGTTATGCGAGGTGCCGAAAGAAGTCTTCTATCAGAGCGTGAAATTGTACATTGATATGGGGACATCCTTCCTGGTTTTTGCGGGTGGTTACGAGCCCACGTATGCAGGCCGCGCCAAAAGAATGCGCAGTTTGCAGGCACAAAGCAGCACGGCAAATAGCTGCCCGCTGAATCTGGCGCGATTCGCTGAACGGGTGGTCGCTTGCACTCAGTACAAGCTGTCGGGAGCAGCTAGATTACAGCTGCCCGATTGGGGTCGGGACTCGAACAGCTTGGCGCTTTGGAAAGAAGCCGTGGCCGACGCGCATTTGTTGTGGCGTTGGGAACTCTCACAGCTGACAGCGACGAGGGAGGCACTCACAGACCGGGAGCTCATTGGGAGATGGATGCGACAGCAATCAGTTGTTCAACGCGCGCGCGGGTGGCTTTTCGTCCTGCGCCGCGAAGGCTGGCATCGAAGCTGGCGGAAATGGCTCAGTTGGGCTCCCCGTGCCTTGCGGGCCTCTCCCCGCTACTGCCTTTATGCAGCGGCCAGTGAACTCTTCTTCAAATTACCAGCTCTGGCGACCGCCGATTCCGAGACGAAGGCGAAAGAAAACTGCATGCGCCAGTTGCATTTTCGGCCCCCTGTGCTCCGCAACCCCTCGCTGCCAGCCACACCTGACTGGCGGCGCTCGGCCTCAGAGATTGCCTGGAATTATCACCGATTCCTCGAAGGGACGCGATCATGAGCTTGCCGGCCAGAATTGTTGATCACGAGAGGCCCTTAAACCCTGTGGGGGCCCCTTGGCCGATTGTTCGCGGACAGCGCCCCTCCTTCCGGATCTCGGATCTTTGGAGGGCGCCGTTTCACGATTTTCCAATCCGCGACGAGATCCTCTATCAGTGTCTTCCTTTGTCCCCTGGCCTCGATGTCCTCGAAATCGGTCCAGGCAGCGGTTTTACCGCTTTCCGGCTGTCCCGCGAGGTGCGGCACGTTTCCTTGCTCGATGTATCGGTTGGGGCAATTCGCCAATTGCAGTCCCGGCTGCAGCACATTCCGAATCTTAGTTTCTTCTGCGCGGATCTGTGCGCTCCTGGTTTGAAGGATCTCATCAAGAAAGAATTTGACGCGTTGTTCGGGCTCGCGGTGGTGCATCTGCTGCCCGACCCGGCGACGGCTCTCAAAAACCTTGCGGACGTTATGTCGCCTGGTGGGCGGCTGGTCTTGCAGTTTCCCAACTATCCTCCACCTAAAGGCACCGGCGTCACTTTCTTCCAGCACCGCTGCGCACTCGATCGCATGCTCGAAGCAGCCGGGTTCGAAAGCTGGGCTATTTTTGCCATCCGATTGCGACCGCACGCACAATTCGTCTTTGAGCAATTTCACGAGCGGCCGTCGCGTGGTCTGCGGTGGCTCGGGAGCCGCAACGGAAACAAGGAACCACTGACTTACCAAGCGACGTGGGCTTTTCAAAAGGGCAAGAAGCTGGAGCCGTTAAAGTACTTGATGCATGCGGGTTGGACGGTGTTTTCAGGTGCGGTTCACGCCGGAGGCGACGCCTTCGAATTTCTCCGCTCGGCGAGGAGATTCTGAACCGCAACCTGCTATTGCTCGCACGACGCTAGCGGTGGCGTAGCGCAAGGGAATTGGAAAGCAACCGGTAGTCGCGGAAGGACTCTCAACTATGGCATGGAGTGAACTAAGGTCTGGGATCGACGAGGAAGTTACGGGAGGCGCTGCCTCTGAATTGGGGCGGATCGCTCCGGCTAAACCTCTGGCAGTGCCCCGGAGAATCCTCGCGGTGACCAACATGCTTCCCTACCCACCCACAAACGGCGCACAAATGCGGGATTGGGAACTGCTCCGGGCGTTCACATCGATGGGTTGTGAGATCAACTTATTGAGTTTTGACCAACTCGAAGGGCTCAACGGACAACGGGAGGAGATCCGCCGGGTATGCAAGACCATCGAGGTAGTCTCACGTTCCATGACGAGCCTCTCGAACAGTCGGGACTATTTGGCCCGGTTTCGCGCGCTCCCTGCATCCCTGCCTTATGCCGTTGCGCGGTTTCAAGATAAGGCAATGCAACAGCGAATCGTTCAATGGACCCAATCCGGCCGAGTGGATGCTGTACTGTCCAGTACTCCCTTTCCGTTAGCTAATTTACCTCCAACGATGCCATTGCCGTTGATCGTTAATTGTCACAATGTTGAGCATCTGATTCTGCGGCGGTACTTGGAGTACGAGCGCAACCACCTTCGGCGGGCCTATGCCTGGGTCGAATGCCAGAAGCTGGAGCGGTGGGAGAAAGAGGTTTGCTCGAAAGCCAGCTTGCTGCTGGTCTGTTCAGAACACGATCACTCCGTGATGAAAAAACTCTGCCCTGGACCTTCAGTCGCCGTAGTGCCCAATGCGATCGATGTGAACCAATATGCTCTGTCGGACCGGAGTGATGACACGACGCTTCTTTACGCTGGCGGAATGGATTGGTTTCCGAATCGTGACGCGGTGGAGTTCTTTGTGACAACTATTTTGCCTGGACTTCGCCGGGTGGTTCCGCAGATCAAGTTCGTGGTGGCGGGGCGCCGAGGCCCCGAGAAGTTCCACCAGAAGCTGTCCAAGATTCCCAACGTTGAGTTCCACGGGCCTGTGACCGACATGCGCGCGGAAATTGCCGGAGCGGCCGTGTGTGTTGTCCCGCTGCGGATGGGAAGTGGCACACGGTTCAAGATTCTCGAGGCTGCCGCCATGGGTAAGCCTGTCGTTTCGACGCGCTTGGGAGCAGAAGGACTCGAATTTGTACCTGGGGAAGAAATCGTGCTGGCCGATGAACCGCAGGGATTCGCGGCGGCAGTCGCGGATTTGCTCGCGGATCAGTCCCGCCGCATCGCCCTGGGTCGGGCGGCCCGGCGTCGGGTGGAAGGACACTATGATCTTTCCGCTTTCGGTACGGCCGCTCGCACGGCTTTTGGAGAATCGCTCCCGGAGCCTGCTAGGGTTGAAAAAAGATGAGGCCAGACATCCTGCGTCGACAGGCAAGGCTATGATCATCTTCTATTTTCTCATATTGGTGATGCCCCTGAGTCAGCATCAGATTTGGTCGAGGTTTGTGGGCGACTTGACAGGCATAAAGTACCTGGGAATGGTTTGCCTGCCGTACGCTGTCATCCACTTAGCTCAGCGGCGATCTCTACCCCAGTTCCTTGTTACTTGGCAGGCGCGTCTTTTTGTGGTCTTGTATCTTTGGGCCACGCTTTCTTATTTGGTCTTCGGGCGCACGGTTATTTATTTGAGTCACTGGCTCACTTACACGTCTTTCTTGGTCTTGTTCTTTATCACAGTGGCCGTTGTAGACTCGCTGTCGCGATTGCGTTGGGTTTTGCTAACCGCGAGCGCCTCCTTGGCGCTTGCTTCACTTTATGTCCTGCGCGACTGGCAGACTTTTCACGCCGTCTACCGGGACTACCGCCCAGGATTCGTCGTCGGAGACCCCAACTACTTTACAGTGAGCGTTTTGCTCTTTCTCCCCACGACCTTTCTCATGACGCGACAATCCAGACCCCGCTGGCAGCGGTGGTTTTGCCTAGGTTGTGTTGTCATCACACTGTTTGGAGTCATGGTGTCGGCCTCTCGCGGAGGCTTCTTGGGCATGGTTGCCGGCTCTTTATATTTGGTCGTGAGGTCTCGACACAGGGCACGCAATCTCGTTTTGGCTGCCGGCTCGCTCGCTTTGGTAACGGTTTTTTCGCCCCTCTCGCCGATCACGCGTTTTCAGAATCCTACCGCTGGCGACCAAGTGTCAGTGGACACTCACGTTGCACTTATGCACTCCGGATTCCGGATGATGATGGCGCACCCGGTTTTTGGTGTCGGCTTGGACAACTTCAAGTTGTCCGTTTCGCAATATGTCAACCCGGAGGAAGCGGTGCGGATGGACAGAGTAAACCGAGTGGCCCATAACAGTTACGTTGAGATTGGGGCCGAAATGGGTATCCCTGCGCTGCTGCTTTTTCTAGGCATGCTGCTCTGCAACCATGGATCATTGGAACGAGTGGCGCAGGTTGGAAAGCGGTGTGATATTCCGCTCCTACACCAAGCAGCTTTGGGTCTCCAAGCGGGATTCATAGGCAGCTCCATAGCGAATTTCTTTGTTTCGGGGGAATACCAGAAAATGGTTTGGATGGCTCTGTTTACAGCAATGTGCCTGCCACTTCTTGCCGCTGAGGTCGAGGCGAAGAGGAAAAAATTGGGCAGCCGAACTGATAGTCTTCTGTCTGCTGGATCCGGCCGTACTTTCCAAGACCTCGAAACTGTCTCGGTTGAGACATGATGGGGGTAGCCGACTTGTTGTGATTTTGATGAAGGGTCGTCAAGCCGTGACTATGTTTCGCAATGTGTTTTCAAACTGGGTCGGTCTTCTGGTCACCGGGGTGATCTCAGTCGTCCTTACGCCTATCCTCATACACCGGCTTGGAGATTTCCATTACGGGATGTGGATTCTTGCCGGCTCCGTGCTGGAATACTATGGCCTGCTAGACATGGGAATGCGAACCGCGATGTTCCGCTACGTTTCCCAATCCAAAGGTGCGAATGACCGCTCCGCGATGAATGAGATTTTCGTTTCGACGCTCGCCTTTACGTTCGTCGTGAGCTTGTGCATATTGATCGTTTCGGTGTTGCTTGTCGGCGTGCTCCCGGGCTTCTTCAAGCTTGCTGGCGCATCCCGCCACACGTTTCAGTTGCTGGTATTGCTGCTGGGCATCAGTGTGGCAGTGACGTTTCCATCGCGGATGCTGGGGGCCTATTTGAACGGCCTCGGCCGATTCGACCTCTACAACCTTACTGCAGTTGTGACCGGCGCGTTACGGGCAGTTTTGATTGTCGCTATGCTACGCGTGGGTTACGGCGTGATAGCCGTGGCTATTGTCGCGCTCGGTGCTTCGCTTTTCTCATTCGTCTTTCAGTGGTTTCTGGTGCGTCATGCCGATCCTGATCTGCGTTTCGGCGCGGCCCTGGCGAAATGGAAACGCATTCGAGAATTGATTTCCTACGGATTCTTCATCTTCATATATACGGCTGGCGACTACCTCCGGTTTTACACCGATTCAGCCGTCATCGCTCGAGTTTTGAACACCGCTCTGGTTACACCCTTCAGCGTTGCAACTCGCCTGATGGAATACTCCAAGCTTATTCTGTCGGGGGTGGGGGGACCGTTGATGGGGAAAATGAGCGAACTCCACGGTCAGTCGAAGGAATCCGAACTGCGCCGACTCTTCGTGGCCGCCACAAAGATCACCGCGCTTCTAAGCATATTTTTGGCGTCGTTGCTTTACCTCGACGGCCGCCTGCTGCTGAAACTTTGGATTCGCGAGGACATGTCCGCGACATACAAGCTTGTGTGCGTTTTGACCGCAGGCTACGTGGTGGCCCTCGCGCAGCATACGACGCTTGTGGTGATCACTGCCTGCGGGCGTCACCGGCCAATGGCCATGTGGACTTTGGCCGAAGGCGCGGCCAATCTTGTGCTGAGCATTCATTGGGCGCGCATTTACGGCTTACTCGGAGTGGCCCTGGGCACGGCGGTGCCAATGCTCGTTGTGAATCTCTTGATCCAGCCGTGGTATGCGCTCCGGGTCGTGGACCTTTCGCCGGGCGAATACATCCGCAAATCGCTGGTCCGACCCGTCGCTGTGGCCTTGGTCTTCGCGGGCATCTGCCTGTTGGCGCCAAAACTCGGCGCTAACGCCGATTTCGTTCAGTTCGGATTCCGGGTAGCGTGGCAGACAGCTGTCTTCGTGCTGCTCGCCTATTTGTTGGGATTTGATTCTGGTGAACGCAGGAGTCTGCGGGATCGAAGCCGGCTAGTGGCTGTGGCCCTGCGCTTGGTGCGAGTTGCGTGATGACCGCGCTTGGGCGCCAGCTTGCCCTGCTACGAAGTAAGTATCTTAATGGGCTGGTGGTTCGAATAGCCCGAATCTAAGGAGAACCGCCGGAATAGTTCGCCGGCTTTCAAACAGAAATGCGGTACGAACTCAAGCGTCTTGACATCCTGGGTGCCTTCTACCCCAACCATCCCCACCACAATGTCCGGCACCTCGCTATAAAAGACGCTATCCTCCGATGCGGCGGAAACGAAGTGCTCATCTTGGGGTGTGGCAAGGGACTAGTTGAGTATCTTCTGGCGGACGGGATCCGATGCGTGTCCATGGACATCAGCGAAAAAGAGATCGAGGCAGCTCGACGAATAAACAGATACAAGTCAAACCGCGAATTCTACGTCGGGGACATCTTCCGCAGCGGGGAAATACTGGGGAACCGCAAATTTCCTGTTGTTGCGATTTCCGAAGTGATTGAGCATCTAGACCACGACGAGCTCGCTCTGCGAATTGCTTGCGAGTATCTCCTTCCGGATGGCTGGCTCGTCCTTACCGTTCCTAACAAGAAGCGGTTTCACAACCGGCTGCTGGCGCTGCTGCACCGAGAGCCTTTTCTCATGACTAGGGATCACGTCCGCGAATATACCTTTGACACCGCCTCGCATTTGCTCAGCGAAGCCGGGCTTAGCATTGCCCGCTGGCGAGGAGTGTGGTTCGACTTTCCTCGACCGTATCAGGTTGAGAAGTTCATCTCCCCTTATAGCAGATGGCGAACCGTTCTTGCGGCATTGTTTCCCCGGTGGGCAACTTATTTCTTCTTTGTTTGCAGGTTCCGAAGTTCACAGGCGGAGATGAGCAGCATAGATAGAAAAATCGGTGGGAGGACGTCATGAACATCGGGTTTATTTCAGAAGCCCTTCCGTACCTTCCTTCCCGCGGGGGGTTTCGACTCTACGGCGGTAACTTGATCCGCTGTCTATCGCAGCGCCACGCCATTGACCTGATTGCATTCCTGCGGGACGACGACGAAAAACACATCAGTTGGCCGCAGCAATACTGCGCTTCCGTGAGCACTCTTCCAGCGAATGGCGCCAACCTCCCCCGGCGGTTCGCCAACGTAGTTTCAGCTCATCTCTGGGGAGAGCCGCTTGTCGGAAGGAAACGACTCGCCGCCCTGCTGCGCGACAGAATCGCTGCAGGCAAGTGGGACGTCCTGCACGTGGAAGGCGCGTACGCAGGCGGCCTCGTCCCTGCCGACCTGCCCATTGCCAAAGTACTCTCCCTGCATGACTCCTGGACGCTTCGCGCCGAAGAAATGCTGAAGTGCGCCCAGAATTGGCGCGAGAAACTCCATTTCACGTTTCTCAAACACCATGAACCACGTTACGAGAGGCTCGTTTATCCGCGATTCGAGAGGTGCACGGTCGTGGCCGGGCCCGATTTGAAAGAAGTGCAGAAGACGGTGCCGAACGCCAATCTTGCCTTGATCCCCTACGGAACCGATACCGAATACTTTCACCCGATGGACGTGCCCAAACATCCGAATACTCTGGTCTTTCACAGCCATCTTGGGTATCCGCCGAACATTGAAGCTGCGCTTGAATTCGCGAATGAGATCTTTCCTCTGATTCGCCAAGAAGCACCCAACACCACGTTTCACTTAGTGGGCGCCGACCCTGTCCCCAAAATCCGTGGGCTGGCCTCGCGGCCCGGCATCACGATTTCCGCAAATCTCCCCGACCTACGGACGGAGGTGTGCTCCGCGGAAATCTATGTTTGCGCCATCCGGCACGGCACAGGGCTGAAGAGCAAGATGCTGGAAGCCATGGCTATGCAGATGCCGATTGTCGGATATCACCCCGGCTCCACAGTCGGAATTGAATGCGTGCATGGAGAGCACCTGTTGGCGGCCACCACGCCGCGAGAGTTTGCGGGGCACGTGCTGCATCTCCTGAAAAATCCCGGAACAGCGGAAAAAGTGGCCAAGGCAGCCCGCAAGCTAGTTTGTGAGAAGTATAGCTGGGAGTCGCGGGCGCGCGCTTACGAAGAGCTTTACCACCAGGTGAAAGAAGAGCGACAAAAACGGCCACCAAGATGACCCGGTCTCGGGTCGGCAAGAGTTGTGAACTGACGAGATTTGAGGAAAGAGGGGGAACTTAAGTGGATTGGAAAAATCGAAAGGTGCTGGTCACCGGGGGAGCCTCGTTTATCGGCTCTCACATGGTGGACGCTCTACTAAAGCGGGGATGCAAGCTCCGCGTGGTAGATGATTTGAGCAGCGGCAAGCTCGAGAACATCGGCGGTCATATCCAAGCGGGCGGAATCGAATTCCTTCAGGCGGACCTGAGAGAAGCTGGCGTCGCCGAGAAGGCCGTAGAGAGCATGAGCATTGTTTTCCACCTCGCGGCCGACCATGGCGGTCGGGGGTACGTTGATCTTCACCAGGCTGCCTGCGCAACAAATCTGTTGCTGGACGGTTTGATTTTCCGTGCATGCCATCGCGCTAAAGTAGAGAAGGTCGTGTATGCCTCGTCGGGATGCGTTTACCCCAATGGTTTGCAGACCGATCCGTCCCGCGCTGTGTATCTAACCGAGGACCTGGTCGCCCCGCCCTACGACGCGGATAACATGTACGGCTGGGCGAAGCTCATGGCCGAAATGACGCTCCGCGCGTATTACAAGGATTGCGGGATGAAATCAGCTTGCTGTCGTTATTTTACCGTGTACGGCCCCCGCGGGGTAGAGAACCACGCCGTTATCGCTATGATTGCTCGGGCTTTTACCAGACAGGATCCGTTCGTAGTGTGGGGAAACGGAGAACAGATCCGGAATTGGACGTATGTTGATGACATTGTCGAAGGAACCATTCTGGCTGCTGAAAAGGTGGACGATGGTTCGGGGATTAATCTTGGCACGATGGAGCGCATTCGGGTCATTGACGCCGTACAGGAAATCGTTCGTGCGTTCGGGTATCAGCCGAAAATCGAACGCCATCCGGAAATGCCGACTGGCCCGCTCAATCGGGTTGCGGATAACGCGCTGGGCAAGAAACTGCTTGGCTGGGAACCTAAAGTGAAGTTCGTCGACGGGTTGCGGCGGACGATCAAGTGGTACGAATCTTCCCGAAATCAAAACGAGGCAGCAACTGCGCTGGAGCGGTTGCTCATTGAACGGTGACCCGTTCGCTGGCTGCACTCAGGCAACGGAGCAGGAAGCCTGGGTTCTGCGAGAGCCGCGGGCCTGATAAGCGTCAAAAACGAGAGTGCCGCGGCCGCCTATGGACCTGTGCCAGAAGGTTTTCGTCAACGCTCAGGTTGGCCCCTCGCACGGCGCTGAGAAAGTCGCCATAATCTCTGTTCTCTCCTCCCACGCGATATCCCCACGGGTCCTTTCCCACAGCGACGCGCGCCTCGATTCCGTCATAGGCATTGTCTTTCGGCGAGACCAATCCCCAATTTGCGTTCTCGTTGCCTTGATCTCCCCAGCCCCAGAAATCGATACCAAGAGAAGGGTAGTCTCCATTCGTCCCGTAACCGTTGAAGAGGTGGCTTATGTAAGCGGCATATTTTTGGCCGCGCCCAGCCTGGTTCGGAGAATGATCAACTCCAAAAGGGTCCCCGTGGGCCCACATCGAGGAGTCCTCGTTGGCGGTGAACCCAATCCAATATACCATGGGCTTGCCCGTGATGTCGTACGTCTCCAGAGGTGCAGCTAACCGCTCTGCCGTGAAGGTTGGTCCCTCTTGGTAGCCGACGTGGAGAACATCAAACCATTTCGCCGCTGCGCGCAGCACAGGAGCGCGGCTCACATATCCCCACTGGTTCATTGTATCCGGACTAAAAATCAGATGATTGGGATCCCTTGCCCGTATCGCATTGACGGCAACGGATGCGAGTTTCTCGGCAAACATCTCAAGGAAGTCGTCCAGATCTTTTCTTGCTGTTGGTGTCATCGCATCCAACGTATTCCAGTCTCCGGCAGGCGCGGGACGGCGCGAGGCCACCCAGGTGTGGTGCCCTCCTTCATCCAAAAGTCCCGTTCCGACGCCATAGCCCCCGTCGTGACCCCACGAAGTGTATGAGCTTCGCCAACCAGCGTTGAGGGCATCGAGACTGTTGCCGTATCGGATTCTGAGAAAGTCTCGAAGGGCTCGCTTCGAATAGTTTGTGAAGTCTTTATATTCTTGTGTTCCGTAGCTACCGGGACTGGCGGAGCGGCGCGTGGGGTCCGCCGAGACCAGAACTGCCCACCCGGGATGCGGTTTGATCACATTCGTGTCGGGTGGAACCCCGACCGTAAGGCCAAACCACTCGTCGCCGTCTTCGGTCGCATAGCCGATCAGCCAAGAGTTTTTCGCACCGTCTGGAATCGACCGCAAATTGTATTCGCTATTGAAGAATGCTTTCGCGTACTCGGAATACTTCGGATCGAACGCATCGATCAGAATTCCCCGGTAGCCGTTATAAACGGCGTCAGGGATGTTGGCATAAATCTCTTTTGTGGCTTCCCACGCATAGCCGCCCGTATTTCGGATGGCGTTGCTGGTTGGTCGAAAAATGAAAAGGAAGGGCATCTGCTCGGCCTTCCCGAACCACACTTCCGCTGCCCCGTACTCGCCAGCCGCGTTGAACCCCCAACTTTTCAACCTGCGGCGCACTTGGAGGGCCCATTGCGACTTGCCATCGGGATACTTCCCATTTCGGGGAAAGAAGTAATCGCCGATGTTCTGCACCGATCGCATCCAGAAAGCGTGTCCTTCTGGCGTCACAAACATCCACCGTTTTCCAAATTTCTCCGTTCGGAAAAAGCCGTTTGCTCCGTTCCGCGAAGGCAGGGCAACGAAGCCGCCGTACTGGTCCAAGGAAGGTCCCGCCAGGGAAGGGCCGACGATGTGCTCCGGGCCCAGCAGGTCCAGTTTAGGAGGTTTGACGAATCGGACTCCGGGGCCGAAGTGAATTGCTACAAACAGGGCGACGCCTGCGATGACGGAGGCGCCCCAACAGAACTGCCTTATCATCCATCACTCCGCGGAGAACATTCCCGCCATGATTTTTCCCACTGTACATTACGCTAAGACGCGCTTGGGAAATAGAGGCAGTTCACTGCTTTGACCGCGCGAATGAAGTTGCGGTCGCAGGAGGAGGTGCGCTGCGCTCAGCAAGTATTTGGAGGGCGGGAGAGTCGTCTCCCGCATAAAACAGAAGTTCGAGGCCAAGCAAATTGGGGTCGGTGCAGGTTACGGAAGCGTCAGCCAAAGCTGATTTACCGATCTCACCGTGGAGATGAAATCGCCGTAACAAGCGCCCACGGGGAGTTGTACCTCCGGAGAAATTGGGAAGCCCCAAGCATCCACGCTCCCTGCGACATTGCAGGCTTCCGTGCCGTTATATGCATTGTCGCGCAGGCTGACTAGGCCCCAATTGTCGCCCTCGCCACGCGAATCGTAAAACTGCCAGAAGCGGTATCCGCTAACGTGGAACGTGCCAGTGCTCGTGTCCGCCATGGTTTGAAACTGCTTAATCATGTTGGCGAAAGCAGTGCCTCGTGCTGCTTGGGTGGTTTGGTGCGCCACAATCGTGGCTGTGGGACCATTGGGGTTGCCAGCCGTACCTTCGTACGAATCTGCTCGAGCTTCGATGCCAACCCACTCGATCCAAGGCTTGTCACCGCCCCATTGAGCGACAAAATCCACGCGCGCTTGGTCATCCGATGCCACGGAGGTGGGGATCGTATTTTCGCTTAGCACATCGCACGAAAGAGCGGCCGCTTGGTAGACCTGTCTCCTTGCAGGAGTTCCCCAGCCCCCCAACCCAGTCGTGCACATATAAAGCCTGCCGGGGTCAACCGAGCTTATGGCCGCTTTGTTCGTCGAGAAATACTTGTTCGCCAGGTGGAACAGGAAATTGTCCATATCGGTTTTAAATGAAGCGGTGACGTTCGAGCCTGCCAACGTCCAAGCGTCCGTTGGCAGCCAGCAAGTTGCCGAGACCTTTGCCGGGCACGTGCCGTCTTCGTCCAAGATTCCGGTGCCGGATCCCCACCCGCCGGTCCTGTAGGTGACTACGATGGCTGCATTGCTAGGCGGCGGCGTGCTGAATACGATTGTGATCGCGCCGGTCGAGTAATTGATCGTGCTCAAGGCAACGTTTACGTTCCCGCGGAAATTGCCCGAATTCGTCGCCGGAGAGGCTACTGGACCAGTACAGTCATCGCCGGCGGCTGCGACACCGCCGATGGTGACCACTATGCCGCACGGCGTGACCGGTGTATGGGTTAACGTGAACGAAAAGGTCGTCTGCGATCCATTGCCAGTCCCGATGGTGTCGCTGAAAGGCGACGATGTGGTCGTGAAACTGGTGTAACCTGATCCCCAGGCGGCATTGAGCGCACTGATCGTTCCATACCCCGGGCCCTTATCCGCGGTCCCTCGCAGCCAGGTGGCGAGCTCCGATTTAGCATAGAACTGCGGATCCGAGTATAGAATATCGCCGTTAAGATCCTGGTTTCGTAAAGACGTGTCCACCGTATGATTGGGCGCGCTCAAGAGCGTTAGGAATCCAAAGTGCGGCGCCGAGGAGCCATGTCCGGTTTCTGGCGTGCTGTCGCGCACTGTTGGAAAATCCATGCCGGCCTTGGCGTAGCCCACTGAGTCGGCATCGTCAACGATCCATCCGATCATGTATTGATTGTTGGCAGCAGAGTACCAGGCCTTGGTTGCTGGCTCGTTGTGGAACCAGCCCTGCGCGAAAGTTGCATAGTTCGGATCAAATGGGTCGATTCCCTGGATCCCTGCATTTAGCGCACCACTCAAACCGGCCACTGAAGCCTTGAGGCCCGGAGGGAAAGCCTTTGCCGGGCCAGGGGCATAGTTGTTCCGATTGAGCGCCGAGTAATGCGAGAGCCAAGCAAAGCCCGTGAACGGCATCAAAATTGACGGACCGCTCGTGGCATGCAAGCCATCGAATGTGCCTTGTTCCCCAACGGTATTGAAATTCCAGTTTTGCATCCGCAACAGAACTTGTGCGGCCCAAGTGGACCGGGTACCGTACTTGGCGAGGACGATGGTATTGTCATTCGTCCCCAGCCAGTCGGTCACATCATCATTCACGATGTCGAATATTCCTTGAACCCAAAACCGGTGCCCGGCAGGCGTGCAGAACCACCAGCGCTTAGTTTCCTTCTCCACATAGAACAGGTTCTTCGGTCCGCCAGCGCAAGGCGCGGTGGCTAGCCCGCCAAATGCATCGAGTTGCACAGAAGCCGCCGACACTGCGATGCCTAGCGCTTGGGAGCTCGTATGGGCCGGAGATTCCGAATCCTGCACCTGTACTGTGAAGTTGAACTGGCCACCAGTGGTCGGTATCCCAGAAATTTGCCCGCTGGCTGGACCGAGCGTTAGCCCTAGGGGTAACTGACCGGACGTAATGCTCCAACTATAGCTGGGTGTTCCACCCGTAGCCTGCAAAGTGACAGAATATGATTGCCCGACCTGGCCTCCTGCCAGCGAAACGTTCGTGATACTCAGAGGAGCATTGGACCCGGATATCGCGATGCTGAGCGGCTGCTGCGCTGCTTTGCTGGCAGAATCGGTCACCTGAACTGTGAAAGAAGAAGTACCCGAAGCCGAGGGCGTTCCCGAAATCGCGCCCGAGGCGGGATTCAAGGAAAGCCCTCCTGGAAGCGAGCCAGAGGCTAGGCTCCAGCTGTAGGGTGTGGTTCCCCCCGAAGCCGAGAGGGTCGCCTGGTAAGCGGCGCCCAGTTGGCCCGCAGGCAAACTTGAAGTCGTGATCGCTGGAGAGGACCCGGATACCGCGATGCTGAGCGGCTGCTGCGCTGCTTTGCTGGCAGAATCGGTCACCTGAACTGTGAAAGAAGAAGTACCCGAAGCCGAGGGCGTTCCCGAAATCGCGCCCGAGGCGGGATTCAAGGAAAGCCCCCCTGGAAGAGCGCCAGAGGCTAGGCTCCAGCTGTAGGGTGTGGTTCCCCCCGAAGCCGAGAGGGTTGCCTGGTAAGCGGCGCCCAGTTGGCCCGCAGGCAAACTTGAAGTCGTGATCGCTGGAGACGGAGGGGGAGGGGGAGGTTGCGACGAAGATACGACGCCCGAACAGCCCGCGTTCCACAGCGCGATTGCGGTAGCGAAGGCCGTCAGGAGAATTAGTCCCAGGAGCCGACTGGTTCGGCCGACGCATTGCGTTTGATACTTCCGATCCAGGAGATCCAGCTTCTCCGGCCCATAAGAAAACTTCCTCGTGTCGCCCCCCATGAGCGTCCAAGCTCCTCTCGCGGAACCGGTCTTTGGTTCGGCAGTCATCATGGACGACGTCATTGCTGAAAGTAACCTGTTCTGAGGGAGAGAAAGAGTACAGGGTATGCGTAGGACCACCGACCTGTACTCCCGCTCAGAAAAGCGGCAGCTGGGCTTATACCCAAGCTGGCTGTGGAAATGCGTACAGAGTGGCAGGCTGCCAGAAAAGTGAAAAACTTTGCCTTCAAGCGTGCTCTAAGTCAATTTGAAGGCTAGGCCGACGCACAGTGTATTTCAGTAAGTATTTGCAAATAAATGCTTTATGCAGCCTTGAACCCACCCAGCTTAGGCATCTTTCGTGCTCTCAATTGGCGTACCCTGTGAGAGGATCTGGCCTAGAGGTGACTGGGCTTGCAGACCACGCTGGGGTTGAGCACAAATGTGGGAATCTTTCCATTGTTTCGCTTTCTATTCGCCTCTGGCGTTTACACAAATGAGTATCGATGAGGGCACGCGAATTTAGCCCGGGAAGTCTTATGTCCACCACAGCCCAGGCATTGGAGATTTCTTCGAGAGGCCGCGTTTGGATCGTTTGGTCCGCTGCTCTCTTCTGTCTTGTTGTCTCTCTGTATGCGTCGGTTCTCAAGGCCCTGGTTGGACAATGGTGGAGCGACCCGGACTACGGCCACGGGTTCCTTGTGCCGCTGTTTGCGGGCTACGTCGTGTGGCGCCAGCGGGAGCAATGGCTCAAGAGCGAAAGCAAGCCCACAAATTTCGGATTGTTGGTGATGGTGGGAGCGATCGTGTTGCTCCTTGGCGGATCCCTGGCGGCGGAATTATTCACCAGTCGGTTTTCCCTCCTTGTATTGCTTGCTGGAATGATTTTGTTCTTGGCTGGATGGAAAGTGTTGCGCGCTACTTCCTTCCCTCTTGCTTTTCTGCTGTTGATGATCCCGATTCCCGTAATCATCTACAATCAGATTACCTTTCCGCTCCAATTGATTGCGTCGCGCTTCGCCACATTTTGGCTGGAATTAGTCCAGGTACCGGTGTTACGTGAGGGAAATGTCTTGATACTGCCCAACTATTCGCTCGAGGTAGTGGAAGCCTGCAGTGGCATCAGGTCCCTGATGACTCTCATTACCCTAGCGATCGTTTATGGCTATCTGGCGGAACCTCGGCGCTGGGCGCGTTACTCACTGGTAATCTTGATGATTCCAATCGCCATTGTCAGCAACGCGCTGAGAATCATGGGAACGGGTGTACTGACGTATCGCTTCGGCCCCGCGGCGGCCGAAGGTTTCTTCCATGAATTTTCGGGTTGGGTGATTTTTTTGGCGGCCCTTATTCTCATGTTTGCCGGCCACTGGATTCTGAAACGATTCGGGGCCCGGCAGGAGCGCCGCACCCATGCTTAATGCTCCGCCATCCAGCCGGTTGTGGATTACCGTGGGCGTCCTCCTGGGCGCAACGCTGCTTTTGCACACCGTAAGCCACGGCGAATCCGTCGTTGCACGCCAGCCGCTTCGCGAACTTCCCAACACGCTCGGCGGTTGGATCAGCCAGGAACGGCCTCTCCAGGAACGGATCGTTCAAGCGGTAGGAGTCAGCGATTACACAAACCGCATTTTTTTTAACCATACGGATCCGCCAGTCCAGCTCTACGTCGGCTATTACGCCAGTCAGCGCACCGGAGACACCATCCACTCACCAAAGAACTGCCTGCCGGGTGCGGGTTGGGATCCAATTCATTCCGGATACGCTCAAGTCTCCGTTTTGGACGGTCGCCAGATCGTCGTTAACGAGTATGTGATCCAGCAAAACCTGAACAAGCAAATGGTTTTTTACTGGTATCAAGGCCGCGGCCGAGTGATTGCCAGCGAATACTGGGGCAAGTTTTGGATGGTGGCGGACGCCATCTCCCGCAATCGTACGGATGGCGCTCTGGTCCGTCTCGTCACGCCCATGAACGACGGTGAAGCGAAAGCGCGTGCCCG
>WNEY01000602.1_pt1 | contig 23059 bp, 24 predicted proteins | sample 5400531 | NCBI WGS metagenome assembly WNEY01 (sample SAMN13153338, study PRJNA577476) | soil metagenome | isolation source: 200 cm saprolite under Douglas fir tree site 1 | place: USA:California | collected 2015-04-18
AACGTGGTCCGAGCCAATCCCCGCCGTGACAGCCAGCTTCAGCCCCGGCGCCTTCGCGATCCTCTCAGCCGTCAGGTAGGCAGGCCAGAACGGCTGGGAGATGACGATCTCAGCCTCCGGGAGCTCTCGCTCGAAGACCGAGTCCGGCCCGTCCTTGTCCGACGTGACGACAAACGTGTGGCCACGTTCCTCGAGGAACCGCCGCAGCCCGAGCTCCCCGGAAACGCTGCCCAGAAGTTCACCCGGCTCGAAGTCGATCCGCTCGGGGCTCGGCGTGGTCGTGCCATCGTAGTAGCCCTCGATCCTGGGAATCGCATCTCGAGCGTACGACGTCGGATAGCCGTCAACGGGATCGTCGTACAGGACACAGAGAACCTTTGCCACCTCTGACTCACTTTCCCCGCCGGCGCCCTGGCATGGCCCCGCGGATTCTAGACCTCTCCGGAGCGCAGTCCGGTCGCGACGGTGGGGTGTTTTCAGAACGGCCGCGTCCTGGCGCAGAGCTTTGCCTTTGTCTCGTGCTTACCTGCGTGTCGCCTTTCGGCTCGAAGGCGACAAACCACAGCCGCGAACGCGCCGGCGACAGGATGAACGTCAGGAGCTCGGGTCCGGTGAGCGGCGATGGAAGAGATCAGACCGAGGTGACGACGCTGACGTCGCGACGACTTGCTCCATCGCACTATTCAAGCCTTGCAGTGCCCCTTCCGGTGATGCTTCCGAGCTTCTGGGTCGCTAGCACCAAGCGATGCAAGGACCGAGGACGCGGCAGCGCGCCGCGTGATAGCGGGCCAGAAGCCGGAGTGCATTGCTGGAAGGGGCACTGGACTGAGAAGCTACCCGCCGATGCCGATCCTTTCGGTCGAGAACGTGACCGTGCGCTTCGGAGGGGTCACGGCGCTCAACGAGGTCTCGCTTGCGATCGAGGAGGGACAGATCGCGGGCCTGATCGGGCCGAACGGCGCCGGTAAGACGACCGCGTTCAACGTCATCACCCGCATCTACTGGCCCGACTCGGGATCGGTGACGTTCGACGACAAGAACCTGCTCCGGGCCGCACCGCACGCCATCGTGCGACGCGGGATCGCGCGCACCTTCCAGAACCTCGAGCTCTTCCTGCCGATGACCGTGCTGGAGAACGTCCTCGTCGGAGCGCACAGCACGATGGGTTTCGGACGTGCCGAGGCCTCTGCACGCCGGCGGGCGCTTTCGATCCTCGAGTACCTCGGGCTCGCCGAGCTCGCCGGTCGCCGCGCCGCCGGCCTACCGTTCGGCACGCTCAAGCGCGTCGAGCTCGCCCGCGCGCTCATCTCGAGACCGCGCCTCCTCCTCCTCGACGAGCCTGCCGCCGGCCTCAACCACCAGGAAATCGGCGCGCTCGCCGACCTGATCCGCAGCCTGCGGCACGAGTTCAAGCTGACCGTGCTGCTCGTCGAGCACCACATGAACCTCGTCATGTCGGTTTCCGAGCGCGTGCACGTCCTCAACTTCGGCAAGAAATTGACCGAGGGCACGCCGACTGAAGTGCGGGCGAATCCGGCCGTGATCGAGTCGTACCTCGGGAGGGACATATGACCCTGCTCGAGCTGCGCGACGTCTCCGCGCGCTACGGCCCGATCCCGGCATTGCACGGCCTCTCGCTGCACGTCGACGAGGGCGAGATCGTCGCCATCCTCGGCGCGAACGGCGCCGGCAAGACGACCACGCTGCGCGCCACCTCCGGGCTCGTGCGCAAGAGCGGCGAGATCGCGTTCGCCGGCCGCCGCATCTCAGGCTGGTCGCCCGAGCGCGTCGCGCGCAACGGCATCGCACACGTGCCTGAGGGGCGCGGAATCCTCCAGGACCTCACGGTCTGGGAGAACGTGCGCATGGGCGCCTACACACGCCGGGACCGCACGGCGATCAAGCACGACTTCCGCCGCACGCTCGAATATTTCCCCTGGCTCGAGGAGCGCCGGAACCAGCAAGCCGGGACGCTCAGCGGCGGCGAACAGCAGATGCTCGCGCTCGCGCGGGCGCTCGTCGCACGGCCGCGGCTGCTGATGCTCGACGAGCCCTCGCTCGGGCTCGCGCCGCTCGTCGTCGAGGAGTTCTTCCGCGTCGTGCGCGCGCTCAACGACGAGGACGGGCTCACCGTGCTCGTCGTCGAGCAGAACGCGAACATCGCGCTCGACGTTTCGCGACGCGCGTACGTGCTCGAGGTCGGGCGCGTCGCACACGAAGGCGCGAGCGACGAACTGCAGCGGCACGAAGGAATTCGGAAGGCGTACCTCGGCTACTGATGCAGGAGCTCGCGCAACAAATCGTCGGTGGGCTCGCGCTCGGCGCGATCTACGCCAGCCTCGCGCTCGCGCTCGTCCTCATCTACCGGGCGACCGGGATCATCAACTTCGCGCAGGGCGAGATCGGGATGTTCACCACGTTCATCGCGTGGTCGCTGATCAACAACCACGGCTTCACGTACTGGGAGGCGTTCGTGACCACGCTGCTGATCGCCTTCGTCGGCGGCGTCGCGCTGCAGCGCGTGATCATCCGTCCCGTCGAGCGCGCGCCGGTGCTGACCGTCGTCATGATCACGATCGGCCTCCTCGTCGTCCTGAACGGCCTCGCCGGCTGGATCTGGGGACCGGAGGTGCGCGCATTTCCGAGTCCGTTCCCGGCAAAGCCGATCCGCGTCGGCGGCGTAGCGTTCAGCCAGCAGGACCTCGGCACGCTTGCGGTGTGCCTCGCCGGCGTCGCCGGAATGTGGGCGTTCTTCCGCTTCACGAAGATCGGGCTCGGCATCCGCTCTGCATCGGTGGGGCCCGAGACGAGCCGGCTGCTCGGCGTTCGCGTCAGCTGGATGTTCGCGCTCGGCTGGGGACTCGCCGCAGTTCTGAGCGCAGTGTCCGGGATGATGGCGGCCCCGAGCGTCTTCCTCGACCCGAGCATGATGCAGAGCATCCTCATCTACGCGTTCGCGGCGGCTGTCCTCGGCGGGGTCGACAGCCCGGTCGGCGCGGTGGTCGGCGGCCTCTCGCTCGGCGTCGGCTTGAACCTCATCGACACGTACGTGAACGTGATCACGCCCGAGCTGACGCTGCCGGTGGCGCTCGCGGTGCTGCTGACGGTGCTCGTCTTTCGGCCGACGGGTTTGTTCGGGCAGCGACTGGTGCGGCGCGTCTGATGCGCAGGCAGTTCGGACTCGCCGTTGCCGGGTTGATCGTGATCGCGGCCCTGCCCCGGTTCATGTCGAACTACCACGCCTACCAGTTCGCGTTCGTCGGCATCTATTTCATTGCGCTCGTCGGGTTGAACATCCTCACCGGCTACAGCGGTCAGATCTCGCTCGGGCACGGCGCCTTCATGGGCATCGGCGCCTACACGACCGCGATCCTGACGGTGCATCACGGAGTTCGCGACCTGTGGACGATCCCGCTCGCCGGACTCGTCGCCGGCGTCGGCGGCTACCTCTTCGGCCTCCCCGCGCTCCGCCTCGCCGGCGTATACCTCGCGCTCGCAACATTCGCGCTTCCGATCGCGCTCGCGTCGCTCGAGAAGCACTTCCGCGGCTTCACCGGCGGCGGCACCGGAATCATCATGCACCTGCCGAAGGCGGAGCTTGGCTTGCACGCGAACCCGTCGCGCTGGCTGTACTACCTGACCTGGACGATTGCCGCGGTGCTCTTCGTCGTCGCGTGGCTGCTCGTCCGCGGGCGGACCGGCCGCGCCTTGCGCTCGTTGCACCACAGCGAGGTCGCTGCCGCGGCCTCGGGCGTGAACATCGCAGCGTTCAAGACGTTCGCCTTCGGCGTGTCCGCGTTCTACGCCGGCGTCGCCGGATCGCTCTACGCGATCGCGGTTGCGTTCGTCAACCCGGACAGCTTCCCGATCAGCCTCTCGATCCTGCTCCTGACCGGCGTCGTCGTCGCAGGGCTCGGATCGCTGAGCGGCATCGTCTTCGGAGCCCTGTTCATCGAGTTCGTCCCGCTCGACGCGCAGAACATCTCCAAGCAGGCGCCGTCGGTCGTCTACGGCCTCGTCCTCATCGCGGTCCTGCTGATCCTCCCCACCGGCGCGGCAGGCCTGATCCGCAGTGTGGTTTCTTTTTCGCTGCGCCGGCTCTATAGTCGCTCAGGCAACGGGCTAGCCGCCCTGGCTCACAGACCGGAGGAGCGGACATGAAGAAGCTCGTCTTTGGTTTCGCAGTCCTCGCCGTGACGTCCGCGTTCGGACTGTCGGGTGCGCTGGCTACACCGGCCAAGACGCCCGGTGTCACGAGCACGAGCGTGACGATCGGCGGTACGTTCCCGCTCAGCGGCCCGGCGTCCGGCTACGCGCCGATCGCACGCGGGATGAAGTCGTACTTCAGCTACATCAATGCGCGCAAGGCCAAGGACGGCAAGCGCGGTGTCTACGGACGCCAGATCGTCTTCAAGTACGTCGACGACGGCTACGTGCCGGCGAACGCCGTGCAGCTCACGCGGCAGCTGGTCGAGCAAGACGGGGTATTCGCGATGGTCGGCGGGCTCGGCACGGACAATCAGGTGGCCGTCCGCGACTACCTCAATCAGTCGAAGGTGCCGCAGCTGTTCGTCTCGACGGGAGCGACGACGTTCGGCGCAGACCACGCGAAGTACCCCTGGACGATCGGCTGGCAGCCGACGTACCAGGCGGAGGGAAAGGCGTACGCCGCGTGGATCAACGCGCACGAATCGGGCTCCAAGATCGGCGTTCTCTACCAGAACGACGATTACGGCCACGACTATCTGAACAACTTCAAGGCGGCGCTGAAGAACAAGAACCAGATCGTCGACGAGGAGGGCTACGAGGTCACGTCGGCGTCGGTGCAGTCGCAGGTCGTCAAGCTGAAGTCGTCGGGCGCCGACACGTTCCTCGTCCTCGCGACGCCCAAGTTCACGATCCAGGCGCTCGTGATCGCGTACAAGCTCGGTTGGAAGCCGAAGCTGTACGTGAACTCGGTCTCGGCGACTGACACGTTCCTCACGATTGCCGCGCAGTCCGCCGGATCGAACGACGCCGTCAACGGCGTGATCACGGACACCTACCTGCGCGATCCGGGCGATCCAACGCAGCGCAAGGACGCCGGCGTGAAGCTGTACTTCCGCCTGATGGGCAAGTACGGGCCGAGCGGCGCGCGACTGACGGACATCCTCTACCTCTACGGGATGGCGAAGGCTCACACGTTCGTCACGACGCTGTACCAGGCGGGGAAGAACCCGACGCGCGACTCGCTGATGCGCGCGGCGACGCACCTGAAGGAGAAGAACCCGTTCCTGCTGCCGGGCATCACGATCAAGACGGCGCCGTCGGACTACTTCCCGATCTGCAACTCGGAGCTGACCCGCTGGAACAACGGCAACTTCTCCAGGGTCAGCGATCTGATCAAGGGCTGCTAGATGGTTGATGCCACACCTGTGCACGCCTGGCTGGTGGCTCAGACACGGCGCCGGCTCGGCCGCCTCCCGCTTGCCCAGGCCAACCGGCCTGGGCTGCGCGTGATGCGACCGCCCGGCTTGGTCTGAGCCATCCCCAGGCGCACCCGGGCATGGCATCAACCATCTAGCCCATTCGTGACAGGTCCGGGGGCCCGGCCCCCGGACCTGTCCGCTTCGCCATGGACTTCAACCTCTCGACCGAGCAGCAGCTGATCCGCGAGTCGGCGCGCGAGTTCGTCGCACGCGAGATCGAGCCGCACGCGCGCGAGTGGGACCGCGCCGAGACGATGGACCGCGGCATCGTCGCGACGCTCGCGTCCGCCGGATTCCTCGGCGCCGCTTTGCCAGAGGAGCACGGCGGCATGGGGCTCGACACGGTGTCGTACTGCGTCCTCTGCGAGGAGCTCGGCCGCGGGGACTCATCCGTGCGCGGCATCGTCTCGGTCAACGTCGGGCTCGTCGGCAAGGCGATCGCCAAGTGGGGTACGGACGAGCAGCGGCGTGCTTGGCTGCCGCCGCTCTGCTCCGGCAGCGGGCTCGGGTGCTACGCGCTGACGGAACCGGGCTCCGGCTCCGATCCGGCTTCGCTGGCGACGCGCGCCGAGCGCGACGGGGACGCGTGGGTGATCAGCGGGTCGAAGATCTTCATCACCCTCGGCACCTGGGCCTCGCTCGCGCTCGTGTTCGCGCGCACCGGTGGCGCGGGCGCGCGCGGGATCACGTGCTTCGCCGTCCCGACGGACTCGCCGGGCTTCGAGGCGCGGCCGATCAAGGGGAAGCTCGGGCTGCGCGCGCAGGACACAGCAGAGCTCTTCCTCGACGGCGTGCGCGTCTCCGATCGGAACCGGCTCGGCGGCGAGGGCGAGGGATTCAAGGTCGCGATGTCCGCGCTCGACAACGGCCGGATATCACTCGCGGCCGGCTGCGTCGGGATCGGGCAGGGCTGCCTCGACGCGTGCGTCGCCTATGCACGCGACAGGACGCAGTTCGGGCGCGCGATCGCGTCCTTCCAGCTCGTACAGGAGCTGCTCGCGGACATCGCCGTCGAGACGGAGGCCGCGCGGCTGCTCGTGTGGCGCGCGGCGGCGCTCTCGGACGCGGGCAAGCCGCACACGCTCGAGTCCTCGTACGCGAAGTACTTCGCGAGCGAAGTCGCCGTGCGCGCCGCGAACGCCGCCGTCCAGGTGCACGGCGGCTACGGTTACGTCGACGAATATCCGGTGGGGAAGTACTTGAGGGACGCGCGAGTGACGACACTGTATGAGGGGACGAGCCAGATCCAGAAGCTGATCATCGGCCGCGCGTTGACGGGGGAGAGTGCCTTTGCCTGACGCCGTGATCGTCGCCGCCGCGCGCACGCCGATCGGCAGGGCGCGCAAGGGCTCGCTCGTCGACCTGCGTCCCGACGATCTCGTCGCGTTCGCGATCGACGCGGCGTTGAAGCAGGTCCCCGAGCTCGACCGGGGAGAGATCGTCGACGTGATGGTCGGCTGCGGGTTTCCCCAGCAGCGACAGGGGATGAACCTTGCGCGACGAGCAGCGCTGCTGGCGGGCCTGCCTGCCGGAGTGCCCGGCACGACCGTGAACCGGTTCTGCGCCTCGTCTCTGCAGACGATCCGGATGGCTTTTCACGCAATCCGCGCCGGCGAGGGCGACGTGTTCGTCGCCGCAGGCGTCGAGTCGATCTCCCAGGTCGACGGCTATCCGAAGGATCAGGAGGAGTTGCATCCCCTCCTGTTCGGCGACGACGCGCCGATCGCGAACGTCTACATACCGATGGGGCTGACCGCCGAGAATGTCGCCGAGCGCTGGAACGTCTCGCGCGAGGACATGGACCGGTATGCCCAGCGCTCACAGGAACGTGCGGTCGCGGCGCAGGACTCCGGCTTCTTCGCGCGCGAGATCACGCCGTACGACGGCGTCGCCGTCGACGACGGTCCGCGTCGCGGGTCGACGCTCGAGAAGCTCGCGTCGCTCGAGCCGGCGTTCAAGCCGGGCGGCAAGGTGACGGCGGGCAACTCGTGTCCGTTGAACGACGGCGCGGCCGCGGTCGTGGTGATGAGCGACCCACGCGCCCGCGAGCTCGGGATCCGGCCGCGCGCGCGCATCGTCGCGTCCTCCGTCACGGGCGTCGAGCCGGAGATCATGGGCGTCGGCCCGATCGAGGCCGTGCGGCGCGTCCTGAAGCACGCGGAAATGACGATCGGCGACATCGACGTGATGGAGCTGAACGAAGCGTTCGCCGCGCAGGTGCTGCCCGTGTGCCGCGAGCTCGGTGTCGATCCCTTCGGCGAGCAGCTGAACCCGCACGGCGGCGCGATCGCGCTGGGCCATCCCTACGGCATGACGGGCGCGCGGATCATGTGCACGCTGCTCAACGATCTCGAGACGCGCGACCAGACGATCGGCCTCGAGACGATGTGCGTCGGCGGCGGGCAGGGGATGGCCATGATCGTCGAGCGGCTCACCTAGCGCCCCTTCCGGCAATCCAAGCCCGCTCAATTACTGGAAGGGGCACTAGCCGGACGAATGTGAGTTTGTGGCTCTGAGCCACTAACTAAGGGCTGTCACAGAGTTTCGACACAGTCGGCCTCTTTAGTGGCGACGATGAACGCGTGGTTCGGATCGCTCCCCGGTACGACGAACGGATCGTTGACGCGGTGCTCGCTCTGGACGACCGCGGGCAGCCGCTTGCAGAGATCAGCCGACGTGTCGCGGCACACGTCGAAGACCTCGGAATCACGCGTCCGAGCTACGTGCACCTCCGCAGGTTGATCCAAGCCGAGCGGCAGCGGCAAGACGAGGAACGAGCCGCGAGGAAGGAGCTCCTGAGCATCGCGTCCGACGTCTACGCCGATGCGATGTTCAGCAAGCGGATCGATCCGTACGACGTGGCCGAGCGTGTTCGCGAGGCCCGTACTGAGACTTAGTTTGTGGCTCTGAGCCACAAAGTCGGTTCGGATTGACGGCCTACGCGAACACGAGGTACAGCACTTCGCCGACGAGCGCCGGCTTCTCGTCTCCCTTGATCTCGACTTCGACGCCGACCCTGTAGAGAACACCCTCGCCGCGCGAGTGGCCGTTGAGCAGCTTCGCGTGCAGCCGTACCTCCGAGCCGGACGGCACCGGCGCCGTGAAGCGCACGCGGTCGATCCCGTAGTTGATCCCCATGCGCGCACCCTCGACGTTCAGCACCTCCGAGAGCAGCATCGGCAGCATCGACAGCGAGAGGTAGCCGTGCGCGATCGTGCCCCCGAACGGGCCCTGCGCGGCCGCAGTGCGATCGACGTGGATCCACTGGTGGTCGCCGGTCGCGTCGGCGAACAGGTCGATGTGGCGCTGTTCGATCGTGTGCCATGAGCTCGAGCCGAGGTCGCGCTCGCCGCCCTGCAGGTCGGCGAAAGTCAGGGTCGTCGCCACGCGCTCAGCCGACCCGCAGCGAGCGACCGCCCGCCTTCGCCATCATCGGCCCCATCCCCTCGGGCGCGAGGCCGTCGGGGAACCGCTCCTTGAGCTGCGCGAGCAGATCATCCGCGTCCCAGCGCCCGTCGCGCTCCAGCAGGTCGCCCGCGTCCCAGGGGCGGAGCACGCTCACCGTCCCGCCGTAGACGAAGAAGCATTGCCCGGTGATGTGCTGCGCCTCGTCCGCGCAGAGCGCGACGACGACCGGTGCGATGTTCGCGGGATCCATCGCGTCGAAGCCGTCGTCGGGAGGCGGGATCTCGCCGAACGCCGCCTCGGTCATCCTGGTCCGCGCACTGGGCGACAGCGAGTTCACGGTCACGCCGTAGCGCTCGAGCTCCTGCGCGGCGATGATCGTGAACGCGGCGATCCCCGCCTTCGCGGCGCCGTAGTTCGTCTGGCCGATGTTCCCGAAGACACCCGACGGGCTCGACGTGTTGATCACACGCGCGCGAACCTCGTTGCCGGCCTTCGACTGCTCGCGCCAGTAGGCGGCGGCGTGCCGGGTCGGCGCGAAGTGTCCCTTGAGGTGGACGGAGAGCACCGAATCCCATTCGTCCTCGCTCATGTTCACGAGCATCCGGTCGCGCGTGATGCCGGCGTTGTTGACGAGGATGTCGAGGCGGTCGAAAGTCTCGAGCGCCTGCCGGACCATGCGCTCGGCCGCGGCAAAGTCCGCGACGTCGTCGCCGTTCGCGATCGCCGCGCCGCCGGCGGCTTCGATCTCCGCGACGACCTGCTGCGCCGGCGTCGCGTCAACGCCCTCGCCTGTGAGCGTCGCGCCGAGATCGTTGACGACGATCCGCGCGCCCGCACGCGCGAGCGCGAGCGCGTGCTCACGGCCGATGCCGCGGCCTGCGCCGGTGACGATTGCGACCTTGCCCTCGAGCGACGGCACGAGGATAGGTTCGTACCATGCCCGCACCCGATTTGCACGTCGAGGAGCACGGCGACGGAGAACCGCTGCTCCTCCTCCAGGGCCTCGGCCAGGGCTCCTGGGCATGGCGCTACCAGGTGGCGGCCTTCGCCCTGCGGTTTCGGACGATCGTCTTCGACACGCGCGGGACGGGCCGCTCGCCGGCGCCGGCCGAGGCGTACGGCGTCGTGGATCTCGCCGAGGACGCAGCGACGGTGCTCGGGGGCCGCGCGGCGCACATCGTCGGTTTCTCCATGGGCGGCTACGTCGCGCTGACTCTCGCGGTCGCGCGACCGGAGCTCGTGCGCTCGCTCGTCCTCGCGGGGACCGGCGCGGGCGGACCCGACCGCGTGCCTCGGCCCGCGCACGTGCGCGAGGCATTCGCTCGCGCGCTCGATCTCCCGGCCGAGGAGTTCGGCCGTGCGACGATGCCGTACACGTTCTCTCCGGGATGGCCGGAGCGCGAGCCCGACCGTTTCGAGGAGATCCTTGCCGCGCGGCTGGAGCACCCGACACCGGTCGAGACGATTCTCGCGCACGCCGAGGCGTGTTACCGGTTCTACGACGCGGGCTGCGACGTCGAGCGGATCGAGGCGCCCGCGTTCGTCGTGCACGGCGACTCCGATCTGATCGTTCCCGTCGAAAACGGGCGTATGCTCGCGGCACGCTTGAAACATGCGAAGTACGTCGAGCTCGCAGGCCGCGGCCACAATGTGATGCTGGAGGATCCCGAGACGTTCAACTCGCTCGTGCTCGACTTCATCGCGTGAACGCCTACCGCACGCCGGATGAATGCTTCCGCCGCCTGCCGGGCTACGCGTACGCGCCGCACTACATCGAGCAGGACGGCCTGCGGATGCACTACGTCGACGAGGGCGACGGCGATCCGGTGCTGCTGCTGCACGGCGAGCCGACCTGGTCGTACCTGTACCGGCGCGTGATCCCAGAGCTCGTCGGCGTCGCACGCGTCGTCGCGCCTGACTATTTCGGCTTCGGCCGCTCCGACAAACCCGTGGAGCGCGACTGGTATTCGTACGATGCGCACTACGAGTCGATCGAGCGCTTCGTCGAGGCCCTCGACCTGCAGGACGTGACGGTGGTCGTGCACGACTGGGGAGGGCCGATCGGCCTCCGGCTCGCGGTCACGCAGCCGAGGCGTGTCGCGCGCCTCGTCGTGCTCAACACCGGGATCTTCTCGGGCAGGCCGCCGAACGACCAATGGCTGCGCTTCCGTGAGTTCGTCCGTCGCGTCGGGACCGACTTACGCCCGGGACAGCTCGTGCGTGTGACGTGCGTGAACGACGTTCCCGACGACGTGGTCGCCGCGTACGACGCGCCGTACCCGACGCCGGAGTCGATGACGGGCCCATTGATGTTCCCGGAGCTCGTGCCGACCGACCTCGAGCACCCTTCCGCGGCGACGATGATCGAGGTCCGCCAAGCGTTGAAGAGCTGGGCCAAGCCGACGCTCGTCTTCTTCGGCGACTCGGACCCGATCTTCCCGCCGGAAGTTGCTGAACGCTTCGCGGCGCGGATGCCCAACGCAGTGTGCGGGCCACCCGTCGCGGGGGCCGGACACTTCGTTCAGGAGGACGACGGCGAAGAGGTCGGTCGGCGCATCGCGCGCTGGTTGAAAGTCGGCGCCGCGTGAGCGGCAGAGATCGCACGATGCCGTCCGGCGACATCGTCGAGACGGCCGCCGAGGCGGAGAGCCTCGCGAAGCCGCCGCTGCTCATCCTCGACCGCCTGCTCGCCTTCCTCGACGAGCACGGCCTCGGATCGGGATCAGTGCGCGCCCGGCGGATCGGCGAAGGCGGCGGCTCGAACTTCACGTTCCTGCTCGAGCGCGACGAGGGAACGTTCGTGCTCCGCCGGCCGCCGCGGCCGCCGCTGCCGCCGTCGGCCCACGACATGGTGCGCGAGGCACGCCTGCAGCTCGCGCTCGCGCCGCAGGGAATCCGTCTGCCGACGATTCGCGCCGTCGGCGACGACGAGAGCGTCCTGGGCGTTCCGTTCTACGTCATGGACGAGCTCGACGGCCTGGTCGTCACGAGCACGTTGCCACCGGGGCTCGACGACGAGAACGCGCGGCGCCGGCTCGGCGAGGACCTCGTCGACGCGCTCGTCGAGATTCACGCGGCGAACGTCGCAACGCCCGCGCTCGCCGCATTCGCGCGCCCCGGCAGCTACAACGAGCGACAGGTGCGACGCTTTGCGCAGCTGTGGGAGGTCAACCAAACGCGCGCAATCCCGACTGTCGACGAGGTCGGACGCTGGCTCGCGGACAACCTCCCGGACCCGTTGCCGCCGTCGGTCGTCCACGGCGACTACCGCCTCGGCAACACAATGGTCGCGCGCGACGACCCGTCCCGGATCGTCGCCGTCCTCGACTGGGAGATGGGCGCGATCGGCGACCCGCGGGCGGACGTCGGTTACCTGCTCGCGACGTACGCGGAGCCGGGCGGGGCGCCGAACCCGCTCGGCACCTCCCCGGTGACCGCGACGCCCGGGTTCCCGTCGGGAGCGGAGCTCGTCGAGCGCTACGTCGAGCGCAGCGGCCGCAACGTCGAGCCCCTGCACTGGTTCGAAGCGCTTGCGCTGTGGAAAGCGGCGGTCTTTTGCGAGGCGATTTACGGCCGCTACGTCCGGGGTGAGCTCGGCGCCGAGGACACGCGCGCAGCGCGGTTCGAGCTCGGCGTGCCGTACCTCGCCGAAGCCGCAGCGAGTGCGATCGCCCGCAGCTAGAGCACGGCTTCGGCGACCGCGCGCAGCGACGCGGCGTCCCGCGTCGAAACGAGCAGCGTCGTCGCTCCGGACTCGCGAAACGCATCGAGCCGCTCGGCGATCCGCTCCTTCGGTCCGATCAACGCGACCTCGTCGACGAAGCGATCCGGTACCGCCGCGGCAGCGTCTCGCTGCTTGCCGTCGAGGAACAGGTCCTGGACCTGCTTCGCCTCTGCTTCGTAGCCGTAGCGCGCAAAGAGGTCGTTGTAGAAGTTCTGACCCCGCGCGCCCATCCCGCCGACGTAGAGCGCGTAGTACTGCTTCATCGCGTCGCGGCCCGACTCGACGTCGTCGGTCAACAGCACCGGCACGCTCGGCGCGATGTCGAAGCCGTCCCGCGCGGCGCCGATCGGGAAGACGCCGCGCGCGCTGTCCGGCGAGAAGAAGATCGGGATCCAGCCGTCGGCGATCTCGAACGCGAGCTCGACCGACTTCGGCGAGATCGACGCCAGGTAGATCGGGATCTCTGACCGCAGCGGCCGCGCCATCAGCTTCAGCGGCTTGCCGAGCCCGGTCGCTCCGGGACCGTTGTACGGGATGTCGTAGTGCTCGCCGTGATGCTCGAGCACGTCGCGGCGGAGGACGGCTCGGACGATCTCGACGTACTCGCGGGTCTTGCGCAGCGGCTTCCCCCACGCCTGCCCATGCCAACCCTCGACGACCTGCGGTCCCGACGTGCCGAGGCCGAGCAGAAAACGCCCGCCCGAGAGCAGGTCGAGCGTTGCCGCCGTCATCGCAGTGTTCGCGGGCGAGCGGCCCGGAATCTGCATGATCGCCGAGCCGACCTTGAGCGTCGTCGTCGTCGCGGCGAGCCACGCGAGCACCGTGACCGCGTCCGTCCCCCACGCCTCCGCCGCCCACGCCGAGTCGTAGCCGAGCCGCTCCGCCTCCTGGGCGAGCTCGATCAGGTCGAGCGGGCTCGTGCCCGGAGGCGCGTAGCCCATGTAGAACCCGAGGCGCACTCCTGCGATGCTAAACCGATGCCGATCGACGAGCTGCGCGCGCGCTACCGCTCGTTCATGGAGGCGCACGTCTATCCGAACGAAACGCGGCTCGCCGGCGACGACGAGCAGCTCGTTGCGAAGCTGCGCGCCCGCGCCAAGTCCGAGGGCCTGTGGGCGCCGCACATCGGCCCCGAAGCGGGAGGCACCGGCACCGGCTTCCTCGACTACGCGTACCTGAACGAGGAGATCGGCCGCTCGGCGTGGGCGCAGCTCGTGTTCGGCTGCCAGGCGCCCGACGCGGGCAACTCGGAGATCCTGCTCATGTTTGGCACGGACGACCAGAAGGAACGGTGGCTGCGGCCCCTCGTCGCGGGCGAGATCCGCTCCTTCTTCTCGATGACGGAGCCGGAGGTGTCGGGCGCCGACCCGACCGGTCTGCGCACGCGCGCCGTGCGCGACGGCGACGACTGGGTGATCGACGGCCACAAGTGGTTCTCGTCAGGCGCCGACGGCGCCGCGTTCGGAATCGTGATGGCGGTCACCGAGCCGGACGCGCCGCCGCACACGCGCATGTCGCAGATCATCGTCCCCGCAGACACTCCGGGCGTCGACGTCGTGCGCGCGGTGCCGGTGATGGGACACGCGGGCAGCGGCTGGTCCACGCACTGCGAGGTGCGGTACACGAACGTACGCGTCCCGATCGCGAACACGCTCGGCGGGCCCGGCGACGGCTTTCGCATCGCGCAGAAGCGGCTCGGACCCGGTCGGATCCATCACGTGATGCGGTGGCTCGGCCAGATGCAGCGGGCGTTCGAGCTGATGTGCCGTTACGCGCTCGAGCGCGAGGCCTTCGGCGGTCCACTTGCGGAGAAGCAGACGGTGCAGAACTGGATCGCGGAGTCGGCCGCGGAGATCCAGGCGTGCCGACTGCTCACGCTCGACGCCGCGCACAAGATCGACCAGGGCTCGGAGGCGCGCGTCGAGGTGTCGCTGATCAAGTTCTACGCGGCGCGCGTCCTGAACGAGGTGATCGACCGCGCGATCCAGGTGCACGGCGCCAGGGGTTTGACCGACGAGACGCCGCTCGCGACGATGTCGATGATGGCACGCGGCGGCCGCATTTACGACGGTCCCGATGAGGTGCACAAGATGGTCGTCGCGCGGCGGATCCTCAAATCGTTCGCCGAGGCGGACGGATGGCGCTTCACGTGAACCGTCAGGTAACGCTCGCAGCGCGGCCTGTCGGCTTCCCCAAGCACTCGGACTTCGCGCTGGTCGAGTCGCTGGTGCCGGAGCCAGGGCCCGGCGAGGTGCTCGTTCGCGCGCATTACCTCTCCGTAGACCCGTATCAGCGCGGGCGCATGAGCGAGGCGCGCTCGTACGCGAAGCCCGTGCAGCTCGGCGAGGTGATGACCGCGCAGGCAGCCGGCGAGGTCGTCGAGTCGAAGGATCCGCGCTTCGCTCCCGGCGAACACGTCGTCGGACAGCTGGGCTGGCAGGAGTACGCAGCGACGCGCGCCGGGACGCTGCGCCAGGTGCCCGACGGCATCCCGCTGCAGTGGTCGCTGCACGTGCTCGGCACGAACGGGCTGACGGCGTACTTCGGCCTCTTCGACGTCGCGCGGCCGAAGCCCGGCGACACAGTGGTCGTCTCTGCGGCCGCAGGCGGCGTCGGGCAGGTCGTGGGCCAGCTGGCGAGGATCGCCGGCTGCCGCACGGTCGGGATCGCGGGCGGCCCGGACAAGGTGCGCCAGCTGACGGAGACGTTCGGCTACGACGAAGCGATCGACTACAAGAACGAGGAAGTCGACGCTGCTCTGAAGGACGCGTGCCCGGACGGCGTCGACGTGTACTTCGACAACGTCGGCGGTGAGATAACCGACGCCGTCTTCCGTCGCCTCGCGCTCGGCGCGCGCATCGCCGTCTGCGGGCAGATCTCGCAGTACAACCTCACGGAGCCCGAACTGGCGCCGCGCAATCTCGGCGCGCTGATCGTCTTCCGCGCCCGCGCCGAAGGCTTCCTGATCACCGACTTCGCACACCGGTTCGGCGAGGCGCTCCCACGGCTCGCGCGCTGGCTTGCCAAGGGCCGCATCCGCCACACCGAGGACATCGTCGAGGGCATCGAACACACGCCCGAAGCGTTCCTGCGCGTGCTCCTCGGAGAGAACCGCGGGAAACAGCTCGTCAAGCTCGGACCTGACTAAGTTAGTGGCTCTGAGCCACTAACTTAGAGTCGGGACAACCTCCGCGCTCTTTTCGAGACAGGCGACCGCTCGACGGCGCCGTTCGAGGAGCCCGACACCTCGGGCTGGCTGAGCTTGTGGCTCTGAGCCACAAGCTTCACAGAGGCGGGCGTTGCCCCTCGGCGCCCGGGACACGCGGGCCCGGGACGCCCGGGTACCGGAAGGGCTCCGGCTCCCGCCCGGGTTGCACGACCCACGCCTCGCCCGTGCCTTCGCTCGTCGCCGCGAGCCAGACGGCCTCGGCGACCTCGGCGGGCTGCAGGAGCGGAAATCCCGCAGCGCGGAGCATGTCTCGCTGCGCACCGACCATAGGCGTGTCGACGATGCCGGGGCACACGCAGTTGATCTTGATCCCACGCTCTTCGAGCTGCGGGGCGACGCTTCGGACGAAGCCGACGACCGCGTGCTTCGTCAGCGCATAGATCGGATCGCGCTGCAAGTCCGTCAACCCTGCGAGCGACGCCGTCGCGACGATCGCGCTCTCGGGCTGCATCCGCCGCGAGAGCGCGCGTACGCCGAAGACGACGCCGTCGATGTTCACGCCGAGGATCCGCCGGTACTCCTCGTCCGACACGGCGGCGACGTCGCTCTCGCCGCTGATAACGCCTGCGTTCAAGCACGCAAGGTCGACACCGGGGATGCGGTCCCATGCGTCTGCGTCGCTCACGTCGAAGCCGGTTACGAGATCGAGGACGTCGACGTCGAATCCCTCCTCCTCGAGCCGTTCGACGATCGCCGCGCCGATTCCGGACGCACCGCCGGTGACGAGCGCGCTACGGGGCAAGAACGACCTTGCCCGTGCTCCGGCGCGACTCGATCAGGCGGTGCGCGTCGGCGGCCTGCTCGAGCGGGAACTCCGCTCCGACGAGCGGGCGAATCGCACCGTCGCGCCAGAGCGGCACGAGGTCGTCGATCGCCTCGCGCACGACGTCGGGCCGATGGGCCATCAGCCGACCGAGGTAGAACCCGCGCACGGCGATGTTGCGCCCGACGAGCAACGCCGGGTCCACGGACGGCCACGCTCCGCCGGCGAAGCCGATCGCGACGATCGCCCCCAGCGGATGCAACAGCTTGAGGCTGCGCTCGAACAGCTCGCCGCCCACTGGGTCGACGATCACGTCGGCGCGCGCATCCTCGAGCTCGTCGTAGGTCCGTGTCTCGTCGGCGCCGACCTCACGCGCGACATCGAGCTTCTTTGCCGAGCTCGACGTGCCGATGACACGCGCGCCGAGCTGCTTCGCGATCTGCACCGCCGCGCTGCCGACGCCCCCGGCCGCCGCGTGGACGAGCACCGTCGTGCCCGGACGCACCAGCCGCCTGAGCGGGATCCACGCAGTGAGGAACGTCATCAGGAACGCGGCGCCCTCCGCGAAGCTCGCGCTCTCGGGCAGCGGAACGATCCAGTCCGGATCCACGGCGACGCGCTCCGCGTAGCCGCCGCCCGACGCGCGCGTCAGCGCCATCACGCGCTTGCCGTCGAGCTCGCCGGCCACCTCGGCGCCGAGGACGGCCGGCAGGTCGGGCGGCTGCGGATACCGTCCCGCACGGATCAGCACGTCCATGAAGTTGATGCCGGCGGCGCGAACATCGAGTACGACGCCGGCCGGATCGTCGACCTGCTGGACGCGGAGCTCGTCCGGGCCGCCGGTCCGTTCGAGGACGACCGCGCGCAACGTCTCAGCCGGTCGGAACTTGCGCGAACTGCTCGCGAAGCGCCGTCTTGCGGAACTTGCCGACGGACGTCTTCGGGATCTCGTCGACGAACTCGAACCGGTCCGGAAGCCACCACTTGGCGAAGTTGGGCGCGATGAACTCGCGCAACTCCTCGGCCGTCACCGATTCGTCGGGCTTGAGAACGACGGCGGCGAGCGGCCGCTCATCCCACTTCGGATCGTGGATGGCGATCACCGCCGCTTCCGCGACCGCCGGATGCGCCATCAGCGCGTTCTCGAGCTCGACCGACGAGATCCACTCGCCGCCGGACTTGATCACGTCCTTCGAGCGGTCCTTGATCTGGATGAACCCGCGCGGGTGGATCGAGCAGATGTCGCCGGTCTTGAACCAACCGTCGTCCGTCCAGCGTTCGGCTTGCTCCGTGCTCGAGTAGTAGCCGGCCGCGACCCACGGGCCGCGTACCTCGAGCTCGCCCATCGTCTCCCCGTCCCACGGAATCTCCTCGTCGCCGATCCGCGCGCGGATCTCCACGAACGGCAACGGCAAGCCCGCCATCGCGGCGAAGTCGAACTGCGTTTCCTCGTCGGCGTCGCGAAGGTCGTCGACGTAGTCCGTCACCGAGGCGACGGGCGACGTCTCCGTCATCCCCCAGCCCTGCACGACGGTGAGCCCGTGCCGCTGCTTGAAGGCAGAGATGAGCGCGCGGGGAACCGCGGAGCCGCCGGCGAGCATGCCCTTCATCCGCGAGAGATCCCAGCGGCCTGGATTCGCGTCGAGCTGCTGCAGGATGCCGAGCCAGATCGTCGGTACGCCTGCCGTCCAGGTCACGCCTTCCTCGACGAAATCGTCGAGCAGGCTCTCCGGATCGAGATGCGGTCCGGGCATGACGAGCTTCGCGCCGAGCATCGCGCAGATGTACGGGTAGCCCCACGCGTTCGCGTGGAACATCGGCACGACCGGCAGCACCACGTCGGCCTCGGAGACCGGATTCGCGAGCGGCGTGTACGACGCGACGCCGAGCGTGTGCAGGATCGTCGAGCGATGGGAGTAGACGACGCCTTTCGGCCTTCCGGTCGTGCCGCTCGTGTAGCACATCGCGGCGGCCTCGTCCTCGTCGAGCTCGGGATCGAGCCACTCGTTCGCATCGGCACCCGCGAGCAGATCCTCGTAGGAGTCCTCCACAACGAAGACGTGCTCGATCTTCGTCTGCTCCTTGAACTGCTCGAGCAGCGGCAGCAGGCTGCGGTCGACGATCACCGCGCGGTCGCGGGCGTGGTCCGCGATGTACGCGAGGTCGCTCGGGTGCAGGCGCAGGTTGAGCGTGTGCAGCACGAAGCCGCCGCACGGGATCCCGAAGTACGCCTCGAGATGCTGGTAGTTGTTCCACGCGAGCGTTGCGACGCGGTCGCCGCGCTCCAAGCCGAGCTGCTGCAACGCGAGCGCGAGCTGCTTCGCGCGCCGCGCCAAGTCGCGGTACGTGTAGTGGTGGAACGTCCTGTCCGGCAGCCGCGTCGCGACCTGCTTGGTGCCGAAGAACGTCTCCACGCGACGCAGCAGCGTCGGCAGCGTGAGCTGGTAGTCCATCATCAGCCCGTCCATCACATCTCTCCTCGCGACATCGCCTGCCGGCGTTCGAGATCCTCGGGATTCACGAGCTGGCCGTCGCGCTCGACGTAGCCGTCCTTGCCGCCGACGATCAGCAGCACGAGATCGTCGTCGCCCACGTTCGAGACCTTGCGGGGCGTCGTGGACTCGACATGGCAGAGGCCGCCCGGCCCGAGCACGCGCTCCTCGCCGTCGACCTCGAACTTCGCGGTGCCCGCGTGCACGAAGTAGAGCTCGTCCTGCACGTCGTGGTAGTGGTGGATGCCCTCCGCGGCCGGCGGATAGACGATCACGTTGACGCCGAAGGCCGTGACGCCGAGCGGCTTGCGCACCTTGCGGAACCCGTAGTTGCTACCGAGCTCGTCGATGGAGCTGAAGCTGTGTGCCATGCGAAGACTTTACGCCCGGAAGAGACGGCGGACTAGTACCCGGTCGCGCAGCCGGTCCGGGAGCCGCTGGACTCGGGCGCGCAGCTTCGCGTCACCGCCGACGAGGTAGCGCGTTCGCGGCCTCGGCGCGACAAGCGCGTGCTCGACCGCTTCTGCGACCGCACTCGGGGGCGCGCCCTTCGTCCCTCGCTCGACGGCGAACGCGCGGAGCTGCTCGATCCGCTCGCCGTAGAGCTCGGCCGCCTCGGGCGGCGGCGCGGGCCGCTCCCGGGTCCAGATCTGCGTCCTGATTGTGCCGGGCTCGACGATCGCAACGTGGATGCCCCACGGCGCGAGCTCGACGCGCAGCGAGTCGGCCATCGCCTCGAGCGCGAACTTCGACATCGCGTACGCGCCGAGGAGGGGCAGCGCGTTCAGGCCGGAGATCGAGCCCATCAGGACAACGCGTCCGCGCGCCCGGCGCAACGCCGGGAGCGCGCGTTGGAGCACCGCGAGTTGGCCGACGACGTTGACGTCCAGCTGCTCGCGCAACGTCTCGAGCGGGAGGAACTCGAGCGGCCCCGCGTGCACGATGCCTGCGTTGTCGACGAGCCCGTCCAGCGCGTCGAGCTCGAGTGCGGGCGGGTCGGTGACGTCGAGCTGCACCTCCTCCGTTCCCTCCGGCGCGGTTCCTGGACGGCGGACGCCGGCGAGCACGCGCCAGCCGCGATCGCGCATCCGTACCGCGCACGCCTCCCCGATCCCGGAGGACGCGCCGGTAATGAGCACGGTCCTCAATCGAGCAGGAACGCGGCGATCGTTGCGCGGTGCACACGCGCGTACCCGCCGTACGCCTGAATCGAGAGCGCGCGCTCGTAGTACTCGTGCAGCACGTGCTCCCAGGTGAAGCCGATGCCGCCGTGCACCTGGATCGAGCGCTCGCACGCAGCGACTGCTGCATCGCCGCAGTACGCCTTCGCCGCCGCGACCGCAAGCTCCGCCTGCGGGTCGCTCTCGGCGACGCACCACGCGGCCCAGTACGCGAGCGAGCGCGCGAGCTCCGTCTCGACGTACGTATCGGCGAGCCGGTGCGAGACCGCCTGGTAGACGCCGATCGGCTTCCCGAACTGTTCGCGCGTCTTCGCGTACTCGACGGCGAGCTCGAGCACCTTCTGCGCGATGCCGGTCGCCTCGAGCGAGAGCGCCGCGAGCTGCTCGTCGCGCGGGCCCGCGGAATCGAAGAACTCCTCACCCCGGCCGGCACGACCGGCTTCTTCGTAGAGCACCGCGCGGTCGAGGAAGTCGAGTTCGGCGACGTCGTCGCGCGCCCAGCCGCCGTTCGCGAGGACGCCGCGCGCCTCGCGGCGCAGGAGCTCCTGCTCGTCAGTGAACGCGAACTGCATCAGCGGTGATCCTTCCGGTGGCATTTTCGGATGCCCGGCTTGCGAGCACCAAGCGATGCAAGGACGCAGGGAGCTCCCGTAGCAAACGCTACGGGCGCGACTGAGGACGCGGCAGCGCGCCGCGTGCTCGCGGGCCGGGCGCCGAAGGATGCCGCCGGGAGGGTCACCGACTCCGGGGGAGGCCGAGCACGCGCTCGGCGATGATGTTGCGGAGGATCTCGCTCGTCCCCGCCTCGATCGTGTTGCCGCGGCTGCGGAGCTGCTGGTGACGCCAGTAGCCGTCGTCCTCGCCGTCGAGGATCTCCATCGCCAGCTTCGTCAGACGCTGGTTCTGCTCCGACCAGTGCAGCTTCGAGCCGGAGCCCTCGGGGCCGGGGATGCCGGTCTGCATCAACGACGTGAGCGAGCGATTGTTCGTCAGCTTGAGCGCCTGCAGCTCGATCCATTCCTGTGCGACGCGGTCGCGGATGATCGGATCGTCCGCCGCACGCTCCTTCGCCAGCGCGACGAGCTTCGTCACCTGGTGCTCGAGCGCGCCGCCGAGCGCGAAACCGAGTGTCCCTCGCTCGTGCAGCAGCGTCGTCATCGCGACCTGCCAGCCGCCGCCGACCTCGCCGAGCAGGTTCTCCGCCGGGACCTCGACGTCGGTGAAGAAGATCTCGTTGAACTCCGCCTCGCCCGTGATCTGGCGCAGCGGCCGCACCTCGACGCCCGGCGCCTTCATGTCGACGATCACGTACGTCAGGCCCTTGTACCGCGGCGCCGCCGGGTCGGTGAGCCCAACGAGGATGCAGAAGCTCGCAGTGTGCGCGAACGACGACCACACCTTCTGTCCGTTGACGACGAAGCCGCCGTCGCGCGGCTCGATGCGCGTGCGCACCGACGCGAGGTCGGAGCCGGCGTCGGGCTCGGAGAAGCCCTGGCACCAGATCTCCTCGGCGGTCAACATCTTCGCGAGGTAGCGGTGCTTCTGCTCCTCGGTGCCGTGCGCCATGATCGTCGGCCCCGCCATCCCCAGCGCGATCACGTTCATGTGCTGCGGCGCCTCCGCGCGCGCGAATTCCTCGAGGACGATCGCCTGGTGCGTGTAGGGCGCGCCGCGGCCGCCGTATTCCTCCGGCCACGTCAACCCTGCGTAGCCGGCGTCGTACATCTTGCGGCTCCATTTCCCTCCCGGCTGCGTCGGGAGGTTCGCCGCCAGCCATTCACGCACCTCGGCGCGGAAGGCTTCCTCATCCGGAGTGTCCCGCAGGTCCACCCTTCGATCCTACGCTCCAACCGCCCTTCCGTCAGCAGCGTCGCCGCGCAGCGTCATGCAGGTGCTCGTCGCCTTCGCGATCAGCCGCCCGTGCTCGTCGTGCACCTCGCACTCGGCCAGCCCGACGGTGCGGCCGCTGTTCGCGACCGTGCCGGTCGCCGTCAGCCGCCCCGTCCAGAACGGTCGCAGGAAGTTGATCTTCAGCTCGAGCGTCGTGAACGTCTCGCCCTCGTCCAGCAGCGAGGCGTACGCGCAGCCCATCGCGGCGTCGGCAAGGTCGCAGAGGATCCCGCCGTGAATGGTTCCCATCGGATTCGCGTGCCGCTCCTCGGCCTCGAGCTCGAAGAACGCGCGCCCCGGCTCGACGTCGACGAGCCGCATCCCGACGGTGTGCGCGATCGGCGGCGGAAGTACCTCGCCGCGCGCCTGCGCACGCAGGAGGTCGAGCGGCTTCACAGTCGCGCGACGGAGCGGATCACATCGCCGCGTCGCATGTCCTCGAACGCATCCACGACCTGGTCCAACGTGATCACCTTGCTGACCATGCCCGCGAGGTCGAGCTTCCCCTCGAGCGCGTAGCGCGCGAGCAGTGGGAAGTCCTCCGCCGGGAGATGGTCGCCGCCGTGCGACACGCGCACAGTTGTGCGCTTGGAGAAGAACGTCGGCAGGTCGATCTCGGCGCGCTCGCCGCGCGGCGAGAGGCCGATCAGGATCGCAGTGCCGCCTCCGGCGAGCATCCTGAGCGTGAGCTCGAACGTCGAGCCGCGCCCGACGACGTCGAACGCGAAGTCGACTGGCCCCTCGCCGGTGGCGGTCGCGCCGAAGCGCATAGCCTGCTCGGCCTTGCGCTCGTCGACGTCGATCGCGCGGATCTCCGACGCGCCCGCGATGCGCGCGCCCTGGATCACGCTCAGGCCGACGGCGCCGCAGCCGATCACCGCGACGCGCGCGCCCTCCCAGACGC
>WNEY01002970.1_pt1 | contig 23007 bp, 22 predicted proteins | sample 5400531 | NCBI WGS metagenome assembly WNEY01 (sample SAMN13153338, study PRJNA577476) | soil metagenome | isolation source: 200 cm saprolite under Douglas fir tree site 1 | place: USA:California | collected 2015-04-18
CTGACGGCGCTGGCGGCACCGGACTCTCCGGGCCCGTGTTAGTCACACTGTGCCCTCCGGCCCGGCACCGCCAGCGCCGCCTGAGGAACGCGAGGAAGCAAGCTCGATCAGCTCCTCCGCGATCTGGCGCGCAGCGTCGGGCTTGGCGAGCGCACGCATCGCCGTGCTCATCCCCGCGAGCCGGTCGGCGTCGTCGAGCAGCGAGCGCGCGATCTCAGGCACGCGGCCGAGCTCTGTCTCGGGCACGACGATCGCGCCGCCGCCGCGCTCGAAATAGCGCGCGTTCTGCGTCTGGTGATCGCCGGTCGCGAACGGATACGGGACGAGGATCGCCGGCAGCCCCGCCGCGGCGAGCTCCCACACGGTCCCACCGGCGCGCGCGATCGCGAGGTTCGCCGCGCCGAGCGCGGCGCCGAAATTCTCGGCGAACGGGATGAGTCGGTAGTCCGACCGTGACACGCGTCCGCGGAGCAAGTCGTAGTCCCGCTGGCCGGAGATGTGCAGCACCGCGGGCCCAGCTGCGCCGAACGACTCGACGGCGAGCTCGTTCAACGCACGCGCACCTGCGAGCGCACCGGCCACGAGCAGCACCGGCCCCTCCATGGGCAGCTCGAAGACCGCGCGGGCCTGCGCCCGCGGCACGACGTGCGAGCGCGGCGCGATCGGCCGTCCGACGACGCGTGTCTTCTCGCCGTGCGGCGGCGGGTACGCGAGGAAGATGCGGCGCGCGAACGGAGTGGCGAGCCGGTTCGCGAGTCCGAGCTGCGCATCGGCCTCCGTCACCGCCGCCGGAATGCGCTGCCGCCACGCCGCCAGCACCATCGGACCCGCGACGAAGCCGCCGCCGCCGAGCACGACGTCGGGTTGCCGCCGCGCGAGGATGCGCCCGCACGCGAACGGGGCGCGTGCCGCGAGCCACGCAGCGCGCGCGAACGCAGCACCAGGCGTGCGAGGCAAGCCGGTGATGCGAAACGTGTCGAGCTCGTAGCCCGCTTCCGGGACGAGCCGCGCCTCAGCGCGATCCGGCGACCCGGCGAACGTCACGTTCACGCCGCGGCTGCGCAGCTCGTCCGCCACCGCGAGCGCGGGCAGGACGTGACCGGCCGTTCCCCCGGCTGCGATCACGCACTTGAGCTGCTGCTGCTCGGCCACTCCCCGCGATGTTAAGGAGGATGCCGACCGCGACGAGCTCCACAACGAGGCTCGAGCCGCCGTACGACACGAACGGAAGCGGAATTCCGGTCAGCGGCGCGAGGCCGAGCACGGCCGCGAGGTTGATCGCCGCCTGGCCGCAGACGAGCATCGTCACGCCCGCCGCAAGCCGCTTGCCGAACGGGTTCTTGCACTCGAGCGCGACCTTCAGACCGGCCCACGTGAACGCAGCGTAGGCGAGGATCAGAGCCGCTGCGCCGACGAGTCCGAGCTCCTCCCCGATCACCGCGAAGATCATGTCGGTGTGCGCCTCCGGGAGGTAATGGATCTTCTGCACGCCCTGCCCGAGCCCGTCGCCGAAGATCCCGCCGGAGCCGAGGCCGATCTGCGCCTGCACGATCTGGAAGCCCGCGCCCTGCGCGTCGTGCCAGGGGTTGAGGAAGCTGAACACGCGAGCTCGCCGGTAGGGCTCGACCCACACGGCGGCGGCGCCGAGCGCCGTCGCGATCCCCATCGCGCCCGCCAGCGTGCCGAGCGGCGTGCCGGAGACGAGCAGCACGGCGCCGACCATCACGCCGATCGCGATCGTCGTTCCGAGGTCGGGCTCGAGCAGGATCAGGATGGAAAAGAGCCCGACGAGGACGCCGACAGGTCGCCAGACCTCCCGCAGTGTGCGCGGCGGCTCGCGCTTTGCGAGATATGCAGCGATCCAGATCGCGAGCGCGAGCTTGGCGAGCTCTGACGGCTGGAACGACGCCGGCCCGAAGCCGATCCAGCGGCGTGCACCGTTCACCGGCTGCGCGACCACGAGCACCGTTGCGCAGCCGCCGAGCGCAATGAGCACGACGACGGGCGCGAGCGCGCTCAAGCGACGGTAGTCGAAGCGCGACGCGACGAGCATCAGCGCGAGTCCGAGGACCGCGTAGGTTCCCTGCCGTTCGAGGTACGACATCGGGTTCGCGCCGCCGATCGCCGCCGACGCCGACGTCGCGCTATAGACCATCACGATGCCGAACGCCGTCAGCGCCAGCGTCGCGAGGGTGAGGACGTGCCATTCGGGCCTGCGCGTCACTCAGCGCAGGTTCGCCACGAGCCTCCTGAAGTCCTCGCCACGCTCCTCGAAATTCGCGTACTGGTCGTAGCTCGCGCACGCCGGTGAGAGCAGGACAACGTCACCGGGCTCCGCCTCGACCGCGGCCAGCTCGACCGCTCTCGCAAGGGTCCCCGCGCGCGTGTGTTCGCGACCTGCCGTGTCCAGCGCGGCTGCCAGCTCGTCGCTCGCCTCGCCGACCAGGTAGATCGACGCGACGTTTCGCGGCAGCTCGCGCGCGAACGGGACGAAGTCCTCTCCCTTCGCGCGACCACCCAGGATCAGCCGTACCATCGCGTCGTACGCCTCGATCCCGCGGCGCACGGCGAACGTGTTCGTCGCGATCGAGTCGTTGACCCAGCGGACACCGCCGAGTTCGCGCACGAGCTCGAGCCGGTGCGGGACGCCGGGGAAGGTCGAGAGCGCCTCGGCGATCGCGGCGTCCTCGATGCCGACGGCGCGCGCAGCCGCGGTTGCGGCTGCGGCGTTCTCGCGGTTGTGCCGGCCGGGGATCAGTGGCTCGGCCGGCAGGGGATCGTCCGCGCCAAACCCAATCCAGCCCTGTTCAAGTTTGTGGCTCTGAGCCACTTGCTCCTTCGGCGCCGGAGAAATCGGCTCTGTTGGCCCGACGCCGGTGAGTTTGTGGCTCTGAGCCACAAACTCCCGTGGGGCCACTTTGTACGCGGCCCGTTCGAAGATTCGGAGCTTCGCGTCGCGGTAGCGCTCGAACGTACCGTGCCGGTCGAGGTGATCCGGCTCGAGGTTGAGCAGCACGGCGACCTCGAGCGCGAGCTCGTGAGCGTCCTCGAGCTGGAACGACGAGAGCTCGCAGACGATCCAGGCGTCCTCGCCGGCGTCGACGCCTGTGAGCGGCAGGCCGACGTTGCCGGCGACCGCGACCTCGCGTCCCGCCGCGCGGAAGATCGCGCCCAACAGCTCAGTGGTCGTCGTCTTGCCTTTTGTGCCGGTGACGCCGACGAATCTCCGCGGCCGCAGCAGCCGCCAGCCGAGCTCGATCTCCGACCACACCGGGATCTCACGGCGCCGTGCTTCCTCGACCAGCTTCGCCTCTCCCGGCACTCCCGGCGACTTGACGAGCACGTCGACACCGTCCAGCAGCGTGAAGTCGTCCTCGTTCCCGAGCCGACTGTCGACGCGGACGACCTCCGTGCCGCGCCGCTCGAGCGCGTCCGCCGCTGCAACGCCGGAGCGCGCGAGGCCGTACACGAGCGCACGCTTCACACGCGGAACTTCAGGTAGTACCGGTAGAAGAGCGCGAAGCCGGTCGCGCAGAGGATCCCCGACATGATCCAGAAGCGCACCATGATCTTCGTCTCCGACCACGCTTTCATCTCGAAGTGGTGGTGGATCGGCGTCATCAGGAACACGCGCCGGCCGAGGTACTTGAACGTGAACACCTGGATCATCACGGACAGCGCCTCGACCAGGTACACGCCGCCGATCAGGAGCAGCAGCAGCTCGGTCTTCATCATGATCGCGAAACCCGCCAGCGCGCCGCCGAGCGCCATCGCGCCCGTGTCACCCATGAACACTTCCGCTGGGAAAGCGTTGTACCAGAGGAAGCCGATTGCGCCGCCGATTAGAGAGGCGCCGATGATCGCGAGGTCGAGTCGGCTCGGGTTGCGGTGCGCGACGGGCCCGGAGCGGATGTACGCGATCACTGCCATCGTCGTGAAGGTGAACAGCGAAATGATCGCGGTGCCTGCGGCGAGTCCGTCGAGTCCGTCGCTGAGATTGACGCCGTTCGAAGCGCCGGCGATGACGAGGAAGATGAAGACGTACCAGAACCAGCCCAGCTGCAACCGGTAGCCGCTGCCGGGAATCACGATCGATGTGAGATGCGCGAGCCCGGCACGATGCGCGAGGTAACCGGTGACCGCCGCGACACCGACGAGGAGCAACAACTTCCACCGACCCGGGAGGCCGAGCGATCGCTGGTGCGTGAACTTGATGAAGTCGTCGAGGAAGCCGATCGCAGCGCATGCGACCGTCACGAACAGCACGGTCAGTCCCGTCAGCTCGTACTTCGACAGCGCCAGGAACGCGCCCGCAGCGGAAAGGACGATCAGGATCCCACCCGCAGTGGGCGTCCCCTGCTTCTCGACGTGGCGCTCCGGGCCCTCCTCCCGGATCTGCTGGCCGAGCTCCCTGCGGCGCAGGAACTGGATGAAATACGGCCCGACGACGATCGAGATCACGCCCGCGACGATCCCCGCGATCAGGACTCGGGTCACGCCGCAACGCCTCTTCCCCGCTGCACCGCGGGAAACCCGCGGTGCAGCGCAAGGGGGAACCTCTCGGTTCCCCCGAGCCCCCCTCCCCGTGACCACGTGAGCAAGCTCACGCGGCCACCCTTACTTCCCGCTGCACCGCGGGAAACCCGCGGTGCAGCGCAAGGGGGAACCTCTCGGTTCCCCCGAGCCCCCCTCCCCGTGGCCACGCGAGCAAGCTCACGCGGCCACGCCCGCAAATGATTCGGCGACGCGCTCCAGTCCGAGCACTCGCGCGCCCTTGACGAGTACGCAGTCGCCGGGGCCGAGCTGGTCGCGGAGGAGCGCGATCGCCGCGTCCGCGTCGGCGACCTGGCGGCCGCCGTAGACGCGTGCCTGCTCGCCGACCGAGATCAGCAGGTCGACGCCGACCTCCTGCACCGCGCGCGCGACCTCGAGGTGCGCTTCCTCGGAGTAGTCGCCGAGCTCCGCCATGTCTCCGAGCACGGCGATGCGACGGCGACCTGCGGCGAGCTGCGCGAGGTGCTCGAGCGCGGCGCGCATCGAGATCGGATTCGCGTTCCACGCATCGTTGATCAGCACGCCGCCGCCGGGAAGCGGCAGCTCTTGGTTCCGCCACTCGGCGAACGTCACGTCGATGCGCTCGGGAATCGGCAGGCCGAGCGCGTTCGCCGTCGCAAGAGCCGTTAGCGCGTTCTGCGCGAGATGACGCGCGGTGAAGTTCACGTCGAAGGCGCCGAGCGACGTCACGAGCCGCGGCGGCTCAAACGACTCGAGCCGCACGTCCTCGCCGACCCGCACGATTGCGAGGTCGTCACGCTCGACCGCGAACCCGGCGGGGACGACCGCAGTGCCGCCGGGCGGGAGCGCGGCGACGAGCTCGCTCTTCGCGCGGATCACGCCTTCGAGCGTTCCGACCTTCTCCAGATGCACGGGTGCGATCATCGTGATCATGCCGACGTCCGGCCGCGCGAACGAGCACAGCTCTGCGATCTGCCCGAAGCCGCGCATCGCGAGCTCGAGGATCACGATCTCGGTGTCCGGCTCCACGCGGCAGAGCGTGAGCGGCACCCCGATCTCGTTGTTGTACGAGCGTTCCGCCGCAACCGTACGCGCCTGCTCGTTGCAGATCGCGGCGAGGATGTCCTTCGTCGACGTCTTCCCCATCGAACCGGTGATCGCGACGAACCGCGCGCCGCTGCGCTCGCGCACGGCGGCCGCGAGCGCGCCGAGTGCGGCGAACGGATCCTGCGAGACGAGGATCGCCGCAGCGCCGCGCGCGAACGCGTGCTTGCGGTAGTCGAGACCGTCGCCAACCGCCACAAACAAATCGCCTTCTTGCACGCGTCGCGAGTCCACCTGCACGCCGGTGATCTCGTCGGCCCACGGCGCGGCGTCGAGCTGGCCGAGAGGCTCGACCAGCCGCAGCGGAAGCGGAATCACGCCGGCGCCCTCAGCGCGCGCAGCGCTTCACGCGCGACCTCGCGGTCGTCGAAGGGCAGCACCCTCCCGGCGATCTCCTGGCCCTGTTCGTGCCCCTTGCCGGCGATCAGCACGACGTCTCCGTCCCGCGCCGCGCCAACGGCGAGCACGATCGCCGCGCGCCGGTCGGGTTCGACCTCGAGCTCGGGCGCTCCGGCGACGATCTCGTCGATGATCGCGAGCGGATCCTCGCTGCGCGGATTGTCGGACGTCACGATCGCGCGGTCGGCGAGCTCGGCGGCGATCCGTCCCATCACCGGTCGTTTCGTGCGGTCGCGGTCGCCGCCGCAGCCGAAGACGCAGATCACGCGACCGCGCGCGAGCTCGCGCGCCGTGCGGAGAACGTTCTCCAGCGCGTCCGGCTTGTGCGAGTAGTCGACGACAACGCGGAACGGTTGCCCCTCGTCCACTTCCTCAAAACGGCCCGGGACGAGGCGCACCGACTCGATCCCGCGTGCGATCGAGCCCTCGTCGACGCCGAGTGCGCGCGCAGCCGCCGCGGCGCCGAGAGCGTTCTCGAGGTTGAAGCGTCCCTGCAGCTCGAGGTCCGCATCGAGCCGGTCGACATCGGCGTCGAACGTGATCGCATCGGGTAGCTCGGAGGCGAGTCGCCGTCCCCAATCGTTGCCGACGTTCACGACTGCGCGCTCGGTTTGGGCGAACAGGCGCCGCTTCGCGTCGAAGTAGTCCTCCATCGTGCCGTGGAAGTCGAGGTGCTCGTGCGAGAGGTTCGTGAACACGAGCACGGCGAAGCGCGTTCCGTCGAGGCGGCCTTGCACCGATGCGTGCGACGTCGCTTCCATCGCGCACGAGCGGTCGCCGACGCCGACCATCTCTCGGAAAAGCCGCTGCAGGTCGATCGCCTCGGGCGTGTTCAGCTGCGACAGACGCACCTGGCCGCCCACCCGGCGCTCGATGTTCGTCAGCAGCCCCGGCCGGCGGCCCGCTTCGCGCAGGATCGCATGCAGCAGGAATGCCGTCGTCGTCTTCCCGTTCGTTCCCGTGACGGCCGCGACGTCGAGCTCGCGGCTCGGGTCACCGAAGAAGGTGACAGCCGCGGGTGCCATCGCGCGGCGCGAGTCCGCGACGACGACCTGCGGTAGGGGGAGGTCAAGCGGACGTTCGACGACCAGCGCGACCGCGCCGCGCTCGACCGCTCCGCTCGCGAGGTCGTGCCCGTCGACGCGCGCGCCGCGGACGCAGAAGAAGAGCGCGCCCGGGCCGACCGCGCGCGTGTCGTACGCGAGGTCGGCGATCTCGACCGGCGCCGGATTCCGGAGGCCGGTCGGGGCGAGCGCTGGGGCCAGCCGCTCGAGTTGCATCGCCTATGAGCCTAACCGCGGCCGCTGCCGGCGTCGGGCGGGACTTCGAGGTATTGCAGGTCGTAGCTCGCGATCTGGGAGAACGCCGGCGCCGCCACGACCCCGCCCCAGATCGCGTTCCTCGGCTCGTTGACGACGACGAGGACGACGAGCTGGGGGTTCGAGGCCGGCACCATGCCGACGAACGAGGCGACGTAGCGTCCTTGCGCGTAGCCGCCGTTGCCGTCCGGCACCTGCGCAGTCCCGGTCTTCCCCGCAACCTTGTAGCCGGGCACGGCGGCGAGCGTGCCCGTGCCCTCGAGCACGACGTTCTGCAGCATTCCATTCAGCTCCGCCGCGACAGCGGGCTCGAGCACGCGCCGCGTTTTCGGCCGCACCGGTCCGCGGCCCTCCACATGATCGACGAGGTGCGGCTGCACCCAAACGCCGCCGTTCGCGACCGTCGCGTACGCAGCGGCGAGCTGGATCGGCGTCACGGCGACGCCCTGGCCGATCGGTACGTTGCCGATCGTCGAGCCGTACCACTTCTCGGACGGAAGCACGAAGCCCGCACTCTCGCCGGGGAAGCCGACACCGGTCTGCCGCCCGAAGCCGAAGCGGTGGATCCAGGAGGACAAGCGCTCTTTGCCGAGCTTCTCAGCAAGGGTGATCGCGCCGACGTTCGACGAGTGCGCGAGGATCCGCGCGACGCTCATCGTCTCGGTTCCGCGCGGCTCGGCGTCGTGGATCGTGCGGTCGGCGACGTTGATCGAGTAGGGGAGTACGAACGACGTCTGCGGCGTCACGAGATGATCGGACAGCGAGCCGGCAACGGTGATCAGCTTGAACGTCGAGCCCGGCTCGTAGACGTCGGTCACCGCGCGGTTGCGCGCCACGCTCGGCGACGTCTGTCCGAACTTGTTCGCGTCGAAGCCGGGGGCGTCCGCCATCGCGAGCACGTCGCCGTTTCGCGCGTCGAGCACGATCGCCGTCGCCGACGTCGCATTCCACTTCGAGACCGTCTGCCGCAGCACCGATTCGGCGTTCGCCTGGATCGTATGGTCGATCGTGAGGAAGACGTCGCGCCCGTCGCGCGCAGGCCGCTCGTCGACGACGTCGATCACGCGTCCGAAAGGATCGGTGACGTTCGTCTCGCTCCCCGGCGTTCCGGCGAGCGTCTTGTCGAGCTGTAGCTCCAGGCCGGCGAGCCCGCGGTTGTCGATCCCCGCGTAGCCGAGCACGTGCGCGGCAACGCTGCTCTGCGGATACCACCGCCGCTCCTCGGAATAGAAGTAGAGGCCGGCGAGATGACGCTTCTCGAGCGGTGCGGTCCGCACAGGATCGGCTTTGCGCTCGACGTACACGAAACTGCGCCTGCGGTCGACGAGCTGCGCGTACAGCTGCTGCGCGTTCAGCCCGAGCGCCTGCGCGGCGGCCGCCGCGACGAGATGCGGATCGCGTACCTCGTGCGGGTTCGCGTAGACCGTCGTCGCCTGCTCGCCGATCGCGAGCTGGACGCCAATGCGGTCGAAGATCGTCCCGCGCGAAGCGGGCAGCACGACGGGCTCGCGATGCTGGCGCGAGGCCAGACGCGACAGCGACTCTGCCCGCACGCCCTGCAGCCACGCGGCCCGGCCGAGCAGCGCGGCGAAGCCGAGGAGCAGGAGCGCGAGGAGGAGCCGAATCCTGCGGTTGACAGGATTCCGGCGCTTCCGCGGCATCAGTGCCCCTACTTCCCGCCCAACTCCACGAACATCGTCGCGTCGGCCGGCGCGGGCACGAGTCCCAGCCGCCTGCGCGCCAGCGCCTGGATACGTGGCGTCGCGGCCTCGCTCGACAGCTGCGACTGGAGCGTTGCGTTGTCGGAACGCAGGCTCGCGCGCTCACGGCTCAGCGATGAAAGGCGGACGTTGAGCTGCAGCACGGCGACGTTCAGCGCGACGATGCCGGCGAGCAGCGTCGCGAGCACGACGATCCACGTCACGCCGCTGCGAAGCGGGTTGAGGGGCCGGCGTGCCGCGACGCCGCGCGGACGCGACCGTGGCCGCGCAATGGGCACTTCGACGTGCGCCGCGGTCGCGGACCAGCTCGCCATCAGTGCCCCTCCCGGTGACGCTTCCACGCTTCTCGGTCGCGAGCACCAAGCGATGCAAGGACGCAGGGAGTGCTCGGGCTGGACAGCCCGGGCGCGACCGAGGACGCGGCAGCGCGCCGCGTGATCGCGGGCGAGAAGCCGGAGTGTGTTGCCGGGAGGGGCACTTAGACCTTGACCGCCACGCGAAGCCGGGCCGAGGCCGCGCGCGGATTGTCCGCAACTTCGTCCTCACTCGGGCGGACCGGCTTGCGGCTCAGCGCGCGCAGCAACGGCTCGTTGCCGCACACACAGACGGGGAAGTCAGGCGGGCACGTGCAGCCCCGCTCCGCGTCGCGCATGAACGTCTTGACGATTCGGTCTTCGAGCGAGTGAAACGAGATCACCGCGAGCCGTCCACCGGGACGCAGCATCTCGAGCGCCGCGGGCAGCGCGTGCTCGAGCGAGCCGAGCTCGTCGTTGACGGCGATGCGCAGCGCCTGGAACACGCGCTTCGCCGGATGTCCCTCGCCGAACCGTGCCGGTGCGGGGATCGCGGCGCGAATCACGTCGACGAGCTCGCTCGTGCGCGACAGCGGCCGCGCGCGGACGACCGCGCGCGCAATCTGCCTGGCATACCGCTCCTCGCCGTAGCGGCGGAAGATCTGCGCGAGCTCCTTTTCGGGCGCCTCGTTGACGAGATCCGCGGCGGAGACGTCCGCGGACGGATCCATTCGCATGTCGAGGGGCGCATCGACGGCATATGAGAAACCGCGCTCCGGCCGGTCGAGCTGCATCGACGAGACGCCGAGATCGAGCAGGATCGCGTCCGCCTGCACGCCGTTCGAGCCGAGCTGCTCGAGGACGAGCGAGAGCTCGCCGCGCAGCAGGCGCGGCTGCAACGAGCCGAAGCGCCGCTTGAAGTCCTCGAAGTACGTGCGGACGGACGGGTCGCGGTCGATCGCGATGAACCGGCCGCTGCCCTGGAGATCCGAAGCGAGGAGCGCGGCATGGCCTCCGGCCCCGAACGTGCAGTCGACGACGGTCTCACCCGGACGCACGGCGAGCAGCCGGCGCACGTCGTCGGCGAGAACGGGGATGTGATCAGTTGCGCTTGGAGGCAAGACGCTCGGCAACATCCTCTGCACTCCCTTCGACCTCTGCCAGCTCGCGCTTCCACGCGGCGCGATCCCAGATCTCGAGGTGGTCGTGGACGCCGGCGACGACGATGTCGCGGCCCAGCTTCGCGTGTTCGATCAGCGCGGCGGGGATCATCACGCGGCCCTGCCCGTCGAGCTGGGCCTCTGTGGCGCCGGAGAAGAGGTGCCGCTGGATTCGGCGCGCCTCCTTGCTGAACGGATCCAGCGTGGCGAGTCGAGACTCGACAAGTCGAGCCCAATCCTCACGACGGTAGGCGAACAGGCAGCCGTCCAGACCCCGAGTGACGACGACTCCCTCTCCGAACGCCTGTCGGAACCTGGCGGGGAGAGTGAGACGATTCTTGTCATCGAGGGTGTGTTCGTACTCGCCGAGGAGCATCGCTGGGGCCTAGATGGCTTGCCACTCTGCCCCACTTTACCCCACGACCTACCACCTGTAAACCCCGCTATCCCACTTCCTCCGCCCGCAGCTGTCGGCCGTACGGGCCCCGGCCCGTGACGACCATGGCACCGGCCCGGGCCGCGAGGGCCAGGGCTTCCCGAGGCTCGTCCCCGCGGCCCAGGGCGAACGTGAGGCCGGCTGCGAAGCAATCCCCGGCGCCGTAGGCGTCTTCGACCGGCCCCGGCTTCACCGCGGCCTCGAACGGGCCGCCGGGTTGGGCCCAGCCGCCGAGGTGGCTGGACGTCGCCACGACCAGCCGCGGCGGCGGGTCGAGCTCGCCGGACTGGTAGCGCTCGCCGTCGTCGGTGGCGCTGCCGACGAGCGCGTCGAGCTCGATTCCGGCGCGGCGCAGCGTCGGCAGCTCGCGCGCCGTGGCGACGAGCACGCGCGCCCAGCGGCCTTTTCGCAGCGCGGCCACCGCCCCGCCCGTGAAGTAGACGCAGTCGCACCGGCGCAGCTCCTCCCACGGCAGCTCGCCCTCGCCGCCGGTCGGCGCGAGCTTCTCACCGATGACGGTGATCGTCCGCTCCCCCGCGCCGTCGATGTGCGTGAACGCGCGGCGCTGCGGCTCGGGAACGATCGAGGCGCAGACGCGCACGCCCTTCTCTTCGAGCTGCTCCATCGAGCGGCGGCCCAGCTCGTCGCCGCCGAGCGCGGTGAAGAGCGTCGTCTCGCAGCCGAGGTTTGCGAGCTGGACGGCGGCGACCGCGCCGCCTCCGGCGGCCTCCGCCCAGGTCTCCGTCGCATGGACGATCTCCCCGGGCGCGGGAAACGCCTCGATGCGTGCGAACTCGACCCACTCGACATGACCGATTACGGCGGCGCGCACGGCTCACATTCTCACGGGTCGGCGCGTTTCAACAGATAGACATGATGGAGGCCGTGGTCCCGCCGTTCGAATCGTTTTACGAGGAGCACAAGGAGGCAGTGTTCGCGTTCCTGCGCCGGCGGCTCGGCCGCGGCGGCGCGGAAGATGCGTTCCAGGACACGTTCCTGCGCGCGCTCCGCGCGTACGACCGGCTCGAGCACGGACGGCACCTGCGCGCGTGGATCTTCACGATCGCGGCCCGCGTGGCGATCGACGCTTCGCGCAAGCGGCCAAGTGACACTTTGTCACAAGGCGCCGAGGGGGTCGCCTTGGATTCGCGCCCGGCCTACGCCGAGCTCGAGCATCTCGCGGAGGAGCTGCCGCCGACCGAACGCGCGGCCGTCGTCCTCCGCTACGGCTACGACCTGGAATACGAAGAGATCGGCGCAGCACTCGGCTCGTCGGCCGACGCCGCCAGACAGGCGGCGTCCTCGGGGATCCGGCGGCTGCGCAGGAAGGAAGGACTCCGATGACCGTCTCCCACGAGCTCGACACCCGCTTCCGCGCGGCCGCCGCCGAGCAGGGCCTGCTCGACGTCGCGTACGACCTCGTCGACACGCCGCTGGGCACGCTGCTCGTCGCAGCGTCCGAGGCGGGGCTCTGCCGGATCTCGTACGACCCCGAGCCGGAGCGCGAGGTGGAGCGGCTCGCGCGGGCGCTCGGCACGCGCATCCTGCGCTCGCCGAAGCCGGTGGACGAGGTGCGCCGGCAGCTGGACGAGTACTTCGAGCATTCACGGAGAACGTTCGAGCTGGATCTCGACCTGCGACTGACGGCCGACTTCTCGCGGCGAGTGGTGCTCGAGGAGTTGGCGAAGGTCCCGTACGGCGAAGTGACGACGTACGGCGACCTCGCAGCGCGCGCGGCGCGGCCGCGGGCTGCGCGCGCGGTCGGAACGGTGATGAACCGGAACCCGATCCCGATCGTGCTCCCGTGCCACCGCGTCGTCGGCGCGAACGGAAGCCTCACCGGCTACGGCGGTGGCATCGAGCGCAAGGAGGCGCTGCTCAGGCTGGAAGGAGCGCTTCTCTGACGTCCTCGTGCACAAGGCCGTTCGACGAGATGTGGACGCCCGATTCTTCGCTCCAGCGGCCGCCGGCCTCCTCGACGACCAGCTTCGGCGCGTGGACATCCCAGGGATTGAGCGTCCAGTCGATGCCCGCTTCGATCCGGCCTTCGGCGACGAGCACGTGCTGCCAGAAGTCGGGATACGTGCGCGCGAGCGCCACCCGGTCAGCGAGCGTTGCGAACCGCGGAAACTCCCGCAGGCTCGTCGTCGACACGTAGGCGTCGTCGAGGCGCGCGACGCTCGAGACTCGGATCAGGACACCGTCGACGAACGCGCCCTCGCCGCGGGCGGCCCACCAGCGGTGGCCGAGTGCAGGCGCCGAGGCGACGCCGGCGACGATCTCCCCGCCGCGCTCGAGCGCGATCAGCGTCGCCCAGATCGGGAGTCCGCGCGCGTACTGCTTCGTGCCGTCGATCGGATCGAGCCACCAGCGCACGTCTCCCTCGGCGACGCCGAACTCCTCTCCGGCCGCGACCTCGCCGGGACGCTCGCGCTCGATCCGCGCGCGCAGCGCTTGCTCGACGGCGCGGTCGGCCTCCGTCACCGGCGTGAGATCCGCCTTCGTCTCGACCCAGAGGTCGAGCGCGCGGTAGCGCGCCATGGTCAGCGCGTCCGCTTCGTCGGCGAGGGAGAGCGCGTAGGCGAGGTCGGCGTTCACGCGAAGTCCGCCGCGAGCGTAGCGATGAGTCGCAGCGCCGTGCGCGCTAGATCTTCTGGGCGCCGGTTGCCCCGGCGAGTGCGTTGTAGACGCGCCGGAACCGCGCGCTGCAGTCGCCGTGCACCACGACCGTGCGCTCCCGCGTGGCCAGCTTGACGGTCGCCGTATTCGACGCAACGTCTGGGAGCGTGCCCGCGCAGCGAATCGGGGTCGGCAGCGAGAAGAACCGCTGCTCCACGACAATGCGTGCAAGCGCGGCGAGAGCCGCCGCACCCACGCGCCGCCTCGTCGGCCGCACCGGCCCGCTCGAGCTGACCGAGCCGTCCGCGGCGATCCTGACGGTGAACGGCGCGATGTTGCCGCCGATCCGGCCGAAGGAGTAAGACGCGCGCGTTCGGGCGCTCCAGGCCGCCGGCACAAGCAACAGCACGAGTACAGCCGCGGCCGAGAGGCGCAGAAGGGAGGGCGCCGGTGGGCGCCCTCCCTTCCACATCGCGCTAGCAATACGTCGCAACGATCGTCCCGATTCCGGGATGACCGGTGTTCGACGAGTAGCCGGGCGCGGTCTTCAGGACCACGATGCTGCCGAAGTTGCCCGAGATCGTGGATCCCGACTTCGAGACGCCGCTCGCGACGAGCGCGCCCATGTAGGACGGCACGCTGTCCGTCGGCGGCGGCGAGTTGCCGCCGGTGGTCGTCCAGAGACCGCCGCAGCTCGACGGCGGGGTCGCCGTCGGCAGGCCGAGGATGTCCGCCGCGAAGCCCTTGAATGCCGAGGGCGCGACACCGCCGGAGAGCGAGTTCAGGCTCGACCAGCTGTCGCTCCAGAACGTGAGCGACGTGGTCGGCCCCGCCGCTGCCACCGAGCTGTCAGCGAGCACAAACGCGCCGCGGTCCGGCAGCGCGAACACGATCGCCTCCTTGCTCGCATCCGAGGACGACAGGTAGTACGCGTCCCCGGCGAAGCTCGCGTCGAGCGGCTCCGGGCCGAGCGGCACGGTCACGGGCGAGATCGTGCACGACGCGACGCCTGCCGCGTTCGTCGTGCCGCTGCAGCTCTGCGCGCCAAGCGAGAGCGTGAGCGTCTGGCCCGACGGTGACGCCGTGTCGGACGCGTCCTCGGCCAGATGCCCGACGAGCGTCGCGCTCGACGAGCCCGCGAGGATAACGAGCGGCCCGGTGTACGCCGTGGTCGTCTGCTCGTGCAGGACGTGGATCGTCATCTGCGCGGAGACCGGCGTGTTGTGCTGGTCGTTCACGGTGATCGTCACGACGTAGTCGCCCGGAACGGCGGCAGCGGTGCCGGAGACCGTGGCGGTCCGATCGCCGTTGTCCGTGAGCGTCAACCCTGCGGGGAGCCCGCTTGCGCTCAGCAGGAGCGTGTCACCCGCGTCGGAGTCGTTCGCGGAGACACCGAAGCTCAACGCGTCGTGGTAGTCGACCGACTGGGGGTCAGGTAGGGCATTCAGCGTCGGCGGTGCGTTCACGACCGTCGTCACCGCGGTGCGCGTGATCGTCGGTTGCGCCGTGCCCGTCGAGTCGTCGAAATCGAACTTCGCCGTGTTCGTCAGCGTCGCTCCGGCGGCCAGCGGTCCGCTCGGATGCGCGGTGAACGACATCGTCGCCGACTTGTGCGGCGCGAGGTCGCCGAGGTTGAACGACGCCGTTCCTGACCCGAGGTACTGCACGCCGGCCGGCAGCGTGTCGGTCACGTGTACGTTGTACGCGTCGTCCTGGTTGCTCGGGTTCGTCAGCGTCAGCGTGTAGTGGAGGCTGTCAGCCGGATTCCCCGGGATCGTCGCCTCTGCGACGCTCAGCACGACGTCGCCGCCGGACGGCGCCGGCGATTCGACGCCCGAACCGGTCGTCGTGTAGCTCGCCGCACAGCCGGAGACGGCGTTCGACCATTCGCGCTGGATGCGGAACAGGTCGGCGCTGCCGCCACCGAGGTAGTTGTTGGCGATCGACTTCGAGGAGTTGGCGACGCCCATGTTGCGGTTGCACTTGTCGCCGTTCTCTCCCGCTCCGCCGGTCGAGTCCTGCCAGGCGTTCAACCTCGGGTCGGTCACCGCTTCCAGATGCTCGTGTTCCACCGAGCTCAGCGTCGTGTCGGCCGACTCGTCTCCCGTCACGTTCGAGTCCCCGCACCCGCCGGCGGAATAGATGCTCCGGTTGTCCGGGATGTCGGCCCAGACGAAGTCGTTCGCCGGCGTGTCGGAGCCGGAATACCCGTACGTGTGGTAGGCGCAGTACCTGTTCGTGTTGCAGCTCGTCAACGCGTCGTTGCAGTCGACCACGTTGTTCGGCAGGAAGACGAAGTACATGCTGGTCATTCCCTTGTTCCAGCCGGCGTGAGCGCCGATCTGGTTGAAGATCTCGGTGTTGAGGTCTGTCTGGGTGACCGCATGCGCGACGTCGGCTCCGGTGTGCGGGAACGCGTTCGTGTCGACGATCGAGTCGATGAACGTCGAGGTGTTTGCGATCGTCCCGTTGTTTCCGCTGTACTGCGTCGCCGTGTTGAGGATCTGCGATCCGCCGACGTCCTGGAAGTACTTGATCATCTGCGCCTCGTAGTTCGCGTCGCCGACGCTCGAGCTGTAGTCGAATCCCGCCGGCAGCCAGAAGATCAAGTGCGTGTTCGTTGTCGGCATGATTTCGCCGTTGCCGGGGTTCGCCAGATTGTCGACCGCGAGGATCGACAGCGACGACGCCGGTCGCCAGGCGACCGTCCTTCCCCACGTTCCGTACTTGCCGAGCTTCCCGGGTTTCCCCGGCTTCCACCAGTGCGCCGGGCCGACGCCGAGTTGCGGCTCGGCCGTTTGCTCCGGGTCCCCTGCCGCGGCAACGCCGGCAAGGGTGAGTGTGAGCGCGGTGACCGTCACGAGCGTGACGGCGGCGCCGCTCAGTTGTTTCCACGACATGGGCTTCCCCGCTTTCTCCCCCTGGCGGCGGAAGGGGGCCGCCGCTCTTCACGCGACGACTAGGCGGATGCTTCCTTGCCTCCTCCCACCTCTGTTCTACCGCGTGGCGCCTGTCGGTTCAAGGCCGGAACCTCCCTCATTCGAGCAAGGGCTTCTCGTACAACAGCGTGTCGAAGCCTGCGAGCACGGTGGGGCCGATGCGGCGGAACCCGTGCTTCTCGAACAGGCGTTGCGCGGGCAGCGCATCCGCGGCGGTGTCGAGGACGAGGCGCCGGTAGCCGAGCGCCCGCGCCCGTTCGTCGAGCGCCCGCAGCAGCGCGTCCGCAAATGCCACGCCGTCGGAAGCTGGGGTCGACGCGGATCCGCTTCACCTCCGCCCGCTCGTCGTCGAGGCGAAGGATCGCTCCCATAGCGACGATCGCCATACGACGTCGGCGTCTCGCACCTCGTATCGGCGCAGCGAGATCAGCTCGTGACGTTGCCCGAAGCACGGCGCCTGGCCTCGATCTTCCGATCGAGGATCGCAATGCGCTCGGCAAGCAGACGCTGCGTGCGCTCGTGATTTTCCCAGAACTCAGCACCGAACGACCGTCGGGCCCGGTCGAGCTTCTCAGCCAGCGTCCTCGTCCTCTTTGCCATCGTTTTCCACCAGCTCCTCTCGGATAAGCCTCACATCCAACGCGATCTCGGTGAGTACCCGATTCGCGTCGAACATACCGGCGATGATACTGCGGACGTCTTCTTCGTCGATCGCCACGGCTAGATGGTTGATGCCATGCCCGGGTGCGTCTGGGGATGGCTCAGGCCAAGCCGGGCGGCCGCATCACGCGCAGCCCAGGCTGGTGGCCTGGGCAAGCGGGAGGCGGCCGACTGGCGCCGTGTCTGAGCCACCAGCCAGACGTGCGCGGGTGTGGCATCAACCATCTAGTCCAAGAGCTTGTAGCCCACACCCCAAACGTTGATCACGAACGGGCCGCCGCCGGCCGCCTGCAGTTTGCGCCGAACCCGGGACGCATGCGAGTCCAGCGTGCGGGTACGGCCGAGCGACCTGAAGCCCCAGACCTGGCGCAGCAGCTCCTCCTTCGTGAACACCCGCTGAGGATCTGAGGCGAGCTTCACGAGCAGCTCGAACTCCTTGCCGGAGAGGGCGACCGGCACATCGTTCACCGTCACGCGGCGCGTCGCGAGGTCGACGCGCACCGGGCCCGCCTCGATCCGCTCGCCGATCGGCGGCGCGACGCGGCGAAGCACTGCGTGCATACGTGCCACGAGCTCCTCGTAGTGGAAGGGACGGCCGACGAAGTCGTCGCACCCGTGCGCGAAGGCGCGGACGCGGTCGACGGCGTCCGACTCCTCGTCGCCGATCACGATCACGGGGACGTTGCGGAACGCGTCGAGCGCCGACGCGTCCCCGAGCAGCACGAGATCCGGCCTCGCGCGCTCCGCGAGCGCGAGCGCCTCGCGACCGTCGTCCGCGCCGAGCACGTCGAAGCCGTCGCTCGCGAGGTGCCGCTCGAGAAAGACGCGAACGTCGAGCTCGGGCTCTGCGATGAGGACGGCGGACATACAGGCGACGCTAGCGCGTGTACTCCGCGCGCAACAGATGTCCATCCGCTCGGATTCGTGCCGAACAATGCACAGCCGTACGAAGCAGGCGCGCCGGGTAAAGACGGCTTCCAGAGCACAGTCCGCCGGCAGCGCGGCTTCGCCGCGCTGCCCACAGTCTGCCGGCGAAGCCTCGAACGCTCCAACAGTGCAATTGGACGCGGGCGAAGGCCGCGTCCGGTCTTCGTCGCGCGAAGTCCGCAGGACTTCGCGCGATTAAAGGCGTCCCGACCGGATCACGCCCCACATCAGCCAGAGTCCGAGCAATCCCGACAGGAAGAAGCCGATCACGGAGAGAGCGTTGACGCCGAACAGGTGCGGGCCCTGCTTCGCGAAGATCCCGATCAGGCTCGAGCCGATCAGTCCGCCGGTGACGACGAGGGCAACGACGAGCCGGTTGAAGAGAACGTCGAGCTTCGCCATCAGGTCGTCCAGCCCCTTGTGCACGAACCCGATCTCGACCTGGCCGTCGCGCACCTGCTCGAGCGTGTCGTGGATCTGGTACGGGAGCTCGGATACGACCTGCATCAGCCGCACGGCCTCGCGGCGCGACCGCCGCGCGACGAAGGCAGGCCCGAAGCGCTCCCGCAGCAGCGACTGCGCATACGGCTTCGCGACTTCGAAGACGTTGAAGTCCTCGTACAGCTCGATGCCGACCGAGCCGAGCGTCGCGATCGCCTTGTCGAGCAGGACGAACCGCGTCGGCAGCCGCAGGTTCATCGAGTAGATCAGCTGGAACGCCTCGCGGATGACCTGGATCGGGTCGATTTCCGCAAGCGTCGCGCCGTAGTACTTGTAGTAGAGCTCCTGCAGCCGCGCGCGGAACTCGGCTTCCCTGTGCTTCGGATAGCGGACGCCGAGGTCGGCGAGGCGCTTCGGCAGGTTGTCGACGTTCTCGTTCGCGGCGTCGATGAAGAGCCGCGTGAGCTTCGCCATGTCGTCGTCCGTGAGCTTACCGACCTGACCGAAGTCCACGAGCCCGATCTGGTCCGGGCGCAGCACGAGAATGTTCGCCGGATGCGGGTCACCGTGGACGAACCCGTGCCGGAAGATCATCGTCATCCACGTCTCGGTCATCAGGTACGCGAGCCGGCGCCGCTCCTCGAGCGTGTACGCGGTTTGGTCGAGGTCGGCGAGCTGGGGCCCTTCGAGGTACTCGAGCGTCAGCACACGTGCGCGCGTGTACGTCCAGTACACGCGGGGGATGCGCACGTGCGGATGGCCTGCGAAGTTGCGGCGGAAGCGCTCCGCGTTCCGTGCCTCGAGCCTGTAGTCGAGCTCCTGCCGGATCGAGCGGCCGAACTCGTCGACGAGCTCGCGCGCATCGATGAAGTCGAGGGCATGAATCCGCTCCTTCGCGATCCGCGCGGCCTGGTGGAGAAGGGCGAGGTCGGCCTCGATCTGGCGCGGCGCCCCTGGACGCTGCACCTTGACGGCGACGAGACGGCCGTTCGGGAGCGTCGCGCGGTGCACCTGTCCGATCGACGCGGCCGCGATCGGCGAGGGCTCGAACTCGAGGAACGCGCGCTCGAGCGAGAGGCCGAGCTCGGCCTCGACGACCTGCTCGACATGCTCGAACGGGAACGGCCGGACGTCGTCCTGCAGCGCGCGCAGCTCGACGATGATGTCCGGCGGGACGATGTCGGGCCGCGTCGACAGCAGCTGCCCGAACTTGACGAACGTCGGGCCGAGCTCGTCGAGCATCTCGCGCAGGTGGACACCGCGGTTGGACGCCGCCGACGGGTGGAGCACCGGCCGCTGCCCCCACGGCAGCAGGTCGGTGAGGCGGTGCGTCTCGAAGAAGTAGCCGAAGCCGTGCCGGACCGCGACCTGCGCGATCTCCGAGAGCCGGCCCAGGTTCCGCTGCGACGAGCGCGTCGCCATGCGCTCAGTGTTGCACGAGCCTTCACGCTGCCGAACCTCCGGTTCGGCAGCTATCAGGGGGAACCAGGAGGTTCCCCCTGGGAACCCTCTCCTACAGATGCTTGGGCTCCCGCCGGGCACAGCCCGGCTTCGCCCACCGGCGGAACCTAAAAGCCCCGTCTCCGTCGCCTGCTAGTCGGGAGGAACGAGCTGCTCGTCGCGCTCCAGCAGCTTCACCCGGTGTTCGAGCTGGGCCACGCGGAGCTCCAGCTCCTCGTACTCCGAGCGCAGCACGAGTCCGAGCTCGCGCAGCAGGCCGTGCAGGCCCGCGCCGGCCCGCTCCGTCGCGCGTGTCGCGTCGCCGCGCCAGCGCGTCACGACCTCGTCGATCGCCGCCCGTGTGTCGTCGCGATGCATACCCCCGCGCTCGGCGAGCGACTCGGCGAGCTGGTCGACGCGCTCCGCCGTCAGCGAGACCGCGCCGAGCGCGGCCAGGAACATCTGCTCCAGAGGATCCCGGTCGTTATCTCGCTCGGCCATGCGGCCTCGACTTGCGCCGCTGCCGGCGCCGCTCGCGCTTCGCATCCGCACCGGCTACCGCGCGCTCGACCGCGGCCACGGGCACGAGCTCGGGGGCCGGCTCGGCGGCGGCGGCCTGCTCCGCATCCTCGAACGCGGCCTCGCCCGCCGCCGACTCCATGTCGACGTCCTTCCGCCGCGCGAACTCCGGCTCGCGCTCCTTCCAGATCGTCAGCAGCGGCGCCGCGATGAAGATCGACGAGTAGGCGCCGGACGTGATTCCGACGAGCAGCGCGAACGCGAAGTCCTTCAGCGTCGTACCGCCGAAGAGGAACAGCGCGCCGACCGGCAACAGCGTGATGAACGTCGTCGCCAGCGAACGGCGGATCGTCTCCCACAGCGAGATGTTCGTGATCGTCGCCATCGACTGACGGCGCATCAGCGGAATGTTCTCGCGGATGCGGTCGAAGATGATGATCGTGTCGTAGATCGAATAGCCGAGCACGGTCAACACGGCTGCGACGGTCGCCTCGCTCACCTCCCGCGACGTCACCGAGTACACGCCGACCGTGATCACCACGTCGTGCACCATCGCGAGAATCACGGGCACGGCGAACTTCAGGTCGAACCGAATCGCGATGTAGAGGACGACGAGGAAGAGCGAGAAGAAGATCGCGAGCAGCGCGTTCCTTGCGATCTGGCGGCCGAAGCTCGCCGACACATTCTTTATCCCGAAAGCATTCGCCTGCACGTTGTTCTCGAGGTCGCGCTGGAGCGCGCCCTGCTTCTGCGGGGGTAGCGACTTGGTGCGGATCTGGAACGCCTTGTACTCGTCGCTGCCGGTGAGCGCGCCGCGGCCCTGGACGACGGCGTCGGAATAGCCGGCAGTCGCCACATCCGAGCGAACCTTGGCGAGCGACGTCGGCGCCGGCGTGTTGAACGAGAACTGCGTGCCGCCCTTGAAGTCGATCCCGAGATTGAGCCCCTGCGCGAACAGCGAGACGACGCCGATCGCAATGATCGCACCGGAGATCGCAAACCAGAGGTAGCGGCGGCGCATGAAGTCGATGTGCAGGAACTTCAGCCCCTGTGTCCCGTGCGCTCCCATGAAGCCCGGTCGCTCGAACCATTGGAAGCCGGCGAGCAGGCCGAGCATCGCGCGCGTCGCCGCGACCGCCGTGATCAGCGAGATCACGGTTCCGATCAGCAGCATCAGCGCGAAGCCCTTCACGCCCGCGGTCGCGACCGCGAACAGCACCATCGCCGTGATTGCCGTGACGGCGTTCGCGTCGAGGATCGTGTGGAAGCCCTTCGCGTAACCGGCGGCGATCGCAGCGCGCACGGACTTCCCGGCGCGCACCTCTTCCTTGATCCGTTCGAAGACGACGACGTTCGCGTCGGCAGCGACGCCGATCGTGAGGATCAGTCCCGCGAAGCCCGGCAGCGTCAGCGTGACGTTGAAGAGCAGGATCGCCGCATACAAGAACGCCGCGTAGATGCCGAGGCCGAGCACGGCGATCAAGCCGAGGAAGCGGTAGAGCAGGAGCAGGAAGACGACGACCGCGATCAGGCCGCCGATCGCCGCCTTCTTCGCCTGCTGGAGCGAGTCCTTGCCGAGCGTCGCCGAGACTTGGGTTTGTTCGATCTGCTTGAAGTCCACCGGCAGCGCGCCGGTCTGCAGGACGAGCGCGAGGTTCTTTGCCTCGCCGAACGAGCCGAGTCCCGTGATCTGCGCGCCGTTCGAGCCAGAGATCCCGTTCGGGTACTGGTTGAAGTCGATCGAGGGGAACGACTTGATCTCGCGGTCGAGGACGATCGCGAAGTGCTGTTCGACCTTCTGGCCGACGATCGACGAGCGGAAGTGGCCGCGCTGCGCCTCCGCCGCGGTGATCTTCTGGAAGATCTTCGCGCCCTTCCCGGTGAACTGCATCAGCACGACGGGGCCCTGCGTCGGGTCGATGTCCGCGCGCGTGCCGGAGAGCTTCAGGTCGGCGCCGGTCATCTCCGGGATCGGGCTCGGCGCGGTCAGCTTTGTGTGCTTGAACAGGTACCAGGACGTCTTCGTCGGATTCGGCTGGTTCACGCCGGGGCAGACGACGGTGCCCTTGCCGCACGACGCCACGATCGTGCCGTTCGGGACGCCGAGCGCCGCATAGACCGGCTTCTTCGCCTTGGCCGGCTGCTTGGCCTTCTTCTTCGGCGCAGCAGCCTGGAGCGATCGCTGCTGCTCGACGGACGCGGCGGTGATCCCGAGCTTCGCCGCCTTGCGGGTCGTGAACAGGTCCGCCTTTGTCGCCGTCGGCCCGACGACGAGCTTCTTGTCCTTGAACAGGTACCACTGGCTCGCGCCCTTCTGGCCGACGAGCGCCTGCTGTCCCGAGAGCAACGCATACAGGCTCGGCATCGCGTTCGGGAAGCCGTTCACACTGATCGACGGGCCGGTCAAGTCCGCCTCGAGGTCGTAGAACTCGAGCTGCGCGGTCTTGCCGATCAGTTGCGCGGCTTTGGCGGGGTCGTGTACGCCGGCGAGCTGGATCACGATCTGGTCGCTGCC
>WNEY01000605.1_pt1 | contig 22997 bp, 17 predicted proteins | sample 5400531 | NCBI WGS metagenome assembly WNEY01 (sample SAMN13153338, study PRJNA577476) | soil metagenome | isolation source: 200 cm saprolite under Douglas fir tree site 1 | place: USA:California | collected 2015-04-18
ACTGAGCGACGGTACTACCTGTCCCGCCGTTGTCAACTCATCGTCCAATGACAACCACCCAACCGTCTCCAAGGACGGCTTGAGTCTCATTTTCGAGTCGAACCGTCCCGGCCCAGACCAGAACGGGCAGAAAGGGCTCGGCGGACCCGACCTCTGGCTCGCGAAGCGAGACAGCTTGGACGATTGCTGGCAGACGCCAGTCAGCCTAGGGCCGGTCGTGAACAGTGCTTTCATGGACGGCTCTCCCAACCTTACCACCGACGGCCATTGGTTGTACTTTCACAGCGACCGGCCGACTTGGTTGACAGCCGAGGGCATTCTCGTTCCAAGTTGCGGAGGGGTCGATCTGTACGTTTCTCATCGGCGGGACGCGGGCGACGACTTCGGCTGGGAAAATCCAATTAACCTGGGCTGCACGATTAACACTAACACGCCTAACCCACCGAATTTTGACCAGGCAGGTCCCCTTCACTTCGAGGATGAAGCAACAGGTATTCACTATCTCTATTTCACGCAAAAGCCCCTCGGTGCGATTGGCACCCTTTTTGACATCTACGTAAGCACTTGCAACGCAGACCTCGCCACCTGCAACACGCAGGCCCTCTGGGGACCGGGAATACCCGTTGTTGCGCTCAACTCGTCCTTCCGCGACACGCGAACCGCCATCCGGCGGCGCGACGGCCTGGAGATGATCCTTTCCTCCGGTCGTCCGGGCAGCCTCGGGAGCGAGAACCTGTGGGTTTCCACGCGCGCCACAACGCAGGACCAAAACTGGTTGACCCCAGTACCTATCAACTGCGACGCGATGCCCGGCTGCCCAGCCTGGGATCCCGAGGGGCCGCTCGTCAACTCCCCGGCCTTCGACGGGGCGCCGGCGCTCTCTTGGGACGGCACGGAGCTTTACTTCTTCTCGGAGCGCACCGACCTCCCCGGCTTTGCAGGCGGCCGGGACCTATATGTCAGCAAGCGCACCAAGCTTCCCGACTAGACCAGTACCACGCGAAAGATTGCTGTATCAGCGCCATGGTCGAAATTTTCAGATGTGCAGCAATGGAGAGGATTATGAGAAAGCATCAGAGTTCTACGTCGTTCGCAAAGGTTGCGTTCTGCCTGAGTCTTCTGGCAGCACCTGCATTCGCGCCGGCCTCAAGCGCACAGCAACCTGCTGGCTACACGATCACGGACTTGGGTCCCGCTTCGCCGCATAGTAGTCCCCCGTGGTTTGATGGCGACTACTATATTAACGCGGTCAGCATGAATGCTGCCGGGGACGTAGTTGCTGCGACGCCCACCGCTTCGGGGAACACGCACGCCGCTCTCTTTCACAATGGCCAGGTGATCGACCTTGGAACCTTGGGGGGTCTGTACAGCGAGGCCACCGGCATCAACAAGTCCGGGCTGATCGTCGGAAACTCGCAAATTGTGAGCGGCTACGTCCACGCCTTCCTGTACAGCAACAACGTCATGACCGACCTCGGAACGCTCGGTGGGTCGAATAGTTACGCCATCGCGATTAACGATTCGGCTCAAATCGTGGGCAATTCCGATCTGGCCGATGGCACGAGCCACGCGTTCCTCTATAAGGCTGGTGTTATGACCGACCTGGGAGCCGTGAGCGCTGTTAGCATCAATGCATCTGGGCAAGTACTCGTCAGCGATTCGAGTTTCGCCTTCGTGTATAGCAACGGCGCGATGCAGCCACTCCCCCTTCCGCAGTGCAATGGCTCCCCATTTCAGTACGGCGCGGCCTACGCTATGAACGATAGCGGTGAGGTCGTTGGCGAGGCCTGGGCCTGGATTGGCAGCATGCTCGTCTGCGATGACGCTATCTTGATCTCAGGCGGCCAAGTGAAAGACATCGGTTTCGGTCCCAGTAGTTTTACTACAGCGATCGCCATCAATGGACCGGGCCACATCCTCGGCAAGGGCTGGACATATTGTGACGGCAGTTTTTGCCAGCTGGAATACACATTCCTTGACGGGGCCGTCCTCTTCTATTCGGTTTCGACACCGGACAGCTCTGGTTGGTTCTCGCTCCTCGGGTCAGCGATCAACGATGCCGGGCAAATCGCGGGAATCGGCAACAACGCGAGCGGACAACGCGCCTTTCTGATGACGCCCCCGCCCCTGCCGACGGTGTCGATCACGGCACCCGCCTCTGGCACGAGCGTCGCCGGCATCATTACTGTGTCCGCCAGCGCCACCGATGCCACGGTCGTGGCTGGCGTCCAGTTCCAAGTCGACGGCGCAAACCTCGGCGCTGAAGTCACGGCGGCTCCCTACGTCAGCTTATGGAACACAACTTCCTACGGCAGCGGCACACACCTTCTGAGCGCCGTTGCGCGTGATGCCGCCGGGGTCACCGGTACCGCCGCTCCCGTGCTTGTAACCGTGGATAACTTCCCGCCGAGCGTCTCGATCACAGCGCCTGCCTCTGGTGCGATGGTCTCAGGCACCATCACCGTTTCCGCCAGCGCGACCGATGACGTGGGGGTCGTCGGGGTGCAATTCAAACTCGACGGTAGGTACCTCGGCCCCGAACTCAGCACCGGTCCCTATGCCATTAGCTGGAACACCGCAAGCGTCTCCAACGGGCTTCACACGCTGACGGCTGTCGCGCGCGACGTAGCCGGTAACACCTCTACCTCCAAAGCGGTTACGGTCCATGTGACGAATCATCGCTAGAGCCTCAGGAGCAAGCCGCCTGCCATGCGCGCCAGGAGAATCAACATGGAGCTGCCAGGGAAGACGCCATGAAAAGCAAAGCGATCATCGTTGGTTTATCAGGCTGCTTCCCGGCAGGTCCACGGAAAGTATGAGAGCGGGCAGAGCGCGAAGGGCAGAAATATGGAGGAGGATGTAAATGAAACCCCAAGGCTTTCTCGGTCTACAACGGGCAAAAAGAGCGCTTTGTGTTGCACTCGCGTTGGGATTGACAGCGGCAGTGACGGGCTGTGGAGGAGGCAGCGCCTCACAATCACCATTGCCGCCTCAATCAACAATTTCTATCAGCATAAGCCCAGACACCGTGGCCGTGCTTCAGGGCGGAACTCAGACCTTTACAGCGACGGTAAAGTGCTGGGCTCAGCAGGAGAGTGGAACTACATAGCCGACAACCCAGCGCGAAAGACGCGACCCCCTAGGCGGGAATACAAGCAGGAACGGCCCATCCTTGCACCGGCGCAAGTCTGGCGGCTAGTAATTGCTTTTCAAGAGCCTGCTCGATCCGTGGCTTTGTTGTTGGCCTTGACGGGACTTCGGATCGGAGAGCTCTTAGCGCTTCGATGGAAGAGTGTAGATTTAGGCGCTCAAACGCTGCGTGTAACGGCAACCGTCTATGAGGAGCACTTCGACACTCCAAAGACGAAGCGAAGTGTCCGCGCTATTCCACTGGGTCCAAAAACACTTTCGGTCCTCACCGTTCTTCACAAAAGCGCTCATGATCCTAACGATTTGGTTTTCTCGACTCGTTCGGGTGAGCCCTTGTGCCGAACAAATCTATTGCATCGTCACTTGCAGTCCACGTGCAATAGCTTGGTTTGCCAAGAATGCCTTGGCACGCTATGCGTCAGTGTCACGCCACGTTGCTGGACGCTGCGGGAGCGCCGCTAGGCACGGTGCAGGCGCTGCTCGGTCACGCTTCGCCTGAGGTCACGCGACAGATTTATCTGCCCGCGATTCCAGCGGAGCAACGCCGAGCGGTTAAGGAAGCGGAGAAGCCTTTAGTTGGACCCAAATTTCTGGGATCAACGCCTAGAGTAAGACAATTTATCTTTCGCACGATTCGCGTCGTGACGCGATATCAGGATGACCTGGAATCGCTCGCAAGACGGTCGAAGATTGAGTTAACGCAAACAAGAGCCACCAGCCACCCCGTCGCTACGTCCAACAGATGATGCTGGTGTATTAAAACGGTTGAGGCAGCGACCATCGCCGCCCAAAACCACAGGAGCACTTCGCCGGCTACCGGGGCGCGAGCGGAGAAAATGGCTACGCAAATGACGGCAAACGCCACGTGCAGCGAGGGCAGGAGATTGTAAGTGAGATTCAGTTTGTCGGCAAAATGAAACATGGCCGCCCAGATGCCGAGATCTTCCTCTCGTGGCGGCGCAAACGCCAGATTCGCCGGAAAAAGGAGAAATCCAATGCCGCCGCAGAAAATGGCGATGGCCAGCGTGATCACCAAGGCGCGGAATTCGCGGCGCGTCCGCAAGACGAATGGGGCCATCCAAAACAGCAGGTAGATGGACATGTAGAAAAGCGTCATCGCGGGAACGAAAGGGATGGCGAGTTCCGCCGGAAAATGAACCGGGACACGAAAGTTGCGCCGCGCGGTCAGAGCGTCCATTCCGCCATAGACAAAGACGAACCAAAGAGTGTTTGCGATCGATAGCAGCGCTGCGTAAAGAAGATGCGCCCAGCCCGGCCAAGCCAAGAACGGGACGGTTCGCTCCATCGCCTTGGGCTTGACGATTTCTACGGTTGCGGGCAAAGATGCCACTGAAGTTCCTCGTCTAAATATTGAAGGACGGACAAAACGAGTTGGTTGACATCGGTCTTGGGGCGCAAGTAATGGTCGGCGCCCCAAATGGGGTAGAGCAGATCTGGCAAGGCGCAAACATCCGACAAAACCAGGCTTCCGTCGTTTGGCCCGAGGTGAGTGAGGCGGCGATGGCAACGGCGCGCGAGAGCGCTGGAGAGATGCTCGTGAAGAGGAAATCCCGCGATGGTGACCATGAGGATGTGCTGAGGAAGTTGGAGCTCACAATTCAGCGGCCGACCAGGCCCATACCCGAGGTCACGGAGGAATCCCAGGCCCTGGCCGCGCAAAGTGTAGTAGAGGCGATTTAGCAACGCGGCCGGATTTCGAGAGAGCAGCCACTCGGCCATCGGCGTGCCATTCAGAATCCCGCACAGATTGATCCATGCTGCTACATTTTTGAACGCCTCTGCGGCATTAGGCTCGGCCAGCGCCATCTTCACGTCAGCGCCACCTTTGCTCAATGAGGCCAAAATGACGGGCTGCTCGTGATGTGCAAGAAGCCAGTCACAAATGATCCGCGCGTTCTGTTTCAATGCTCCTCGGCTGGCGATGGGGATGATCCCCGTCGGGCATCCAAGTCGCTCAGCTTGTTCGCGCAGGAGGCGGCCGTCCGCTCCGGAACCCGGATTCTCGCGGTAGAAGGCACCGGGAACGATGATGAGGGGGGCTTCTGCCTGCCACTTTCGCGGCGCGGTTCGCTTGCAGATCTCGTCGACGCGACGGATAAATGGCCCGTGTTGCGGTGAATCCAAGACGCTCTGGTAAAGCTGGGTCGTCGCCGCGTCAATCCCTTCGCGTGTGGCGATTTCCTGAATCTTCCCTGCGGTCGGAAGATCCCAGCGCTCCAGCAGCGCCGGCGTCACCTGTGTGTTCATCATGCCCCCTTGCGGCGTCTACCGATGGCAAACCCGACAATCAGCCCAACGACAAGAGAAATGCCGCCCGCCCAGTACGCGTTTCGCTTGGCCATGGTCAGAAGAGGGTTGTCGAAAAGATTGGCCGATGCATGGAGGCTGGCGACCAGCCAATGGTCGTGTTCCCTCACGAGCGTTGCAGTCCATCGCGTCTTTGCATCCAGTTTCAAGCCATCGGTCAATTTGTAGCTCTGCACGGCGCTACCGAAGGCGATGCCGGTGTCAGCGCCGTACAGGATGGTAAGTTCATCTACCGTCACCTCGCAGTGGAAACTCTCGACGATGCGGTTGGGACCCGTGGTCATCTTGAGAAAGTACGCGCGCACGCCGTCACGGCCACGGCTGACTTCACCGTTGAGCGCGGTCACAACGATATTCGGGTGCAGATAGGTGAGCTGGCGTTCGATGTCGCCCTTGTTCATGGCGTCAATCAGGCCGTCCCGCAGGGCGCGCAGTTCGTTGTGAACCGCTTCATCCTTTGGCGGCGGCGCTTGCGATGACACTGGTAGAGCCGCAAGAGACAGGAACATCAAAGCTGCGATCAGTTTCTTCATCGTAATCCTCTTTCGCTTCTGGATTTATTGTCGTAGGGGCCGTTTGCGGCAGTGACGCCACCCATTGGAAGTACTCGATCATGTCCTTGTCGTTCGGGCCGAGACTCGCGGGGTTGTAGCGAGTACCGCGCAGACGGCGAGCTTCGTCCGCGAGGTAACCGAAAGTGAAGAGCCGCCGTATCGAAAGATTGAGAGGAGTAAAGGCCCTCAGGAGATTGCGAGTGCGGCGGGCGTAGATGATTCCCTGGCACAGTGTTTGGCCGTTTTCCAGCGGTTGCATGTCCATGAGAAAACCGCTCCGGACACGATCGAAAGCGGCCGTAATCAGGGCCATATTCCCTCCCCAAATGGTAAGGGTGATATTCACGGTGCGTCCGGCGACCACGCGCAAAATGCGGTCAAAAACTGTATGGCCAATGACTTCGGCGTGGTAGCTGTTCCGGCGCGAGTAAGGGGCGGGGCAGTCCATCGAAGGGGGAGCGAGCAACCTGCGATCGTGCACGGCCGCGAAATGCTGCGTGTCAAAGGCGTGCGCCGAATTCATGTACCAATTGCAATCGGCTACGTAGCGGAACGTCTTTCCCGCAACAAAATCCGCGGGATCGGCGTCGAGAATGAACGGCAACGGAAACAACGGCTCGGGCCCATTGAAGAAAAAGACTGAGCCGTGACGCTCGGCGACCGGATACGTTCGCAACCGGGCAAAAGAAGGAATCTCTGCAGCATGCGGTATGGATGTACAGACGCCGTCCGCCCCATAGCGCCAGTTGTGGAACGGGCATTGAAGCGTCTCGCCCACGATGGTCCCGCAGCCGAGGTCCGCCCCCAAGTGGGCGCAGCGCGCATCCATGACGGCGACTTGGCCGCTCGCTTTTCGATAAGCCACCAGTTGCCGCCCTAAAATGCGCTGGGAGAATGGCTTGTCCTTCAGCTGCCTGCTCTCGCAGAACAAATACCAAGATGCCGGATAGCTGGCGAAATCTTCCGCCGCTGGGGGCCGGGTTGGGCTACTTGGGAATTCTGAGTACATAGCGCTTCTCCCTACGTTTAGCCAAAATTTGCGGCCCGAGCCATTGGCGCAGGCAGGCTCACTTCCTGTCGTAGAGCATCTTGTTTGTGCGCTGGCAACTGGACAAGCCAGCTGAAAAAATCTGCCATTGTGGCATCATCTCTAACGAGAGTTGCTGGGTTGTATCGAATTCCCAGCAAGCTCCGCGATTCGTCCGCCACGAAACCGTGTGTAAGCCCACGGCGAATCATGAGATTCAGTGGCTGCCAAAGCCAGCGCTTCAGAGGATTGTGGCTGCGGCGCGTGAATACAATTCCTTCGCAAAGAGTTTTCCCGCCTTCCAACGGCCGAATGGCAATCAGGAAACAGCTATGGGCCCGTTTGAAATCTGCGGTCATCAACATGTAGGTTCCGCCCCAGCAAGTGATGGAGACATCCACGGTGGGGCCGACGACAGACCGGAGAAAACCGTCCGTTCTTGAACGGCCCACGATTGCTGCCCGATAGCGATTGCGTCGTGCGAACGGGCCTGGGCAATCTACATGGCAGCGATCAATCAGGTCGCGGCCGTGCACGCACAGGAAGTGCTGCATGTCGAACGCATTGGCCGTCGTCATGTACCAAGTGCAGTCAGCCACATAGCGAAACACCTTTCCCGCGACAAAGTCTTCAGGAACGACGCCAAAGAAAAACGGCAAGGGGAACAGCGCCTCGCTCCCGTTGAAGAAGAACACATAACCATGCCTCTCTTCGGCGGGATATGTGCGAAGCCGGGCGAAGGCAGGAATTTGTGCAGCATGGGGGATCGATGTGCAAACCCCGTCTGCTCCGTACCGCCAGTGATGGAAGGGACATTGAATCGTTTCTCCCACGACGGTCCCACAGCCGAGGTCGGCCCCCAAGTGAGCGCACTGGGCATCCATGACGGCGACCTGCCCGCTGCCTTTTCGATAAGCCACCAGTTGGCGGCCCAGAATGCGCTGGGAGAACGGCTTATTCTTCAGCTGGCTGCTCTCGCAGAACAGATACCAGGAGGCCGGATAGGCGGGAAACGCATCCGCCGATGGAGGCCGAACATCCTTACTTAATGACTTTACCGGCATAGCGATTCTCCACGTGTTCATCGGAAAACTGCGGCCCGCGCCATTCGCGCAGATAGGCTTTGACCAAACTGCCTCGCGATTCGTTCGGCTCGGAAAGTGTTGGCAGGTACACCCACGGCACGGTTGGACTCATGTGGTGATTCAAGTGCCAGTTGTGGTTCAACCACACGCGATCCAAAACACCAAAGGTCTTCAGATTCATTGCACCTTTCTGCACTTCGCGGACGGTCCCGTAGTGATGAGCGTATTGCATGGCCGACCAGATAAATCCGAAACCGAACATCACGGCGAGATAATTAACGATGGGGATTTTCCAGAAATAAATCATCGCGGCGTGCATCAAGATCACGGCCAGCGCTTCGAGCTGAATAATTCTGCGGTACTTGGGGTTTAGCGACTCGAGGAAGGCCTCCGTTGGGCGGTTGAACCGCGTGTAGCGCGGCGTGATGATGGCGGGCCTAAAGAGCACGACAACATTCGTGAAGTAAATGAGCACCCAGAACATGCCGGTCAGCGTCCCGTACAATTGCACGTATTTCCAGAAACGGTTTTCGTCTTCAAAATAAAGATCGAAGGCTTCGTCGTCCGAACGGTTTCGAACGTGATGGCCGATGTGACCCTGCCGGATCAGGTGGAACGGCGCAGGAAAGAACAGCGCCAGCAGCGCTCCAACGGATTGATTGACGATGGGATTCGCATGAAGCAAGTTGTGCTCTGCTTCGTGCAACATCGCGTAGCCGGAATTCATGACGATGCCGTAAGCGAGAGCAAGCAGAAAAACGAAGCTCCACTGGTGGACATGTCCGGCCGCCCAGAGGATCGAACACAACGCGACGAGCTGAACGGCAGCGATGGCCAGGTTCAACCGCCCGGGGATTGCGAGATTGAGGCGATTCATCGTGTCTCCGCGCGGCGGTAACCGACGAGTTGGAGCGATCGAAACTCGGGCGATGAATCAAAACGCGCGAAAGACTTGGGCGCAATTTCACGCGAATATAGAGACTTCTGATAACAGCCATCTTCTGACAAGGCCAGCAACTGGCGTTGCATTTCTGGCTCCATTGCGGACAATGCCGGAAACTCGCGAGTCAGTTCATGGACAACGCACAGTTGTGCGCGTTTTGGAGCATTAAAAAACTCGCGGAGCATCCAGCCAAACAACCGCGCGTTCACTCTTCGAAGCACGGGGTTGGCGCGTTGCCACAGCGCTTCAATCAATTCTTCATCCCAGCGCACGTGACCCACTTCGTCGGCCAGGTGCGTCCGATGCGTCTTGACGAAATAGGGTTCGAGCTCTTCGCGTTGAGCGATAACTTTCCGCGAATAAAACAGTGAGCGCTCCTCCTGGAGGAGCATGAGCCAGACAAACATGGGGAAGAGGCGAGGATGCTGCGTGGCCCAGTTCAGGGCCGTCATCCATGCGCGCGGAGGCTGAATAAAATAGAAATGGCCCGCTCCGTAGAATTGCGGCGCGCACTGCTGATTCAATTGCCGGAACATTTCCGTGTGCTGCTGCTCCTCTTCCAAAAACTGGCGCAGACCTATTGAAAATTGCAGTGGCAACGAAGCGCGCAGCAAGGATTCCAGTACAGGTCGTCCGATGGCCGTTTCGAAGAAGATGATCTGCTCGTTAAAGTAGATCGCCTGGAGTTGGTTGTAGCGAAGGCGCTGCTCTTCCGTGAGCACTCGATAGGATGGCGTGTGATACAGCGGCGTAAATTCCTCGGGAATGAAACGCTTTCGGTGATCCACGGCCGCACTTTCAATGAGGCAAGTTACAGCGACGGCGCTCATAGGGTCGCCACCTCGACGTAGGGAACGCGGCCATCTAGGGTTTGATACGCAGGTTCGCCGTCAGCAAAGCAGACGCAGAAAAGCCGCCCCGCGAAGGGCGTCAGCGAATAATCATTCATCGCAGCCAGCAGCGGGTCGCGTTCGTGGAGACCGACCATGGCGTAGCGGAACGAGCTTCCCACGGAGTCGTTGTAAACTTGGCGGAGCAGCGCTCGAAAAACACTGGCATCGTCCTGGTCCACAGCGATGAAACTTACGTAGAAAAAAGGCACGTATTGCCCAGGCTCGGGAAAGGAGGGAGCCCCAAGCAGGGCTTGGACGGCGTTGGCCGCGGGCACCAACCAACGCAAGCGTTTTCCGTAGGAAATCACCCGAGTTTGCTTGAAGGCGCTCTGATCCCAGCGGCCCGCGACGCCAATGACATGGTCGTTGCGGAGGGCAACGAAAAAGTCGGGGGGCTGAAAATCTTTCCAGCGACTGCCGTGAATAAAGCTCTCAACATCGTGAACCGGGGCAAATTGCTTGCGCGCGTTGTTGCGGTTCAGACAATCGACAATCTCCGGCAGTAGCTCGCGCCGTCCGCGAACGATGTCACAATCCGCGGCCAGCGGTGGCTTGCGGCGGCGCAGGTTGATACCCGGACAGTGAATGAGTCCAAGGTCGTGGTAGGCCGGCAGGCCCGCACGCGTGGCAGCGATCGTTTGCAAGGCCGTTTGATTGTCCTGGAAAATGACCGTGCCGTAGAGTTCGACTCTGCCATCGCCGTGCAGTTGACGTAAGAATCGATAGCCTCGCGCCACTAGCATGCCGCCTCGGTAGGCGGGGTGAAGCCGCAAATCACTAAGCCAACCGAAGTGCACCGACCGGCCGTTGACGAACGCGTCCGCAATCGAGCGAGTTCCGAGCCCCACGATGCGCCCGGAGTTCAAGTCTCGGCCAACACCGACCTGGTGGAAGCTGCCACGAATGGCGCTCGCGGCAAAAAAATCGGGTTCGCGCTCGAAGGTAACTTGCATCGAGCCGTTCATGGGATTATCGCGCAGCAAAGCGCGGAGTTCCGCGTCGTCGCCGCGCTCCGCCAAAGTGATGTCAAAGCGAGTGCGCGCAGGAGCGATAACGGTTGCTGCGCTCACGCTTCCACCTCCTGTTGGGCGCGGTGTTCAGTCCAGTCGCCGCGGAAAAAATCCTCCCAGCCTGTAAGGCGATGCAACGCTACGGCCTTAACGGCGCCCGCGCGCTGGCCCATGGCGACGCAACGCCGCAGGTAGGATTCGCCTGCATCGCTTGTGATCTGGAAAATGCGTGGCGCCGCCAGCTGGCCAAGCCGCCGGCAGTACGCGTAGTGGAGATTCTGCGCGAGTTTCTTGTCTAATCTAATCGCCAAATCTGCCTGAGAGGCCGCGCCTTGAAGGAAGAGAACGTAGCACAGGCTTTCTTGCTGGGAGGGGGCGAGCATCGCGAAATCCGAAAAGTACGCACGTTCGCCAGATAGTTCTGCCAGGACGGACCCGACGAACGCAGCGCTCAACTTTTCGCCACAGAGGTCGCTGACGCCATCTTCCTTGCCGAGAAATTCCAGCAACGGAGTGCTCCCGGCAAAACCCACCACGCGCACGCGGTCGCCCAGACGATAGCGATAGAACCCGCCTCCGGTAGTAAGTAGGACAGAGTATTCCTGATTTGCTTCCAGTTCATGAAGCAACCTAGGCGCTGCTCCGGGTTGCTCGATGAATTCGTAGAAATGCGACGTCGCCGCGGCTATGCAGGCCCCGTGCTCTACGAGGGGGAGAGAGACCACACCTTCCGTGGCCAAAAGGCCTTTACCTTGAATGTGCACGCCTGGAAACAACTCTCGTAACGCCGGGACAACAGGACGGGAGGAAGCATCCGTCCAGCAACTGATGACGCGCAGGTTGGGCCACAGGTCTTGCGCCCCCAGCATGCCGCTCTCTCGCCACGCGTGTTCCAGGCGGCGCGCGCGGGCGGCATCGGCGCGCAAGGAGCGGTGCAACGCCGGAGCGATGGCATCCGGCAAATGCCCCGGAGGCCGCAGCGCACCGTCACGCAGATCGGCCAGCAGCCGCTCCGCGTTATTGTGTAAGTGTTCGAGCAGAATCGTGAGAAAGCTCGGAGCCCAGACGGAAATAAAACTGAGCGATGGCGATTGCAACAGAAACCGCAAGGTCACATAGAGAGCGGTGTCCAGCTCGGGAACGTGCGCCACTTCCTCGGGCACAGCCAGGATTTTACGGAGCAGAAAGCGTTCTGCCGCGCCGAGGTATTCCGTGTCGTTCTCAAATCCTACGCGCAGGCCTCCCGAGGTGATTTCGGGCTCGCGCGCCAAGGGGGTGATGGCCCAGTAAGCGGTCCCGCAGACCATCGCGGGTTGGTGCGCATGGAGATCGAACATCCAGGCTCCCACGGCGCGCTGAAACTCACGACGCAACGACGAGGTATAGGGGATGTACTTGGCCGCAGTCGATGAGCCGCTCGTTTTTTCCAGCATCAAGACGGGCTCCTCAGTCAGCACCGTCTGCTCGCCCGCTATAATGCGTTCGATCCAGGGCCGAAGCTCGTCGTAGCCCACGATGGGAACAGCGCTTTGAAACTCTCGCGCAGTGCGCACCCGGCTGAATCCAAACTTTCGGCCATACGCGGAAGAGGCGTTGGCACGCAGCATCCGATCGAGCAGCGCAGCCTGCGCCACCGCCGGATTTTCCTGAGCGCGGCGCAATGAGCGATACGGCGACCAGTAGCTTGCCATCCAAGCTGCGTGGGCCGCCCCGCGCATGGTTTTCTCAAGCATGCATACTCTCGACTTGGAGGCCGGCAGTTTTCAGTTCTTCCTCCAGCAGGATGCGGGCAGGGTACGACCTCAAGTTTTCCGGCGAGATTTCGGCTAAACACGCCAGCTCTGTGCCTTGCGAATAGGACGGGTTGGAGGAGAGAAAAAACCGCACATGCTGGTTCTTCAACCGATGCGGGGGAACAGCAGCCAGCTCCGGCTTCAAATTGCCTCGCGATTCGGGAAAAACAACAAGCCCGGTTCCGGCTTCGTAATCATCGGGAAATTTGGCGCTCGCCAGCGCGTTCAGAATGCGCTGTTCCGCCGCAGGCGTGGGCCAAGCGCAAGCCGGGTAATACGTTTTGAAGAACACTGGGAGATAGAGATAGGTGCGGTACCCTTTCGAGATCAGGAACCAATAGAGCGGAGTTTCCGGATCGGCCGCGCGAACCTGCCCGACATAGCGGCACCAGGCGCGGCCCAACTCCTGCTCTCCCCAGTGGCCCGGATCAATGATCGTATCGCCCGAAAAAATGGCGCGCACCGGAAGGCCGTCGACAGTAACGTGCATCACCTTTTGCGTGGAAAACCCGCAAGGAAGGCTGTTCGCGTCGCGGAGAACGATGACGGCATCCTTTTCCGCGAGATCCGCCTCGAATTGCGGCCAGGAGACGTGTTCGTAGTGACGCTCCAACAGCTCATACAGCGTCCGGCGATCGGACAAGGACAGACGCGTGGCAGGACCGATTTCACTAAACATGCGCTTGCTCCTCTCGATTACGGGAAAGGAGATACAGCAAGACGGGATAGCCGATGGCCACGGCGATCCAGCTGGCTAGGTTTACGAAGCGGAAGTGCGGCGTATCCGCAGCGAAGTAGATGCCTTCGGCAGGAGAGGCCAGTTTGCTGAATTCCCAGGCCATGAACATTTCGACGAACAGCGTGATTTGCAGCAAAGTCAGAACACGCAGGGCTGCAAAGTCGCGCCGCGCCAACTCCGGGCTCATTCTCCACCGCAAGATAGCGAGCAAGCCGAAGGTCAAAACATCGTGCGCAATGCCGTAGGCGCACCGCCACCCGCGTGTGAAGAAAATGATCCAGAGCTCGATCGGAGCTCGCAAAGCGAAGCTCGCAAACTGCCAGCCAAACAGACTGCGCGTTGCCGGCGCGAGCGTCTTCTCTTGCCACAAAAAGAAAGGCACGATGTACATGGCGATCAGCATGTAGTTCAGCCAAAGCGTCTTGGCCATGGAGATGGGTCCGCCTACGACTGCAAGATGGTTCTGCCGCCAGGCGAAAACCGCGCAAGCTGCCGAGAGCGCTGCAATGGAAGAAACGAGCAGCCACCTTTGATGGAAAGTAACTTGTGGCAGCGGTACGGCTTCAGAAACAGATGGTGACCTCACGGGGTTTTTCTTCCTCCTTTCCCGGCAGTTCGTCGCGCTCAGCGCATCGGCGCAGAGCGTGAATCTTCAGCCCGAGCAGATCGGTTTCCACGTGCGAAAAACGCGTGCCTTCAAACCGGCGAATTTGGCGCGTCTGCGCACGCAAAACGTCCACGTCCTGCTGAATGATGTGGCGTGATAGCGGCTCGAAGAGAATGCGCACCAACGCTCCGATGAAACCGAAGCGGAAGGTCATGACCGTGTAAACCTTGGTCTCGAATTCCGCAATCGGCGTGCACTGCGACGTTATGATGAAATGCCGGTCCGGCCCAAAGTCGTAGTCCACCCGGCTGATATTCGGCATTTCGAATCGGTCGGTGTGCTTCAGTTCGCGCCCTTTCGGGAAGAACAAGCGGGAAACCACGCTCTTGCTGATCGGTTCGCCACGGAATATGGCTTCTACGGAGTTTGACTTCCCTTGCACGACGGCCGTGAGCTCACGCGTGTCGTGACTCCGGAACCAGCCCTTGTGAACAAACACCGTGTGCGGGCAATCCAGAAAATTCTCGAGACACGCTTCCACGGAAGCTTCAAAGCGCGTCTTCATTCGAAACGTCGTCCAGCCTTTCTCCCCGTACTTCGCAAAATGATAAGGAAGGGTTTGCGGTACCGCCGCGCCGAGAAAAACCCAGATAAATCCATCCTGCTCGACCGCCGGAAAAGCTCGTACGTGATGGTTCGGAACGCAGGCGTTTCTCCCCAGCGAGGGCACCGCCTTAAGCGCACCGGCTCCGTCGTAGCGCCAGCCGTGATACTGGCATTCAATGCAACCGTCGATAGCCTTTCCCTGGGAAAGCTCCAAATTGCGGTGCGCGCAGCGGTCCTCAAGAGCCGCAGGCTCTCCTCTTTCGTCGCGGAAGAGGACGAGCTTCTCGCCGTATAGCTCCAGGCCGATCGGCTTGCGCCTTAGTTCGCGCGCTTCCGCGGCGATGTACCAGTTGTCTTTCAGCGGCATAAGCTCCTACCTGCCTGTTCGCGTCTGCTGCGATGGCGCGTAAACGATCCGGTGATACTGTTCCAGGGCAAGATTGTCGTAAGTGATTGTTTCCGCCCCATACCAGCGCACTTCCACTCTTACCGGCCCAGCATAATCACCAAGTCCGAAGAGCAAACGCCGGTCGCCCTGCGCAGAGAAGCCATTGGCGATCTGCACCTCGCGCATTTGTCGAACGGTCTTGCCGTCCTTCTCGTAGCTAAGGATCACTTGCGTTCCAACGGCCTCGCGATTGATGCGCATGCCGTCACCTTGGAGTGCCAGGCCAATCCAGTGATGAACGCGCCCCGCCTGCTTGCCTTCTTCGCGCAAGGTGTTTCGATAAAGAGAAAGGGGGGCGAATTGATGGGTTACCGCGAGATCGAGTACCCCGCGGTTGTCAAAATCCACTAGCGCCACGCCTCGTGAATTTCCTAGTTCAGTGAGGCCCACCTGTTTCGCCACATCGGTGTACTGCATGGTGGTCTCGGCGCCGCGCGAAAGGTAAACGCGATTTGCCTGGTGGCCGAAGATTTCATAGCCGCGCAGGTCGGGCCAGCGATCGGCATAGGAGTGTTGGTCAGGTCCCGAGAGCATCATCTTCTCCGCGACGTACCAATAATCGCGAGGTTTGGCGAATCGCTTGTCGGCGCTGTCATCCACCATGCCATTGGCCTGCACCAGATCGAGCCAGCCGTCCAAATTCAAGTCGCCCACAGCGGCGCCCCATCCAAACCCGCCTTCATTCAATGCACCGCGTAGAGTGGCTTCATCTCTGAATTCCGGACGGAATTCATTCTTTGGATTCGGATAGGTCTTCCAAAGCAAGCTGCCTTCGGCTTGTAGCGGAACATGGACATTCGAAACATAAATATCCAGTTGGCCGCGATTGTCCAAGTCCGCGATGGAAACATTCATTCCCTTGTAGGTATCTTTCCCAACGCTGCCGAACATTTTCCCGGCCACGCGCACGAATCGTTTTCCGTGATCATTCAGGTAGAGATCGTCGGGGCCAAAGTCGTTCGAGCAGTAAAGGTCGGTGTAGCCGTCGCCATTCAGGTCTCCGGTGCCGATGGCGGTGGTCCAGTGCGTTTCCGGCATACCCATCGCCGCCATGTCCATTTTCTCGAAGCGGCCTTGGCCGAGATTGTGGTACAGCGCTTTCCGGCCACCGTTCTCCGCGTTGTTCCAACTGTGGTGCATGAAGTGAAACATCCGGCGATCTCCCGGATACTCGGGTTCGGGCAGCTTGAAGACCGTAAGCGGCGTGGGTCGCCCATAATCCGGCAGGTAGGGCGGCAGGCTGTTGCCAATCAGCAGATCGAGCTTGCCGTCACGGTCATAGTCGAAGAAGGTCGCTGCAATGGAAGTGGTATGTTCCTGAATTCCTGCCTGCTCCGTGATGTCGACAAACTCGGGCTTGCCAGTGACCGGCAACATGTTCTTCAATAGCCGGCTCTTGCCGTAGGCCATCATGAGGAAGAGGGACTGCGCTCCGCTGTTGTCGTAGTCAACAAACACGGCTCCTCCGACCAGGCCGTACTTTTCCGGGTGCGCCGAAATTTCACGCAACGCCGGGATGTCCACGCGCTCGAAGTGGTAGCTCCCCAGATTCCGGTACAGGGCATTGCGATCTTCGGGACGCTTCAGCGTGTTTGTCAGGAAGATGTCCTGGAATCCGTCGTTGTCGTAATCTCCGACGGCGATCGAGTCTCCGACGGAAAGCAGCCACTTCGCGATGTGCTGCACCCGCGGATCCACTTCCTGCAGGACGTTGCTCATCTTCGAGTCAATGCCGGAGACCGCCGGAGGCACCGGTTCGAATCGAAAGCCAGCCTCCACGGCGACTTTCGGGTGAATCACTTCCGCATAGGTTGCATAACCACCTACGCCCAGAAGAGTCATGGTGGCCGCACGAGCTAGAAATTTCAGTGACAGCGCCGTGCGCCAGTGAGAAAAGCCGCCGCGCAGGAACTCCCGCGCATGCATCCACGTAAGGCGCGTAGCGCTCACCAGGAACAACGCATAGAAGAGCGTGCTCAGCGATTCCCGCGTGTGCAGCCAGAGATCTACAAGGACGACCGCCAGGGCCCACAAGATCTGCTCTTTGCGGCCTTTCACCGAGGTCTTTGGATCGGTGATCATGTAAAAAGTGAAAAGATAGAAGCGCGGCGACGTCAGGGCTCCGAGAATCAAAACCTCGGGCGGCATATGCCAGCGGATGAGATAAGCGCGAACCAATGTCACGATCGCATAGAAACCCAGAAAGCTCAGGATCAAGGCCGTGCGGCCCACCCGGAAGACAAAGAGAGCGAGGGCTGCGGTAACAAGGAAAACCGCCATCGCCAAACTGCCTCCCCACTGATAGGCCGGAGAGGAGGAATACAATCCATGCCCCAGCGTCAGCGCAGCGACGATCCCGAAGAGCGACGGGTTGAAAAAATGTTTTCCCTGGTACGTGAAAATGTATTTGGAGCTGATGCAGAAAAAAACTGGCAGAAACAGAAGATAGTAATTGTGAGAATAATTCAGCAGCAGCGCGATCGACACGCAACTGATATAAGCACTCAGCGGAACAATCCATTCGCGCTCGCAGAAAAGCCAATGAAAAAGCATCTCGAGCAAACAGCCGGCCAGAATGGTCAGCAAAATCTGTAGAGGACTGCGATTAAAGCCCAGGACCGTGCAACCGAGAATGGCATAAAGAGTCAGGAGGGTGGCGAAAGGGATTCGGGGATCCGACCAGGCGGGAAGCACCCATTTGGAGGCAGGCCGCACTTTTTTCGAAGCGGCTGCCTCCAGTCTTCCGGGGAACTGCAGCGTGATGCTCATATTTGGTATGAGTCTGTTGGGATTGTCGTTCATAACGATTGGACCGCTATGTAACTTTTCTGTTCTTGTGCCCAAAGTAAAAAGGAGCAACGCGCGTTCGGAGTGATTGCATGCAAGTGCCCGAACGCTTGATGCCCGCGCAGGATGGCAGAATTGCACTCGGAACAGTTTCGAAGAGCACCGCATTGCGTTCTGTCCATCGCAACCATAAAGCCTCCGACTGTGGGGCCAGTCTGGACTGCATCGGATTGAGGAGCAATGCATGGCGGGCCAGTTTCCTGCAAACTTCTTGTAATCGTCTAAGCGATTGATTCAGCATCACTTACGAAAAGGCGTTAACGCCGGGCACGGAGCGCGATTCGGGTATAATCCGAAAAATGAATCCGGCCCCAGATCCCGTCACCACTCCGCCTTCGACCCCAGCCATACTGCGGTTTGGAATTTATGAGCTCGACCTGAAGAATGGCGAACTCCGGAAAGCCGGCCAGCGGCTAAAACTGCAGCCTCAGCCTTTCAAGGTGCTGGCAATTCTGGCAGTTAAGGCCGGTGAAACGGTTACGAGAGAGGAAATCCAGCGCCAGGTTTGGGGCGAGGAACTCTTTGTCGATTTTGAGCGCGGCCTAAATGTCTGCATCCAGCAGATTCGCGGTGCCCTGAATGACGATGCCGATGCGCCGCGCTACATCGAGACCCTGCCGAAGCGTGGCTATCGTTTTCTCGCGCCTGTGGAGAAACTGGACACTCCAGCCCAGACTGTGCCTTCGGGTGTTGTTTCTCAACAGATCCCGGCAGTTCCGTCTGCTCGACCAAATTCCAAGCGGTTTAGACTCGCAGTTGCGCTCGTTTCCGTGGTTCTACTAATCTCCGCACTCTTGTATTTCGCCAAAATCTCGAACCGCTTTCCGTTTCGAAATGCTGCGAAGTCCATCCGCTCGGTCGCCGTCTTGCCCTTCGACAATTTCTCTGGAGACCCGGAGCAGCAGTATTTTGCCGATGGGATGACCGAAGCGCTGATCGCCGAGCTTGGGCAAATTCACGATCTACGCGTTCCTTCACGAACTTCCGTGATGCTTTACAAACGAGCAAACAAACCACTTCGCCAGATCGCCCGTGAACTTGCTGTCGACGCACTCGTGGAAGGCTCAGTCACACGCTCCGGCGACCGCGTGGAAATCACCGTACAGTTGCTCGATGGATCGCGGGATCAACATCTTTGGGGCGGCACTTACGACCGGGATTTCCGGGATGTTTTGGCTCTCCAGCATGAATTGGCACGCGCCATCACGGCCGAGTTGAAGATCAGCTTTAGCCCACAGGAGCAACAGCACTTGAAGAGTGCAGCACTGGTCAATCCAGACGCCTATGCCGCGTATCTCCACGGCCGCTACTACTGGTATAAGCGCACCATCGATGGGTTTCAAAAAAGCATCCAATACTACGAGCAGGCCGTGGCAGCCGATCCGAACTACGCCCCGGCCTACGCTGGCCTCGCGGATGCCTATGCCCTGCTCGGCTCATCACCCAATGACGGTCTTCCGCCCAATGAAGCCATGCCCAAAGCAAAAATCGCGGCACAGAAGGCGCTTCAACTCGATGATGGTTTAGCTGAGGCCCACGCTTCTTTGGCTTATATCAACATGGTGTATGACTGGAATTGGGCCTCGGCGGAAAAAGAATTCAAACGGGCCATCGAACTTAATCCTAATTACGCCGGTGCACACGAATGGTACGCGGAATTTCTCGCCGCCAGGGGACGTGAAAGCGAAGCGCTGAGCGAAATGAAACGCGCGCGCGACGCAGATCCCTTGCTCGTGCTCATGCACGCGGCCGTCGCGGAGGCGCTTTACTATTCTCGCCGCTATGACGACGTGATTTCCCAATGCCAGCAGACCCTTGAACTCGATCCCGACTACCCTATTGCACATTTCCATCTCGGACGGGCATACATGGGAAAAAACATGTATCCGGAAGCGATCGCCGAGTATCAGAAGGCGCAAGCCTCTCTCGGAGAGACGCCGGCTTTAGTGATGGCTATTGGCTATGCGAAGGCGAAGGCAGGCAACCGTGCAGCGGCTCGGAACGCACTCGAAGAGTTGCGCACACAATCCAAACGAAGGTACGTTCCCGCGCTTTATTTTGCAGCGATCTATACCGGGCTTGGCGATTCGGATGTCGGCATGTCCTGGCTTGAGAAGGCGTATCGGGAGCATTCTGACTACCTGATCTATCTAAATGTCGACCCGATGGCCGACACTCTGCGGTCCAGTCCGCGTTTCCAGGCAATCCTGCAAAAGATCGGTATAGACAACAGATCCGAACTTACGGGCCGCGGTCCGAACGAGTAGCCACAATAATTTAATTATCTTTGTGATTATCTTTTTGAAGATCAGTTGTTCTCAAACCCTCGCGATGAGGTCCGGCTCATATCGATCGCCTGGGTACTGCCCTTTTGAGCTTCCACTAGCTAACAAAACGAAAAGGCTATGTAGTTTCGTTAGGAAAGCCCTAACGAAACGATGCTTTTGTGATGACGACACCAACCAAGCCTAACAGCCGCCTCGGGACTTATGCCCTCAAGACCTTCAAGGACGAATCTTTTCGGGCCTATGTGCCGCCGGCGTTGCCACCGGACCCGCCGCTGGCCCTCCAGCCGCTCTTGCCTCTGCTTGAGCAGGCAAACCAGGCACTCGGTCGCCTCGACGGACTCGCCTCCATTCTGCCCGATCCCTCGCTTTTCATTTACCTCTACGTTCGAAAGGAAGCAGTGCTCTCTTCGCAGATCGAGGGCACACAGTCGTCGTTTTCTGACCTGATGCTATTCGAAAGCGCTGAAGCCCCCAGCGTTCCACTGGAAGACGTTCAGGAAGTTTCAAATTATGTGGCAGCTATGAATCACGGCCTTCGCCGGCTCCGCGAGGATTTTCCGCTCTCTCTGCGGTTGATACGAGAGATTCACAAGATTCTTCTGTCCAAGGGGCGCGGCAGTCAGAAGCGTCCGGGCGAATTCCGTGAAAGCCAAAACTGGATCGGAGGCACACGGCCCGGGAACGCAGCATTTGTTCCGCCACCACCTGAGAAGATGACCAAATGCCTGGGCGCCCTCGAAAAGTTTCTGCATCGCGAGCAGGAAGACAAGAATCGCCCGCCCGATGCGCCCACCCTGCGGCGGCCTCCCAAACCCTAAATCTTAGTAGTGTGCCAGTTTCCTGTTAGCCCGTGATCCGTCCGCACAATTGCAGCAACTGCTAATGGAACAAAGCGCTCGAAGAGAGAGCAGACGCCAAGGGCGTCACAGGTAACGAACTCAGGGGCAACAGAAATTTAAGAGGCACTATTCAACGTAGTCCAGCAGGAAGAGTGTTCGGGACTATAATCGGCCAATGCCGTTACCAGGGGATGGTTCCTCACGATCTGAACAGTTGCTGGACATTCGCCTTGTTGTTGACAGAATCCCTGCGTTTACGTGGTCAGCTCATGCGGATGGCTTCGTGGAGTTCGTGAATCAACGGTGGCGCGAATACGCCGGTCTTTCTCCCGAAGAATCACAAGGTTGGGGCTGGCAGGTTGCCATCCATCCGGAGGATTTACCGTCACTCATGGAAAGATGGCGGGAACTGTTGCGCTCCGGAGAACCAGGTGACATCGAAGCGCGCATGCGCCGCCATGACGGGGTCTTTCGTTGGTTCCTGATTCGCTTTGAGCCATTCCGCGACGAAACCGGTAAGATCGCAATGTGGTATGGCGTAAGCACTGACATCGAAAACCTCAAGCAGACTGAGGAGAAACTGCGTGAGGATGAACGCGAACTTCGGCGGATTACGGATGCCATACCGCAAACGATCGTTGTCTTGGACCCGTCCGGTGCACCGATTTACGCGAACCAAGCGACGATCGACTATACGGGCCTTACCGCCGAAGATGTGACTAGCGCTGGCTTTCGCGAGCGAATCTTCCATCCTGAAGACTTTGAAAGATTACAGGACCAACGGAAGGCTGCTCTGTCACGCGCAGTTCCGTTTGAGGTGGAGCAACGAGCGCGTCGAAAGGATGGCCAGTATCGTTGGTTCCTCATTCGTTACAACCCATTCCGAAATGAGCAGGGTGAGGTGATTCGCTGGTACGCGACGGGAACCGACATCGAAGACCGCGTCAGATCCGAGGAACGCACACGGAATGAGAATCTGGCGTTACGAGAGCAAATCGATCGCGACTCCATGTTCGAAGACATTGTCGGCTCTTCGGAAGCACTGCGTAAAGTGCTACGTCAAGTCGCCAAGGTGGCTGCTTCCGATTCCACCGTGTTGATTCTGGGTGAAACTGGCACTGGAAAGGAATTGATAGCTCGCGCTATCCACAAGCGATCCAAGCGTACGGAACGAGCATTCATCGGCGTGAATTGCGCCGCCATCCCGCCTTCTTTAATTGCGTCGGAACTCTTCGGTCACGAAAAAGGCGCTTTTACGGGTGCGACACAACGCCGCATGGGGCGCTTTGAATCGGCCGACGGCGGCACGATCTTTCTCGACGAAGTCGGCGACTTACCTGCGGAAATCCAGATTGCACTGTTGCGAGTTCTGCAAGAACGTGAAATCGAACGCGTTGGCAGCAGCCGGCCAATTCCGGTCGACGTGAGAGTGGTTGCAGCCACGCATCGCGATTTGAACGCGCTTGTTGCCGAAGGCAAGTTTCGCCAGGATCTGCTGTATCGGTTGAATGTCGTGCCTGTTCAGATGCCGCCATTACGCGAACGAGTAGCTGATATTCCCTTGCTGGTTGAGTACTTCATCGATCGCTTTGGAAAGAGGGCGGGAAAGAAGTTCCGAACCATCGACAAGAAATTCCTAAAAGTGTTCCAGGCATATGGCTGGCCAGGGAATGTCCGTGAACTACAAAACATAATCGAGCGCGCCGTGATCCTCAGCGACGATGACGCCTTGGCCGTGGACGAAACATGGTTGAAGCGGGAACCAGCCCAAAACCCGGTGCGGGCCCGTGCGCTCGATATCGCCCTCGTGAGGCAGGAGAAGGAAATGATTGAAGCGGCG
>WNEY01000606.1_pt1 | contig 22997 bp, 20 predicted proteins | sample 5400531 | NCBI WGS metagenome assembly WNEY01 (sample SAMN13153338, study PRJNA577476) | soil metagenome | isolation source: 200 cm saprolite under Douglas fir tree site 1 | place: USA:California | collected 2015-04-18
CCCGTTTACAGGTTGGTAACCCGCCCTCGCGCAAACTTGTCGCACGGGACGTTCAAGAAAAGTGGGGGTTGGGCATGATGGGCGCGTTGCCCGCGTCGCTGGCGGAGGCGGTAGCCGCGGCGGATTTGGTTCAGCTGCGGCGGCAGCGAAATCCCGAACAAGCGATCAGCCGCGTCGAAGCGGAGGCGCTGCTTACGCTCGATCGTCGGCAGAGGAATTGCGCCGCGAGCTGGCGCGACTTCATCGCCGACGCGATCGCCGATCATTTGGCGTCGGAAGAGCCCGCGGCGATCATCACGCCGGAAAAAGCCGATTGGCTGATCGCGGCGCTGGCGCCGGCGGGAGAAATCGAGACCGTTACCGCGATCGAGACGTTGCTGCGCGCGATGGAGGCCGCCCGCGAGGTTCCCTCGTCGCTCGCGGTGTTCGCGATCGGGCAGCTGCAGGCGGCGATCATCAAGGGCGAGGGGCCGGCGATCGGCCCGCGCGCGCATTTCAGCCGCGTCGTCGACGGCGAGGACACGGCCCTTCTCTACCGCATCCTGATCGCGGCCGGCGGCGCCGACGGCATCGCGGTCAGTCGCGAGGAAGCCGAGGCGCTGTTCGATCTGCACGACGCGACCGCGCGGTCCGCCAACGACCCCGCCTTCGACGGGCTGTTTTATCGGGCGATCGCGCACCACGCGTTGCATGCCTCGGGTGAAGCCGTGGCTCCGCGTCAGCTTGCGCTTTCGCCGGGCGGCGCGTTGACGGAGGCCGCGCCGAGCGCGGAACAAGCCGCCTGGCTTTCCGAGCGCATCATGCGCGACGGCCGGCCGACGATGGCCGAATTCGAATTGCTGCGGTTTCTCGGCGCGGAGGCGCCGCACCCCAATCTTTCGATCCGGCGGCTGCTCGATTCCGCCGCGTAGAGCACGGTCGTTTTAGTTGCATCAGCGCGTGCTCTAACATTTTGCTGGAGCATGATCTTTTCCGAAAACCGGGTCCCACTTTTCGGGATCATGCTCTAGCGGCTCACCGCCGTCTCGGCCGGCAAACCGACGGTGCGGCCGGCGAAGCCGGCGGCGCTGTAATAGGACGCCATACCGACGCGCTGAAAAGCGAGCACGGTGAGGAGGCCTTCGGGCCCGGGCTCCGAGCGGATGACGCCGGCGACGGAGGGCGGAACCTCGCCGCCGGGCAATGCCTCCTCGATCACGCGGCCCATCAGCATGCCCTTGAAGGGAATGTTGAGGCCGAGGAGCTTCGCGATCGTCTTGCCGACATCGGCATTGCTCACCGGCGCGGGATCGACGAAGCCGGATTTGAAGCTCGGTCCCGCGGCCGCCATGAAATTCATCGTGTCGGCGCGGCTGAAGCCGCCGTGCATGCCCTGGCCTTGCTGCAGGCGGGTGTCGGCGACCGAGACGGTGCACAGCAGCGGCTGATTGCAGCCGGTGGAATAGGTGCGGAAACTCACGACGATCGAAGGCCGCGGCATCCGGCCGGATCCTTTCAGATTGATCGTGCTCATCGGCAGCGTGCCGGGGAATTTTCCGAGATCGTCATCGACGAAGAGGCCGCTGACGTAATCCTGCGCGAACAGCGCCGCCAGCACCCGTTCGGCCAACATGCGGTCCTTCTTCGGCGCATAGATGAGGTCGGCGTTGCCGTTGGTGGTGACGACGAGATCGGGGTTTGCGGGATCCGGCCCGATCAGCGCGTTGCCGAAGCGGGTGAGGCCGCCTTCCGGCACGAGCGCGTTCTTCATGTCGGGATCGTAAATCGGAAGCGCCAGGGTCTTCGCCAGATCGATGGCGAGGAAGCCCGTCGGCAGGAAGCCCTCCGGGACGCGCTCGAATTTCATCTGCGCGGCGGCGCTGGTCTTGCTTTGCTTCGATATGGTCGCGAAGCCGTGGTCGGCGGCGATCACGATGTCGGTTGAATTGGCAAGCCCGAGATCGGAAAGCGCCTCGACGATTTGCTGCAAATTGTCGTCGGCGTTCTTGACCGCGGCGAGCGAAGTCGGGCCGTTGATGCCCGGCGTGACGGCGTTCAGGCTGTCGCCTTGATTGTGCTGGCTGCCGTCGGGATCGCGCGACCAGAACACGAGCACGAAGGGCTGCTTTTTCGCCTTGAACAAAGGGAGCAGCACCTTGGTCGCGACATCGGCAAAATATTTTTGCTGCGGAATGTTGGCGACCGTCGTGCCGGGCGTCTTCGCGTCGCCCGCCTTGCCATTGTCGCCGCGCGGCGGCGTGGCGAGCGGCAGACCGGCTGCGGTCAGGGCTGCCTGCACTTCGGGCGACAGCGGAATTCCATTCGCCGTCCCCGTGACGTCGTCGAAGATGATCGTCTGCTTGCCGTCGCGCGATGTGCTGTCAAACATCAGCGTCGGCCCGTGTTTGCCGAGCGCCGCCGTGCCGAAGCCATGCGCGTAGGCGGCGTGGAGGATCGCCTCCTCGCTGATGAAATTGCCGTCGAAATGCCGGTTGAGTTCGCCGAGCACGGCATCGATTTCGGTGAAGGGCGTCGTCGTTCCGTTGGCGGCGGCGATGGGCACGGCGGTGTAGAGGGTATTGCCGTAGACGCCGGTGTCGCCCAGCTGGTGGCCCGTCCCCATCGCCGCGGCATTCGGCATGGTGAAGGTGGGAAACAGCGCGTGCGGGTTGGCGAAATTGACGCCGCGGTCGCGCAACGCCGCCATGGCCGGCGCGGTCTCGGCGCTCACCTGCAGCGCGCGCAGCCCGTCCGGAACGAACAGGATGAGGTTGCGCGGCCGCGGCCCGCCGTCGGCGCAAGCGGCGACCCATAACAGGGCGCTCGCGGCCAGCGCGGCGAGGGGATTGCGGTTTGTCGACATCGGATGCTCCCTGACAAGCTTTTTGTTCGTTGCATAAGCTTTTAAGCCGCTGGCGCAACGAAAGCATTACGCTGCAAGCCACTAGGCGAATTGACTTTTTTCGCGTTGGGCCGCAACACAATGCCTTGGGGTAGAGTGCGGGGGCATGTTTCACAAGATCCTGATCGCCAACCGCGGCGAAATCGCCTGCCGCGTCATCAAGACCGCGCGCAAGATGGGAATTGCGACGGTCGCGGTCTATTCCGACGCCGACGCCGACGCGCTGCACGTCGAGATGGCCGACGAGGCGGTGCATATCGGCCCGCCGCCGGCGGCGCAGTCTTATCTCTTGATCGACAAGATCGTCGCCGCCTGCAAGCAGACGGGCGCCGAAGCGGTGCACCCGGGCTACGGCTTTCTCTCCGAGCGCGCGGCCTTCGCCGAGGCGCTGAAAGCCGCCGGCATCGTCTTCATCGGGCCGAACGTGCGCGCGATCGAGGGTATGGGCGACAAGATCGAATCGAAGAAATTCGCCGCCAGGGCGAAAGTCTCGACCGTGCCCGGCTTTCTCGGCGTGATCGAGGATGAGCTGCACGCGGCCAAGATCGCCGACGAGATCGGCTATCCGGTGATGATCAAGGCCTCGGCCGGCGGCGGCGGCAAGGGCATGCGGATCGCGCATTCCAAGGCCGAAGTCGGCGAAGGCTTCGCCCGCGCGCGCTCCGAGGCGAAGTCCTCGTTCGGCGACGACCGCGTGTTCGTCGAGAAATTCATCGTCAACCCGCGCCATATCGAGATCCAGCTCCTCGGCGACAAGCACGGCAACGTCATCCATCTCGGCGAGCGCGAGTGCTCGATCCAGCGCCGCAACCAGAAGGTCGTCGAGGAGGCGCCGTCGCCGCTCGTCGACGAGGCGACGCGCCAGAAGATGGGCGAGCAGGCGGTCGCGCTCGGCCAGGCGGTCGGCTACGACTCGGCCGGAACGGTGGAGTTCGTCGCCGGGCAGGACAAGAGCTTCTATTTTCTCGAGATGAACACGCGCCTGCAGGTCGAGCATCCGGTGACCGAGATGATCACCGGCATCGACTTGGTCGAACAGATGATCCGCGTCGCCGCCGGCGAGAAACTTGCGCTCAAGCAGAGCGACATCAAACCCTCGGGCTGGGCGGTCGAGAGCCGCATCTACGCCGAGGATCCGTTTCGCGGCTTCCTGCCCTCGACCGGGCGGCTCGTGCGCTACCGCCCGCCGGCGGAAGGCAAGCGCGGCGAGGCGAGGGTGCGCAACGACACCGGCGTCTATGAGGGCGGGGAAATTTCGCTCTACTACGATCCGATGGTCGCCAAGCTCGTGACGCAGGCGCCGACGCGGGCGGCCGCGATCGAGGCGATGAGCGAGGCGCTCGATGCGTTCTCGATTGAGGGCGTGCGCCACAACATTCCGTTTCTCGCCTCCCTGATGCGGCATCCGCGCTGGCGCGATGGACGGCTTTCCACCGGCTTCATCGCCGAGGAATATCCCGACGGCTTCCGCGCCAGCCTGCCTTCAGACGAGACCGCGCGCACGCTGGCGGCGGTGGCGGCGGCGATGGACCACGTGCTGGGCGAGCGCAAGCGCAAAATATCCGGCCAGATGATGGGGCGGGCGGTGACGCGCGAGAAGCGGCGCGCGGTGCGACTCGGCGCGGACGAGATCGGGTTAGAGATCATGCGGCAAGAGGAGGCGATCGCCGTGCGCTTCCTCGCCGGCAAGGGCGTCGAGCCGCGCGTGCATGTCCTGCAATCGTCCTGGACGCCCGGCGATCTGGTGTGGAACGGCACGCTCGACGGCAAGGAAATCGCGGTGCAGGTGCGGGCGATCCCCAACGGCTTCGATCTCGCCTGGCGCGGCGTGCAGACCCGCGCCCATGTCTATACCGGCTCGGAGGCGGCGCTGGCCCGGCTGATGCCGAAAAAGGCTCTGGCCGACACCGGCAAATTCGTGCGCTGCCCGATGCCGGGGCTGGTGATCTCGATCGCGGTCGCCGAGGGGCAGGAGATCAAGACCGGCGAACAGCTCGCCATCGTCGAGGCGATGAAGATGGAGAACGTCTTGCGCGCCGAGCGCGACGCGACGGTGAAGAAGGTGCACGTCAAGCCGGGCGAGAGCCTGGCAGTCGATGCGGTGATCTTGGAGTTCGCTTGATCCACCCGATCGAGCGCGGCGCGCGGGCAACAAAAAACCCCGGCTGCAGGGCCGGGGTTTTTCTTGTCGCTGAGGCGATCAATATTTCGCACTGACCGGGCCCTTGCCCCACGGGTCGCCGAACTTGTAGTTCAACCCGAGTCTGATGACGAAGACATCCTTGAGCTTGTCGGTTGCGACGTCGAGCGGGCCGATCAAGGTCTTTTGCGAATCGAGGATGTAATAGAGGCCTTCGATTCTCCAGGTCCAATTATTGGTCAGCGCCTGCTCGAATCCAAGGCCAACGACGCCGCCAAACTTATTAAATTTCGTTTTGATCGTGCTTGGGCCGAACTCGTCGAACATCGTTGCACTCGCCCGCGCGTAAGCGAGCCCGCCTGTCAGATAGACCAGCGTTTTCGGGTCAACAGTCACACCGAGACGCGCCCGGAGCGACGCGAGCAGGTCTAGTTTGCTGGTCAGGAAATCGGCCTCGCCCGGAGCGCTGAAGAAGCTTGTCTTCTTCCAATTCATGAAGCTGACATCGCCTTCCCAGCCGTAGACGAACGTATTCGAGCACCAATTCTGGCCGACTTGCACGCCGCCGAGGATGCCGGACGGGTGCTGCTTGAATGGTCCTGGGAAGGAGTTACCCAGCCAGTCTCCTTTGAAGGTTGCCTCACCCCAGCCGACATGGCCGCCGACATAGACACCGTTCCAGATGCAAGCGGGTGCCGCTTTGTAGACTGGCGCCTTCACCGGCATGTCCGCGGCCAAGCTCATTCCGCTCGCTGCTACCGTGAGCGCGCCAGCGGCAGCGCCGCAGAGAAGCTGCTTTTTCATGTTTAGCCCCACCGTTTGAAATCAGGCTTAACTTTACCTCTTCGGAAGGGGATACCTCAACAATCTGAAGAGAGGAAACAATTGTGGCAGAGCCAACGCGAAAGTCCAGAAAGCTATCTTTTTTCAAGGAGCTAGCCCGGAATCGTCGACTGTTCCTTTTTTGTCACATATCCCATCATTATTCAGGGCGCCCTGCAGCTTTTCGGTTGCAGGCCTAAGCTGGGCGCGAAATCACAGTTCGTCGCCGCAATGGCGCGACTCGGGGTTGCTGAATCGTCGGAGGAAAAAGAGGCGTTGGTGTCCGAGCAACAGCGGTTCAAAGGCGTCACCTGGTCGGTCGGACAGGCATCCTCCAATCCGTCGCTCGAGGCGTTCCGGCAACTGGAAAAAGCGGAAGCGCTCCGTCGGCAAGGCGAGTTCGATCGCGCCCGCACGCTCTGTGAACCGCTCGTAGCGCGCCACCCCGATTATTACGGCGCACTCCACACGCTCGGTTTGATTTACGCCGACAAGGGGCAATACCCGCAGGCATTGGGGTGCCTGGTGCGGGCGGTGATGCTCAATCCGCGAAGCTGGCAGGCGCTCACCGCGCTCAGCACTGTTTACCTCGAACTCGGCGCGAGCGAAATGGCGGCGCAATCGCTGGAACAGGCGCGGCGGATCAAAGGAAATGATCCGAGCATTCTTGCCACCCTCGGTGAAATTTACCAGGCCGAGCGCGAATATGAGCTTGCCTACGATGCTTATCGTGACGCACTAAGTCTCGAATCAGATCTCGAGATCGCTGCGATCGGGTTTAGTACTTGCGGCATGTATTTGGGCCGGTACGCTGAAGCAGCTAAAATCTTTGAGGATCTTATTAGAAAGGGAAAACGATCTCTCGCTGCGTTTACAGCGCTGGCCGACTTGCCTCCGGCATTCGTCCAGATGGATGTGATCTCTGAACTGGCAAAACTCACTCGAGAGAAGGGCGCTGGCAAAGCGGAGTTCAAGGACTCGATTGCCGTCGTCCGGGCGGCGGCGCTCGACAGGGCCGGGCATCATCAGGAAGCCTGGGAGCAGGTTGTGCCGGCGAACCGTGCACTGCATCTCGCGAAGCAAGCGGATTTGCACGATATGAGGGAGACCGAACGCGCGAGTCTCGCGCGCGTCCGCGAGCGACGAATCAGGACCAAACGCGCCGCTCAAGAACCAATTTCGCTCTTCATTCTCGGCCCCTCGCGTTCTGGCAAGACGACAACGGAAACGCTGGTCGCGACACTCGACGGCGTCAAGCGCGGCTACGAGAACCCGATCGTCGAGAACGCAATTCGTCGCACGTTTCAGTCAGCCGGCCTGCTCACGGGCAGGCTGTTCGAAGCGCTGCCGCCGCCGCTCGATGCGCAGTGCAGTGAAATTTACGCGGAGGAGCTTGCCCGGCGCGCTGGAGCGGCAAAGGTGTTTACCAACACACATCCAATCCGTATCCATGATGCCGCCCGCATGGCCGAGGCGTTTGCGAATGTGCGCTTCATTTTCGTGAAGCGAAATCTTGAAGATAACATGCTACGCATTTTCATGCGGGAATACGCGGTCGGCAATCCTTACGCTTACGACCTGAAGTCTATCCGCGAACATCTGCTCTGGTATCATCAGATGATTGACGTGCTCGCCGAAAAGCTTCCCGAAATCTGCCGGGTCATTTGCTACGAGGACATCATCGCCGATCCGGCGGCGGCGCTGCGCATGGCCGCGGATTTATGCGGCCTTAAAGTGAAGGAAGATGGCCTGCCCGAAGTCGGAGATGACCGTAACTGTTCGGAGCCCTATCGAGCGTTGATCGCCGCCGCACTGGAATCTTGAGCGCCACCAGGCAGCGCGACAATCGGGCATGCGCCTCTACTTTTCCTTCGGCTGCAACATGGACCGCGCGCATATGGCCCGCCTCTGCCGCGGCGCCGAGGCGCTCGGCCCCGCGCGCCTAAACCATCATCAGTTTTTCATCGCGCAGGCGGGCTACGCCTCGATCGCGCCGAAGCGCGGGGCCGCCGTCCACGGCGCGCTGTGGAAAGTCACGGCGGCACATCTTGCCAAGCTCGACAGCTACGAGTCGGTGGAGGACGGCCTCTATCAGAAGGCCGCCATTCCAGTGCATCATCAAGAAAAGCTCCTGCGCGCGCTTGCCTATGTCGCGAGCGACCCGCGCCCCGGCCGGCCGCAGCCCGGCTATCAGCAGGGCGTCGTCGCCACCGCGCGCGCTTGGCAGTTGCCGGAGGCATATGTGCGCGAGTTGGAAACCTTCTTGCTCACGTAGGATCTAGGCGAGGGGAAGAATGCGCTTCGTTCGGCTGACGATCCACGGGCGCGTGCAGGGCGTCGGCTTTCGCGCCTTCGTCGAGGACGATGCCATGCGACGCGGGCTCGAGGGCTGGGTGCGCAACCGCCGCGACGGCGCGGTCGAGACGATGATCGCCGGCGAGGAGCGTCTCGTTGACGAGATGATCGAGGCCTGCCGGCGCGGGCCGGCGGCAGCGCGCGTCGAGAGGGTGGACGTCGAAGCGGCGAAAGCGGAGGAGTTGGCGCGGCGCGCGCCCGGCGAGCGCTTCTCGGTGCTTCAAACGGCCTGAATCTTCGCCGGTTTTGCCGCCGCCATCGATTCCTGTTTGCGGCCGAGCCACAGGCTGTTGAAGAGCCACAGCACCGACAGCGCGATCGCGACGGCGGCGACTTCGGCCACGCCGAGGCCGAGTGCCGCGAGCAGCGCGTACGACCAGGCGCCGATCTGGTCGCCGCCGCGATACACCACCGTGTCGATGAAGTTCTTCGCCTTGTAGCGATCCTCGCGCGGCAAGACCGTGTAGAGCACCTCGCGCGCCGGGCGGGCGACGGCGTAATCGCTCGCGCGGCGCAGTACCTGAAAGACGACGAGGGCGGAAAGCGCCGGGACAAAGGCCAGCGTCGCGAATCCGAATAGCGTCAGGAGCGGAAGGAAGGCGAGTGCGAGGCCGACGCCGAAGTAGCGAAGGATGCGGCCGGTAAAAAAAAGCTGGACCGCGAGGGTCAGGCAATTCACCAAGAGGTCGATGGTGGCGAAGAAGGCGGTCTGCTCGCCGCGATCGGCGAAGCTGCGGCTGACGATTCCGGCCTGCTCGAAATAGAGCAGCGTCGCGGTGATCGCGAACAGGAGGATAAAGACGCTGACGTTCACGAGATAGGCGGACTTAAACGGATGCGTGATGCCGGCGAACACGCTGCCGCCCACCGGATGATCCGCCGCCGACGCGGGTTCGGCGTCGAGCGTGCCGGCGAGCCGCGACAGCCGGCGCACGGCGAACAGCGCGACTTCGAGGAGAAGAACGGAGCCGATGAGCAAAAACGTCACCGGCACGTAGCGCGCGAGCGAAGCGGTGAGCGCGGAGCCGGCGATGGCGCCGATCGTGGCGCCGGCGGCGATGAAGCCGAAGAGGCGCTTGCCCTGTGCGGTGGAAAAAATGTCGACGATCAGCGCCCAGAACACGGAGACGACGAAGAGATTGAAGATCGAAATCCAGATGAAGAAGGCGCGCCCGATCCAGATCGTCTGCTCGCTGTCGGCGTAGTGAAGCAGAGCCGCGAAGACGAGAATGTTGGCGGCGAAGAAGCGATAGCTGATCGGGATGAAGCGCGTGCGCGGCAGCGTCTTGACGAGGTAGGAGTAGGGCACGTTGAGGCAAAGCATGCCGAGAAGCGTGCCGGTGAACAGCCATTGCAGATTGTTGACGCCGCCCGCGACCCCCATCTGATCGCGGATCGGCCGCATGATGTAATAGGCGGAGAGCACCGCGAAGATGTAGAGCCACGCCCAGACCAGCGCCGCGATTTCCTCGCGGCGCACATCGATCAGGCGGCGCAATAGGGAATAGAGAAAGCCGCCGCCGGGCGCGGCGGCGTCGGCCGCGGGCTCGCTCATCCCTTGATGCCGAGGCGGGCCTTCAACTCGCTCACCGGCAGCGCCTGCCTGAACAGCGCCTCCGGCGGTGCGAACTCGCGGGCGCGGGCGAGCGGCACCGCCACCGGCTCGAAGCCGGCATCGTGCACGAGCTTGATCGCGACCTTCAGCGCTTCGGAATCGTCGCTGGCGATCGGCACGCCGATCGGCTCGCCGGCGCGATGCGATTCACTCGCGAAGGAACGGGCGCCGAAGGAATTGAACGCGCGCACGAGCCGCGTGCCGGGCAGGTATTTGACCGAGGTTTCGCCGACGCCGTTGGCGAGCGCCTCCTGCACGATGTCGCCGTCGCGCCCGGGTATCGGATTGCAGGCGTCTAACACCACCTTGCCCTTGAGCGCGGCGGCATTGTCGCGCCCGACCTGCGGCAGCGCGGCGTAGGGCACGGCAACGAGAATGACATCGCCGAACTTGACGGCCTCTTCGACCGTGCCCGCCCGCGCATTAGCGCCGAGCCCTTCGACCAGGCCCTTCAATTCGTCGGGATGGCGGGAGGAAAACAGCACCTGATGCCCGGCCTTGGCCCAGAGGCCGCCGACGGTGCCGCCGAGCTTGCCGGAGCCCACGACGCCGATCTTCATCGCGCCGCCGGCCGGCGATTGCGCCAGCGACGGCGCGGACAAAACCAAGGGCGCAAGCGCGGCGCCCGCGCCGAGGCGAAGCAGGGTGCGGCGGTCGATGCAGCGGTCTGTCATGATTGATGGCTCCCCTTTTATAGCGGTGGTTTTACGAATGCTTATGATGGAGGAACCCCGCTGCCAACTAACGCTTCCGTGACGCGAGGGTTCGGCACGCGGTCATTGGAACCCGCGGGCTTATTTGCGAACTCTCAGACCGGCGCGTGCGCTTGGTCGCCGACCTCGACCGGCCCGAAGATTTCCTCGAAGCTCGCGCGCAGGGCGGCGTCGACGTCGCCCATACCCGCCTCGACGCCAAGATCCTCGAGGCTGGTCACGCCCCATTTTTGCTCGCTGACGCCGCAGGGCAGAATCCCGGCATAGTGCGTGAGATCCGGCGCGACGTTGAGCGAGATTCCGTGCAGCGTGACCCAGCGCTTCACGCGGATGCCGAGCGCGGCGATCTTGTCCTCGTAGCCTTCGCCTTTGTCCGGGCGCTTCACCCACACGCCGATGCGGTCGGCGCGCCGCTCGCCCTTCACATCGAGGCGCGCGAGCGCGCGGATGATCCATTCCTCGAGCGCGAGCACGTAGCGCCGCACGTCGGCGCCGCGCCGCTTCAGATCGAGCATCGCATAGCCGACGCGCTGGCCGGGCCCGTGATAGGTAAGGCGGCCGCCGCGGCCGGTGGCGTGGACCGGAAAGCGTTCGGTGCCGGCGAGATCCTTGCCGCGCGCACCGGTGCCGGCGGTGAAGAGCGGCGGATGTTCGACGAGCCAGACGAGCTCGGCTGCCGTGCCCGCCGCGATCGCCGCCGCCCGCTGCTCCATCCGCTCCACCGCCTCGGCATAGCCGACGGGCGAGGCGGCCACGCGCCACGCGACCGGCGCCGCGCCGGAAGCGGCGGGCTTGAGCGGGGCGAGCGCGAGGCGGTCGTTAATCATTCGCTAACCATAGCCGTGCTGAATTCATCCGGATTTCGGGGGCCGCCCTTGGCATCGATCGACGAAGTCGTCTGCGATATCTCCGTGGTGCTCGGCGCCACGACCATGCCCATCCACCAGATGCTGCGCATGAGCCGCGGCGCCATCATCGAACTCGAAGCGACCGAGGACGACGAGGTGACGATTCTCGCCAACAATCTGCCGGTCGCCAAGGGCACGGTTTCGGTCAACGGAAACCGCATCGGCGTCGCCATTACGCGTCTCCTGTCGCGGCCCGAGGCCGAATCCCCGCGATAAGCAAGCCGGCCCTTGAGGCGAACCCCTCGATTTGTTAGATGGCGCGGCGGCTGGCGCGAGGCCAGCCCTGAAATCCGAAAAACGTGGCCATGGCGGAATTGGTAGACGCACTAGCTTGAGGTGCTAGCGGGGCAACCCATGGAGGTTCGAGTCCTCTTGGCCACACCAAATCGGAAGATCGCGGCCGCCGTTGCCGTTGTTATTGGAGCATGATCGTTTCCGAAAACCGGTTCCCACCCCGGATCAAGTCCGGGGCAGGCTTTTTCGGGATCGTGCTCTGGCCGCTCAGTCGGGGCCGTCGCGCAGATTGCGGGAGGCCGACGTCTTTACCGCTGCGTGGCGCGTGGCGCGATGAGCGCGCCGCAAGGACGCAGTATGCCGGCGCGGTGTAGCGGCGGCGGGTTGCTGGGCGGAAGCCGTTTTTGAGGCAGTTTCCATCGCGGCCGCTTTCATGGCGACCTCCTGCGGCGCCAGCCCGATCGCGCCCGGCTCCTTTGACGCGGTTTGCGTCGGGGCCGCTTTCATTGTGGCTTCCTTCGGCGCCGCCTCGATCGCGCCCAGCTCTTTCGACGCGGCCGCTGTGGAAGCGGCGGGCGGGGCAGGCGCGGCGGCGACGGCGGCGCCGTCCGCCGGAACCATGTGCACGACCTTGTAGCCGCGCGTCTTCAACTCGCGCAGCAGCCTCGGCAGGATGGTGGCGGTGCGCTGGTGAATGTCATGCAGGAGCAAGATTCCGGAGCCGCGCCGCTCGAGCCGGTCCATGGCGCGCTTCAAGATCGTGTCGGGACCGATGAAGGTCCAGTCGTCGGCGGGGAAATCGGCGCCGACCGCCACATAACCTTGCTTGGTGAGATACTGGTCCATGGCTTCCGTGTGGCGAAAGCCCGGGAAGCGGAAGAACGGCGCCATTTTGAAACCGGCCGGCGCCAGCGCCTCTGCGATATGGCGCCCTCCGTTCACAATTTCCGCGATGCCGCGCTCGGCGGAAAGTTTGTCGATGTAGCGCGGATGCGTTTCGCTGTGATTGCCGATCGTGTGTCCGGCGCGCGCCTCGCGCTGAACCCAGTCGGGATATTCCTTGGCGAGCGATCCGATAATGAAAAAAGTCGCCTTCACGCATTCGCGCGCGAGCGTCTCTAACACTTGCACGGTGTATTTGGGCTGCGGCCCGTCGTCGAAGGTGAGCACCACTTCCTTCGGCTCGAGCGGCAGCGATTGCGGGTAGCTCATGCTGCCGAGGCGCGGGGTCTTGGCCGGATCGACGACGATCGTGCGCGCGGTGCCGAGCGCGTCGGGATTGCCGGGGCAATCCTCGGCGAGCGCCGGGCACACGAAGAATCCTGCGGCGAGCGCGCCGCTCAACCAAAACAGACGCATGCAAGCAAGTCCCCCGAACTTGCCGCGAATCTTACAAAGAATCGGGCTTGGCGCCAGGGGGGCGGGAAAAGAATCGGCGGAAATCCCAGCCAAAAAGGGTTGAATCCCGTCGCGGGACAGCGCCGTGCTCGGCTCCGGCCAGGAAATAGTCGTACATATTGGTGTCGCCGGGACGCAGATTGAAGCAGGTCGACGCCACCTCCGCCTCGCCGGCGGCGAGCAATTCCGGAATGGTAACGAATTCGTAGCCTTGCGCCTTCAATTCGGAGACGATTTTCGGCAGCGCCGCGTCGGTGTGCCAGCCGCGGCCGTTGGCGTGAAAGATGACGATCGAGCCGGGCTGGACGGAGGCGAGCACGACGCGCGCCATTTGCGAAGCACTCTCGCCGGGCGCGGGATCGCCGGCCGCCACGTCCCACTGGATCGAAACGAGGCCTTCCTGCGCCACGGCTTCGAGCGCGGCGGGATTGCAGGCCCCGTAGGGGAAGCGAAGATAGCTCATCCGCTTCGGCGCGCGCGCGGCGGCAGGGGTGACGGCGTCGCGCGCCATGCATTGTTTGGCGGCGAGCTCCGCGCGCACGTCTTCGTAGGCGAGCTGCGCGTTCTCGATCTCGGCCTTGAGCGCGGCGCCCGTGAGCCGGCGCAAGTTTCGATGCTCCCAGCCGTGATTGGCGACCTCGAATAGGGGATCGGACATCAATTGTTGTGCCCGCTCGCGGTGCGTGAGCAGCCATTTGCCGCCGGCGAAGAAGGTCGCCTTGACGTTATTTTCGCGCAGATAATCGACGATGCCGCCCTGGTAGCCCGCGATCTCGTAGTGGGTTTCGCAAAGATCGAAGGTGAGCGCGACGAGTTTCTTGCCGGGGGCGAGCTTGACGCGGCGGATGACGCCGCGCGGCGTTCCGCTGAGCGGAGAAAACTCCGCCGGCACGCGCTGGGGGGCGCCGGCGAAAGCGGCGGCGACGCCTTTTTGAACGCGCTCGTCGCCTTTGCGATAGGCGAGCGCCGCTTGCGTCCAGCACAGCGGGGCCGAGGTCGCGGCCGCGGGCTCGGCCGACGCGCTCGGCCCGCCGAGGAGGAAGAGCGCAACAAGAGCCCCCGGGACGACGCGATGACGCGGATTTTTCGGAAAATTGTTTCGGACGTCAATCCGCATCTTGTTAGCGAACGGTTGGAAAGGTGACGGGTTCCGCGCGTGCCGCGGTCTGTGCGTGAACATTGTGACGTCGAGAAGACTTAGGCAATAGCGCCGCGGGTTCGCGGGTCACGCTGCCGCCGCGTTGTCGCGCGCGATCGTTTGCCTTCGCTGTGATGCGCGCCTAGAACCGGCGCATGAGCGAAGTGCCTGAAAAAATAGACGAGCCGAAGCCCAAGCCGAAGCGCCGGCGGCGGAAAAAGCCGCCGGAATTCCGCACGCCCGAGGGTAACGTCGCGTCCAAATTCGCGAAGGCGGTAGCGGCGGCGATCCGCGCGCGCGACGTGGAAAAATTGCGCGGGCTTTCCGCCGGGCTGCATGAATCCGATCTCGGCGATCTCATCGAGGCGCTCGCGCCGGAGGACCGGCCGGGCCTCGTCGAGTTGATGGGCGAGGATTTCGACTTCACGGCGCTCACCGAGGTCGAGGACACGGTACGCGATGAAATTCTCGATGAATTGCCGCCCGCGACCGTCGCCGAGGGCGTGCGTGCGCTCGAATCCGACGACGCGGTCAAGATTCTCGAAGATCTGTCGAAGAAAGAGCAGGACGAGATTCTCGACGCGCTGCCCCCGCCGGAGCGCGTGGCGCTCAAGAAGAGTCTGGATTACCCGGAGGACAGCGCCGGCCGCCTGATGCAGACGGAGTTCGTCGCGGTCGGGCCGGATTGGAACGTGGGACGCACCATCGATTATCTGCGCGAAAATCGCGACCTGCCGGACGACTTTTACGAAATCTACCTCATCGATCCCGAGCGTCATTTCGTCGGCGCGGTGCCGCTCGACAAGCTGCTCAGAACCCAGCGGCCGGTCTCCGTTTCCGACATCATGGTCACGGAGCGCGAGATCGTGCACGCATCCGACGACCAGGAGGATGCCGCCCGCCTGTTCGAGCGCTACAACCTCGTCTCGGCGCCGGTGCTCGACGAGGCGGGACGGCTCGTCGGCGTGTTGACCGTCGACGACGTGGTCGACGTGATCGAAGAGGAGGCGGGCGAGGACATCAAGGCGCTCGGCGGTGTTGCGCCCGACGAGCAGCTGTTCGACCCGTTCTGGCGCATCACCCGCGGGCGCTTCAACTGGCTCCTGGTGAATCTGGCGACCGCCTTCCTCGCCTCCTCGGTGCTCGGCTTGTTCGAGGGCCAATTGCAAAAAATGGTCGCGCTCGCGGTGCTCGCGCCGATCGTGGCGAGCCAGGGCGGCAACGCCACCACGCAAACGATGACGGTGGTGGTGCGGGCGCTGGCGACGCGCGAACTCGGCCCGGCCAACATGGTGCGCGTGATCGGGCGCGAATTGATGGTGGGTTTCGTGAACGGGCTTGCCTTCGCCGTGATCACCGGGGTCGCGGCGTTCGCCTGGTTCAAGACCCCCGGGCTCGGCGTCGTGATCGGGCTCGCGATGCTCTGCAATCTCGTCGCCGCCGCGCTCGGCGGCGTGCTGATTCCGCTCGCGCTCCACCGGCTGCGCTTCGACCCGGCGGTGGCCTCGAGCGCGCTGATCACCACGGTCACCGACGTGGTCGGCTTTTTCTCGTTCCTCGCGATCGCCTCGCTGTGGTTCGGGCTGGCGTAAGGAACGACCGCCCCCTTCCGAAAACACCGATTTCTTCGCGGTTTAACGGTTGATTCACCGTTGCCGCTGATCGCCCGCCGCCGCTGATCGCCGATTAATGGCTGCACCTTAGGGTAGCGCCCAAAACAGGCAGCAGCCTCAAGGGTGGGTGGCAGGAGCCATGAAAGAGCTCTTGGAACATCATCGGCTCGGTAACCGATGGATCGTGGCCGCCGGCCTCGTGGTGGCGAGCGCCATCGCGGCACTGCTCGGCATCGCTTTCCTCGTCGCGCACAACGTCGACGAAGACAGCGCGCGGCGCGACATTGCGCTCGCAAAGAACAGCCTCGGCTCGCTCGTCGGCCGCATGCGGCACGATCTCGGCTCGCTCGCCCAATGGGACGAGGCGGTGCAGCGGGTGCTGTTGAAAAACGACGCCGCCTGGCTGCATCGCTATTTCGGGCAGCGGCTGCGCGAGACAAGCGGCCACGATCTTTCCTTCATCCTCCATGCCAACGGCGTGCCGGTCTACGCCTCGATCGCGGGCGTCAGGGTCTACAACGATCTCTATGATTGGGTGCGGCCGCAAGTCGATCCGATCGTCGCCGAGGTGAGGAACGGCTATGCGAAGTGGCCGCGCTCGAGCCGAAACGGCGAGACGGAGTCGTTGCCCGAGTCGGCTTCGCGCGCCGTCTTCCGCCGCATCGACCACAAATCCGCGCTGGTGGTGGCGGCGACGATCGTCCCCAGCCACGATGCGGCGTTGCTCGGCGATCACGCGCCGCCGGTTGCGATCAGCCTCAGCTTTCTCGACGGGGATCTCCTGCGCGATCTCGCGAAGGACGTTTCGATCGGCGATCTCGCGCTCGAGGACGGCGCCGAGCCGGCCGAAGGGAAGATCGGGATCGAGCTGCCGCTGCCGAAAGAAGGACCGCGTTCGTGGCTGGTGTGGAAACCGCGCCGGCCCGGAACAGTGATGCTCTACCGATTGATGCCGGCGCTCGGGGGCGTCGCCGCGTTCATCGGGCTTGTCGGGTTTTTCGTGCTGCGGCACGTGCGGCGGTCGAACCTGCAGCTCGCCGAAAGCGAACACCGGGCGACGCAACTCGCTTTCCGCGACGCGCTCACCGGCCTCGGCAACCGCGCGCAGCTGATCGAAACGCTGACGCAGTCGCTCCCCGGCCTGCAACCCGGCGAACACTTCGCGCTGTTGTTTATCGACATCGACGGCTTCAAGGACATCAACGACACGCTCGGCCATCCCGTCGGTGACGAGTTGCTCACGGTCGCCGCCTGGCGGCTCGCTTCGATCAAGAATTGCGTGACCGCGGTGCGGCTCGGCGGCGACGAGTTCGCCGTCTTGATCAAGCTCGACGAGGACGACGAGATCGGCGGCATCTGCCGCCACGTGCTCGACAGCCTGCGTCACCCGACGCCGGCCGGCGACCATGTGCTGACGGTCAGCGCCTCGATCGGCGTCGCGGTCGCCCCCGAGCACGCGGACGACCCCGAGACGCTGCTGCGGCGGGCCGATATCGCGCTCTACCGCGCGCGTACCGAAGGCCGCGGCTCGCTGCGCATGTTCGACCCCGGCTACGAGGAGGCGCTGCACAAGCGCGGCAGGACCGAGCGGGAGCTCGCGCAAGCGCTCGCGCGCGACGAGCTGCGGGTGCTGTATCAGCCGCTATTGTCCGCCGACGGCGAACGCATCGTGGGCGTCGAGGCGCTGGTGCGCTGGGAGCATCCCGAACGCGGCACCGTGCCGCCGATGGAATTCATCCCGACCGCCGAGCATTCGGGCCTGATCGTGCGGCTTGACGAGTGGGTATTGCGCCGTGCTTGCGAAACCGCCGCCCGCTGGCCGGGAATCGCACTGGCGGTGAATCTGTCGCCCTCGAACTTCCATCACTCCGACATGGTCGACCGTGTAAGCCGCATCCTCGACGAAACGGCCTTCGACCCGCGCCGTCTCGAGATCGAGATCACCGAGAACATGCTCCTGCATGCGACGCCGGAAGTGCTCGGCCAGCTCGCGGAAATGCGGCGGATGGGCATTCGCATCGTGCTCGACGACTTCGGCACCGGTTATTCCTCGCTCGGCTATTTGCGCCGCTTTCCGGTCGACAAGATCAAGATCGACCAGTCGTTCGTGCAGAACCTCGGCATCACCGAGGAAGCGGCGGCGATCGTGGAGTGCGTGGCGCGGCTCGGGCGCGCGCTCGGTCTCACCGTCACCGCCGAGGGCGTGGAGACCGGCGAGCAGCACCGCTTCGTGCGCGCGGCCGGCTGCCATCAGTTGCAGGGATTCCTGTTCTCGCCGCCGGTGGAAGCCGAACGGATTTCCGAATTCACACGGCAGGCGGAATCCGGCCGGGCGCGAGCGGCCACCCTGCACGGCTAACCGCCCACGCGTTGGCCGCTACTACTTCCCGCTTGGAACGGTTGATGATCGCGAGGCAGTCGCCAATCTCTCACAAGCCCAAGTACTAGCGGCGTGGCTATTCACCTGAATGCCAATCCGTCCTCAGTGCGAAGTGTTTGACGGAACATTCTTCGATGAGTTCGGAATATCCGGGCGGGAGGAACGAACTCTCCCAATCGTTGCCGAAGCGCGTCTTGACAGCGTTTAGATCGCGCCAGACAGATACGAATAGAAAGACATCATCTTCGTCTGAAACGTTCTTGCCGAAGAAGTGTCCTTGATTTCCCGGTTGGTTTCTAACGAGATCGACGGATGTCGTGGCAAATTTCTTCGCCAGCGAATCGGCACAACCTGGTTTGGCGCGAGCTTCAAACATGCGCAGTATCGAGCCGCTAAACGCTTTCTCATCGCTCATTGATTTGCCCTCCTATGTTGCACACGATTAGTGTCGATGACAGCATCGGTCACTCAGGTTTCTTTCGTTGCTGGTATACTAGCAACTCTATGGTTCTAGTGCCCCTTTGAATCCGAAGTTCGTAAGACCTTGCGGCAGCGAAGGAGGCGGGGATGCCCGGAGAGCCGATGGTGCCGCGCGATCCCGATTGGGACAACAAGGTGCGTGCGAGCTTCGCGCGGCAGACCTTCATGGATACGATCGGCGCGCGCCTGACGGCGCTGTCGCCCGGTTACTGCGAGGTCGAATTGCCCTTTCGCGGCGATCTTTGCCAGCAGAACGGCTACCTGCACGGCGGGGTGGTCACGGCGATCGCCGCCAATGCCACGGGCTATGCCGCGTTTTCGCTGATGCCGGCCAATTCCTCGCTGCTCGGCGTCGAGTACAAGATCAATCTTCTGGACCCGGCGGCGGGCGAGCGCTTTATTGCGAAGGGGCGCGTGCTGAAGCCGGGCCGCACGCTGTCCGTCGTCGAGGGCGATATCGAGGCGGAGGCCGCCGGCAAGCGCAAGTTGATCGCCAAGATGCTGACCACGATGATGTGTCTCGAGGGCGTGCCGGACGAAATCCGGCACAGGAAATAGGCGGGAGCAATGCGCAATAGCTGGCAGGGCCTCGATTTCGACCTCGGCGAAACCGCCGACATGCTGCGCGACTCCGTGCGCGCGTTTTCCGACGATCATATCGCGCCGCGCGCCGACGAGATCGACCGCTCGAACCAGTTCCCGCGCGACCTGTGGCCGCGCTTCGGCGAGCTCGGGCTGCTCGGCATCACGGTCGAGGAGGAATATGGCGGCGCCGGCTTCGGCTATCTCGAGCATTGCGTGGCGATGGAAGAGGTGAGCCGCGGCTCGGCATCGGTCGGGCTGTCCTACGGCGCGCACTCGAACCTTGCGGTGAACCAGCTGCGCCGCAACGGCAATGACGCACAGAAGCGAAAATACCTGCCGAAGCTGATCTCCGGCGAGCATGTCGGCGCGCTCGCGATGTCGGAGCCCGAAGCCGGATCCGACGTCGTCGGCATGCGCACGCGCGCCGACAAGAAGGGCGAGCGCTATGTGCTGAACGGCAGCAAAATGTGGATCACCAACGGCCCGAGCGCCGACACGTTGATCGTCTATGCCAAGACCGACCCCGCCGCGGGCCCGCGCGGAATTTCCGCCTTCATCATCGAGAAAGGCATGAAGGGTTTTTCCACCGCGCAGAAGCTCGACAAGCTCGGCATGCGCGGCTCCGACACCTGCGAGCTGGTGTTTCAGGATTGCGAGGTGCCGGCGGAGAACGTCGTCGGCAAGGTGGGCGACGGCGTGAAGGTGCTGATGTCGGGCCTCGACTACGAGCGCGCCGTGCTCGCGGCGGGGCCGCTGGGCATCATGCAGGCGTGCCTCGACGTGGCGATCCCCTACGTGCACGAGCGCAAGCAGTTCGGCCAACCGATCGGCAGCTTCCAGCTCGTGCAGGCGAAGATCGCCGACATGTATGTGACGCTGAACGCGGCGCGCGCCTACGTCTATACCGTCGCCAAGGCCTGCGACCGCGGCGAGACCACGCGCGAGGACGCGGCGGGCGCGATCCTGTTCGCGGCGGAGAAGGCCACCCAAGTCGCGCTCGACGCCATCCAGCTCTTGGGCGGCAACGGCTACATCAACGAGTTTTCGACCGGGCGCCTGCTGCGCGACGCCAAGCTCTACGAGATCGGCGCCGGCACCAGCGAGATCCGGCGGCTCCTGATCGGGCGGGAGATTTTCGAGAAGACTAGATAGTTTTGCCAAGTACATAGTATAGTTGACAGTTACTAGTGTATATGCCATATTCTACCAGGTCTGTCGTCTAGCTGCGGTTGGTTGCAAACGACCATGCGGCTGGCGTTCATGAAAAAGGTGGAGAAAACAATGGTTACGATCTCGGACAAAATTCGAGCAATGGCGCAGAAAGGCATGCCTCGCGCCGACATCGCAAGACGTCTTGGCAAGCGATATCAACATGTCCGCAACGTCCTTGAGCACGATAAGAAGCGGGCCGCGAAGGAGATCGCGAAACAAAGCAATGAATCTTTGGATTCGCTGAAATCTCAAAAAATCAGAATTGGGCCAGATGGCCGCGTCGTTATTCCCGCTTCATTCCGAGATGCGCTCAAACTCAACGAAGGTGATGCACTTTTTGCGCGCATAGAGGATGGCGAGATTCATTTGCTGACGCCGAAGGCCGCAGCACAACGGGCGAAGGCAGTTGTTCGGCGTTTTGTTCCGGAGGGTGTTAGTCTCGTAGATGAATTGATTGAGGATCGACGCCGCGAAGCGCGACGCGAAGCCGAACGTGGCTAAAGCGATTCTAGATACTTCGGCGCTTCTCGCTTATATCAATGGTGAAAAAGGCGGCGATGTCGTCGCGGATTTGATCGGCGATGCCGCCGTCTCAACCGTGAATTTCGCCGAGGCCGTCGGCAAGTTGGTTCAACGCGGTCGATCGCTTAAGTTGGCGCTCGAAGCTCTTTCTTTTATCGAATTCGATATCATCGATTTCGATCGAGAGCTTGCAGCACGAACTGGCGGGCTCATCGTACACACGCTTGAACTTGGCCTTTCACTCGGCGATCGCGCTTGTCTCGCTCTGGCTGAGCGAGAAGGCGTTCCGGCGGTGACGGCAGACAGCGCTTGGAAAAGGCTCAAGCTTCAAATCGATATTCGTCTCATTCGCTGATCACTGCAGCAAAGTACGAGCTTGAATAAATCTTTTGGGCGGATGACATCCGTCCGGCGTTGTGGAAATTTTGGCAAAGGACAGGAAATTCCTCATGAGCGCGCGCATCGGGCTGATTGGCGTTTTTGTACTGGCAGTATTTCTCGGCGGATCACCGAGCCAAGCCCAGAACCGCCAGCCGACGGCGGCGGAAATCAAGCTCGTGCGCGATTGCGCGGACAACCATCCGGACGACGGCAAGGGCGAGGAGGCGTGCGCCTTCAAGCTGGTCGCCGATCCCTGCATCGCAAAGGACGGCTCCAATCTCGGCACCGCCGATTGCTATCGAATTGAAACCGCGATCTGGGACGCGATCCTGAACGACAATTACAAGGAGCTGATGGCCGCGCTCGACGACAAGGAGCAGGGGCAGAAGCTGAAGGACATGCAGCGGGCTTGGATCGCGTTCCGCGACACGACCTGCGATTTCTATTGGTTCAAGATCAGGGGCTCGATGGCGGTGCCGATGACGGCGGCGTGTCAGTTGCGCGAGACGGCGCGGCGCGCCCTATTGCTGGCGTTTCTCATCCGCGTATAGGCGCTCGGCCGGGCTCCGCGAACGATGCTTCGACGGCGGGCCGCATGCGTTATACGATTTCGCCATGAACGCTGCGAAACATTCCGAAACCGCGCTCGTGCTGTTCTCCGGCGGGCAGGATTCGACCGTGTGCCTCGCCTGGGCGCTCGAGCGCTTCGAGCGCGTCGAGACGGTCGGTTTCGACTACGGCCAGCGCCACCGGGTCGAACTCGAGATGCGGCCGCGCATCCGCGCGGACATCGGCCAATTGAAAGCAGAGTGGCGCGCGCGGCTCGGCGAGGACCACCTCGTCTCGCTCGATGCGATCGCCGCCATTTCCGATACCGCGCTCACCCGCGAGACGGCGATCGAGATCGGCGAGAGCGGCCTGCCGACCACTTTCGTGCCGGGGCGCAACCTGATTTTCCTCTCCTTCGCGGGGGCGGTCGCCTACCGGCGCGGCGCCGGGCACATCGTCGCCGGCATGTGCGAGACCGATTATTCCGGCTATCCCGATTGCCGCGATGAGACGATCAAGGCGATGGGCCGCGCGCTCGAACTCGGCCTCGACCGGCCGGTCGCACTGCATACGCCCCTGATGTGGATCGATAAGGCCGCGACCTTCGCGCTTGCGCACACGCTGGGCGGGGACGCGCTGATTGGCCTCGTGATTGAGGAAACCCATAGCTGCTATCTCGGCGATCGTTTGCACAAGCACGCATGGGGCTATGGCTGCGGCGAGTGCCCCGCCTGCAAGCTGCGTGCGGGGGGATGGAACAAGTGGAGAGCGACGCGCCCGGCATAACGCGCGCAACGGCCTTCGTCTGGCCGTGGCTCGCCTTCGGCTCGCTCGAATTCCTCTCCGGCCCGATCGCCGGCAAGGCGTGGGTGATCGCGCTTTCGATCCCGCAGATGATGTGGCTGAAGGAACGCGACGAACGGCTCGGCCTGGTCGCCCCCTGAGGCGTCTAAACTTTTCTGATGAAAAGATAGCGCCGCGAAGTAAACTCCCGGCCGCGCATCAACGCGGAAAGCGCAGCGGATAGGAATTTCGTGCAATTCGTCGAAGCCAATGGCGCGAAGATCCCCC
>WNEY01001981.1_pt1 | contig 22971 bp, 15 predicted proteins | sample 5400531 | NCBI WGS metagenome assembly WNEY01 (sample SAMN13153338, study PRJNA577476) | soil metagenome | isolation source: 200 cm saprolite under Douglas fir tree site 1 | place: USA:California | collected 2015-04-18
GCGAAGGTGAAGACGATTCAGACGGTCGCGCCGAACCGCATTCGGTTCGTCCTGAACGAGCCCTGGCCGGACTTCCTGACCTTCTACGCGACCCCGGCCACGGGGGCGGCGTGGATCGTGCCGCGGAAGTACGTCGAGAAGGTCGGTGACGACGGGTTCAAGAAGCAGCCGGTCGGCGCCGGGCCGTACAGGCTGGTCAGCCACCAGCCGGGCGTCGAGATCGTCCTCGAGGCGCACGAGACGTACTGGCGGAAGACGCCGTCGGTCAAGCGCCTGGTGATGAAGATGGTGCCGGAGGAATCCACCCGCCTGGCGATGCTGAAAAACCGCGAAGTGGACATCGCCTATTTGATCGCGGGACCGCTTGCCGAAGAGGCTCGCCGCACGCCGAACCTGCGTCTGATCGCGTCGGGCGGGCAGTGGGTCACGTCGATCTGCATGATGGACCAGTGGGACGCGAAATCCCCCTGGCACGACGTGCGCGTGCGACTCGCCGCCAGCCACGCCATCGACCGCAAGGCCATCACCGACAGCGAATCGCTCGGCGCCTCGAAACCGATCGGCTCGATCATCCCCGGGGTGCTCGAGTTCGCCCTGCTGACCGAGCCGCACGCCTACAACGCCGCGAAGGCCCGCCAGCTTCTCAAGGAGGCCGGCTACGCGAACGGCTTCGACGCTGGTGAAATGGTCGGCACGGTGCAGTTCGCGACCGCCGCCGAGGCGGTGCTCAACTATCTCGGGCAGGTGGGTATCCGGGCGCGCTTCCGCACCATGGAGCGCGCGGCGTACCTGACGGCGCAGCGGGAGAAGAAGCTGAAGAACCTCGTGTTCTGCGGTGCTGGCGGCTACGGCAACGCCGCGACGCGGGTCGAGAACTACCTGGTGTCGGGCGGGACGTTCGCCGCCGGCGGCTACCCCGACATCGACGATCTCTTCCAGCAGCAGGCGCGCGAGCTGAACCGCGGGAAGCGCCAGGCGCTGCTTCACCGGATCCAGCAGCTCGCCAACGAGCGGGTGGTGTACATCCCGCTCTACGCGCTCAGCTTCCACAACGGCGTGGGGCCGCGCGTCGCCGAGTCGAGTCTCGGCCGCATCCCGCTGCACTACTACACCGCGCCCTTCGAAGACCTGCGACTCAGAACCAACTGAGCCGCCGGCGGCGGCGGAGGCGACGGGCGGGTGCGGCAGGGGTCGGCGGGACCCGTTCCCGTCAAGCGGCGCCGGGCGCCACGCGCCCGGATGGAGCCCAGCCGCCGCGGAGCAGCGCTCGCGTGCCGCGTGGTCCGGGCGACCCCTGCCGCACACGCCCGCCGCCTCCGCCACCACGCGCGGCGGACCTTAAGCCTATGAGCGCGTGAGACTAGCGCGCCGCAGCGAGCGGCGGGGAATCGGCTCTGGCGTAGCTGACGGTGAGGATCTCCCAGAGATGGCCGTCGGAGTCCTCCCAGTAGACGTTCTTCCCGCCGAGGCGCCGGTTGATCTGCATGTCGTTCTCGCCGCGAGGTCGGCTCCGGTACGTGAGCCCGGCCCCCTGGAGGCGAGCGAAGATCGCGTCGAAGTCGGCGTCGCTGACGCGGAAGCAGAGGTGATAGCGCTCGAACTGCTCGCGATCGGCGAAGTCCACGGTCAGGGCGTCGTTGACATAGACGGGCGTGAACTCGCCCCGTGACTCCTCCCAGGGGACGCCCAGAAGGTCGGCCAGGAACCTCGCCGACTCGCGCCGATGGCGCGAGGGAATGATGACGTGGTCGAGCATGATGGCCATCGCACACCTCCTACGATGTTGGGCCCTTACTGCTTCTTCAAGCGCATGTCTTCCCAGGGGGCGGTGAAGTAGAGCTGCGCGCTCAAGCCGACCCCGGCCTCCTCGACCCGCGGGCCGATCCCGTGCAGCGTGGCCGGCTCGAAGATCCCCCCGTACATGACGCGCTCGTGCATCAGCCGCTGGATCTGATGCAGCAGTGCCTCGCGCTTCTTGCGGTCGCGCTCCTGCGCCTGCTGCCGGTACAGCTCGTCGATGTCCGGATACCCGCCGGTCGCGTAGGGCGCGGTGCTGATGACGAAGTTCTCGATTCGTGAGGCCGCGTTGCCCGGCGCCGCCGTGACGGTCACGAACACGCCCTGCCGGGTTTTCGTTCGCCACGCCTCCATGAAGGTCGCCCGCTCCATGGCGCGCACGCGACTGCGGATGCCGACCGCGGCCAGGTAGTTCGCCACGCTCTCCCCCATCGTAGTGAACGGAGGCAGCGGCGTGATCTCGCCTGCATCGAAGCCGTTGGGGTATCCGGCGTCGGAAAGGAGGCGCTTGGCGTGCGTGGGGTCGTAAGGATGCGGCTCGACGCGCAGGGCGAACTCCATGACACTCGGTATGATCGATCCGGTCAGGCGCGAGAAGCCCAGGCGCTCGGCCTCGTTGAGGGCCTGCTTGTCGACCGCCATGGTCGCCGCCAGCCGGACCCGGCGGTCGTTCCACGGAGACTTGGGATTCCACTGCTCGGGGAAGTCGAGCCACCAGGCCGCCGGCGGAATCACCTTGGCGAGGCGCAGCTTCGGGTCCGCCTTGACCGTCGCTGCTTCGACCCCAACCATCAGATAGCCGATGTCCGCCTCGCCGGTCTTCAGCATGGCCAGACGCGTCGTGCGGTCGGGCACGCCCTTGAAGACGACCGTCTTGATCGACGGCTTCTTGCGCCAGTACTGCTCGTTGGCCTCGAGCACGAGCTCGACGCCGGGGCTCTGGCGGACGAACCGATAGGGCCCGAGCCCCACGGGCTGCCGCCTGAAGCCCTCCTCGCCGACCTTCTCGATGTACTTCTTCGGCACGATCCAGGCCGCACCGGTGGCCGGGGTGGCGTAGAACAGCAGAAAGTCCGGCCACGGCTTGTCCAGCACGAACCGCACCCGAAGCGGATCGAGGACGTCGACCGACTTCACCCGGTCGTGCAGCAGCTTGGCGGCGGCGCCCTTGTAGCGATGGAAGCTGAACTTCACGTCGTCTGCGGTGAAGGGATCGCCGTTGTGGAACTTGAGGCCCTGGCGCAGCTTGAACTCGTACGCGAGCCCATCCGGGCTCTCCTTCCACGACTCCGCCAGACACGGCGCCATGTCGTTGCCCGGGAGGGGCTTCATCAGCGCGTCGTGCATCGCATAGAGGAACACGAACGGCGTGCCGATCCCCGGCGTCTCGGCCGGATCGAGGAACGTGGGCGCGATGGACGCGTCGAACGCGACCGTGAGCTGTCCGTCGGGCTGAGCCTGCGCACCGACCGCGCCGCACCACGTCGCCACGACGACGATGGAAACGAGGAGGACCCTCCGCGAGAGCCTACCCATGTCGCACCCCCTCATCCCGTCAACTCTTTGCATCAACCGCAAGTCGCCGCTCCCAGCGCACACCGCACTCGGGACATCTCATTCCCGCCACGCCCCACCGCACGCCGTCGACGGTTTCCTCCACGATGTCGCCCGTCAGGCCTCCGCACTCTCGATGCTCCGCGAAGTAAGCCTCCAAGCCCTGAACCAGGTCGGCGATGACCGCGGCGCGATGCCCCGTAGCGTGCGACACATGGAGCCCCTGCCCAGGCGACGGGCGATCCAGCCCGAGGGCTGGCGAACCACGAGGAGAACCTATCATGGTTCTCCCGCGGCCGGCTCTCGTGGTCAGGGCGCCTGCCGTTCCTCGACGGGCGGGCGGGTGCCGGCCGGGAAGTTGATGATGTCGCCCTGCGGGGTGCGGCCGGTGAGCGGCGGCGTGAACACCTCGTGGTCGGAGAGCCGGCGCTCCCAGTGCCCGGGCACCAGCACTGGAGATTCGGCGCCGGGGATTTGAACGTAACGATCGGGCACCCACATCATGTCGGGCGGGCGGACGGTCGGCGGCGGCGTCTGGGGCACTGTTCGTGTCGTCGAGTCCCGCAGATGGTCGAAGATGGCCCCCCCCGGCGTCGTTCCGCCTGGTGGCGATTTCATCTGACCGAGCGCCTGGAGCGCGCTGACGCTCAGGATGAGGACCGCGCCGAGAAACGACGTTCGCCACCGCATGCCGCTATTCTCCCACTCGCGGCGACGGCGTGCATCTCGAGTCAGAGCGCCTTGAGCATCGTGTCGGCGTCGCTGACCTCGAACTTGCCGGGCGCCTCGACGTAGAGGGCCCTGACGACACCGTTGTCCACCAGCATCGAATAGCGCTGCGAGCGCTGCGGGCGTCGGCGATTCGCGACGATTCAGCCTCGATCCACGTCTGCGGCGCTAGGCTCCTCGGCGCCAGGTTCGCGCATCGAGCCAGGCCGGTCGCCACCAATTCCAGCGGCCCATCAACCGCATCGTCGCCGGCACGAGCAGGGTACGGACGATGGTCGCGTCGACCACGACAGCGATGCCGATCCCGACGCCGACGGCCTGGATGATGACCGACCGCGCCAGCCCGAAGCCGAAGAACACGGTCGCCATGATCGCGGCCGCGCCGGTGATCAAGCGCCCGGTGCGCTCCAGACCCACCGCCACCGCCCCGGCGTTGTCGCCGCTCCGCTCGTATTCTTCCCGCACGCGGCTCAGCAGCAGGACCTCGTAGTCCATCGACAGGCCGAAGACGAGACAGAACATGATGAGGGGCGTGGCCGTCTGGATCGGTCCAGGGGTGAAGTCGAGCAGCGTGGCCAGGTGGCCGTCCTGGAAGATCCACACGAGCGCGCCGTAGGAGGCGGTGATCGAGAGCAGGTTCATCACAATGGCCTTCAGCGGGAGCAGGACGGAGTCGAGGAGCACGAACAGCACGATATAGGTGATGACCACGACCAGGCCGATCGCCAGCGGGGCACGGCGGACCACCAGGCCGATGAAGTCCAGATCGAACGCGGTCTGCCCGGTGACCAGCACCTCGCCGTCGAAGGGCGGGTGCGCGCGCCGGATCTCCCGCACGAGCGCGCGCGCCTCGTCGCCGGACGGGCGCAGGCCCGTGCTGACGACCAGTATGGTGACGTGTTCGCCCACCGTGTGCCGAAGCGCGGTCTCGAGCTCGGGCGGTCGTGCCGCGCGCGGGAGCGCGGCGATCTGCTGGTACATCGCGAGGTCGAGCGAGGCGTGCAGGTCGACGAAGCTCTCGACGCGGAGGACGTGCGGGCGCCCGGCCAGCCAGCGACTGAGCCCGTGGGTCTGCGCGACGCGCGCCGGCTCCAGCGGCGATCCGCGGCCGGCGTCGAGCACGACCACGATGCGGTTGACGTCGCTTCCCGGAAACTCCCGGCGGAGAAGCTCGTCGCCGCGGCGCGACTCCACCGCCGGGGGAAGCGAGGTGGCGTCGCCGGAGCCGACGCGCAAGTGGAGGAAGGGCAGCCCGAAGAGGAGCAGAATCCCGACGACCGGCACGAAGACATGCCACGGATGGGCCATCACCGCCGCGGCCAGGCGATTCCAGAAACCGCCCGGGCCGGCGTCGGAGCGCTCGGGGTGCAGGAGCGGCACGCGCAACGCGTTCACGCGCGGGCCCAGGACGGCGAGGAGCGCGGGCAGCGTGGCGAGGCCATGGACGACGGCGAGCGCGACCACGAGCGTTCCCGCCCAACCCATGGAGCCGAGGTTGCCCAGGCCCAGAAAAAGCATGCCGAGCAGGCCGATCGCCACGGTGAGACCGGAGAACAGGATGGCGCGCCCTGCCGTGGCGAGGGTGCGAGCCAGTGCCTCCGGGGTCGAGCCCTCGCGAATCTCCTCGCGGAAGCGGCTTACGACGAAGAGCGAGTAGTCGATCGCCACCCCGAGACCGATCATGCTGACGATGTTCGGCGCGTAGATCGAGACCGAGACGAAGCGGGCGAGCAGGAGCGTGCCCGCCAAGGCGCCCGCCATCGCGAGCCCGCCGACGACCAGCGGCAGCGCCGCGGCGACGAGCGAGCCGAAGACGAGCACGAGCAACAGCGCCACGACCGGCAGGATCAACATCTCCACCCGGCCGAGGTCCTGCCGAGCTACGTCGGTGAAGTCGTGGTTCAGAGCGACGTTGCCGACGGACACGACCTCGAGGGTCTCGGAGCGCACCAGCGCGCGGAGGGACGGGTAGAGATCGGGTGGGAGTGCGGAGAACTCGAAGGACGCGAAGCCCGCCGCCGTCCCGTGCAGCTCCACGGTCACGAGCGTGCGCCGCCCGTCTCGCGAAACGAGCGGGACCGCCTCGGCGCGCCCGGAGCCGGGGGGCCCGTCGTACGCGGTGTGAACGCGCGCCACCCTCGGATCGCTTCGCAGTGGTGCCAGGGCGCGCTCCACATCGGCCCGGAAAGCCGGGGCGCGCGCGGACAGCGTCGGGCTGCTGAAGATCAGGCTGAACGATGGCGGCTCGCCCGGGAGTTCCCTTCCGATCAGTCGCCGTGCGCGCCCCGACTCCGTCTCGGCAGGAATGTCGGGGGGATCGAGCCGGCCTCCCGCGTGAATCATCCACAGAAATGCGCCCAACGAGAGGGCCGAGAGCGTCAGCACGTGCCACCGAGCGCCGTACACGAACCGGCCCCATCGTGCGAGCAAGGCGCCGCTCGTCGCGACTTGCGATCGTCGGGGCGTGCTCACCGCGCGGCCGACGAGTCCCGGATTGCCGGCGCTACCTCTCCGGCCACCCGCTGGAGGTGAGCGATATCCAGCGTCGGCACCCCCAGCATGAGGTGCGTGATGCCCGCGTCCACGTGCTCGGCGAGCCTCGCGGCGACCTCGCGCGGCGGCCCGAAGATCGCGTGCTGATCGACGTCGAAGCGCGGGCCATAGTAACCGTGGAGGAACGCGTGCAGCGTGTCCCGTGCCCCCTCGCGGTCTTCATCGACGGCGACGTAGACGAGACGTCCGGCCACCAGCGCGTCCGGGTCCCGGCCGGCGGCGCGCGCCGCGTCCTTCACGATGCGCCACGCGCGGGGGAAATCCCTCACGGTGCCGAACGGTCCCATGATCCAGCCGTCGGCCAGCTCTCCGGCGCGGCGCAGCGCTCCCTCGGCGTGCCCGCCGACGTAGAGCGGTATCGGAGCGGCCGGGCGGACCATCGCGTTCTCCAGGCGGAAGAACTCGCCCTGCAGATCCACCGGCTGTCCGGCCAGCAATCGGCGCAGCACCGTCACACTCTCCCGGAACAGTGACACGCGACGCTTCATCGGCACGCCGAGGCCCAGATACTCTTCGGGGCGACCCCCGAGGGAGACGCCCAGCGCCAGCCGTCCACCGGAGAGATGGTGGAGCGTCGACACCTGGCGTGCTACGACGGCGGCGTTGCGCAGGGTCAGGACGAGGACCGCGGTGCCGAGCTGGATGCGGCGCGTGCACGCCGCAGCCCACCCGAGGAGCATCAGGGGGTCGAGCATGTTCGCCGCGTGAAAGACACGATCCTCGGTCCAGACCGCGTCGAGACCGAGCGCCTCCACGTGTCGGAAGAACTCCGCGTAGTCCTCGCCCGAGCCCAGCGGGGCGACCGCCGAGCTCGGCACGTGGATGCCGACGGACACGGGCTTCGTCACGATCGATGCGCGAGCTCTCGGGCCCGGATCGGTACCTCGGTGATTTCCGGCTGTCCGGCGCCGAGAGCGTCGGCTACGGCGTTGGCGATCGCGGCCGGGCCCGGCACCGCCGAGCCTTCGCCCGTGCCCTTGAGCCCGAGCGGGTTGAGTGGCGACGGCGAATCGCAACTCGCGACCGCGATCGCGGGGACAGTGTCGGCCCGCGGGAGCGCATAGTCCATCAGGGAGCCGGTGAGGACCTGACCACTCGCATCGTAGACGATCTCCTCCCCGAGCGCCGCGCCGATCCCCTGGACGGCGCCGCCTTGTGTCTGTCCCTCGACGACGAGCGGATTGATCTCGTGCCCGGCGTCGTGAACGGCCTGGTAGGCGAGCACCCTCACGGCGCCCGTCTCGCCATCGACCTCGACGGTCGCGACGTGGACGCCGGAAGCCCACGTCACGCTCTCGGGGCTCACATAGCGCGTGGCAGTGAGGCCGGGCTCGCCGAGTACCTTGACGGCGTCCGGGCGCGGCGCCAGCTTCGCGAGCTCCGCCAGGCCGAGCCCGCGGTCCGTTGCGCCCGCTACGTGAGCCCGCCCGTCGGCGATGACGACATCCTCGGGATCGCACTCGAGGGCACGGGCCGCGACATGACGAGCCTTGTCACGCACCACGTCGGCCGCCTGCGCCACCGCATTGCCGACGATGACCGCGACACGGCTCGCGTAGGTGCCGGCACTCACCGGGAAGCGCCCGGTGTCGCCCCCGCTGACGGCGACGCACTCGAGGGAAACGCCGAGGCGATCGGCACACACCTGGGCGAGCGTCGTCTCGTGTCCCTGCCCCTGGCAGGGCGCGCCTACCGTCACACGCACACGCCCGTCGCTCTCGACGCCGACGGTCGCGCCCTCGTGCGGGCCGATGCCGGTGGCCTCGTTGTAAGCGGCGATCCCGATGCCGAGCAGCCACCCCTGACGCCGCGCCGCGGCCTGCCGCGCGCGAAACGTCGCATAACCGGCGCCCTCGAGCGCTTTTGCCAGCAGCGTCGGATAGTCGCCCGAGTCGTGCACCATCGGCATCCCATCGCGATAAAGGAGGCCACGATCGTAGGGCATCTCGGCGGCGGCGATGAGATTTCGTCGCCGGAGGTCGGCGGGATCGAGGCCGAGCTCCCGCGCCGCGATGTCCATCAGCCGCTCGGCGACGAAGGTCGCTTGCGGGCGCCCGGCGCCGCGGTAAGGCGCGCTCGGCACCTTGTGGGTGACGACGACGCGCCCGCGGCACCGGAACGCCGGGACGCGATAGAGGCCGACCAGATGCGCCGCGGTGACGCCGGCCACGACGGCCCCGCGCGGGAGGTAGGCGCCGGCGTCGATCAGGAAGTCGTCGGCGAGACCCAGAATGGTGCCGTCGCCGGCGAGGGCGAGCGTCGCGGTGTGAAGCTGATCGCCCGCATGCGTCGTGCTGAGGAAGCTCCCGGACCGCGTGTCGTTCCAGCAGACCGGGCGGCCGAGCCGGCGCGCCAGCGTGGCGACGAGCAGCTCCTCCGGGTACACCGGCCCCTTCGCACCAAAGCCACCGCCGACGTCGGGCGCGGTCACCCGCACGGCGTCGGGCGCGAGCCCCAGGGCTTCCGCGATGCGTTGCCGCACGCCGTAGGGCATCTGGGTGCTCGACCAGACGTGCAGGCTTGCGGTCGTCGCGTCCCAGCGCGCGGCGACGGCCCGGGGCTCGAGCGGCAGCGCTGTGAGGCGGCCGCAGCGCACACGCCGGGTCACGACGAGCGCAGCCTGCCGGAGCGCCGCCTCGAGGTTTCCCATCTCGAGCGTGACGGTTGCGGCCACGTTCGAGCCCCAGTCGGCGTGGACCAGGGGCCCGCCGGGCTCGACGGCTCGCTCGGGATCGACGGCGACCGGAAGCGGCTCGTACGCCACGCCGACCGCCGCCGCGCCGTCGGCCGCCGCGTAAGGATCGGTGGCGACGACGACGGCGATCGGCTCGCCGGCGAACCGGACGACGCCGTCGGCGAGCGCCGATTGTCGATACGGCTTCACGGCGACCCCGGGAACGACGGGCGGCGGCAGCGCGTCGCGCAGCTCCGGAAGATCGTCGAGGGTGAACACGCCGAGCACGCCCGACAGAGCCCGCGCGGCGCTCGCATCGACACGGAGGATGCGCGCGTGAGCGTGAAGGCTCCGCACGACGGCGACGTGCGCCGCGTGATCGAGCGCGAGATCGGCGACGTAGCAGCCGCGGCCGGTGAGGAAGCGGAGGTCCTCGCGGCGTCTAGCCGGCCGGCCGATCATCCCGGAAACGGTTTGGCTCACGCGAGGGCGTCGAGCAGGGCTGGGGCCTCCCGCGCCTTACTCTTCCAGCGACCAGAGCTTCGGGGGCGCGCCCGGGAAGCCCAGCTCCGACCAGCGCGCGGCCACCGACTCGTAGACCGAGCGGCGGAGCTTCGTGCGCCGGGAGAATTGCTTGATGTAACGGTGCTCCATGCACGCGTTGATCAGCGCTTTGGAGCCGTAGGGACGCTCCTCGGGCGGGTTCTGCGTCGGATCGAGCCAGGTCGACCACGTCTGTCGGAGGATGTCGATGTCCTCCACCGGGTTACAACGGGTGGACATCGCCCACAGCACCTGATTGATGTTTGACGGATCGACGTCGTCGTCGACGGCGATGATCCACTTCGCGTAGTAGGCCCCACCGGGAACCTGAGCCGCCAGTGCCAGCGCCTGAGGCGCGTGGCCCGCGTAGCGCTGCTCCAGCGACACGACCGTCATCCCCCAGCCCCCGGCGGCGGGGTGGCTGTACACGCCCTTGATGCCGGGCACGCCGACGCGGTCGAGATCGTTCCAGATCTTCGCCGAGCGCGCGATCGAGTAGAGGAGCGCGTCCTCGTTGGCCGGGTAATCGGCCATCAGCGCATGGGTGAGGATCGGGTCGTCCCGATGGTGGATCGCCTTGACCTCGACGTTGAACGCGTAGTCTTCGGGGCGCCCGTAGTAACCGGTGAACTCGCCGAAGGGCCCTTCGAGCTTGATGGCGCTGGGATGGACGATGCCCTCGATGACGATCTCGGCGCGGGCCGGGTAGGGGATGCTGCCGACGTGGCCCTTGACGAGCTCCACCGGCCGGCCGGTCATCCCGCCGATGAACTCGAGCTCGGAGATCGTCTTCGAGAAGGTCAGCGAGGCCGCGATGAACATGGCGGGGTCGACGCCCCAGACGGCCACGATCTCGCACGGCTCGTTGCGGCTCCAGTAGCGCTCGATGTGCAGCCGCGCGTCCTTGCCCGGCGAGAGGTAGAGCCCGACGTGGTTGCGGTCGTGCACCATCTGCCGGTAGCACCCCACGTTGAGCCAGCCGGCCTCCGGATCGCGCGTGATGATCGCGTCGGTGGTGCCGATGTAGCGCCCGCCGTCGCCGGGCCAGTGGCGCGCCGCCGGGAAGATCGTGATGTCGACGTCGTCCCCGTAGCGGTGGTGGGCGTTGACCGGCGCGGCGTCGGGCTCGACCATCACCGGCGGCAGCGTGCTCGTGAACTTGCTCCGGCAGCGCTGGATCAGATCCATCGCGCTGAGTCCGGGCGGCTCGCCGATGGCGAGCGCGAAGCGGTCGACGCTCGAGCCGATGATGTTCCACAGCGCCCGGAATCCGCGGGGGCACCCTTTGATGTTCTCGAACAGTGGGGCGGGGGCGCCGATCGCCTGATGCGCCATGTAGGTGATGGCGCCCATTTCTTCGTTCCAGTCGATCGGCTCGCGGATCCGGGTGATCTGGCCGATGGCCTCGGCCCGGGCGAGCCACTCGCGGAGATCGCGCGGCGCCGAGGGCTCGGCCCGACCGGATGACTCAATAGCGTCGTGGACCGCGCTCGTATCCTCCATACCAGCCCTCCTAGCGATTTCGCTCGAAGGCTAACACATCAGGACTTCGGGGCCGACTTGGGTCCGAAGGGCTCCGGACGGAATCCGCCGTCGCGAGCCTCCAGGAACGCCCTCAGGCCGCCTGACTGCATCGCCGCGATCAGCTCGGCGCGCTGGGCGTTGTAGGAGGCGTGCGCCATGCTCGAGAACGGAATGTTCATCAGCATGCCGGCCCCGAGCCCCATCGCGAGCAGGCCGTAGCAGGTGACCGCCTTGTTGAGCCGAACCGAAGGCTCGGGCACGCGGGCGATCCGTTCGGCCAGCGCGCGCGCGCGCGGCAGGAGCTCGGCCTGCGGCACCACTTCGTTGACGATGCCGAGGCGGAGGGCTTCGGCGGCGTCGAAGTGGTCGCCGGTCAACGCGTAGCGGTGGGCGGCTTTCCAGCCAGCCAGCGCGGCGAAGAGAAACGTCGTGTTCGAGACGTGGCGGACCTCGGGCTGCGCGAAGACGCTGTTGTCCGCGGCGATGGTGATGTCCGACGCGAGCGCGTACCAGAATCCGCCCCCCATCACCCAGCCGTGGACGGCGGCGATGACCGGCTTCGTGAGATGCCAGAGGTGCAAGAGCTCGGTGACCGAGTCGCGGTCGCGTGCCCACCACCGCTTGATGTACTCGGCGACCTCGATCCCGGTGGCGTCGAGCGACGATCGGCCGTCCGGGCGGCGCGCGATGTCGAAACCGGCCGAGAACCCGCGGCCCGCGCCGGTCAGGATGATCGCGCGGACCTCGGCGTCGGCATCGGCCTCGTCCAGAGCCCCGTGGAGCTCGGCCGACATCTGAGGGTTGATGGCGTTGATGGCGTCGGGCCGGTTGAGCGTGAGCGTGACCACCGGTCCCGCTTTCTCATATCGGATCATCTCGTAGGCCATGGCGTCCCCCTCCAATTCGTAGCCGCGCTGGGCTGTCACGCGAACTCGATCAGCCAGTCCACTGCCACCACGCCCCGCCCTTCGTCGAGCACGAGGAGCGGATTGATGTCGAGGGCTCGGAGCGACTCCCGATGGGCCTCGGCGAGCGCCGCCAGCCGGACGATCGCGGCCGCCAGCGCTCCGGTGTCCGCCGGCGCTCGGCCGCGGGCGCCGGACAGAATCGCGGCGCCTCGCAGCTCGGCGATCATCGCCGTCGCGTCGGCCAGGCTGACCGGCGGCACGCGCAGCGAGACGTCGCGAAGCTGCTCGACGAAGATGCCGCCGAACCCGCAGACGACCGCTGGGCCGAAGAGCGGATCGGTCTTGACGCCGAGGATCATCTCCCGGCCCCCGGCGATCATGCGCTGGACGAGCACACCCTCGAGACGGGCCGCGGGCGCCCGCCGGCGGACCTCGTCGAGCATATCCTTGAAGGCCGCGCGCACCGCCGCCGCGTCGCCGCACCCCACGCGAACGCCGCCGACGTCGGTCTTGTGCGCGATTTGAGGCGAGTCGATCTTGAGCACCACGGGATACCCGACCCGTTCCGCGGCTCGCACCGCTTCTTCCACGTCCTTCGCGGCGATCGTCTCGGCCAGCGGCACCCCGAAGTCACGCAGGAGCCGCATCGCCGCCTCGTTGGCGAGTGCTCCGCGCCCGGCCGGCTGTGTGAGCGCAGGCGCCGAGTCGACAGGATGCACGGCCGCGGGCCGGTCCAGGAACCGCCGGTGCTCGCGAGCGTTGCGCAGGGCCAGCATCGCGGTCTCCGTGCTCTCGAGGAACGGGACGCCGACCTCGGCGAGGGCGCGGACGACGTCCTGGTCGAGGTCGCCGCCGGCGAACGAGCTGAACGCGAGCACGAGACGGTCAGTGGAGTTCCGCAGTGACTCGCTCATGGCTCGGCTGAACTGTCGCGAGGGAGCCCCGCCGCCGGGACGAGGCACGTTGGCCCGCAGATTCACGGCCACCACGTCGACGGCCTCGTCCTGGAGCAGGACGTCGAACAGTTGCGGGAATAGCCGCGCGTCCTCGTACATGACGCCCGTGCCGTCGAGCGGATTTCGTGGATTCGCGAAGTCCGGCATGAAGCTTCGGAGCGTCTCCACCGAGGCGGCCGACAGCGGTGGGAGCTCGACGCCGGCGCGATCCGCGGCGTCCGAAGCGCGCCCGCACTCGCCGCCGAGACCGCTCAGGATCCCGACCCGCCATCCGCGACGGCCGTACCGCCCGGCGGCCGACAGCAGAGCCAGCGTGTCGATCATCTCGTTGATGCTCGAGACCTGGATGACGCCGCTCTGCCGGAGCACCGCGTCGATGATCTCGGACGTGCCGGCCAGGGACCCGGTGTGCGCCAGCATCGCCTGCCGAGCGTTCTCCGACCGGCCGACTTTCAACACCACGAGAGGCTTCCGCTGATCCCGCGCCCGCGCCGCCGCTTGGCGGAACTTCGCCGGCTGCTTGAAGCCCTCGACGAACGCGCCGACCACCGCCGTGTCCTCGTCCTCGACGAGGAACGCGATGTAGTCCTCGACCGTGAGACCGGCCTGGTTGCCGCACGAGACGATGTAGCTCAGCCCGACACACCGCTGCTGCATCAAGTACTCGCCAATCGCGTGGCTGAAGCCGCCGCTCTGGGACACGAGCCCGACGGCGCCCGGCCGCAGCGGCTCCGCCACGTCAGCGCTGAAGGTCGTCGCGCCCAGGCGGATGTTGAAGACGCCGTAGCAGTTCGGCCCGCAGATGAGGAGCCCGCGGTCGGCGGCGAGGCGCTCGAGCTCGGCCTGGCGCGTCTGGCCGACGGGCCCCGCCTCGGCGAACCCGCTCGACAGCACGACGGCCCCGCGTACGCCGCTCTCGGCGGCGGCCGCGAGCACTGCGGGGACCTGGTCAGCCGGGATCGCCACCACGACGGTGTCCGCGGGCTCCGGCGTCGAGGCGAGGTCGGGATAGCAGGGCAGCCCGAGAATGTCGGTGTATTTCGGATTGATCGGAAAGATGCGGCCCCGGTAACCAAAGCGTTGGAGATTGGCGACGACCCGCGTCGCGCGGGTCATCCGCTGCGAGGCGCCGACGACGGCGATGCTCGTCGGCTTCATCAAGGGCGTCAGATCCATGGAGCGCACGGGTCGGACGAATATGGCGGATGGCTCTGCTGCTGTCAACGCGTCCCGGCGACACGCGCCCCGGCGGCGCACGGAGGTCAGGGGTCAGGTCGGCGGGAGGGGTCGTTCGACCACGCGGCACGCGTGCGCATGACCCGTCGCGGCTGGGCTCCATCTGGTGCGGCGGGTCCGCGATCGCTCGGAGGGGACGGGTCTCATCGACCCCTCCCGCCGACCTGACCCCTGACCGGCCGGGCGTCGGGGGTCGCGCTGACCCCGCCCGCCGTCAGCCTCATACCCGTCTACAGGTATGGCGGCGTGACCACGACCCGGCGGTGGGTTATTTGAGGCGGGGGTCGAGGGCGTCGCGGTGCCGGGGAAGAGGGAGATCCAGGGGTTGGACTGGATGAACGACACGTTAGCCTTCAGGTCCCAGCCCCAGCTCGGCGTCGGCGGCTGCGTGCCCAGGCCGAGAAACGACAGGGTGGCCTCGACGATGATCGACGTCGCGATGCCGAGCGTCGTCGTCACGATGATCGGCGCGAGGCAGTTCGGCAGAACGTGGCGCAGGAGGATCCACGGATCGCGCACGCCGACGGCGCGGCACGCCTCGATGTACTCCTTTTCCTTGATGGACAGCACGCTGCCCCGGACCAGGCGCGCGTAGATCGGGATCCGGACGATGGCGATGGCGCCGGTGACCTTCATGGTGCCGATGAGCCCCGCCGTGGGCGCGAAGATGACCATCAAGATGATGGCGAGCAGGTAGATCGGGAAGGCGAGGATCAAATCCATCGCGCGCATGATGAGGGAGTCGACGCGGCCGCCGTAGTATCCGGCGATCATCCCGAACGGGACGCCGACGAAGAGGGCGAGGAGAACCGAGGACACCCCGACCGCCAAGGAGATCCGGCTGCCGTGGATGATGCGGCTCAGCATGTCGCGCCCGAGCTGGTCCGTTCCGAGCGGATAGTCCCAGCTCGGGCGCTCGAAGGTGTGGGTCTGGTCGCTGGTGATCGGGCTCTGGGGCGCGAGCACGTCCGCGAAGAGGGCGACCACGAGCAGCACGGCGACGATGGCCGCGCCGATGAGGGCCGTCGTGCTACGCCGGAGCCGGCGCACGCCCTGCTCGAATGGCGACTCCGAGCGGGCGGCCGTCGCCCTCCAGGCGACGTCCGGGGCCGCCTGGAGCTCGGCCTCCTGGAGACTGCCTCCGCTGATGGCCCGGGGATCCCTGGCGCGCGGCTCGCGGTCGTCGGTCATCGTGTCCTCAGGAGTACCGGATCCGTGGATCCAGGAAGGTGTACGTGAGATCGACGATCAGATTGATGACGACGAACGCGAACGCCGTCACCAGGGCGAAGCCCTGGACCTGCTGGTAGTCGCGCGCGATGATGGCGTCGATGCCGAATGTGCCGAGGCCCGGCATCGCGAAGAGCGTCTCCACCACGATCGCGCCTCCGATGAGGAAGCCGACCTGGAGGCCCATGACGGTCACGGTCGGGATCAGCGCGTTCTTCAACGCGTGCTTCAGCACGACCGGTCGCTCGCTCAGGCCCTTGGCGCGCGCGGTCGTGACGTACTCGGTGCGGATGACCTCGAGCATGCTGGCGCGGAGCAGCCGCGTGAGGAGCGCGGCCCGTCCCACGCCGAGCGCCAGGGCGGGCATCAGCACGTGCTGGGTATTGCCCCAGAGCCCCGCCGCGCAGACCACGGTCTGGCACGTACCGGGCAGGTACACCCAGCCCGAGCTCGGCAGCCATCCGCCCAGGCCGACGGAGAAAACCAGGAGCAGCAAGACGCCGAGGAAGAACTCCGGAATGGAGACCCCCACCATGGCCACGGAGGTCGCGGTGTAGTCGGCCCACGTGTTCTGGCGCAGCGCGCCGATGATGGCGGCGGGGATCGCGATCGCGAGCGCCACCGCCATCGAGAGGAAGATGAGCTCGAGTGTCACCGGCAGGCGCACCAGCACGTCCTTGAGAACGGGGCGTCCACTCAGGATCGAGGTGCCCCAGTCACCCTGCACGAGCTTGCCCAGCCAGATCACGTACTGGACCATCACCGGCTTGTCGAGCCCGTAGTCCTGGCGGGCCTTGATCGCGTTCTCTTCGGTATAGGCGTCGCCGAGCAGCGAGACGACGGGATCGCCGGGGATCGACCGCATCATGACGAACACCACGAACGTGATTCCGAGGATGGTCGGAATGATCTGCAGCAGCCGCTTCAGGATGTAGGTCCGCATCCGGTGGCCCCGGTTATTTGTCCAGCCAGACCTTGTCCCAGTGCACTTCGAACTCCGCGTTGTAGACGTAGCCCTTCATCCACGGCTGCGCGACCATGTAGAACGGCGACCCGGAGATGGTGTTCCAGTAGAGCTTGTCGACGCTGAACTCCTGAAATTCCTTCGCGATCGCCTTGCGCTTCACGGGGTCCATCTCGCGCGCGTAACGGGCGTAGTAGTCGTCGACCTTGCTGTCGGTGTGGCGCGTGTGGTTCCAGGAGGCCTGCGTGGTCGATAGGAATGCGTTGCTGTCGAGCGTCAGCAGGGACAGGAGGTCTTCGACGTACATGTCCCAGGGCCCGTCCTGGTTGGCCGCGGTCATCCAGGTGACCTTGTCCACCAGCCGAATGTTGGCGGTCACGCCGATCCGGCTCATCTGCTCCTTGATGACGGTGGCGATGACGTTGAACACGCTCTTCTCGGTGTTCGTCATCAGCTCGAAGGTCAGGGGTTTCTGCGGGCCGTAGCCGGCCTCGGCGAGCAGCGCCTTCGCCTTCGCCGGATCATAGGGACACAGGTGGGTGACGTCGACCGTGTCCAGGGTGCCGGGCGGAATGATCCCCACCCACGGCGTGGCCTGGCCCCTGAACGCGATCTTCACGATTTCCTTGCGGTCGATCCCGTAGCAACCGACGGCCTTACGCACCCTGATGTCGCTGAAGATCGGGTGCGGCGCCCGGTCCTTGGACATGGGCTTGCCGTCCTTCGGGACGGTCACCTTCATCGCCGCGAGCATCGGCGTGGTTTCCTTCCCCGTCATGATCAGGGCGCGCGGGTTCTGCGCCTTCATCGTGTCGACGTGCTCGGGCGAGAACGAGGCGATGAAGTCGACCTCGCCGGCCTTGAACGCGGCCATTTCCGTGACCGGGTCCTTGATCACGCGGATCATGACGCGGTCCAGGTAGGGCAGCCCGGGCTCGAAGTACTTGTCGAAGCGGTCCATCACCAGGTGGCTGCCCTTCACCCACTCGATGAGCTTGAACGGCCCGCAGCCCACCACGGCGCCGGGCTTGCCCTGTTTCCGGTCATCGAGGCTGAACTTCTGCGTGGCGGTCGGCGAGTAGATGATGAGCCCGGTGCGGTACCCCGCCAGCATGTGGAGCATGAAGGCGTACGGGTGCTTGAGCCGGATCTGCACCGTGAGCGGATCGACTGCCTCGACCGAGTGCACAGACTCGTAGAAGGTCCGCATGCCGGATCCGGTGGCCGGATCCATCAGCCGGTCGATGCTGAACTTCACGGCGGCGGCGTCGACCTTCGTGCCGTCGTGGAAGAGGACGTTCTTCTTGAGCTTGAACGTGTAGAGGAGGCCGTCGGAGGAGATCTGCCACGACTCGGCGGCGTCGCCCACGAACTTGCCGTCGGGCGTGATGTTGACGAGGCCGCACCCGACGTTCATCGCGACCCACATCATTTCGTAGCCGGGAGCGGTGTGGAAGTCGAGGTGGGCGATCTCGTTGCCGTACGAGACCCGCAGCGTGCCACCACGCTTCGGCGTCTGCGCCTCGGCCGGCGGTGCGCCGGCCGAGCCCAGCAGCATGCCGGTGACGAGGAGGAGACCGAGCAGGGAGCGAGTCGAGCACACGATGATTGTCCTCCGCGATTCGGTGATCGTCAGAACGGCCACCTGGTTATTTGTCCAGCCAAACATTGTCCCAGTGGACCTCGAACTCGGCGTTGTAGACGTACCCCTTCGTCCACGGCTGCGCGACCATGTAGAAGGGCGAGCCCGAGATCGTGTTCCAGTACATCTTGTCGGCCATGTACTCCAGCAGCTCCTTGCCGATCGCCTTCCGCTTGACGGGGTCCATCTCGCGCGCGTAGCGGGCATAGTAGTCGTCGACCTTGATGTCGGTGTGGCGCGGGTGACTCCAGGCCGACGAGTTCTTCGACACGTAGGCGGTCGACAGGTAGCCGTTGCTGTCGATGGTCAGCAGGGACAGCAGATCTTCGACGTACATGTCCCACGGCCCGTCCTGGAGGGTCGTGTTCATCCAGCTGACCTTGTCCACCAACCGGATGTTCGCCGTCACCCCGATGCGCGCCAGCTGCTCCTTGATGACGGTGGCGATGACGTTGAATACGCTCTTTTCGGTGTTGGTCATGAGCTCAAGCGTGAGCGGCTTCGAGGAACCGTAACCGGCCTCGGCCAGGAGCGCCTTGGCCTTGGCCTGGTCGTAGGGGCACAGATGGTTGACGTTCACCGATTCCAGCGTCCCCGGCGGCGCCATCCCGACCCACGGCGTCGCCTGGCCCTTGAACGCGATCTTCACGATCTCCTGGCGGTCGATCCCGAAGCAGCCGATCGCCTTGCGAACCCGCAGATCGCCGAAGATCGGGTGCGGTGCGCGCTCCGTGGACATGGGCTTGCCGTCCTTCGGGACGGTCACCTTCATCTGCGCCACCATCGGAGTCGTTTCTTTCCCGGTCATGATGTTGGCCTTCGGGTTCTGCGCCTTCAGCGTGTCGACGTGCTCCGGCGAGAACGAGGCGATGAAGTCGATCTCCCCCGCCTTGAACGCGGCCATCTCGGTGACCGGATCCTTGATCACGCGGATCACGACGCGGTCCAGGTAGGGCCGCCCCGACTCGAAGTACTTGTCGAAACGGTCCATCACGAGATGGCTGCCCTTCACCCACTCGATGAGCTTGAAGGGTCCGCAGCCGACCACCGCCTCCGGCTTGCCCTGCCTCCTGTCCTCCACCGTGTACTTCTGGGTGGCCGTGGGCGAATAGAGCACGAGGCCCGTGCGGTACCCCGCGAGCATGTGGAGCATGAACGCGTATGGTTGCTTCAGACGGATCTGCACGGTCGAGGGGTCGAGCACCTCGACGCTGTGCACGGCGTCGTAGAACGGCCGCATGCCGCTCTTGGTGGCCGGGTCCATGATGTGGTCGATGCTGAACTTGACCGCGGCGGCGTCCGCGGGCGTGCCGTCGTGGAAGAGGACGTTTTTCTTGAGCTTGAAGGTGTAGAGCAGCCCGTCCGGCGACATCTGCCACGACTCGGCGGCGTCGCCGACGAACTTGCCGTCGGGCGTGATGTTGATGAGCCCGCATCCGACGTTCATGCCGACCCACATCATTTCGTAGCCTGGGGAGGTGTGGAAGTCGAGACCCGCGACCTCGTTGCCGTAGGAGACGCGTAGCGTGCCTCCGCGTTTCGGCGCTTGAGCTTCGGAGGAGGGCGGCGGAACGGCGATCATCCAGGCGAGTGACGTCAGTCCGAGCAGGAGAACCGGCAGAAGGCGTCGTGAATGCATGGCGTCTTCCCCTTCTATCTTTCCGTAAATATGGGTAATCGTGTCGAGAGTTGGCCTACTTTACAGGAGTCCGCGCTTGTCAACAAGTGGTCTCGGGCCCCTACTTCTCCAGCCAGACCTTCTTGTAGAGGACCTTGAACTCGGCCTGGTAGACGTAATCCCTCATCCACGGCTGCGCGGCCTGGTAGAACGGCGAGCCGGAGATCGTGTTCCAGTAGAGCTTGTCGGCGCTGAATTCCTGGAACTCCTTGGCGATGGTCTTGCGCTTCGCGGGCTCCATCTCCCGGGCGTAGCGGGCGTAGTACTCGTCGACCTTCGGGTCGGTGTGGCGCGTGCTGTTCCAGCCCGCCGTGCTGGCGGACAGGTACGTGTTCTGATCCACGGTCAACAGGGACGCGAGATCCTCGATGTACATGTCGAACGGCCCATCCTGGGTGGCCACGTTCATCCAGCTCACCTTGTCGGTCAGCCGGATGTTCACGGTCACGCCGACACGCGCCATCTGCTCCTTGATCACGGTAGCGATGACGTGGAAGACGGACTTCTCGGTGTTGGTCATCAGCTCGAAAGTCAACGGCTTCTGCGGGCCGTAGCCGGCATCCCCCAGCAACGCTTTCGCGCGGGCCGGGTCGTACGGGCACATGTAGGTAACGTCAACGGTATCCACAGTGCCCGGCGGGATGATACCGACCCACGGTGTGGCCTGACCCTTGAATGCGATCTTGACGATCTCCTTGCGATCGATGCCGTAGCACCCGACCGCCTTGCGGACCCGGATGTCGTTGAAGATCGCATGCGGCCCGCGATCCTTCGACATGGGCTTGCCGTCGGCGGGCACGGTGACCTTCATCATCGCGACCATCGGCGTCGTCTCTTTCCCGGTCATGATCTGGGCGCGCGGGTTCTGGGCCCGGAGGGTGTCGACGTGATCCGCGGAGACATCGACGATGAAGTCGATCTCACCGGCCTTGAACGCGGCCATCTGCGTGACGGGGTCCTTGATCACGCGGATCACGACGCGATCCAGATAGGGGAGCCCCGGCTCGAAGTACTTGTCGAAGCGGTCCAGCACCAGATGGCTCCCCTTCACCCACTCGACGAGCTTGAACGGCCCGCATCCGGGGACAGCCTCCGGTTTGCCGGCCTTTCGATCCTCGATCGTGTATTTCTGCGTGGCGGTCGGCGAGTAGAACATGAGGCCCATGCGGTACGCGGCCAACATGTGCATCATGAACGCGTAGGGGTACTTGAGGCGGATCTGCACGGTGTACGGATCGAGCACCTCGACCGAGTGCACCGCCTCGTAGAACGACCGCATGCTGGACCTGGTGGCAGGATCCATGATGCGATCGACGTTGAACTTGACGACGGAGGCGTCGAGCTTGGTACCGTCGTGGAACAGGACGTTCTTCTTCAGCTTGAACGTGTAGAGGAGACCGTCGGGCGAGATCTGCCACGATTCCGCGGCGTCCGGAACAAATTTGCCGTCGGGCGTGATGCTGATGAGCCCGCAGCCGATGTTCTGCACGGCCCACACCAGCTCGTATCCAGGGGCGACGTGATAGTCGAAATTCGAGATCTCGTTGCCGTAGGCGACGCGCAGAGTCCCGCCGCGCTTCGGCGCCTGCGCCTCGGTGAACGGTGGCGGAGCGGCGATCGTCCATGCGAGTCCCGTTAATCCAAGCAGGAGGCCGGGCAGAAGGTGTCGTGGGTTCATGGCCTCTTCCCTCCGTATGGTCGAACGTTACGTGAGTCTCGCTCCCCGCCGCAACACGCGCCCCGGAAGGGCGCCGGTATGATCGCCGCCGTCGACGACGACTTCACCGTTGACGACGACGGTGGAGACGCCGACGGCGTACTGATGCGGATCGTCGTAGGTCGCCCGATCGGCGATCCGGGCCGGGTCGAAGACCGCGACGTCCGCCCAGCAGCCCTCGCGCAGAACGCCGCGGTCGTCGAGCCCGAGCGCCGCGGCCGACGCGCCGGTCGTCTTGTGGATGGCTGCGGGCAGCGTCAGCAGGCCGAGGTCGCGGACGAGGGCGCCGAGGAGACGCGCGTGCGTCCCGTACGAGCGCGGGTGCGGTTTTCCCTGACTCGTCGCGCCCGAGGTGGCGAGCGCGTTGGCGTCCGAGCCGACCAGCACCCACGCGGCACCGGTGATCTCGTGGACGTCCTTCTCGCTCATCGACGTGACGAGGATGCGCGTCGCGCCGCGGTCGGCGACGAGGAAGTCACAGACGGCGTCGAGCGGGTCGACGCCACGGCGCCGCGCGATCTCGCCGAGGGTGCGGCCGGCTTCGTCCGGTAGATGTGGCGCGACGGCGACGCGCACGACGTCCCACGAGGGAATGCGGCCGAAGTTGTTGAGGCCGTGGTCCGCGATGTCCGCGCGAATGCGGGCGCGCGCCTCCGCGCGGCCGAGGCGCTCGAGCATCGCCGGAATGCCGCCCTCGACGACCCAGCGGGGAAGAAGGTTGCGGAGCGGGTTGGTGGCGGTGTCGTAGGGGTAGGCGTCGCAGTCCACCGGGAGCCCGCGATGCCGGGCGGCCGCGATCTCGCCGAGAAGCCGGCCGGCGCCACCCCAGTTGTCGACGCCGGAGAGCTTCAGGTGCGCGATCTGCACGTGGACGCCCGTCGCCTCCGCGACCGCGATCGCCTCGCGCACGGCCTCGCCGCCGCGGTCGGCCTCGTCGCGGACGTGTGTCGAGTACGCGGCGCCGTGACGGCGCAGCACGCGCGCGAGCGCCAGAATCTCGGCTGGATCAGCGTAGCAGCCGGGCGCGGTGAAGAGACCGGACGAGAGTCCCCAGGCGCCGGCGGCCAGACCCTCCGCGAGCAGGCGCTCCATCGTCGCCATCTCGTCGCTGGTGAGCGGCCGGCTCTCCATTCCCCCGGTCATGAGCCGGAGCGTGTTGTGCCCAACCTGGAAGATCACGTTGACGGAGGTCGCGGGGAAGCTTCGGACGTACTCGGCGAAGCTTGTCTCATGCAGCTCGAGCCCCGGCGCGCTGGGCGCCAGGTA
>WNEY01000608.1_pt1 | contig 22947 bp, 25 predicted proteins | sample 5400531 | NCBI WGS metagenome assembly WNEY01 (sample SAMN13153338, study PRJNA577476) | soil metagenome | isolation source: 200 cm saprolite under Douglas fir tree site 1 | place: USA:California | collected 2015-04-18
ATTCTCGGTCTTCGATTCGGCGGTGACCATGATGAACGGGGTCTTGGACAGCCCGGGGTCGGCGCGGACCTCCTTGAGCAGCTCGTAGCCGGTCATCGGCTCCATGTTCCAGTCGGAGATGACGAGGCCGTAGCGCTTCTCGCGCAGCTTGTTGAGCGCCGCCGACCCGTCCGAGGCGTCGTCGATGTCCTCGAAGCCGAGCTGCTTGAGGAGGTTGCGGATGATGCGGATCATCGTGTTGTAGTCGTCGACCACGAGGATCGGCATCGACAGATCGACAGCCATCAGTCCCGCTCCGCTGCGCCGCCTGCGGCGCGTCCTGCGCCGGCGTTGTTCTCGACTATCCGAATGGTGAGGCGTCCCACCCGGGGCCGGACCGGCCCTCCCCAGCGGCTGCACCCTAGCAAGGGCGGTTGAACATAGGGTTAACCGGGCTTCGGGGCGCCCCCGGGGGTGCCGCTTGACTCCGCGCGGCCGGGGCGACCACGGTCGGCCGCCGTGCATGATCCATCCGCCATGACCCGCACCTCGATGCCAGCGCGCCCGTTCGTCGTGGTGCGCGACGCCGCGCCCGGTCTCGATCCGCCCGGCCTTGCCGCGCTCACCGGCGCCGTCATCGCCATCGGCAATTTCGACGGGGTCCATCGCGGCCACCGCGCGGTGACCGCGGCGGCGCTCGAGCGGGCGGACGGGCTCGGCCGGCCCGCCGCGGCGCTGACCTTCGAGCCGCACCCGCGCGCGATCCTGCGGCCCGGCGAGCCGATCTTCCGGCTCACCGACGAGCAGGCGAAGCTGCGCCTCTTGGCGGCGACCGGGCTCCGGGGCGTGCTGGTGATGACGTTCGATGCGGCGCTGGTCGCGCTCTCCGCCGAGGAATTCGTCAAGCGCATCCTGCTCGATCGCCTCGCGATCGCCGGGGCGACCATCGGGTTCGACTTCCATTTCGGCAAGAATCGCGGCGGCTCGCCGGCCTTTCTCGCCGGGCTCGGGCGGCGCTTCGGCTTCCCGGTCGACATCCTGCCGCCGCTCGAGGACGAGGGGCGCCCGGTCTCCTCGAGCGTGATCCGCGCGGCGCTCGCCGCCGGCCGCGTGGTCGAGGCGGCCGAGCTGCTCGGCTATCCGTGGTTCGTCACCGCCACCGTGATCCCCGGCGACCGGCGCGGCCGCGACCTCGGCTACCCGACCGCCAACATGCGGCTCGATCCGGCCTGCGGCCTCAAGCACGGCATCTACGCCGTGCGCGTCGGCCTCGACGGCCGCATCCACGACGGCGTCGCCAGCTTCGGCCGGCGGCCGACCTTCGGCGCCGGCGCGCCGCTGCTCGAGGTGCACCTGTTCGATTTTTCCGCCGATCTTTACGGCCGCTCCCTCGACGTGGCGTTCATCGGCTGGATTCGCGCCGAGATGCGTTTCGACAGCAGCGCCGAATTGGTTCGCCACATGGACGACGACAGCCGCCTCGCCCGCGCCGTCCTCGCCCGCGCGCCCGACGCCTTTCCACCCATCGGCCCGCCGGTCGAGGGTTGACGAAGCGTTAACGGGGGAAGGGCGAATAGCGAATAGCGCGCCTGAAGGCCGTTCGCCACTCGGTACCCACTACTCGCTATTCGCTATTCGCTATTCGCTTCACTATCCGCGCCCCGCCTGCTAGGAAGCCGCGTCATGGCTGCGCACACGTCATCCGTTTTCGCCATCGGGTCGCACCGGCGAATTATTAGCGGCCCGGCTTGCGCCTGACCTCGACGGTCCGGCGCAAGACCGGGATTGCCGCGCCCCGACCCTGACCGACGGATCCGCCATGACCCAATCCCGCGACTACAGCGCGACATTGTTTCTGCCGCAGACCGATTTCCCCATGCGCGCCGGCCTGCCGCAGAAGGAGCCGGAGCTGCTCGAGCGCTGGCAGCGCCTCGACCTCTACCGCCGCCTGCGGCGCGCTGCGCGCGGAAAACCCCGCTTCGTCCTGCATGACGGCCCGCCCTACGCCAACGGCAACATCCACATCGGCACCGCCCTCAACAAGATCCTCAAGGACGTGGTGGTGCGCTCCCAGCAGATGCTCGGCTTCGACGCCAACTACGTGCCCGGCTGGGACTGTCACGGCCTGCCGATCGAATGGAAGATCGAGGAGGAGTACCGCGCCAAGGGTTTCGACAAGGCATGGACGCGCGAAGGGCCGCCGGCGCGCGGGGAGAACCGCGGCGTCGTGCCGATCGTCGAGTTCCGCCGCGAATGCCGCGCCTTCGCCGAGCACTGGATCGGGGTGCAGCGCGAGGAGTTCCGGCGGCTCGGCGGCGTCGGCGATTGGGAAAATCCCTACACCACCATGGCCTACGCGGCCGAGGCGCAGATCGCCCGCGAGCTGATGAAATTCGCCGCGAACGGCACGCTCTACCGCGGCTCGAAGCCGGTGATGTGGTCGGTGGTGGAGAAGACCGCGCTCGCCGAGGCCGAGGTCGAGTACGAGGACTACGTGTCGGATACCGCGTGGGTGAAATTTCCGGTGCGCGAGGCGCTTGCCGACTATTCCGGGCGCGCCGCCGATGTCCCGAGCCCGCGCGAGCCCGCGGTGGCGATCTGGACCACCACGCCGTGGACCATCCCGGGCAATCGCGCGGTCAGCTTCTCCTCGCGGATCGGCTATGGCCTTTATCAGGTGACCGACGCGCCGCCCGACAATTGGGCGAAGCCGGGCGACCGCCTCATCCTCGCCGACGCGCTCGCCGCCGACGTGATGAAGCACGCGCGCGTTGCCGCCTTTGAGCGGATCGAGACGATCGCGCCCGATTTCTTTGCCGGCAAGGTCGCGGTCCATCCGCTCGCCGGCTTCGACGCCGGCTACCGCTTCCCGGTCCCGTTCCTCGACGGCGACCACGTGTCCGACGACGCCGGCACCGGCTTCGTCCACACCGCGCCCGGCCACGGCCGCGAGGACTTCGACATCTGGACGGCGAACGCCGCAAGGCTCAAGGCGCGCGGCATCGACGCCGCCATCCCCTACACGGTCGACGGCGACGGCTATTTCACGCAAGGGGCGCCGGGGCTTGCCGGCCGTCGCGTCATCACCGACGAGGGCGAGAAGGGCGATGCCAACGCCGCCGTCCTCAAGGTCCTGACCGACAACGGCATGCTGATCGCGCGCGGCCGCCTCAAGCATCAATATCCGCACTCGTGGCGCTCGAAGAAGCCGGTGATCTTCCGCAACACGCCGCAATGGTTCATCGCCATGGACAAGGACATCGCCGATGAACATGGGCGCGCGAAGCGCGGCGACACGCTGCGACGGCGCGCGCTCGCTGCCATCAAGGTCACCCGCTGGGTGCCGCCGCAAGGGGAGAACCGCATCACCGGCATGATCGAGAGCCGCCCCGACTGGGTGATCTCGCGCCAGCGCGCCTGGGGCGTGCCGATCGCGGTGTTCGTGCGCGAGACGCCGGACGGCGCGGTCGACATCCTGCGCGACGACAAGGTCAACGCGCGCATCGCCGCGGCCTTCGAGCAGGAAGGCGCCGACGCCTGGTACGCGCCCGGCGCCGCGGCGCGCTTCCTCGCCCCCGAGCACGATCCCGGCGCATGGGCCAAGGTCGACGACATCCTCGACGTCTGGTTCGATTCCGGCTCGACCCATGCCTTCACGCTGGAGGTGCGCGACGACCTCGAGGCGCGCCGCAAGAAGGACGGCGGGCCCGACACGGTGATGTATCTCGAAGGCTCCGACCAGCACCGCGGCTGGTTCCAGTCCTCGCTCTTGGAAAGCTGCGGCACGCGCGGGGTGGCGCCGTTCGATGTGGTGCTCACCCACGGCTTCGTGCTCGAAGCCGGGCGCAAAATGTCGAAGTCGCTCGGCAACACCGTGGCGCCGCAGGACGTGATGGCCTCCTCGGGCGCCGACATATTGCGCATGTGGGCGTGCGCGTCGGATTACGCCGACGACCTGCGCATCGGCCGGGAAATCCTCAAGACCACCGTCGAGACCTACCGCAAGCTGCGCAACACCATCCGCTGGATGCTCGGCAACCTGGCGCATTTCTCCGCCGCCGACCGGGTCGAGCCGGCCGCCATGCCGCAGCTCGAGCGGCTCATGCTGCACCGGCTCGCCGAGCTCGACATCTTGGTGCGCGAGGCCTACGCAGACTTCGACTACAAGCGCATCTTCGCGTCGCTCAACGCGTTCATGACCGTCGATCTCTCCGCCTTTTATTTCGACGTGCGCAAGGACGCGCTCTACTGCGATCCGATCTCGTCGACGACGCGCAAGGCCTGCCTCACCGTGCTCGATCATCTGTTCGGCTGCACCGTGGCCTGGCTCGCGCCCATGCTGTGCTTCACCGCCGAGGAGGCGTGGCTCGCCCGTTATCCGGCGGCCGACGGCTCGGTGCATCTCGAGGCGTTTCCCGCGGTGCCGCCGCGCTGGCGCGACGAGGCGCTGGCCGAGAAATGGCGCAAGGTCCGCATGGTCCGGCGCGTCGTCACCGGCGCGCTTGAGATCGAGCGGGCGGCAAAGCGCATCGGCTCCTCGCTCGAGGCGGCGCCGGTCATCCACGTCGCCGACCGCGAGCTTCTCTCCGCGCTCGACGGCGTCGACATGGCCGAGGTCGCCATCACCTCGGCGGCGCGCGTGGTGGAAGGGGAGGGGCCGCCCGAGGCGTTCCGCCTGCCCGACGTGCCCGGCGTCGCCGTGGTGCCGCGGCTTGCCGAGGGCCGCAAATGCGCCCGGTCGTGGAAAATCCTGCCCACGGTCGGGTCCGACCCCGACTATCCGGACGTTTCGCCGCGCGACGCCCGGGCGCTGCGCGAATGGGACGCACTGCGCCGTGCCGCCCAATGACGCTCGCTTTACCTCCCCCTGGAGGGGGGAGGTCGGCGCCGCGAAGCGGCGCCGGGTGGGGGTGAGGCGCGACGCTCGATGTTTGTGCTCACCCCACCCCACCCCACCGCCGCGCTGCGCGCGGCGACGACCCTCCCCCTGCAGGGGAGGGTAACGTGGCCCTCCGCGGCCCCGTCGTCCGGCTTGGGCTCGGCGCGGCGTTGATCGTCTGCCTCGCCGACCAGGCCGCCAAGCTGTGGCTCCTGTTCGGCTACGACCTCGCCGCCAGGGGGCCGGTGGCGCTGGCCCCGGTGCTCGACCTGGTGCTGGTGCGCAATTACGGCATCAGCTACGGCTGGTTCCAGGGCCTGGGCGTGTCGGCCCGCTGGGTCCTGGTGGCGATCGCGGCGGCCGCCGTGGCCTTCCTGGCGACGTGGCTCGCCCGGGCGCAGACCCGGCTGTCCGGCTTGGCGCTCGGGCTGATCATCGGCGGGGCCGTGGGCAACGCCATCGACCGGGTGGCGCACGACGGCGCCGTGGTCGATTTCCTGCGCTTTCACGTCACCACGTCCGGCTTTGCCTTCAACTGGCCGTACGTGTTTAACCTTTCGGACGCCGCCATCGTTGCGGGCGTTGTCGGGCTTCTGTATGAGTCTGTGCAGGGCGCGCGCGCCGCAAAAGTGCCCTGATCGCACCCTATGCCCCGGCGCCAACCGCATCGGATGGACGGGCCCATGCGCTCAAGATCGAGGACGCGACGTTTCGGGCGTGCCGCCGGCGGCGGCCTGCTCGTTCTGCTCGCCCTGTCCGGCGCCGCCTTCGCGGCCGAGGATGAGGACGAGGACACCTTCGAGCAGCGCATCATCAAGAACATCATGCGCGGCTTCGGCGCCCAGGTCGACCGGGCGGGCATCGACTATCGCGAGCGCTCGCCGCTGGTCATTCCGCCCACCCGCGATCTGCCGCCTCCCGAGACCACGTCCGGCGTCAACAGCCCGGCTTGGCCGAACGACCCGGACCAGCGCAAGCCGACGCCGAAGGCCGAGAAATTCGAGAGCGGCTCCATTCGCACCCACAACATCGAGAAGGCGACGCTGTCGCCGACCGAGCTGCGCAAGGGCGCGCTGCCGGCGGGCTCCAACCAAGTCGCCAAGCCGGGCTCGACCGACAACCGCGATCCCGGCCGCAGCCTGTCGCCGAGCGAGCTCGGCTATACCGGCGGGCTGTTCAACAGTCTGCTGCCCGGCGGCGCCAAGACCGAGGCGGAGCCGTTCACCGGCGAGCCGCCGCGCACCAGCCTGACCCAGCCGCCGACCGGCTATCAGACGCCCTCGCCCAACTATCCGTACGGGGTCGGCCCCAGCAAGGCCAATACCACCAAGGATTTGCCCACCATCAAGGATCGGGCCGTTGGCGGCAACTGACAGTCGCCGATATATGTCCTTTGGCCGTGCGTGCGGCGTCGCGTCATCCACATGCGGACTCTGTCGAGCGTTCCGGCGCCCGCCCGCACCGAACGAGGCTTCATGATTGATAACTGCCTGGATTGTCGTTCCGGCCGAGCAAACCTCTTGATGGCCTCGATCCGGGCGTTCGTCGTGCTGGCGGGCTTCGCTGCGCTCGCCCTCGCCGCGTCCGCCACCCCCGGCTCGGTCGAGACCAGGCCGGCCCCGACGGTCGCCCACTACACGCTCGCCAACGGCCTCGAGCTGGTGGTCGTTCCCGATCGCCGTACCCCGGTCGTGACCCACATGATCTGGTACAAGGTCGGCTCCGCCGACGAGCCGGCGGGCAAATCCGGCATCGCCCATTTCCTCGAGCACCTGATGTTCAAGGGCACCGCCAAGAACCCGGCGGGCCGCTTCTCGCAGACGCTGGCGACGATCGGCGGGCAGGAGAACGCGTTCACCTCGACCGACTTCACCGCGTTCTTTCAGCGCACCTCGCGCGAGCATCTCCCCAGCCTGATGGAATTCGAGGCGGACCGCATGACCGGCCTCGTGCTCAGCGACTCAAATGTCCTGCCGGAGCTGCAGGTGGTGCTCGAGGAGTGGAACCTGCGGGTGGGCAACGATCCGGCCGCGCGGCTCGGCGAGCAGGTCACCGCCTCGCTGTTTCTCAATCACCCCTACCACCGCCCGGTGATCGGCTGGCGCAACGAGATCGAGCGGCTCAATCGCGAGGACGCGCTCGCGTTCTATCGGCGCTTCTACACCCCCAACAACGCCGTCGTGGTGGTCGCCGGCGACGTGACGGCGGAGGAGACGAAGGCGCTCGCCGAGGCGACCTACGGCAAGGTCGAGCCGCGCGCCGAGATCGGGCCGCGCGTGCGCCCGCCCGAGCCGGAGCCCAATGCGGTGCGCCACGTCACGCTGGCCGACCCGCGCGTCGCGCAGCCGAGCCTGCAGCGCAGCTACATGGTGCCGTCGGCGACGACCGCGCGGCCCGGCGAATCGGAAGCGCTCGACGTGCTCGCCAACGTGATCGGCAGCGGCTCCACCAGCCGCCTCTATCGCGAGCTGGTCGTTGCGCGGAGCCTCGCGTCCAACGCCGGCGCCTGGTACCAGGAGACGGCGCTCGATCTGTCGCGCTTCGGCGTGTACGGCACGCCGCGCCCGGGCGTGAGCCTGCCGCAGCTCGAGGACGCGATCGACGAGGTCATCGCCGAGGTCGTGGCCAACGGCATCACCGCCGAGGAGATCGAGCGCGCCAAGACCCGCATGGTCGCCGCCTTCGTGTACGCCCAGGACAGCCAGTCCTCCCTGGCGCGGCTCTACGGCTCGGCGCTCACCACCGGCTCGACGGTGGCGCACGTGCTGGCGCGGCCGGACCGCATCCGCGCCGTGACCGCCGAGGCGGTGCACGAGGCGGCGCGGCACTGGCTCGACAAGCGCCGCTCGGTCACCGGTTATCTGGTCAAGGATTTGAAGCGCGCCGAGGACAAGCGTTCATGATGCGCCCAGCCATCTCTCGCCGCGCCGCCGGCCTCTGCACGGTCGCGCTTGCCGCGCTCTTCGCCCTGGCGGCCGGCCCGGCCGCCGCCACGCCGATCGAGCGGGTGGTCAGCCCGGGCGGCATCGAGGCATGGCTGGTGCGCGAGCCGGCGGTGCCGCTCATCGCGCTCGATTTTGCCTTCCTCGGCGGCGCCAACGAGGATCCGGCGGACAAGCCGGGCCTCGCCCACATGGTGGCCTCGCTGATCGACGAGGGGGCGGGCGACCTCGACTCCAACGCCTTCCACGAGCGCCTCGAGCAGCACGCCATCGAGCTGGGCTTCAGCGCCGGGCGCGACCACTTCCGCGGATCGCTGCGCACGCTCAGCGCCAACCGCGACCTCGGCTTCGACCTGCTCCGGCTCTCGCTCACCGCCGCGCGGTTCGACGATGAGGCGGTCGAGCGCATCCGCACGCAGCTTCTCGCCGACCTGCGGCGCGCGACCACCGAGCCGACCTCGATCGCCAACGAGCGCTTCTGGAGCACGGCCTATGCGGGCCATCCCTATGCCCTTCCGGTGCACGGCACCACCGAGGGGGTGACGCGCGTCGGCACTGCCGACCTCAAGGCCTATACCCGCCGCGTGTTCGCGCGCTCGAGCCTCAAGATTGCGATCGTCGGCGACATCGACGCCGCGACGGCGGGCGCCCTCCTCGACAAGGTGTTCGGCGCGCTGCCGGAGAAGCCCGAGCTGGCGGCGATCGAGCGGGCGACCATGCGCGGACTTGGCCGGCGCCAAGTGATCGAGGTCGACGTGCCGCAGGCGGTGATCTCGTTCGGCGGGCAGGGCATATCGCGCAAGGACCCGGATTTCTTTGCCGCCTATCTGGTCAATCACATCCTCGGCGGCGGCTCGATGTCCTCGCGGCTCTATCGCGAAGTGCGGGAGAACCGCGGGCTCGCCTACGGCATCTGGACCGGGCTGGTGTCGCTCGGCGAGGCGGCGCTGTTCACCGGCAGCACCGCCACCCGCGCCGACCGCGCCGCCGACACGCTCGAGATCATCGAGCGCGAGGTGCGCCGCATGGCCGAGAGCGGGCCGACCGAGCAGGAGCTGGCCAAGACCAAATCGTTCCTCAAGGGCTCCTATGCGCTGAGCTTCGACACCTCGACCAAGATCGCCGCCCAGCTCGTGCAGATTCAGCTCGACGATCTCGGCATCGACTATGTCAACCGGCGCAACGGCCTGATCGACGCCGTCACCATCGCCGACGCGCAGCGGGTGGCGAAACGCCTGTTCGACGGCAAGATGCTCTTCACCGTGGTCGGCCGTCCCCAGGGCGTCACCTCCAACGATCCGACCGGCTCGGGCGGGTGATTTGCTGGGACCTCATCCTGAGGAGCCCGCCGAAGGCGGGCGTCTCGAAGGATGGAAGCAAACGCGTCTGTTGCCATGCTTCGAGACGGCCGCTGCGCGGCCTCCTCAGCATGAGGGCGGTGTGGTTGCCCCATGATCCGCGTCACCCGCACCATCTCGATCGACGAGCGCGCGATCGAGGAAAGCTTCATCCGCGCCTCGGGCCCGGGCGGACAGAACGTCAACAAGCTCGCGACCGCCGTCCAGCTGCGCTTCGACGTGAGCCGCGCCGCGCTGCCCGATGACGTGGGCGCGCGCCTCGCGCGCCTTGCCGGCAAGCGCCTCACCGCCGACGGCGTGCTCGTCATCACCGCGCAGCGCCACCGCACCCAGGCGCGCAACCGCGCCGACGCGCTCGATCGCCTGATCGATCTGATCCGCCGCGCCGCCATCCCGCCGGTGCCGCGCCGCGCCACGCGCCCGCCCGCGCGCGCCAGGCGCGCGCGCCTCGACGCCAAGAAACACCGCGGCGGCATCAAGCGCCTGCGCAGCACGCGCCTCTCGCCCGAGGATTGAAGCGCATTGCCAAGCTTGGCTGTGGACGCCGACCGTTTGTGCTATTGTCGCAATTGATCGAAACGGGTCCATCCGGACAATCGGACCTGCCGATCGGGGAGAATGGCTGATGAATGAAAATGTGGTGCGCGAGGAACTGCCGGTTGACGCCGTCGACTTGCGCGAAGAGGTCAAGAACAAGTACCGCGATGTCGCCACCAACCCGCAGGGGAAATTCCACTTCCACACCGGGCGGCCGCTGGCGCGTCGCCTGGGCTATGACGAGGCCGTGGTCGCCGGCATGCCGGACAGCGCGGTGGAGTCGTTTGCCGGGGTCGGCAACCCGTTTTCGCTGGCCACGTTGAAGGCCGGCGAGCGCGTCATCGATCTCGGCTCGGGCGGCGGCTTCGATTGCTTCATCGCCGCCCGGCAGGTCGGTCCTGCCGGCCGCGTCGTCGGCATCGACATGACCGAGGAAATGCTCGCGCGCTCGCGCGCGAGCGCGGCGGCGATGGGTCTCGGCCAGGTCGAGTTCCGCGCGGGCATCATCGAGGATCTGCCGGTCGACGACGGCTGGGCCGACGCGGTGATCAGCAACGGGGTGATCAACCTGTGTGCCGACAAGCGCCGGGTCTTCTCCGAGATCATGCGGGTGCTGCGGCCCGGCGGCCGCCTGCAGTTCGCCGACATCGCCAGCGGCAGGCCCGTGCCGGAATCGGCGATCCGCAACATCGACCTCTGGACGGATTGAATTGCCGGCGGCCTGCCGTGCGCAGGCTGGAAACTGATGCTCGAGCAGACCGGCTTCGCCGATGTTCAGATCGGTCCGCGGGTCGACACGTTCGGCGGCGCCGGCGGAGAGCAAAAGGCGCGCCTGTTCGAGGTCTACGGCTACGCCTTCCTGGCGCGCAAGCCGGGCTGAATCCCTCCCCGCTTGCGGGGAGGGAGTTGGCGGCAGCTACTTGCGTGATTCGTAGAACTTGATCAGCTTGACGGCGTCGGCCGCATCCATGCGCGCCAGCGGCCCCGAGCTGTAGCTCGACATGACGATTTTTCCGTCGGCGCCGACGATGAACTCCGCCGGCTGGATGAAGCCGCGCCGCTCTTCCCACCATGCGCCGATCTGGTCGGCGATGTCGCGCGTGACGCCGTAGCCGACCGGATACGAGACGTCGTTCGCCACCTTGCGGGCGTCGTCGATGGAATCGACGCTCGCTGCCACGACCTTCGCGCCGAGCGCGTCGAGCTCGGCCTTGTGTTCCCCGTAACCGGCCAACTGCCGGCGGCAGAAGGGTCACCAATGGCCGCGGTAGAACAGGATGATGCGGTACTTGGCGTCGAGACCCTCGGGCAGGTCGAGCGTCCCGCCGCCGACCAGATTGATTTTCAGCTTGGGAAACGTATCGCCGGCATTGAGCTTGTCCGCCATGACCTGGCCTCCTGTTTCATAATCACGATCGCGCTGTTGAAGGTTTGCGCCGGGTCGAGCTTGCCGCGTTCGCGCCGAGCGCCGTCCCGGCGCCGGCGAAGTCGTTGATCCGCAGCTCGTCGCGCAGATCCTCGCTCTGCTCCGCCTTCCACTCTTCGAGCGGTGTACCGGTCGCGTCGGCCACCCGGTCGATCGCGTTGAACAGCCCGGCGACCCCGGCCGCATCGACCAGCGCCGCCGCGCCCATCTTCTCCAGGACGGCCGACCGCGCGCGGGCGAGCCGGGCGTCGTCCTCGCCGAGCACCGCTTCGCCGAACGCGATCAGGAGATCGCCGTGGGCAACCCCCGTGTCGCCTGCCGCGGTGCCGCCGGTCACCGCCTTCAACTCGAACCTCTCGCCGGAATGTTTGCTGCTCGCACGGAGCAGTAATGCGTGGCTCGTGGTTCAATAGGTACACTGGTTGATGGCCGAGATGCGCCCCGCCAGCAGCTCGATCTGCGCGTGTGTGATCGCCCGATACTCCTTGGAGAAATCCCGCATCGCCGGACCGGGCAGGTACTGGGCGGCAACCACGGCGAAAAAGCTGCGCGCCTCGTCCGGCACCAGCGTGAGTGCGCGGCGGATATTGGCCGGCAGGCCGACGAAATAATCGGCCTCGTTGGGTCCGTGCTCGTCCCAGGCGATGGTGGGGACCCAGGCATCGGTCTGCCGGGCTTGCGCCGGCCGGTAGCGCGACGGCGCACCCGCTGCGGGCGCGGGGAGCGGCTGCTGCGCCATGCCGAGACCGCGCGCGAAGGTGTCGATTGCGGTGACGTGCGCGAGGATGCTGACGATCTCCACGTACTCGCCGTCGGCGATGCCGCTCGCGCGCATGGCCTCGTACCAGCTTCGCGTCAGCCGGCCAGGATCGGAGACGACGCGGTGGATCGCCTCGACCCAGTTCTCCGGCAATTCGCCGCGGCTGTCGTGGCGGCCGTCGATCGCATAGGGCGAAAGCGCCGCCTTGCGCCGCCGGCACAGCTCGCATCCCGGCGCATGCCGCGTCTCCGCGGCCACCGCGATGCGGGCGCGCCCGTCGAGCCAGGTTCCCGGATTACCGAGCCGCTCCCAGGCCTGCTGATGCGCGGCGGTCAGGTCTCCACGCACCGCGACCGGCGCCGTATCGTAGGAAAGTGTCCGCATGGGCTCGGTTCCATCCGTCGGCGAAGGGTGACGGCCGTCAGCGTAGCGGGCGTCGCGCGGTCGTCAATCGCCGCCGGGATCACGTCCCCGCGACGTGGCGTGGCGATCGGCACGACACGAGATGGCGGAAAAGAGTGGGAGTCGAACCCACCAGAGACGTCTGACGCCTCTCACCGGATTTGAAGTCCGGGCGCCCCACCGGGGTGCGTTTCTTTTCCGGTCTTGCCCTCGCCGAACGCGACGCCGGCGGAGCGCAGCACCTGATGGGCGTCGCCGACCCGGCGGGTGAACTTGATGCGATCAAAGAACTCGAGCACCTCGATCGTCAAGTTGCGGCCGATGCCCGCGCGGTCGCGGAATGCGGCGGCGGTCACCAGGCGGTTGTTGCTCGTCTGCGCCAAGGTTTCGGCAATCTCGCCGAGCCGACGCAGGGCGGAGGGTTGAAAGAACCGACTCTTGCCCAGCCTGACCACCAGCCCATGGCGCGCGGCACGCCCCAGCAGGGCTTCGACCTTGCGCACATCCCCGCCGATCGCCTCGGCAATGTCCTGCACCGGCGGCGGGCGCAGCGCATTCTCCTCCAGCAGCGGGGCGATTTTCGCCCACAGCTGCGCATCGGCGGCGTCGAGCCGCGGCTGGTGCGACGACAGCCGGATGCCGGTGGCCTCCTTGACGATCGACCCGTCCCGCGCGAGTTCCGTCACGATCGCGCTGACGGCGGCGCGCGGCAGCCGCAGCTCGCGGCCGGACAGGAGCGTCTCTTCCGACGGGCCGACCGCGGCGGGCATGCGCCGATGCCAGCCAGCGAGCGCCTCGAGCGCGGTCGTCTTCAGCCTGTCCCATTGCGCTCGCGTAAATCCGCAGAGACCGAGCTCGGTCGCCACGGTCACGACGGCGGCGCGTTCGAACAGCGCGGCTGCTTCGTCCGGTCGCAGGTTCCGATTGGCGGCAAAGCGCGACAGGTTCAGCCCGTTGCGGGCCGCATCGAGCAGCGCGGCGAGCGCTTGATCGTCGGCGTCCTGCTCCATCGCCTTGATGTGGGCCAGCCGGGCCGGCTTGGCGCGGCCGCGCGCCGGGGTGAAAATGTCGATCGCCCGCCCGCCGCCGATGGTGCGCTGGGCCGATTGATCGCGCACGATCAGTCCATCGCCGCGCACGGCGCCGATCGGCCGCTCGAGGACCAGCTGAACCAGGCCCGACTCGCCGGGAGGAATGCTCGGCCCTTCCAGCACGGCGACGCGGCCGGTCACGTCGGCGGCGCCCAGGTGCACGTGCACCGGCGTCCAGTGGGCGAGGGGGCGCTGCTCGCTGTCGAGCACGCGCAGCCGGGCGTCGACCTTTGACACTGCGTCCGGCGCATCGGTGCTCACGATCCAGTCGCCGCGCGAGATCGGATTATTCTTGAGATCGGCACCGGCGAGATTGAGCGCGCACCTTTGACCGGCCCGGCCGGTGTCCGACTGGATATTCTGTGCCCGGATAGCCCGCACCCTGACCGCAACGTCCGCCAGCAGCGCCCTGACTTGGTCGCCTACGCCGATCGATCCCGACACGACGGTGCCGGTGACCACGACGCCGGCGCCGGCGACGTTGAAGCATCGATCGACCGCCAGCCGGAAATGGCCGCCGTTTGCGCGCAACCGTCGGCGGCTTGCCGCGTCGAGGAGATGCGCCTTCAGCTGCGCGATGCCGGCCCCGGTGATCGCCGAAACCGGAAAGATCGGCGCGTCCGCCAGGATCGTTCCGGCGGTGAGGACCGCGATCTCCTCTCCGACCTCGGCGACACGCGCGGCGGCGACGCGATCGACCTTGGTCAGGCCCACGGCGCCGGCGCTCACGCCGAGCAGGTCGACGATGGCCAGATGCTCGCGGCTCTGCGGCATGGGGCCGTCGTCGGCGGCGACGATGAACAGGACGAAATCGATGCCGGCGACGCCGCACAGCATGTTGCGGATGAAGCGCTCGTGTCCGGGAACGTCGACGAAGCCGATGCTCTGACCCGATTCGACCGGCAGGTAGGCAAAGCCCAGGTCGATCGTCATGCCGCGCCGCTTCTCCTCGGGCAGCCGGTCGGTGTCGACGCCGGTGAGCGCCTTGACCAGCAGCGTCTTGCCGTGATCGACGTGGCCGGCGGTGGCAATGATCATGTCGCGGGCGGGTCGGGCAATGCCAGCTGCGACAGCTGGGCGGTCAACAGGGTTTCATCGTCGAGGCAGCGCAGATCCAGGATGAACGCTCCGCGCTCGATTCGTCCGATGACCGGAACCGGCAGGGTCCGGAAGGCTTGCGTCAAATCCTTGAGCGCCGTCCCCGTGCCGCGCCGTCCGGTCGCCGGCCTGATCGCCAGCCCGGCGCTGGCGATCTGTTGCGTCGCCAGCGCTCCGCTGCCGATCTCGCTGTTGCAGTCGACGACCTTGACGGCGGCGACGCCGCCAAGCCGCGCCGCGAACGCCGGATGCAGCCTTTGCGCCATCTTGCGGATCTCGACCACCGGCCGGGCCAGCGCGCGCAGCGCCGGAAGCCGGTCGATCAGCCGTTCCGGATCGAGATAGAGCGCGAGAACCGACGACAGCGCCGCGACGGTCAACTTGTCGACGCGCAGCGCCCGCTTCATCGGATTGCGCCTGATCCGCCCGACGAGGTCCGCGCGGCCCGCGATGACGCCGGCCTGCGGCCCGCCCAGCAGCTTGTCGCCGCTGAAGCTGACGAGGTCGGCGCCGTTCTTGAGCGCCTCCATCGGCGTCGGCTCATGGGGAAGTCCGTAGTCGCGCAGATCGACGAAGGCGCCGCTGCCGAGATCGACCGCGAACGGAACGCCGCGCTCGCGACAGAGCTTCGCCAGCTCCGGTTCGGGCACGCTCGCGGTGAAGCCCTTGATCGCGTAGTTGCTGGTGTGGACTTTCATCACCAGCCCGGTGCGCGGACCGATCGCTTGCGCATAGTCGCGCAGGTGCGTGCGATTGGTGGTGCCGACCTCGCGCAGCCGGCAGCCCGAGCGGCTCATGATGTCGGGCAGGCGAAACGAGTCGCCGATCTCGATCAGCTCGCCGCGGGAGACCGGCACCTCCTTGCGCAGCGCCAGGCTGTTGAGGATCAGCAGGACCGCCGCGGCGTTGTTGTTGACGACCGTCGCCGCCTCGGCGCCGGTGAGCCGGCATAGCCGCGCCTCGATATGGTCGTCGCGGTCGCCGCGCCGGCCGGCGGCGAGGTCGTATTCGAGGTTGCTCGCGCCGCTCGCCGCCATCGCGATCGCGTCGACTGCTTCTGCCGGAAGGGCCGCGCGGCCGAGATTGGTGTGCAGCACGGTGCCGGTCAGGTTCACCACCCGCCGCAGCGACGGCTTCGACGCGTTCACAAGCCGCCGCGCAACGCGATCGATGATCGTCTCGCTCGCTCCCGACGATCGCTCCGTCGCCATTTCCGTCCTGATCTCGCCGAGCACCTTGCGTGTCGCATCCGTCACCGCGGGTCGACCGAATGCCGCGATCAGATGCTCGCTCCGGCGCAGCAGCGCATCGACCGACGGGATCGATTTCCGCTCAAGGGTCCGATTCGAGGCCACGGCTTGGACGTCCTTCGTTTGCGTCCGCAGTAATGGCAGGAGCGTCACGCGGGCCAAATTGCACCGCGCGCAGCCCGCTGCGCAAGGCTTCCGCGGGAGGTTTCGTCCGCTATGTCTTGAGCGTGCAAAGCGTGTCGAGATCCCTCAGCACATAGAGCGCGAAGCACGCGGCGAGCATCGGCCAGGCGGCGTAGAACAAGAGATTGTTGGATTGGAATGGCGCGATGTACTGCTGATAGGCCGACACCGTGGAAATGCCGTGAAAGAGCAGCACGGCCCCGTAGGTGAAGCGCTTTTGAAAGCCCGCCACGAAACCCACGAGCAGCAGCACCTCCAGGCCGCCCAGCGTGTAGGTGATCGCGGAGCCGATGTCCGGCAGGTGGTAGAATTTCTTGAATATGCCGGCCGAGCGCGCCGGATCGACGAACTTCATCAGCGTCCACGCCAGCATCACCACGAAGATGCTCAGGCGCAGCAACAAAAGCGGCAGCCGAACCCTGGCGGCAGCGTCCATTGGAACCTCCCCTGACTTGCTTAATGTGCGCGCGTCGAAGCGTCAAACGCGCGTCACATTCCAGATCTCCTCGATCTGGGTGCCCGAATTGCGCACCACCTTGGCGATCGGGCAGAAGCGGTGGAGGTCGGTCTTGACCTTCTCGACCTCCGCCTCGCTTGCATCGGTCGTCACGTTGATGACCAGGCGAATCTTCGGGAGCGGCACCTCGATCTCCTCGAGCAATTGCGTGCCGCGGCGGTCGAGCGTCGACTCCGCCTCGATCGACATCGCCTTGAAGTCGACCCCGTGCTTTCGCGCGCATTTGTGACTGATCACGTTGGTGCACCCGACCAGGGCGGCCACCATCGTTTCCACGGGCGTGAGGCCCATGTTGGTGCCGTCGCGCTCCTTCGGTTCGTCGATGACGCTCCGCACGTCGCGGGTGGCGATGTCCGTGCGCGCATGGGTCGGACAGTCTCCGCGGATGCGCTGGGTGACGGTGGTCTTTTCTCTGATGACGACCATGGGATTCCTCGCTCCTGCTTGCCGATGTCGGGAGTCATGTCTGATTGCCGGGCTCGGCGGGGCTGTGCCGGCTCAGTTGATGCGATACGGCGCCGTACGTGCAGACGGCGTAGGGTACGGCATACGTCAGGATCGCTTTGAGCCAGTTGAAGGACGCGGCGCCCAGCAACGCGTCGCCTTGGTTGATCAGGTTGAGCACCGTTCCGACCACGAGCGCCACGTAGAGCGAGCGGCGGGGCACGCCGTCGGAGACCGCGTAGCGGCACGCGAGCTTCCAGGTCGATGCCGATCTCGCTGGTCCTATTCCGCCCTTCATTCCTATGCGGCTCATCTAGGTCGCTCCGATGAGGGCCGGCAGCTCCGCCAGCGACCTCACCATGCGGTCGGGAGCGCCGGGCAGCCGCTCCGGCCGCTGGCCATAGCGATTGCACCACACGACCTGCATGCCGAATGCCGAGGCGGCGTAGGCGTCCCAGGCATTCGACGACTGGAACGCTATTGCCGCGGCCGGGATGCCGAGCCGGTCGACGGCAAGCTGATAGACCTTGGGATGCGGCTTGTAGACGCCGACCTCCTCGACCGAGAGGACCGCATCGAGCAGCGAGGCGAGGCCGGCCGCCTTGACCGCGGCATCGAGCATCGCGGGCGAGCCGTTCGACAGGATCGCCGTCCGCACGCCCGCGTGTTTCAGGCGCGCGAGGACATCCGGCACCTCCGGGAACGCATCGAGCGTCAGGTAGAGGTTCATCAACCGCTCGCGCAGGCCGGGCTTGTCGATGCCCAATGTCTCCAGGGCAAAGTCGAGCGCATCGCCGGTGACCTGCCAGAAATCCGCGTGCCGGCCCTGCAGCCCGCGCAGCCACGTATACTGAAGCTGCTTGTCCCGCCACAGCGCCGTCAGCCGATCGACGCCGTCCCCGAGGACATCGCGACAGCCCTTGGCTGCTGCCGCAAAGTCGAACAGCGTCCCGTACGCATCGAAGACGCAGGCCTGCACGCCGATCAGAGGCGTATTGTTCATGCCCGTTATCTCGCGAACGACCATTTGCGGTGGTTGACCGTCCAATCGTAGCCGAGAAACCGCACTTTCAAATCGGAAGGAACCGGCGCGGGCCGATAACGATTGACGTAGGCGATCAGGCCCGGCGCGTGTGCGAGAAAATCCTGGGTATAGAAATCGAAGATGGCCGACAGCGACACCTCGCGCTTGGCGTGATCGATCCAGACGTTTCGATTCTCTCCGATGAAGGTGCGTGCAGCCGTATCGAGCTGCCCATCGAGCGCGGGCGCGCTGAACGCGACGCGCGGAAGTCTGGGGCAGCTGACGACCATGCAATTGAGCGCGAAATGAACCCGCTCCTCGCCGAGGGGGCGGATGACGTCGTTCTCGAATTTGTAGAGAGAGATCGATTTGCCCCCGACGGTGAAGGTCCGGAGATAAAAGAAGGTGAACTTCGTCAGTCCGCCGAGGCTTTCCGGGACGCCGGCCTGAACGACCCCGTACATGGCCAAGGCGTTATACGCGTTGATGTAGAAGGCGAGACGCGACTGCCTGTCCGGGAACCGTTGTGGCTGGGAAACGGGATCGACCGCGGCAACGAACGCGACGACCCGATCGAGGTCGGCATGGTCCCGACTCAGCGCGTCAAAAGCGATCCGGCCGCTATCGTCGACGTTTCGAGCGAGGACTTTCGTCCACAAGGCCTCCCATTCGCCGACGCTCAACGCTCCGGTTGCCGCATCCGAGGCGGGCACAGGCGTGGCGGTAGAGATCAGCGAGAGAAGACCGAGCGCCATGGAGGCTACGCTGAGGAACGACATCAGTCGCCTGGCCGGTCCTTCGACCGGGTAAGCCCCGTGCGTCTGGAGCAGAACCCGGCGGTGGATCGTCGCATTTGAATAGTATAGGCCGATCATGGTACGATCAGTCAAAGATATTTTTGCGCCGTCGGGCACAACCGCTCGCCGGCGCAAACACAATCGTGTTACCTGTGCGGGCCGCGTTCTGCGCCGCGCGGCAAATGGGAAGGGTGTCGTCATGGTCGGGACGAAGCAGTTCGATCACGACACGGTGGTCGACCGCGCCATGATGCTGTTCTGGCGCCGGGGCTACGGGGGGACGTCGATCCAGGATTTGGAAAAGGCGACGCGGCTTCGCCGCGGCAGCCTCTACAACGCGTTCGGCGACAAGCAGGGCCTCTTCGTCGCCGCCCTCAAGCGCTATGAGACCACCGTCGGCCGGGAGCGGATCGAGCAGTTGTCGAATCCAGACCCCTATCGCGCGATCGAGGGATTCCTCGACACTCTGGTGACGCAGATGAGCGAGCCGAGCCGGCCGCGCGGGTGCCTGCACACCAACACGTCGCTCGAGTTCCCCAACGCGCCGGACGAGGTCCTGCGCATCATCGCCGAGCGGACGGCCGGGATCGAAGGCGCGATCTACCTCGTGCTGAGGCGCGCCCAGGCCGAGGGCAGGCTCGATCCCGCGGCCGACTCCCGTGCGCTCGCCCGCTTCTATCTCGGCGTCGCCAAAGGCATCGGCGTGTTGCACAAGGTGTTCGGCGACGCCGCGGCATTGCGCGACATCGTCAGGATCGCCATGAGCAAGTGGCCGCATCCGGCAGGCAGGTGAGGCGCGGCGGGCAGACGCGACAGTCCGGTTTGATGTGGTTTTTTACCGAGCATTCCAAATTGCCGATCAACCACCGTTGCTCCCGAGGTCGGTGTAACCATTTCCGGCGACGGAGCGAATATAGGCAGCATGGCGGCGCCGAATCGCGATCTCGCCGGATTGATCGTGCTGGCCACGCTGCTCGGTGCGGCGGTGGACGCCGGCCTCGGGGCGCTGCTGGCCGATCCGGTCGGCTGGCGCTCGGAATGGCCGCGCACCGATTTCTCCCGGCACAACGTTCCGTTTGCGGCGATCAAATCCGGCGGGCCGCCCAAGGACGGGATCCCGGCGATCGACGCGCCGCGCTTCGAGCGGTTGGCCGGCGGCAAGCCGGCGGAGTGGAGCGCCGGCCTCGGCGACACGGAGCCGGTGATCGCGCTTTCCATAGGGGACGATGCCCGCGCCTATCCGCTGCGCGTTCTGATCTGGCACGAGATCGCGAACGATGTGGTCGGAGGCACGCCGGTTGCCGTCACCTACTGTCCGCTGTGCAACGCGGCGCTGGTGTTCGATCGGACCGTGGATGGCCGCGTTCTCGATTTCGGCACGACCGGCAAGCTGCGCAACTCGGATCTCGTGATGTACGACCGGCAGACCGAGAGCTGGTGGCAGCAATTCACCGGCGAGGCCATCGTCGGCGCACTGACTGGGCAGCGGCTGCGGCTCGTTCCTTCGCGACTGGAATCGTTCGATCGCTTTCGCCATCGCCTCCCTGCGGGCCAAGTGCTCGTCCCGAGCAATCCGAACGCGCGCAATTACGGGCGCAATCCCTATGTCGGCTATGACGCGACCGGGAAAAAGCCCTTCCTGTATGACGGGTCGCTTCCCGACGGCATCGAGCCGATGGAGCGCGTCGTGGCGGTCGAGACCGCCTCGGGACGCCACGAGGCGTGGGCGCTCGCTCTGTTGCGGCGCGCGGGCGCCATCCGGACAGGCGATCTCTTGATCCAGTGGCAGCCGGGACAAGCATCCGCGCTCGACCAGTCGTCAATTCGCGCAGGGCGCGACGTCGGCAATGTCGTGGTACAGAGGCAACGGGGAGATCGACTCGCGGACGTGCCTTACGACGTCACCTTCGCATTCGTATTCCATGCGTTCCGCCCAGATAGTCCGATTCACAAAGGTGCTTCCAGTATCAGCGATGGCAATTGAACCTGAACATTCGTGCGCCATTCGGTCATGGGCAAGCTAATCGGCCGCCGCGCGGGTGCGAAGGGTGCCGATCGTCGAACGCCAGCTCAGCACGTACCGGCCCGCCCACCCGGCGAGCGCGGAGAGCACGACCACGCTCCCGACCTGCCACACCAGCACCATCAGGCTCGCGTCCTGCGGATGGAAGAACCGCAGGCCGAAATTTCCCAGCCCCGCCGCCGCCAGTCCGCCCAGCGCGGCCGTCACATGCGGCGTCAGCGGCGCGCCGCGGCGCAGCATGACGGCCATGGCGATCGCCGGGACCGCGCCGACGAGAACGATGCTGGGGAAACAGACCCAGTCCGCCTCGAGCACGAGGCCGTTGGTGACGGACCGCAGCCAGGTCTCGACGCAACCTTCGCCCAGGCTTCCCAGCCACACGGCCATCGGGATCAACGGCACGAGAAGGAACTTGCGGTTGACGCCGGGAATGACCGACGCGAAGGCGGCCGCCGCCGCGGCGACCCCGGTTATCAGTGCGCCAAGCTGCTCGATCAGATAGCGGGAATCGGAAATCTTCGTGGCAAGGTCTCCGCGCGGCGTGACCGCCAACACCACGAGGACGACATAGGGGATCGCGAGTGCAAGCCACAGGCCTGTCCGCAGCCACGGGCGCGGCAACGGCCGGACCGCGGCGGTGTCGCGCGCAAGACGTTGAATCAGCGTGTCGGTATCCATCGTCGTCGCCTACTCTTTCGTGAGCGCCTTGCGCAGGGCCGCGACGGCGCGGTGAACTGAAACCTTCAGCGCGCCGACGCTGGTGCCGCTCGCGGCAGCGGCTTCCTTCAGCGACATCTCGCGCAGCTTCACCATCTCGATCGCCGCTCGCTGGCCGGGCGGAAGAGCTTCGATCGCCTGCCGCAACGCCTCGGGGTCGCGATATCCCTCGTCCTCTATATTCGTTTCTTCGTCCGGAAAGGTTACCGGCATTTCCTCGACCGTTATTTCGTGGGCGCGCCGCGCATGCCGCCGGGCGCTGTCCGCCAAACGGTTGCGCGTGATCGCCATCAGCCAGGGCATGAACGGACGATCGGGATCATAGGTCGCCCGAACGGCGTGCACCGACAGCAACACCTCCTGCACTAGATCCTCGATGTCGTCGTTGGCCAGGAACCGGCGCTGATTTCTCACGACGCGCCGTATGCGCGGCGCGATCTCGGCCAACAGCCGCGTGTACGCGCCCGCGTCTCCCGCCTGGGCGGCTCGCATGAGCGAGGCCAACTGCTCGTCCATCTCGCTGTTTTCACGCGCTGTCACGGGCCGATCACGCACTCGCGAAGGGCGCGATCGTAACCTCCTTCGCGGTCAACACGAATTCAAGCATAGGTGAGCCAAACCCGACTCATCCCGAACAGGAGCCAGACCCATGCTGACGAAGATGATGATTGCCCTTTCCGCCGCGCTCGTCCTGGCCGCCGCGGCCCCCGCGATGGCCAAGAGCGTGAAGCATCGCCCCTTGGGTCCAGGGGCGAGCAGCTACGCTTTCGTGGCGAATGCAGTAAGGCCCGGGACTTTCGCCGAGAAGCAGTGGTTCGACCGCGCCAGCCGGCCGTCGAATTACTGACCGGGACCGTTGCCGCGTCGCGCATCAGCGTCGATATGCGACAGCCCCCCGATCGCGTGTCGACCCGCGGCCGGCCACAAGCCGGCCGCGTCCTTTCGGCGCGTAACCTTTTCGTACGTGAAAACGAATTGGACCTGTCGATTGTCGAGGCCGACGGAAGGGCTTTCGTCGACGGTAAAAAAAGCGCCCGGTGAAACCTCGCCGCCGCGCCTCCGCCCGGCTAGACTCCGCGCGAATCCGACGCGCGAGTCCGCCATGCCCGTTCGCCAGCTCACCGAGGCCGTCGTCAACCGCATCGCGGCCGGCGAGGTGGTCGAGCGTCCGGCGAGCGTCGTCAAGGAGCTGGTCGAGAACGCGCTCGATGCCGGCGCGCGCCGCATCGAGGTCGCCGCCGACGGCGGCGGGCGCCGCCTCATCCGCGTCGCCGACGACGGCGAGGGCATGCCGCGCGCCGACCTCGCGCTGGCGGTCGAGCGCCACGCCACCTCGAAGCTCGCCGGCGACGATCTGCTCGCGATCCGCACCCTCGGCTTCCGCGGCGAGGCACTGCCCGCGATCGGCGCGGTGGCGCGGCTGCTCATCACGACGCGTCACGCGAGCGAGCCGCACGCCTGGGCGATCGCGGTGGAGAGCGGCGTGAAGTCCGCCGTCAAGCCCGCCGCGCTCGGCGACG
>WNEY01000609.1_pt1 | contig 22928 bp, 20 predicted proteins | sample 5400531 | NCBI WGS metagenome assembly WNEY01 (sample SAMN13153338, study PRJNA577476) | soil metagenome | isolation source: 200 cm saprolite under Douglas fir tree site 1 | place: USA:California | collected 2015-04-18
TCGATCGACGCGGGCGCCGCATCGATCCGCGCGGGGAACTCCTTCCTGATTTTTCCCGCGGGGACGCGCAGCCGGACCGAAGATCTCCTGCCGTTCAAAAAAGGCGGATTCATCATGGCGATCCAGGCGCAGGCACCGATCGTCCCAGTCGCCGTGCAGGGCGGCCGCGATTCGATGCGCCGCGGCAGCTGGCTGGTGCGCCCGGTCACGCTCAGCATCCGCATCGGCGAACCGATCGAGACCGCCGGCTGCGACCTCGCGCAGCGCGACCAGCTGATCGCGATTGCGCGCGAACGGATTACGGCGCTGCTGGCGCAGGGGCCGGTGCTAGACTGAGCGGACGATGAAGGGGCTGGGGACTAGGGGCTGGGCGCTGGCCGTCGTCGCGGTTGCGATGTCGTCTGCAGGGTCCGGCGTCGGCCGGACCGTGACCGCACAGCCTCCGCAACCGCCGCCACAACCGACCTTCCGAACCGAGGCCAACTACGTCCGTGTGGACGTCTTCCCGACCAGGGACGGCGCGCCGGTCGCCGACCTCACGCAGGCCGACTTCGAGGTGCTCGAGAGCGGCGCCCTGCAGAAGATCGAGCAGTTCGAGCATGTCGTCATTCGCGCGACCGTACCGCAGGACCTGCGCATCGAACCGAACACCGTGCGCGAGTCGCGCGCCATGGCCGAGAGCTCGCGCGCGCGGGTCTTCGTGCTGTTTCTCGATACGTATCACGTCGACGTTGCCGCGTCGCACAACATCCGAAAGCCGCTCGTCGACGCGCTCGACCGGCTGATCGGCCCCGACGATCTTGTCGCCGTCATGACGCCGGAGATGTCAGCCACCGACATCGCGTTTGCGCGAAAGACGACGACCATCGATGGATTTCTGACGCGCTACTGGCACTGGGGCGAGCGCGACCGCATGATTCCACCCGACTCCGAAGATCAGCAGTACGGCAGCTGCTATCCGAATTCGTCGAGGCCAGACGACCCGTGCAGCGATCAGAACGGCATCGCGGCTGAAATGATCGACCGGCGGCACGAGAGGCGCGCGCTCGACGCGTTGAGCGATCTCGTGCGCTTTCTCGGGGGCGTCCGCGAAGAGCGCAAGGCGGTTCTGGCCATCACCAACGGATGGCTGCTGTATCGGCCGAACAGCAGTCTCAGCCGCCCACTGAAATGTCACGGGGTCCCGACCGGACCCGTGGTGACGATCGATCCGCGCAGCGGCAAGCTCACGACGAAAGAGCCGCCGACACTTGCCGCGCCGCAGAACAAGTGCGACGTGGACCGCATGCAGCTGGCGGCCATCGACGATGATCAGGATTTTCGGTACCTGCTCGACGAGGCGAATCGCACGAACACGTCGTTCTATCCAATCGATCCGCGCGGCCTGGCCGCCTTCGATACCCCGATGATGCGCCAGGATGTCCCCGGCGGATCGCCGGCCATGACGCCGCTCGCCGTGGACCGCGCGATGCTCCAGGGCCGCCTGACGTCGCTGCGTACGCTCGCCGAAGCGACCGACGGCCTCGCGATCGTCGATTCGAACAATCTCGCCGGCGGGCTCAAACGCGTGGTCGACGATCTGAGCTCGTACTATCTGATCGGCTACTACTCGAGCGGCAAACTGGATGGGCGGTTCCACCCGATCACGGTACGCGTGAAGCGGCCGGGCGTGCAGGTCCGCGCGCGACGCGGCTATCTCGCCGCGACGCCGGCAGCGATGACGGCCGCGCGCGGGCGAGGCGCTGCCGCGCCGAAGCCCCTCGACCCGGCCGAAGCGGCGAAGGCGGCCGAGGCGCACGCGGTCGAAGCGGCCATCGCGCCGCTGGCGGGATACGCGCGCGACGTGCCGCTGCGCGTGCAGATCGCCGCGGGGTGGAAGCCGGCCGGCGAAGCGTCCGCAGCGATGTGGGTGGTCGGCGAGTTGGGCGGCGCGGCCACGATCGGCGACGCCTGGGCCGACGGCTTCGACGCGACGGCGACGCTGACGACCCCGTCCGATGCCACCGTTGCAAGCGGCCGTGTCAGCGTCCCTCGGGGCGTGCGCACATTCCGCGTCGCGTTGACGCCGTCACAGCCGCTGGCCGCCGGCGATTACGTGCTGCGCGTCGGCGCACGGGCAGGTCCGGCTTCGATCCCGTCGCGGGAGACGGCTCGGCTCACGATCCCGGCTCCGCCCGACGCGGCCGGCGCAATCTTTTTCCGGCGCGGGCAGGCGACGGGCAACAGAGACGTGCCAACCGCGGACCTGCGCTTTCGCCGAAATGAGCAGGTGCGCGTCGAAATCCCGACCGCCTCGTCGGATCCGGTCACCGCGCGGCTGCTCGATCGCACGGGCAAGCCGCTCGCCGTTCCAGTCAGCGCGACCACGCGCGACGACGCCGACGGCTCGCGCTGGCAGACGGCGCAGATCGCTCTCGCGCCGCTGGCGCCCGGCGATTACGTCATCGAGATGATCGTTGGGTCGGGTGGGGCGGGTGGGGAGAGGCGGATGATTTCGGCCTTCCGGGTAATTCCTTGACTAGGAACCACCTACGGCGAAGGTGAGGGTCCAGGGCTTGAGCGGCTGGGCGTCGGTGCCGAGGATCCCCTCCTGCAGCTCCACTTTCAAAGTCCGGAAGCGCTCGAGCGGTTTCGTGAAGCGGAGCTCGAGCACGCGGTTCCCCGCGGAATACTGAAACGTGAAGTCGGCCGTGGGGGTCGTCGGCTCGCCGCGTTCGACGCTCTGCGACTCGAGATATCGCGCGCGGATGCGATTCTTCAATGTCGACTGATCGATGTCGCGCGAGAACTGGATCCGCACGGTCGTCGTCATCGAGACGTCGGTTTCGTCCTCGGTGGGCGCGCTGAACACGACTTCCGGCGGCGGGCCGGCCGGCACCCGAATCGGTTCTTCCTCGGTGAAGGTTTCCGTCGGCGGCTTCGAGAGCGACAGGCTCCCCGCTTCGGCGTCGACCCACATCAGCCCGCGTCCCTGCTGCACGGTGCCGCGCACGGTCAGCCAGCGGCCGGTGTCGATCCGCGCGTCCAGCCCGAGCTCGAACTCCTTGCCATTGGCGTCTTTCGTTTTCGGCCGCATGTTGGCGACCCAGATCGCGGCGTCGGCGGCGCGCAGTACGAAGTCGTAGCGGCTCTTGGCGGGCGCATCAGGCAGGTCGCCGAGGAGATTGCGTCCGGAAAACTGCCCCGTGATCGTGACTTTCTGATCGAGGAAGCGCGACGGGTTCAGCACGAGCGCGCGGATGGACGACGCGGCGGGCTGGGCCGCCGGCGCGACGGCCGTCGCGATGATCGCCGTCACCTCGCCCGGCCGCGGCCATGAGCCGTCCGGATCGATCTTGAACGTGTTGCGCAGATCGTAAGTGGCCAGCCGTATGTCGTCGGCCTTCATCCGGCCGAGGTCCCAGAACTCGCCGCGCACCTCATCCAACCCGTCGGGGGCGGTGCCCTTGAAGATCAGATGCACCGAGGTGCCCGCGTCGTTGGAGATTCTCAGCTGGTCCTTGTCGAGCGCGACCTTTCCGACCACGACGATCGGCCGTCCGTGGTAGAAGCCCGGATACGCGAGGATCGCCGCGAGATTCGTCGCGCGCCGCGTCATCGGCTGCGCACCAGCGAGCGCGGCCAGCGCGATCAGGCCGGCAAACGAGAGCGCCGGTCTCCTGCGAATCCCGAATCCCAAATCCCTAATCCCTACCCCAATCCCCGTCACATCACTCTCTTCTGCGCGGCGCGCGTGAGTACCACCCCCAGCACCACGAACAGCAAGGCACTCGCGATGTAGCCGCTCAACCCGTTGTGCAGGAACGGCAAGACGTTGCCGATCGACTGTGGGCCGGCGATGTGACCGGTGCCGACCAGGACCGCATACAGAATCCCACAGAGCGATCCGCCGGCGATCAGCCCGGAGCTGAACAGCGTGCCAGCGCCGACCTCGGATTCCGCCAGCGCTCCGGTCTTTCGCTCCACCAATGCCCGAACCATTCCGCCGGCAAAAATCGGCGCCGTAGTCGCGATCGGTAGATAAGAGCCGACCGCAAACGACAGGGAGCGGATGCCGCACAGTTCGAGCGTGACAGAGATGAACACGCCGACCAGCACGAGTCCCCACGGCAGATTCTGGTTGAGCAGCCCCTTGATGATGGTCGCCATCAGCGTGGCCTGCGGCGCCGGAATCGCGGGGGTCCCGATGCCGAACACGCTGTGGAGATAGAGCGTCGTCCACCCGATGACCCCTGCCGACGTCACCACACCGATGATGAGCCCGATCTGCTGGTAGATGGGCGTCGCGCCGACCAGATAGCCGGTCTTCAGATCTTGAGACGTGCCACCGGCGTTCGCGGCCGCGATGCAGACCACCGCACCCACGCACAGCGCGATCGGTCCGTACGGGTTGCCCGTCCAGCCGAGCGCGACGAACATCAGGCAGGTCAGAATCAGCGTCGCGATCGTCATGCCCGAGATCGGGTTGGACGAGGTGCCAATCAGGCCGGTGATGCGGGAGGACACCGTGACGAAGAGAAATCCGAAAATGATGACGAGGATCGCCGCCAGGAAATTGCCCTGGGTCGGCATCCTTGGCGCGACCGCCAGGAAGATCGCGAGCAGCAGCGATCCGCCGAGCACGAAGGCGGTCGGAAGGTCGCGCTCCGTGCGGAGCACTGCGCTGCCGCCGGCGCCGGCCCCGAAATCCTTCAGGCCCTCGCGCGCCGAAGCCACGATCGTCGGCAGCGTGCGCCCCAGCGTGATGAGCCCCGCGGCGAGCACCGCGCCTGCGCCGATGTAGCGGATGTAGGCGCTCCAAAGCTGCGGCGCGCTCATCTCCGAGATCCTGAACGGCATGCCGGTCGCGGGGTTGTTGGCGAAATTGGGATGAATCGGCGGAAACGGCACCGGAATATATGCGCCAAGAATCGACAGGAGCGGCAGCAGCACCAGCCATGACAGGACGCCGCCGGCGAACATCGTTCCGGCGATCCTCGGGCCGATCACGTAGCCGACGCCCATGTACTCTGGAGAGATGTCGACGTTCAGCGTGGCGTTCGGAAACTGGCTGCTCCGCGGCGTCGAGTAGTCGAGCTCGGTGAGGAAGACGTTGAAAACCCACGAGAGCGCCTTCCACAGCGCCCCGACGCCGACGCCGCCGAACACCATCGCGGCCAGCTTGCCGCCGCGCTCGCCCGCGATCAGCACGTCGGCGCAGGCCGCACCCTCCGGGTACGGCAGCACGCCGTGCTCCTTGACGATCAGCGCGCGACGAAGCGGCACCATCATCAGCACGCCCAGGATGCCGCCGGCGAAGGCAAGCATTGCGATCTGGTAGTAGTTGAAGTAGGCCGGGCCGTCCGGCGTCAGGAAGATGAGCGCCGGAATCGTGAACACGACGCCGCCGGCCACCGACTCGCCGGCCGATCCAATCGTCTGAACGATGTTGTTTTCGAGGATGGTCGATCCGCCGAGCTTCTTCAGCACCGAGATCGCGAGCACCGCGATCGGGATCGACGCGCTCACGGTCAGGCCCGCGCGCAGCCCGAGATACACCGTGGACGCGCCGAAGAGGAGGCCGAAGAGCACGCCGATGACGATCGCCTTTGCGGTGAATTCGGCGGGCGACTCGGTCGCCGGGACGTAGGGCTGAAATCGTCTGGCGCCTGTGGACGCGGTGACCGCGGTCGGCTGACGGGCAGCAGTGGCCATGGAGCCGGATATTAGCATGCGAGTTTTGCTACAATCGCCGTCTGGCTTGTGAAAACATCGAACAAACTGGCCCAGAAGACGCCTTCGGCCAAGCAGGGCACCGATCAGGTTTCGGAACTCACCACCAACCGGCTTTCTGTCTATCTCCGCTGCCTCTCGACGCTCGAAGAGGCCAGTGTCCGGACCATCTCGTCGCAGGCGCTCGCCGAGCAGTTCCACCTCAATGCCGCGCAGATCCGCAAGGACCTGGCCTACTTCGGCGAGTTCGGCGTCCGCGGCGTCGGCTATTACGTGCGCGATCTCAAGCGCCACCTGCGGCAGATCCTCGGTCTCGATCGTAAGCTGCGCGTCGCCATCATGGGTGCCGGCAATCTCGGCCTCGCGCTGGCCGACTACCCGGGGTTCCGGCAGGAAGGGTTCGAGATCGCGGCCCTCTTCGACAACCTGCAGGAGAAGGTCGGTCAGCAGTCGCGCGGCGGCGTGCCGATCCACGACATTCACGATCTGAAGAAGGTGGCGCGGCGCGAAGGGATCCGCATCGCCGTCATCGCGGTGCCGGCGCCGTCGGCCCAGCAGGTGCTCGGGCTGGTGGTCGCCGCGGGCATCAAGGCGGTCTTGAATTTTTCGCCCGGCACGCTGCAGGCGCCCGCCGATGTGAAGCTGAAGAGCGTCGACCTGACCGTTTCGCTCGAGAGCCTCTCATTTTTTCTCGCCCAGGGAGAGGTCGATGGCGAGAAATGACAGGACCGGCAGGTCGCGTGGGTCTGGTGGGTCGGGTGCGTCCGGTGGATCGGGTGGGGCAGGTGGGTCGGGTGCGACAGGCCGGCTGTCCCATGTAGACGCGCGCGGGCGCGTGAAGATGGTCGACGTCGGCGACAAGCCGGTCACCAATCGTGAGGCGATCGCCCGCGGAACGATCGCCATGTCGCGCGAGGCGCTGCGGCTCATCCGGCGCGGCGCCGTGAAGAAAGGCGATCCACTGCAGACGGCGCGGCTCGCCGGGATTCTCGCGGCGAAGCAGACCGCGGCGCTCATCCCGCTCTGCCATCCGCTGCCGCTCTCGAGCGTGAACGTGGAGCTGACGCCGACGCCGCGCGGCTACGACATCGAGGCCCGCGTGAGAACCACGGCGCAGACCGGCGTCGAGATGGAAGCGCTCACCGCCGTCGCCGTCGCCGCGCTCACCGTCTACGACATGGTGAAGGCGGTCGACAAGACGATGGTGATCGGTGATATCCGTCTCATGGTCAAGAGCGGCGGACGATCCGGCACCTACAGAAGATCCTTAGATCCTTAGGTCCTTAGATTCTTAGATCCTGGATTCTCCAGCCCCATGAATGTCCTGGTCGGCGTGATTAGTCCCGCGGTCGCGTGGGTGATGCCGCGGCCGTTCGTCGAGCAGCTGCGCCGCGATTTTCCACAGCACACCTTCCTCGACGCGTGGGACCGCGACACGATCCGCCGGCTCCTTCCCGAGGCCGACGTCGCGTTCACGCCGTTCGTCGATCGCGACATCTTTCCGTCGGCGGCGCGCCTCCGCTGGGTGCAGAGCCCCGCGGTCGGCGTCGGCAGCCTCATGTTTCCCGAACTGCTGGCCAGCGCCGTCGTCATCACGAGCGCGCGCGGCATCCGCGCCCGCGCGATCGCCGAGCACGTGATCGGCGTGACGATTGCGCTGGCGCGTCAGCTGCCGGTCGCCATCCGCGCGCAGGCCGGGCACCGCTGGGCGCAGGACGAGCTCGAGGGCGCGGCCGCTGACGTCCGCACGCTGCAGGGCCAGCGGATGGGCATTGTCGGGCTCGGCGCCATTGGCCTCGAATTGGTGAAGATTGCGGCGCCCTTCGGATTTCGAATTACCGCGATCCGCCGTCGCGCCGACGCGGAGCCGCCCGAAGGGGTCGACCAGATCTGGGCGCCGGATCGGCTTCTCGATCTGCTCGCGCAAAGCGACGTGGTCGTCCTTGCGGCGCCCCACACGCCTGAAACGAAGCGGCTGATTGGCCGCCGCGAGCTCGATCGCATCAGGCGCGGCGCGCTGCTGGTGAACATCGCGCGCGGCAAGCTGGTGGACGACGCGGCGGTCGTTGAGGCGCTCGTCGACGGCCGCCTTGGCGGCGCGGCCCTCGACGTGTTCAGCGAGGAGCCGCTGCCCGCGTCCAGCCCCTACTGGGATCTGCCGAACGTCATCATCACGCCGCACACGTCGGGCGCGATGCAGGACTACTGGACGCCGCTCGTCGCGCTGTTTGCCGAGAATCTGCGCCGCTTCGAAACGGCACGCGATCTGCTCAACGTCGTCGACAAGGTCGCCGGCTACTGACCGTACGCATATAATCTCTGGATGCTGCGCCGTCTCGCCGGCTCGATGGCATTGACGATGGCTCTGGTGCAACAGGTTCCGAAGCCGACGCCGAATCTTCTTCTCTACGGGTATCAGATCGTGCACGTATACCCGCACGATCCGAAAGCCTTTACGCAGGGGCTGCAATACGTGGATGGAGTGCTGTACGAAGGCACCGGCCAGCACGGCCAGTCGTCGATCCGCCGCGTCAAGCTCGAGACCGGCGAGGTTCTGCAGAAGCGCGATCTGCCCGCGGAACATTTCGGCGAAGGCATCACGGTCTGGAAGAACGATTTGATCGAGCTCACGTGGCAGACGCACGTCGCGTTCGTGTACGACCGGACGACCTTTCAACCGAAAAAGCAGTTCTCGTATCCCGGCGAAGGGTGGGGCCTCACGCACGACGGCACGAACCTGATCATGAGCGACGGCACCAGCGAATTGCGCGTGCTCGATCCGGTGACCTTCGTCGAGAAGCGGCGCATCAAGGTGACCGCCGCCGGCGACGCGCCGCTGAACAACCTGAACGAGCTCGAGTTCGTGAAGGGCGAGATTCTCGCCAACGTCTGGATGACCGATTACATCGCGCGGATTGCGCCGGCGACCGGAAAGGTCACCGGCTACATCGATCTACGCGGTCTCCTGTCGCCTTCGGAGCGGGCGAACACCGACGTGCTCAACGGCATCGCGTACGACGCGTCGCACGACCGCCTGTTCGTCACCGGCAAATGGTGGCCGAAGCTGTTCGAGATTACGGTGGCCGCCAGGGGCAGGTAGGGCCAGGTAGGGCAGGTAGGGCCGGGTAGGGCAGGTAGGGCAGGTAGGGTGGGAGGGCACTAGGAGACGACGAGGTGTTGAAAGATGACGCCCGTATTCTGGCCGCTGCCGTGCTTGCGCACGACCTCGCGTGCCGGCAGCGGCTTTGAGTAGAACGGCGTATTCGGTTCGCCCCCCGGCTGCGGCGCCGTCGTCAGGTAGACATCCTGAATCAAACCCGCGTCGATCAGCTGTTCGGCGATCGTTCGACCGCCGATGCAGGAGATCCGCTGAATGCCAAGCTCGCGGAGCTGTCGAAATGCGAACGGCAGCTCGTGGGGAGTCGGCATCGCGATCGGCATGACCCACGGCCGGTCGGCAAGCTGCGTCCGCATCAACTCCGAACAGGCCGGAAGCGTGAGCAGAATCACCCGCAGGTCGGGCACGTTGAACAGCAGGCCGTCGTCGAGCTTCAACCCCCGCAGCGTCGCGACGATCTGAATCGGATGGCGCGGCAGGCCCAGCGACCGGCGAAGCTCCACGAGCTCCGGACGCCAGGTCGACAGAACGATGTTGCCGCTTCGCACGGTCTCGGCGCCCGCGAGCACGGCGTCGGCGGCCACTCGGGACAGGCCCTCGTAGATCAGATGCTTGTCGGCCTCGCCGCCGCCCAGTGAGGCTGGATCCGTCGCGCCGGTGTTACCGTCGCGCGACTGCACGAAGACCAGGCTCGTGGCGGGCAGGTCCAGCGACAGAGCGGCCGAGAGATAGAAGGGGCCGTCGAACATCGTGCGTGACCACGCGTTGCCCATCGCGACGAGCGCGGCGTCGGGCCGGTCGGCGTCAGTGATGAACGCGGCGATGGCCGCGTTGCGCGCCGCCGCTTCCTTGCGTACGACGAGCCGCTCGAATCGAACGCTGCAGTCCGCACTCGGCATCCCGCAATCTCAGTCTTCCGGTGGTCTCGGCCCCTGGCCCGCCGAAGCCTTCGGGGGAGGGGGCTCGATGTGGATCACGGCGTCGGCGATCTGGGGATAGCGCGCCATCACGCGGTCCTTCACGATGTGCGAGAGGTTGTGCGCGTCGGTGAGCCGCATGTCGGGCGGCAGCCAGACGTGCAAGTCGAGGAACACGTGGTCGGCGGCGCCGCGCGTCCGGATGTGGTGGCAGCCGAGGACGCCGGGCACGCCCATGACGACGCGCTCGAGGTCGGCGTCGGCAATCACGATCCGATCGCTGAGAATCCCCGTTGTCGCGCGCGCGACCTGATAGCCGGAGTAGCCGATGAAGCCGGCGACGATCAGCGCGGCGAGCGGATCGAGGATCGGCATTCCGGCGCGCGCACCCACGAGCGCCGCGATGACGGTAAGCGACGTCCAGACGTCGCCGCGCGTCTGCATCGAGTCGGCGAGCAGAACTTCGCTCGCGAGCCGCTCCGCTTCGCGTGATTCATAGGCGACGACCGCCAGGTTGATCGCGATCGTCACGATCATCACGACGAAGCTCGCGATCGAGATCTCCGGCGGCAGCGATCGGCCCGTCAGGTGATTGAACGCGTTCCGCAGCACCTCGATCACGACAAGCAGGAGGAACACCGTGACCGCGGCCGCCGCGACCGTCTCGTACTTGCGGTGCCCGTACGGATGATCGGCGTCGGGCGGCTGTCCCGCGGCGCGCACGCCGATCAGCCCCGCGACGTTGGAGGCCGCGTCGGTGAGCGAATGGAAGCCGTCGGAGAGGATGCTGATCGCGCCGCTGGCGTAGCCGAAGCCGATCTTCGCCGCGGCAACCGCCACGTTGAGGACGAGAACACGAACCAGTACGCCGGAGACAGCGGCATAGCGATCGTAGACGGGATTCGGGGTTGGGGATTCGGGATTCGGCGAAGGTGATCGGGGACTCGGGGATCGCGAACCCGGAACCGCGGAGTGGCGTTCGAATCCCAAATCCCGAAGCCCAAATCCCGTCAGAAGACCCGCGCCGTTGGAACCGGCCACCAGCGCAGCTGCACTTTGCCGATGATGTACTTCTTCGGCACCATGCCCCAGTGGCGGCTGTCCGAGCTGTTGTTCCGATGGTCGCCCATCACGAAGTAGTAGCCCTCGGGGATTACCTGCGGACCCCAGTCGTCATGGCTGCGGAACTCGGTCGCCACATAGTCGTCCTTGAGCGGGATGTCGTTGACGTAGACACGGCCGTCGACGATCCGCACCGTGTCGCCTTCCTCCGCGATGACGCGCTTCACGAACGACTTGTCGGGGTTCAGCGGGTAATAGAGCATGACGATATCGCTGCGGCGTGGTTCGCTGATCCGGTACACGAGCTTGTTGACGATCAGCCGATCCTGGTCCTCGAGAGTCGGCGCCATGCTCTGGCCCTCGACGCGCGCCACCTGGAAGCCGAACGTCACGATGAGGACCGCGTAGACGGCGGCCGACATCAGCGTCTTGACCCACGCGACCAGCTCTTCCTTCACCTGCGCGAGACGAACGCCGGGGCTGGTCAGACGGAGATCGGGCTGATCGCTCGCCTGCGGGGTAGGCGCTCCGTAGGCTCGCGCTTCATCGGTTGGCGCTCCGGCCGGAGAAGGTTCGATCTCGAGCTGTGGCGCGAGGCTCTCCGCCGGACGATCGGCTTCCGCTTCGGCTACAGCTTCAGGTACTCCCGCAGGCGCCGCGTCTGCGTGCGGCTCACGGGAATCTCCGTCGACTTCTCGTCCTTCATCCGCAGCATGTAATTCCGGCTGAACCAAGGGACGATCTCCTTGATCTTGTTGATGTTCACCAGATGCGACCGATGGACCCGCCAGAAGACAGTCGGGTCGAGCCGCTCGTGCAGCTCGTCGAGGGTCCGGTAATTCGACGTGCCCGCGTGCTGGCTCGTCACTACGCTAATCCCTTCGTCGGCCAGCGACGCGTAAATAATATCCTCGGCCTGCACGAGCAGGAACCGCTCGCCGACCTTGATGGCCAGCCGCTCGCGCCGGCTCTGCCGCTCGGTCACGAGCTGAATGATCCGCTCGAGGTCCGCGTGGTTGACGCCGTCGACCGGCCGGTCGGTGGCGACCCGCCGCCGCGCGCGGTCGACCGCCATTTCGAGGCGCGCCTGGTCGACCGGCTTCAACAGATAGTCGACCGCGTTGACCTCGAACGCCTCGATCGCGTGCTGATCGTATGCGGTGACGAAGATGATATGCGACGCGACCCGGTTGCTGAGCAGCCGGCGCGCCACCTCGAAGCCGTTGAGCCCGGGCATCTGCACGTCGAGAAACACGACGTCGGGCTGAAGCCGATCGATCGTCGTCAGCGCCTCGACGCCGTTGCCGGCCTGCCCGATGACTTCAACGCCGCCGACCTGGTCGAGCAGATAGCCCAGCTCGTCGCGGGCCAACTGCTCGTCGTCGACAAGCACCGCGCGCAGCCCCATGGTTATGCCGTGACCCGCTCGGGCAGCGCAAGCTCCGGAATCTCGATGCTGGCGCACGTCCCTTCACCCGGCACGCTCGTCAGCTTCAGATGGTAGTTGGCGCCGTAAATCGTGCGCAGCCGCTCGTTCACGTTGCTCAACCCGATCCCGTCCCCCAGCGCCCGCCCCAGCCGCTCCTCGGTCATGCCGAGGCCGTCGTCGTGCACCTCGATGATCGTGTGGCCGTCGCGGACGATCGTCTTGATGGTAATCCGGCCGCCGCCCACCTTGCTGGACAGGCCGTGCTTGATCGAGTTCTCGACGAGCGGCTGCAGAATCATGCTGGGCACGACGATGTCGAGCGCGGCGGGGGCGATCTGCTTGTCCACCTTCAGGTGCGGTCCGAAGCGCACCACCTCGATGGCGAGATACTCGTCGATCGACTCGAGCTCCTCGCGCAGCGTCACGAAATGATCCGTGCTGCGCATCAGCCGGCGGAGCAGGCCCGACAGCTTCCCGATCAGCGTGCGCGCCGTTTCCGGCTGCGTGCGGATGAGAGAGGAAATCGACGTCAGCGTGTTGAACAGGAAGTGCGGGCTGATCTGATTGGCGAGCGCCTCGATCTTCGCCGCGAGCAACAGCTTCTCCTGTTCCTGCAGACGATGCTCGATTCGCGCGTTGTTCCAGATCTTGATGGGCGTCGCCACGGCGAGCACCGTCGCCAGCAGGACGACGAACATGAGCCAGGGCGAGCTGGGCGGCGCGGCGTGCAGCGAGAAGAGACCGTGGTTCCAGCGGGCGCCGACGCCCTGCCGGAGCAGCTCGAGCCCGACCGGCGCGAGCAGCAGCACGACCTGCCAGTCCACCGTGACGGACCGGAGCATCTGCCAGGCCCGGCGATGCAGGCCGGTGAACACGAACGGCGAGAAGTGCCAGATCGACTCCTTCGGGCAGAGCTCGCGCAGCCCGCCGCCGGCGAACCCGCAGCCGACGGCAAAGGGCAGCGCCCCCCATTCACCGGCACCGAGCGGCGGGATGCCGACCAACGTGCCGACCAGCGCGCCGGCGTACGGTCCGGCAATGAGGCCCGCGAGAAACGAACCCTCGAGCGTCAGATCCGCGGCGTTGTAGTTCAAGAGGAGCCTTGCGGCGACACCGGCCATGAGGGGAATGCCAAGGCTGAGCGCGAAGATCAGCCGGTCGGGCCATGCGCGGCGCTCGAAGATCAGGATGTGCCGGAACCGGTGGTAGCGCACGAGCGTGGTCGCCAGCGCGGCCATCACCGCCAGCTTGACGACGAGCGTCGTGAGCAACACCTGCTCGACCGACAGGAACTGCGGGCCTGACATGATTTACATTGATCTTATCGGCCGGGTAAACTGAGAGCAATGGCTGTGATTCGACCGCTGCTCATCGGGTTTGCCACGACGTTCAAGTACCTCTTCAAGAAGCCGATCACCGTGAACTACCCGGATCAGAAGTTTCCCATGTTCCCAAAATGGCGCGGGAAACAAGTGCTGATGCGCGACGAGAACGGCCTCGAGAAGTGCGTCGCCTGCGGCCTGTGCTCGGTCGCGTGCCCGGCGGACGCGATCTACCTCGAGGCGGCGGAAAACGACGGGACGGTGCAGGCCGGCCCGCGCTACGCGTCCGTGTATCAGATCCACAAGACGCGCTGCATCTTCTGCGGCTACTGCGAAGAGGCCTGTCCGGTGGGTGCGGTCTTCATGGGCAAGGACTACGAGCTCGCCGTCTACAGCAGGGATGACTTCGTGTGGGACAAGGCCGATATGCTCGTGCCGGCGTCCACGACACCGACGGGCGCCTGATGGGCGCGTAGGCCAGGTGAGGCAGGTAGGTCTGGTAGGTCAGGTTTTGCCCCACCCGGCTTACCCCGGCCCGCCAGCCCCACTCGACCTACTGAGATGCAGATCGGCGCGCTGGGCGACATTCACGGCGCCTTCGAAACCGTTCACATCATCATGAAGCGGCACGCGGACGTGCCGCTGTGGGTCTCGGTTGGCGACGTCGCCAGCAACGAAGGGGAGTACTTCGCGCCCGCGACGCCGCTGTACTTCATCAAAGGGAACAACGAAGACTTCGACGTGATCGCTGCGGCGATGAACGGGCAGCCGCCGGCGCCGACGCTGTACTACCTGGCCAATGGCGGCCCGCACCTGGTCGGCCCTTGGCGCGTGGCCGCCCTCGGCGGCACGTTTGCGCCAAGCTGGTACAACATGCCCCCCTCCGCGCTGCCGCCGTCGAAGGGGCGGAAAACCTCGGCGGCGTCACTCAAGCTGGGTAAGAGCCGCGACGACAAGCGCCGGCACTTCGTGCGCGACGAGGTGCTCGTGTGCAAGTCGCTCACGCACATCGATCTCTTCATGACGCACGAGGCGCCGCGGCCGTTTTATCCGGCCGGCCGCCGCCTCGACGCCGGCAAGACCGTCCTGAACGACGTGCTGGCCGCAATGAAGCCTCGCCTGCACCTGTTCGGGCATCACCATGAGTTCACCGACTCGGCCCGCCAGGGCGTTCGCTCGATCGGCCTCGACGTCGTCACGAATTCCTATCTGCTCATCGACGCCAAAACGTTCAAGACGGAGCGGCTGGACACCTGAATCTGGTAATCTGGTAATTTGGTAATCGGGGAATTGAATTGCCAGATTGAACGGATTGAATTGGCCGATTGAATCACCAATATCCCAATCAATTACCCGATTACCCGATTACCCAATGCAGAAACCGTTTCTGGATGCTCTCGATGAGCGGGTCCTCGTGTGCGACGGCGCGATGGGGACGATGCTCTACGCGAAGGGCGTCTTCATCAACAAGAGCTTCGACGCGCTGAACTTCACGCAGCCGGATCTCGTCGCCGAGGTCCATCAGGAATACGTCCGCGCCGGCGCCGACATCGTCGAGACGAACACGTTCGGCGCGAACCGCATCAAACTGGGCTCCTTCGGCCTCGCCGATCGGCTGCAGAGCATCAACGAGCAGGGCGCGAAGATCGCGCGCCACGCCGCGCGCGAGCAGGCGTACGTCGCGGGAGCGATTGGGCCGCTCGGCATCCGCATCGAGCCGTGGGGGAAGACCGGCATCGACGAGGCGTGCGACTACTTCCGCGAGCAGGCGCAGGCGCTGGTCAACGGCGGCGTCGACCTGTTCATCCTCGAGACGTTCCGCGATCTCAACGAGATCGGCGCCGCCATCGACGCCGTGCGCAGCGTGTCGGATCTGCCGATCGTCGCGCAGATGACGACCGAGGAGGACGGCAACACCCTGGACGGCACGCCGCCGGAGCGCTTCACGCCGGATCTCGAGCGGCGCGGCGCGACCGTCATGGGCGTCAACTGCGCGGTCGGTCCGGCGCCCATGCTCGACACGATCGAGCGCATGGCGGCGGTGACGAAGCGGAAGCTGTCGGCGCAGCCGAACGCAGGCCAGCCGCGCGACGTGGAGGGCCGGAACATCTATCTCTGCTCGCCGGAGTACATGGCGTCGTATGCCCGGCGCTTCATCATGCACAACGTCCGGATCGTCGGCGGCTGCTGCGGGACGACGCCGGAGCACATCCGGCAGATCAAAGCGGCAGTGCGCGCGATGGCGCCTGCCGTCGTGCGCTCGTCCGAGACGTCGGCCGCTCCCGGTCGCCCGGCCGAAGCCGTCGGGGCGCGTAGCGCGACGCCTTCAGGCGAGCGGGTGCTCGTCGAAGGGCCCCCTGTCGCACGGGATCACAAATCGCGCCTCGCCAATGCGATGGCGCGCAACACGTTCGTCGTCGCCGTCGAGCTGTTGCCGCCGCGCGGCTATCAGACCGAGCAGGTGGTCGACCGCGCGCGGCGGCTGAAGATCGGCGGCGTGGACGTCATCAGCATTCCCGACGGCCAGCGCGCCGGCGCCCGCATCAGCGCGCTGTCGCTGGCGGTGCTGATCGAGCAGCAGGCAGGGATCGAAACGCTGCTGCACTATGCCTGCCGCGATCGGAATCTGCTCGGGATCCAGTCCGACCTGCTGGGCGCGCACGCCATGGGATTGCGGAACCTGATGCTCGTCACCGGCGACCCGGGCCGCGTGGGCGACTATCCCGACGCGACGGCGGTGTTCGACGTCGACTCGATCGGGTTGACCAACGTCGTGTCTCGGCTGAACCACGGGTGTGATCTGGGCGGTCAGGCGATCGGCGCGCCCACCGGCTTTCACATCGGCGTCTCGGTGAACCCGGCCGCGTCGAACGTGGATCAGGAGCTGCGGCGCTTCGAGTACAAGGTCGAGGCCGGCGCCGAGTTCGTCGTGACGCGTCCGATCTTCGATGTCCGTGGCTTCGAACAGTTCCTCGAGCGCATCGAGCACGCACGTCTGCCCGTCGTCGCAGGCGTGTTTCCGTTCGAGAGCGCGCGAAACGCCGAGTTCATGGCGAACGAAGTGCCTGGCGTGCGCGTGCCGGAGGCGCTGCTCGACCGCATGCGCCGCGCCGACGGTCAGGCGGCAGCGGCGGAGGAGGGCATCGCGATCGCGCGTGAGATCGCGGCAGAGCTGCGCCGAGCCGTGCAAGGCGTCCAGGTTTCGACCCAGTCGGGCGACATCGATGCGGCCTTGGCAGTCCTCGATGGACTTCGTTGACACTCCAAGGTATAGTCGCTGGGCGCCGCATCCGGCAGGCATGCAGCTTGAACGTTTTCAACTGGTTAGCCGGATATTGCGCCACTGCTGAGGCACCTGATGACGTTGTTTGAGCCGCGTCGTTCGCCCGAGAACGACGAAATCCTCGGGTCCGACGCTGCCACGCGTGCGTTGTCGGTGACTGTCGTCGAGAACGATTTCGTCGCGCGCGTTTACGAGAACATCGCGTGGTTCTACGACCTCACATTCGGTCCAGCGCTGCATCCCGGGCGCGTCGACGCGATCCGGCGCATGGCCATCAAGCCCGGCGACCGCGTGCTCGAGGTCGGCGTCGGCACCGCGATCAACGCGGCGCTCTATCCGTCCGATTGCTCCGTGACCGGCGTCGATTTTTCGAGCTCGATGCTGGAGAAAGCGCGCGACCGCGTCGCGCGTAAAGGCGTGCGCAACGTCCGGTTGCTGCAGATGGACGCGGCGAACATGAAGTTCGCCGATGACACGTTCGATATCGTGTACGCGCCGTACGTGATCAGCGTAGTGCCCGACCCGGTCGCGGTCACCCGCGAGATGTACCGCGTCTGCCGTCCCGGCGGCCGCATCGTGATCCTGAACCATTTCCGCAGCAAGAGCCGCGTCGGCGCGTGGCTCGAGCGGATCATCGCGCCGTTTACCCTCTACCTCGGGTTCAAGTCGGATCTCGATCTGCCGGCGTTCCTCGTCCAGGCCGACCTCGAGCCGATCTCGATCGAGAAGGTGAACGTTCCGCGGATCTGGTCGCTCGTCACCTGCGTGAAGGATTAAAGAATCGCCCACCTCGCGATCGGCGATCGGCGATTCACGATCCGAAGGGCTCCTCGATCGACGGGCTCTGCGGCGTGAACAGCCCGGCGCCGTCCGCCGTGATGTACATGTCGTCCTCGAGCCGCACACCGAACTCGCCGCGGATGTAAATTCCCGGCTCGTCGCTGAAGACCATCCCCGACTGCAGCTTCACAGCCTTTTCCCACCCGTGCATGTTGTTCTTCACGAGGTACGGCCACTCGTGACCGTCCATCCCCATGCCGTGACCCAGCCGGTGTGAGAAGTACTTGTAGCCGGGACCGTAGCCGTTGTCGACGACGACCTTGCGGCCGGCGGCGTCGATCTCCTCGAGCGGCACGCCCGGCCGCGCGGCCTTGAGGGCGGCGGTCTGCGCCTGGTGCACGATGTCGAAGACCTTCTTCATCCTGTCGGTCGCTCTGCCGAGCACGAAGGTGCGCGTGATGTCCGACTGGTAGCCCTCGACCGTGCACCCGTCATCGATCATGATGATGGTGCCTTCGCGGATCGTCTGTGGCGTGATCGAGCCGTGCGGCAGCGCCGTGTACTCGCCGACCTGCACGCTGGCGAAGCCCGGGAACCCGAGCCGCCCGTAGGCGGCGCCGATCAGGCGGCTGACGTCGTTCTGGGTCATCCCGGGTCTCAGCGCCTTGAACACCGCCTCGTAGCACTTGAGCGTCGCCTCAGAGGCAATCCGCATCAGCTCGAGCTCGTGCGCGTTCTTGATCATGCGGCAGCCGGCGGTGACCGGCGTGGCGCTCGTCACGTGAAGTCCCGGCGCGGCGCTCGCGATGCTGTCGGCGAACACGAACTTGGAGGTTTCCTCGATGCCGACGCGTCCGGTCACGATTCCGCGGTCCTTCAGCCCCTGCGCCACGCGCTCGAACGGGCTCTCGTCCTCCTGCCAGGTCGCGACGTCGGTGTGCACCAGCGGCCCGAGCGCGAGTTGCTCGCGCGCGCGTTCTTCTTCGAAGCCCGGACAGACGACGTAGGGATTGCCCACCTTCGGGATCACGACGGCGAAGAGCCGCTCGCTGTTGGCCCAGCGGATGCCGGTGAAATAGAGCAGCGACGTGCCGCCCGCGAGGACGATGGCGTCGATCTTCTGCGCCGCCATGATGGCCTTCGCGCGCTCGATGCGCGCGCGCCGCTCGTCGACGGTGATCGGCCGGGCGCGATCGCGCATCGAGGTCAGCGCCGCGATGCTCGGGGGCGGCGGCCCGGGCGCCTCCGTCTCGCGTCCCCGCTGGGCGGACAGCCGCGTCACCGACGATCCGGCGGCGGCACTCGTGAGCCAGAGAAAGGAACGGCGCGACAGCATGGGCACTCCTCAAAAGCGAAATCGAAGACCGCCGCCCACGTGGGCGCCGCCGGCCGTCACCGTGGTGGCATCGTCGAGCGCCAGACGGGCGCGCGAGAACGTGACGCCGATGCCGAGTCCCACGCGAGGACGCACCATGTAGTCGAGGTCCGCGCCGGCGTTGAAGCCGGCGCCCGAACCCGATCGGTGCTGGGACGTTACTCCGTCGAAGGTGGCCGTGTCGAACGGATAGGTCTGGGTCACCGTGACGTCGCGCACGAGATCCTGGCCGACCAAAAACCACGACGGTCCTCCCGCGATCCCGAGTTGCCAGCGCCTGCCGAACGGGACGACCCAGCGCGCCTGGACGTGCAGCGCCGTTTCGTCCCGCGTCAGCCCCGACGCGTCGCCCGACACGGGCCGCGGGCGGTTGAAGAAGAAGGGGTGGGGCACCTGGGCCGAGACCGATCCGCGTCCGGACTTGCTGAAGCGCGAGACGCTGGCGCCGACGGCGAGACCGCGCCACACGCGCACGCCTCCGCCGGCATCGACGCCGATCTCGGATTGAATCGTGTAGCTGGTGTCCACGAGTGACGGCTCGACGAAGTCAATCGGCCGCACGACGGCGCTGAAGGCGGCGGCCGAGGGCTGATACCAGCCGCTCGCGCTCACGTAGCCGCGATCAATCCACGCGCCGGATTGTGCGCGCGCATCACCGGCGCTCAGCATCAGAGCCAGCACGATCAGCATCGCGCGATTCATGGCAGTCCTCTACCGCGGCAGCAGCACCGTGCGCGGCGTGCCGAATGTCAGCAGGCGGCCGGCGTCGTCGGTCGCGGTGAACGTGATGGCGGTCGTCCCGGTCGTGTCCCCGCGGAGATCGACGCAGAAGATGCTGCACGCGTCGGTCTGCGCCAGCACCCGGTCGCTGCCGGGGCCGCACTGGCTGAAGGTCTGCGCAAACCTGGTGCCCGACAGCACCTCGTGGTCCTGCAGGGCGCCGGTGTGATCGAAGAAATCCCAGGTCCATTGCTGGACGCGCAGACTGCCGGCTCCGGCCGACAGGGTGATGCCCAGCACCCAATGCGGGTTCGCAAGGCCCGAACACGATACAGCCGCCGGCGTCGCCGGATTCGGGAGCAGCGCCGCGGTCGGCGCGTTGCGCTCCTCGACGCCCACAGCATCCCAGGCCTGCGTGATCGCGCGCTCGACGGTGCTGCCCGCGCCGTACAGGTCGCGGGCCGCCTGGATCGTCGCGACGCGCGCGAGCGCGAATGTGGCGCTCGAGGGCAGCAGAGCGGTCAGCGCTCGAAAGAACGACTTCTCGATCTGCTCGCGGTTGGCCGCGCCGACGCCAGCCACGGTTCGGCCCGACGTGCGGTTCGTCCCGCCTTCGATGGCGAGATAGAACGCATGGCTGACAATCGTCGAGTTGTAATGCGGATCGCCGCCGATGTTCCGCTGCGCGTAGTAATCGGGGTCGCGCGTCTGTGCCGGGTTGGAGATCGACCGCGAGAACAGTCCCGCCGGCACCGTGAGATCGCGTCCCTCGAGGTAGCTGGCGTTCAACGGAGCCGAGCCGATCGGCTCGTGGTAGAACGCGGTGGACAGGCCGAAGATGTCCGAAAACGCCTCATTCAGTGCCCCGGCCTCGCTGAACGGGAACCCGTTCAACCGCGCCGAGCTCGCCGTCACGCCGTGCGTCAGCTCGTGAGCGACGACGTCGAGCGCGGCTGAAAAGGGTTTGACCTCGACGCCGGCGAAAAAACCGCGCGGCGCGCCTTCGCCGAACGTCACCGCCCCGCGGCCGTCCGGCCCGCAGGTCGCGCAGAAGAAGGCGTTGACGTAATAGAGGCCAAGGACCTCGGGGGGTGCCGTCGCGATGTCCTGGAGCCGCACCGGATGCGTGAGCGTCGCCATCCGGAGGTTGCGGTCGTCGAGCCCGCGCCGGCCGAATCGCTTGAACAGGTAGTCGTAGTACCACCCCGCGTAGACGTGCGCGTCGACGACGGTGCTGTCGGTCCAGTCGTTGTCCGCGTCCGTGGCGATGTCGGAGGGCGCCACGGCCACGACGCGGCCGAGGATGTCGGTCGTGCGCGAGAAGTTGCCCTTCATGTCGTAGGTGGTGATATCAACCGGTCTGAGGACATCGGTCGCGACGAACGCGCCGGCGATCGCTTTTGCGCTGACCTTCTTGTCGTCGCCATAGGTCCCAACCCCGTGGCCGACTTCGCGCTGAAAATCGCTGTACTGTCGCAGGAGGTCACCGCTCGTGGCGTTCACGAAGACGTCGACGATCTCGACCCCGGCAGTCGCCTGGCCGAAGAACGCGAGGTGATAGCCGTCCGACATCGGCAGCACGACCAGCTCGGGGTCGGCGCCGAACGCGTCGCCCGATACGGCCCTTCCAATCGCCTCACGCGCGCGCTCCACGGAGAGTGCCGGGGTGACGTCCAGGTCGACGTCGCCGTGCAGCATGCCGAACACGGACACCGTTCCGTCGGGTGCGATCTGGCGTGTGAGGTCGCCGCCGATGATCCGGACCCCGCGAAGATATTGTGCGAGGCGTTGATGCTGGCGATCGGGCAGCAGCGGATCGCGCTGGATCTCGGTCAGGACGAGCGCCCGGCTCCGGATCATCTGATCGACGAGCTGGTCGACGGCGCGCAGATCGCCGGAATTGGCGCGGGTGGCCGCGACAGACGTGGGCCGGCCCTGCGCGACGGCGCGGATCGGCGCCAGCGCCGCAATCGCCACAACGCCGATACGCAGAGCGCTGATGATGGATTTCGGCACAAGCTGCCTCCTGCGTCATGCGTCCATGAGGGCGATGAGATTCTGCGCGGCCACGTCGGCGCCGTCAATGCTTGATCGGTTCGGGGGCGCAGGTTGCGCGAGCAGTGCCTCGATGGCCTCGGCCCAGTCACCCGCGAGCAGTTCCTCCTGCGACAGGTAGCGGCATCGCAGGACCCGCGGCATTTCCGCGACGAACAGGTCGTATTCGATAAACCGGCCGCGTGACGTGTAGAGCAGCGGCGTGCCGTTCGCGACGCATTCAGAGACGATCCCGTAGCCGGGTTTGCTGACCACGACGTCCGCGGCGGCGACGAGATCCTGGTACAGGAATCCCGGCGGCGGCGTCGAGACGGGCTCGACGAAGGTGAAGTGGCGGGACGTGCGCAGGCGCTCCAGTGGCAGATCCGCGCCGTACGCGCCGAACGACGAGAGCACGACCGGCCGTCCGGTGTCGATGCCGAGAGCGTGCCGCGTCTCCGCGCGGGTGCGCCCGGAGCGGCGCGCGATGAACGGCACATCGCGCGTCACGCCGGCCATCGGCGCGAAGCCGCCGTGGAGCGGCAGGCGGAGCGCCCGCGTCGCCGTCGCGTAGGCGGCGGTGATCGCCGGAATCGCCTCCGGCGCCCACCGGTCGAAGGCGGGATAGATGCCATAGATCCAGTCCCAGGTGAAATTCGCGACGGCAACCGACGGCAGTCCGGCGCGTTCGGCGGCCGCGAACGCCAGCGGGGGAATATCGCCGACGACGAGGTCCGCGCAGACGCGCCGCAGCAGCTCCGCTTCCGCTGTGACTCGCGCGTCGAACGTCGAGTAGAACCGGGCGGCCTGGCGTGCGCTCTCGTCCTCGTCAATCCGCAGACTGTCGATTTGCGCGAGGCCCGTGTCCGTCTCGGCCGCCTGCACTTCGACCGGAGCGCCTGCAAGCGGGGAAAACAGCGCGCGCGCGACCGCGGTCCGCACGAGAATCCGCGCACCGGGCCTGCGCGCGACGAGCGCCCGAATGAGCTCGACGTCCCGCGACGCGTGTCCAAACCCGTGGCCGGAAATGTAGAAGACTAGCCCCAAAATAAGCGCGTTTGCGGCTCGGCCGATGACGTGAGTCGCCAGTCAGGCGCGGCGCAGACCTCACCGTTCGGGAGGCTGTCCCGCTGCGGCCTTCGATCGATTGTCGTTATCGGCTGATCCTCCACGGCG
>WNEY01000610.1_pt1 | contig 22916 bp, 26 predicted proteins | sample 5400531 | NCBI WGS metagenome assembly WNEY01 (sample SAMN13153338, study PRJNA577476) | soil metagenome | isolation source: 200 cm saprolite under Douglas fir tree site 1 | place: USA:California | collected 2015-04-18
CCAGCCGCCCGGACGATACGGCGTGTCGAGCTGCGCGTCCGACCGGCCGTTCACGAGCGACCGGAACTTCGCCGGCGTCTGCTCGATCGTGTCGATGTGCGCGCTGCGCGTCGCGCGGTCGAGCGACGAGGTCAGCCGCGAGAAGCGTCCAACGGGATAGCGGAGCGTTTCGAGTTCGTCCATTTCCACCTCCTCCGGTTGCAGGACAAGTCGAGGGTCGATTCGTGCGGCGGCGTCGGCCGAGGTCATCACCTCGACTACTTCGAAATCCACGAGGTCATTCCAGCGGGCGATCCACTGGTCCAGCAGGGCACGGCTCTCACATTCCATTACTTGAAAGCACCGCGCAAGCTCCGTGTCCACCCAACTCGACACGTAGTGTAGGCCGTGGGGCGCCAGTCGACCTTCGTCGCGAAAACGCCGGTACACGGGAACGGCGTCCCGGTTTCGAAAATGTTCAATCACCATGTAGAGCATGACTGTCTCGCGACCCGCCCTGTGAACCACAATACCGGTGCCGGATACCGGTGCCGGACACCGGTGCCGGATACTCGAGCCACGGGGACAGCAGATACAATCGGGCGTTTTCGAAATGAGGCCACGCCATATGTTACGAGCATCTCTGACGTTCACGCTTGTACTCTCCTTCATGATCCTGATGCTTCCCGCTCATGGATCTCACCCCCTTCACGCGCAGCAGCCTCCGGGCGGCTCAGGTCAGGCCGGACGCGGCGGGCAGCCGGCGGCGGCGGGCCGCGTGCCCTCGATCGACGAGCGGACCGGCGGCATGCAGAAGCTCGAGGGCTACTTCCCGCTCTACTGGGACGATCGCTCCGGCTCGCTCTTCATCGAGATCCCGCGCTTCGACAGCGACTTCCTGTTCTCGATGGGCCTCGCGGCCGGACTCGGATCGAACGACATCGGCCTCGACCGCGGCTCGGGCGGCGGCGGCCGCATCGTCTCGTTTCAGCGTGTCGGCCCGCGCGTGCTGCTGGTCCAGCCGAATCTGTCGTTCCGGTCGAGCAGCGCGAACGTGCTCGAGCGCAAATCGGTCGAAGATTCCTTCGCGAAGTCGGTGCTGTGGGGATTCACCGCGGCGGCCGAGAGCAACGGCCGCGTGTTGGTCGACGCCACCGACTTCCTCCTGCGCGACGTGATGGGCGCCGGCAACGCGTTGCGTCCGGGCAACTACCGCGTCGATCGCACGCGCAGCGTCTTCTACATGCCGCGCACCAGAGCGTTCGCGAAGAACACCGAGATCGAGATGACGCTGACCTTCGTGAACGAAGCGGCCGGCGGGCGCGGCGGTGGTGGCGGCGGTCCCGCTCAGGGTCCGCCGTCGATCGGTGCAGGCGGCGGCCGCGCCGGTGGTGGCGGCGGCGGTCGTGGAGGCGGCCTCTTCTCGGGCTCGGTCGCGAGCGTGACGCCGACGGCCGATGCCGTGACGATGCGCGAGCACGTGTCGCTGGTGGAGCTGCCGGATAACACCTACAAGACACGCGAAGACGACCCGCGCGGCGGCTACGGCGGCCTGACCTTCGTGGACTACAGCACGCCGATCGGCGAGCCGATGCAGATGCGCTACATCCGTCGTCATCGCCTCGAGAAGAAAGATCCGAACGCGGCGATGAGCGAGCCGGTGAAGCCGATTCAGTACTACGTGGACCCTGGCGCGCCGGAGGACGTGAAGAAGGCGCTGCTCGAGGGCGCGGGCTGGTGGAATCAGGCGTTCGAGGCCGCCGGCTTCCGCAACGGGTTCAAGGTCGACGTGCTGCCCGAGGGCGCCGATCCGATGGATATCCGCTACAACATGATCAACTGGGTGCATCGCTCGACGCGCGGCTGGAGCTCCGGCGGCGCGGTCGCCGACCCGCGCACCGGCGAGATCATCAAGGCGACCGTCACACTCGGGTCGCTGCGCGATCGCCAGGACTACATGATCTTCGAGGGGCTGCTCTCGCCGTACACGAACGGCAACGAGCGGCCGGCAGTTCTGTACGAGACGGCGCTGAAGCGCATTCGCCAGCTGGCGGCGCACGAAGTCGGCCACACGCTGGGCCTCGGCCACAACTACTACGACAGCGAAAAGGGCTGGATCTCGGTGATGGACTATCCCCATCCGCTCGAGAAGCTGAACGCCGACGGCACCATCGATCTGTCGGACGCCTATCAGGCCCGGATCGGCGAGTGGGACAAGGTCACGATCAATTACGGGTACCGTCAGTTTCCGGCGGGCACCGACGAGAAGGCGGCGGTCACGAAAATCCTGGACGAGGCATGGGCGCGGGATCTGCGCTACATGACGAACCAGGACACCGATTCGAATCCGAAGGTCGATCAGTGGTCGAACGGCGTCGACCAGGCGGACGAGCTGTACCGGATGATGAAAGTCCGCCGCTCGGCGCTGGACCGTCTGGGCGAGGGCACGATTCGAAAGGGTGCGCCGCTCGCCATGCTCGAAGAGCCGCTCGTGCCGATCTTCATGTATCACCGCTACGCCGTCGAGTCGGCCGCGTCGATGGTCGCGGGCCAGGACTACATCTACGGCCTCCGTGGCGATCAGCGGACGCCCACCAAAGGCGTTTCCGTCGACGATCAGCGGAAGGCGCTCGACGCGCTGGCTATGACGCTGCGTCCTTCCGAGCTGACGGTGCCGAAGCCGGTCCTGGACCTCATTCCACCGCGTCCGCCAGGCTGGGGTCTGCACCGCGAGCTGTTTCCACGGACGACGGGCGATACCTTCGATCCGCTGAGCCCGGCGACTGTCGCTTCGGACGTCACCATCGGCTTCGTGCTGCAGCTCGATCGCGCGGCGCGCATGGTCGCGCAGCACGCCGTCAACGCGGCAGCGCCTGGCCTGGAAGACGTCATCGATCGGCTGACGACGGCGACCTTCGATGCGGCGACCGCGACGCCGTACGAAGCGGCGGTCCGCCGTGCGGAGGAGCGTGTGCTGGTCGACCGGGTGATGTGGCTGGCGCTGGCGTCGCCGAACAGCCAGGTGCGCGCGATCGCGTCGCTGAAGTTGTCGAAGCTCGCCGCGCGGCTCAAAGCGGCCGTCACGAAAACCGAAGCGGACGCCGCGCAGCGCATGCTGATTGCGGCGGACATCAAACGGTTCCTCGAGCGGCCGATCGATCTCGCGCGGCCGATCCCGCTCCCGGCGCCTGATGCGCCGCCGGGTGCGCCGATTGGCGAGCCGGCCATGGACTGGCTCGCCGCTCCACCATGGCACAGCCGCACGGCCTCGTTCGACTGGAGTGGCTGGGACGAGCGGCCGATTTTCTACGACTCTCCGTAGACTGGGAACTGGAAGACGACGCGCAGGATTGATGGAGGGCAGCTTTCAGGGTAGCTATCGATGGAGGGCGAGCCTTTCAGGCGAGCCGGGCCGGGGTGGGCCGAAAAGCCCGCCCCGCGATCCCGTCCGGTCTGTCTGCCTGTCCGGCCCGTCCTGCCCGTCCTGCCCTACCCGGCCCACCTGCCCTACCCGGCCCTACCTGACCCACCTGCCCCACGTGCCCCACCTGACCCACCTGACTCACCTGACTCACCTGCCCGACCTGACCCGCCCGACCTGCCTGGCCTACCCGTCCTTCCCGCCCCTCTGTAGTGCCTTGATCAGTTGAATCTGCCCGGCGTGGTACAGATCGTGTGCAGCGATGCCCCGGATTGAAAACACCGCTGTCTGCTTCTTCCGATCGATCGGCCTCGACAGTGCGCGCGCGGGATACGCGGCGATCGCCTCTCGCAATTGTCGGTGCTCGTCGGTCAGCAGCCGGAGATCATCTGTCCACGGGCGCTCCGGCGGAATGTCGAACCAGTTGCTGCCCGACAGCGGAAACGTACCCCGCGTCGCGCCCGTCAGGCGCCGGCGCACGGCGTATTTCCAGTACGCAGCGTGCACCGTCAGCTCGCGGATGTTGTGACGGCCGCGCGCGGGACGCCAGGCGGCCTGCGCGGGGGTGACGCCGCGCAGCGATCCGCGCAGTGTCGGCCCGTGCCACGCGGCGTGGTCGAAGGCTTCGTCGACGAGATCGAGCAGCAGCGCGATCGACGGATGACGGGCAGGCATGTCAGTGGGCTCCTTTCAGGACCATGGCCACGCTCGCCGCGATCACCGCCGCAGCGACGCACGTCGTGGCCGTCATCGGCTCGCCGGCCACGCCCCACCCGAGCGCGACCGCCACGAGCGGGTTCACGTACGCATGCGTGCCCACGCGCGAGGGCGGCGCCACGCGCAGCAGCCACGAGTACGCCGAGAAGGCGACAACCGATCCGAATACGATGAGATACGCAAGCGCCCACAGCGACGCGGACGACACGCTCCGGACGTCGTAGCGCGCCAGCTCGCTGGTGCCGAGCGAGACGGCCAGCAGCATCAGACCGCCGAGCGCGAGCGGCATCCCGGCGCCGAGCGTCACCGACTGCGGCAGCCGCGGCGGCCGCGCGTAGAGCGAGCCGGCCGCCCAGGCGAGCGTGCCGGCGATCAGGACGGCAGCGGCGGTGGGATTCACCTGACCCGCGGCGCCTCCGCCGACGAGCAGCGCGACGCCGACGAGACCCAGGAGCAGGCCCACCACTGTTTTGGCCCCCGGCCGTCCCGCTTCCGGCCACTGCATCGTCGTCAGCCAGAGCGGCGTCGTCGCCGAGAGCAGCGCCGCGATGCCGGAGGCGAGATGCTGCTCCGCCCAGGCGAGGCAGCCGTAGGTGCCGGCAATCATCAGCGCGCCGGCGACCGCCGCGTGGCGCCAGTGCCCCGGCGTGGCGTGCTCACGGCGCGCCGCGGCCCAGGCGAGCAGGAGGAGGCCGGCGGCGCTGCAGCGGACGCCCATCAGCAGCAGCGGCGGAATCGCGCCGACGGCGACGCGAATCGCGAGATACGTGGAGCCCCAGATGAGATAGATCGCGCCGTAGGCCAGCAGTCTCATGTAACCTCCTAAAAACATTTTGAAGGTTACATCACGGCCATGGTAACCTGTCAAGAGGTTTTTGATGGTTACACGATCGGAGCCCGATTACGCCTGGGATTTCTGCGGCGGCCACCTGGCGATCGATTTCACCAACACCGTAGGGAGCCGGGGCGGCGTCCCGGAGGAGCACTTCAACACGTACGCCGACGTGGTGTCGTGGGCCGAAGCGCGCGGGGTGATCGGCCGGGCGGACGCGCAGCGCCTGCGTCGGGAAGCGGCGCGCCGGCCGGCGGCCGCCGCCGAGGCGCTCGCCTCCGTGGTCGCGCTGCGCGAGGCGGTCTACCGCGTGATCGCGGCCGTTGCGTCAGGACGCAAGCCGGCAGGGGGCGATCTCGCGCGGGTCAACGCGAGCGTCGGCGCATCGTTGTCGGGGGCGCACCTGCGACCGCATGGCGGCCGGCTCGAGCTGAGCTTTGCGCGCGCCGGCGCTCCGACGCTCCACGAACCGATCGTGACGCCGGTCGTCCGCGCGGCCATCGACATGCTGACGACCGCCGCGATTCAGCGCGTGCGCTCGTGCGCCGACGAGTCGTGCGCGTGGCTCTTCGTGGACACAACGCGCAGCGGCACGCGCCGCTGGTGCGACATGAAGGTGTGCGGGAACCGCAACAAGGTACGGCGGTTCCGCGAAGGGCAGCCCTGACAGCTATGCGAGCGGTGATCTCCGGTGTCATGCCCCACTGAAACGCAGTCTCGCGGACTTATGGTTCGCTGACTCGATCTCACCGAAATATTAATTTAATTAAGTAACACATTGATTTTATTAAGCTTATGTGTTATTACATAACTCAGCTATGGCCACGCAGGACTGGCAGACACTCACTCGCCTCACCGGCGGCGCCTCATTTTCCATCGAGCGCATCCGGCTCTCCGAGCAGGACGTCGCGATCGAAGGCTCGTTCGAGCTCCCCCCGCTCGCGCGCCTGCCGGCCGAAGACCAGGTCTTCGTCGCGGCGTTCGTGCGCTGCCACGGCTCCATCAAGCAGATGGAGAAATACTTCGGCGTCAGCTATCCGACCATCAAGAACCGCCTGAATCGCATCGCCACGTTGCTGCCCTTCGCCGAGGTCGAACCGGAGGCCCGGGAGCCGCGGCCGTCGACCGGCGATCTCCTTTCACGCCTCGAGCGTGGCGAGCTGACCGTCAACGAGGTGCTCCGTCAACTGCAGCCAGCATCAGAGGGTGACCTATGAGTGATGAAACGCGACGCGTGCTCGAGCTCGTGGCGCAGGGCAAAGTGACCGTCGACGAGGCCGACCAGCTCCTGCGGGCTATGGGCGCGCCGACGCCCGAGGCTGGCGCCGCGGCTCCTGCGCCCGAGGGCGCCGAGCGGCCCAAGCCACGCTGGCTGCGCATCAACGTTCACAAGTCAGCGAAGGAAGGCCACCACGACAAGGACGTCAACATCCGCGTCCCGATCGCCATCATCAAGAGCGGGATGCGGCTTGGCGCGCTCATTCCCGGGCCGGCCGGCGATCAGTTCGCTGCGCGGATGCGCGAGAAGGGGCTCGACGTCGACTTCTCGAAGCTCGACGCCGCGACGGTTGAAACGATGCTGAAGGAGCTCAGCGAGACCAACATCCAGATCGACTCGGGCAGAGCGCAGGTGCGCATCACTTGCGAGTAAGGAGGCCGCACGGCGCGCGCGGTTCTCGCCACCGCTGCTCGTCCGGTATCGGGCTGCACGCCGCGCGGTTGTTCGCGGCGCGCGGCTCGAACGTCGCCGCCACGTCCCGGAACCCGGCGGCGCTCTCCGCAGTGACCGGCGAACGGACCGCGCGCCTCCCGCTCGACGCGTCGACGAACCGCCGATCGCTGCGCCGTTGCCGAGCAACGATCGCCTGGCGGGATCAACGTGCCCGTCAACAACGCGGCCTACGGGTGTTTGCTGAGCGGTCCTGGCACAGACCGTCACTCGGCGGCCTCCGGCGACGCTTCACTGCGATGCTGTGCTAGCGTACCAGGTCCCGATGGACGACGTGCCGGAAAACGGCCGGTCGATGCGCTACCGAGAACATCGTGTGCCGCCGCCGCTCGACGCGTGCGTCGAGTGCGTCTGGCTCCTCAACGTGACGCCGGGTGAAGGGGCGGAGCCGGTGCAGCAGATTCTGCCGGATGGCTGCATCGAGATCGTCTTCCATTTCGCCGACCGCTTCTCCGCCGTCTCGAGCGGACGACTGCGTACGCCGCAACCCGCCAGCTTCATCGTCGGGATGCTGACGTCGCCGTTCGTCGTGGCGCCGGCGGCGCGCGCCGACACGATGGGTGTCCGATTTCGTCCCGGCGGCGCGTACCCGTTCGTCCCGTGTCCGCTCACGCTGTTGAAGGATCGGGCGCTCAGCCTGGACGAGCTCTGGGGACCGGGGCTCACGCGGCCTCTGGGAACAGCTCGCGGAGGCGCCCACAGATGCGGCGCGCGTCGACCTCATATCGCGCGCGCTGCTGGAGCGCCTTGTGCACGCCAGGCTCGATCGCGTCATCGACTCCGCGACGAGTGATCTCGTGAAGACCGCGGGACGCGCCAGCATTACGAGGATTGCGGCGGGCGCGGGTGTGACGCCGCGCCACCTGCAGCGGCGATTCGGCGACCTCGTCGGCGTGACGCCAAAGATGCTGGCGCGCATCCTGAGATTCCAGAACACGCTGCGCCATCGAGGGGCCGGCGCCGAGGCGGTCGACTGGGTGCACGTGGCATCCGCCTGCGGCTACGCGGATCAGAGCCATCTGATTCGCGACTACGCCGCGTTTGCCGGTGAGACACCCGTGAGCCTGCTCGCCGCCGAAGGCGAGCTCTCGGCCTACTTCACGGCGCCGCAGCGGTTGGACGCGCTGTTTGCCGATCGCCTGTAGGGATAGTCCACGGCGAACGCCCGCCCGCCGTCTTCTCCCTCGATTCGCGCGTCCAGTCCGCCTGCCGCGCCCTGCCGATAGACGATGCGCTTCAGATGATCGGCGTGGCCCGGGTTCACGAACACGAGCGCGGACGATGCATCCGACGCCAGCCTGAAGTCGACCGGTGGCCGCCCGTTCGGCTGCGCGACGTAGTACACGCCGTCGGCGCGCGCCTCGATGCGCATGAACTCGAAGCTCACCGTGCGGTCTTTCGCGACGGTGCGGCTCATCCCGACGAGCGCGTTGCTCGATGGGGCGGTCCAGTGCTCCTCGATGCACTGCTCGCCCTTCGTCATTTGCCAGTCTCCGGCCAGCCAGGCCAGATCGGCGAGCGTGAGGGTCATCGCGACAAAAAGCATCATGCCGCAAGGCTATCCGAGCCCGCGGCGGAATGATTGGAGGAATGCGACCCGCCGGACCAGGTGAAAACTGGTGGCCGATCGCGGCCCGATCGCGTATAGTGGCCGCTCCTGCCGACAAACGACGTTCGAACGCGGCTTTCCGACCCCTGGGGGCACCATGCGGTGGCTGCTCACGACAGCGTGTCTACTGGCGTCTCTGACGCCTGCTCTAGCCGACGATCGCCTGCCCAGCCGTCCGCTGGATATGGCGTCCTCGGCGCCGTCGCTGCTGCCCACGGCGCAGCCGATCAACTTCGATCTGGTCGACTTCCGGCAGGAGCAGCGGGAGGCGAGCATCCCGCCGCGCACCGACGCCGACCCGCACACCTTTTTCGTCGTCAAGCACCATCTGGGCATTGCCGGCGGGTACGACAACGGCGTCGCGCACGGCAGCGTGGGCTACTACATTACGGTGGCGGAATGGGGCCGCTGGAATTTCGGCGTGCCGTCGTTCGAAGTGGGCGTGGGGCGCTACCCCACCTTCGATGAGAAGTTGAACCGGTCGGTGATGAAAGACGAGCTCGCGTTCTTCGTCAGCCTCGCGTCGGCGCATTTTCGCGGCGGCCATGTGCGCGCATGGGGCGTCAACTGGTACGTCAACATCGAGCAGGTGTTTGACGTGCAGTCGAATCGCGCCGGATCGCAGATCGGCCTGTCCTTCAGCACGAAGTGATCGGCGACGAGGCGCCGGCGCCGCGGGCGCGGCATTTCGCGCCGACCCGGCTCGTACGCGCCGCCTCGCTCAGTCGTCCCGATCGCGATGTCTACCTGAAGCTCGAATCCGAGCTGCCGACCGGATCGTTCAAGGTCCGCGGCGCCCTCCATTCGCTGTCCGTCAACATCGAGCGACACGCCATCCGTGAAGTCGTCGCCGCGAGCACGGGGAATCACGGCGCGGGCGTCGCGTATGCGGCCCGGATGCTGAACGTCCCAGCCACCATCTTTCTAACCGTGGCGCCCAATCCGGTGAAGGCGGCGCGGATTCGCGAACTGGGCGCGCGAATCGTCGAGACCGGGGTCGATCTGACGGCGGCGATCGATGGCGCGCACGAGTACGCCGCCAAAACCGGCGCCTTCTTCCTGCACGACGCGACAGATCCCGACATCCCGGCCGGCACCGCGACGATCGCACAGGAGGTCCTGGAGCAATTGCCCGCCGTCGACGCGATCTACGTCCCGATGGGCGACACCGCGCTCATCCGCGGCGTCGCGTCAGCCTCGAAGCACCTGAAACCGTCGGTTCGGATCGTCGGCGTCGTCGCGGCGCGTGCGCCGGCGTATCTCCTGTCGTGGCGGTCGCACGTCGCGACGGACACGCGTTCGGCGGACACCATCGCCGACGGTCTGGCCGTGCGGCGCGCGCTCGCGCCGAACGTCGCCGCGATCTGCGAACTCGTCGACGATGTGCAGGCCGTGAGCGAGGAAGAGATGCTCGGGGCGATCGAGCTGCTGATGACGCGCGAGGACGTGGCCGCAGAGCCGGCCGGCGCGGCGGCCACCGCGGCGCTGTTGAAGGATCCGCGAGCCGCGGGCAGGATCGTGCTGCTCGTGACCGGCCGCAACATCGCGCCCGACCTGCTCGCGCGAATCGGTCGTTCTTGATCGGGTGTCGTTCTTGATCGGTTGTCGGGGATGGCCTCAAGGCCGCCGCCTCCTTAGCGGCCGGAGGCGGCGCGGCCGATGTCGACCGCCTTGAATCCGGCATCGCCCCAGTTCATCACGAACACGGTGAAGCCCTGCTTCATGCGCACTTCGATGTCGCTCGGCGTCGCGGGAAACCCGCAGGGCACGTTGAATTCCTTGCACGCGGCCAGCACCTCCTGGATGGCGTGTTCCCAACCCGCCGCGTCGAACACGCGCTCGCCCGACGCGCTCGTCGTTGTGAACACGCCGCGCAGCGTGCCGGCGCCGGGCCAGAGGACGCCGATGCCTTTCACCGCCGCAATCTCGCGGACGTGCGCCAGGCCTTCTTTGCTTTCGACGATCGTCCAGTTCACGAGCTCGCCGTCAGGATTGAGCGGCCAGAGATCGGCCTTCTGCTTGTAGGCCTGTTCGCTCAGGCCCCAGTACGCCGGGGCCGCCTCTACCTCGTCCCGCCTGGTGCCGCCCCTGGATCTGAACCGCATCGCCGCGAGCCCTGCGCGCACTTCGTCGGCGCTCTCGGCTTGGACGAACATGATGCCGCTCACGCCCAGGTTGAGCTCGCGGCTGATGTTGTCGATCGCCTTCGCGCTGTCGGGAGCAATCTTCGGCGTTTTCACGATCAGCGGATGCGGCAGCCGCGGGAACGGCGTCTTCTCGAGCGCGCCTGCGTCGGCGGTCGCCTTCACGAAGTCGGTGACCGGCCCGATCGCGCGATCGACGCCGCCTTCCATGCTCCCGCTGAACAGAAAATCGGCGGCGCCGTATGCGAGCGCCTGGCGCGCCAGATCGATCGCCGGCTTCGGCGGAACCACTGGCGGCGGCGGGGCGCCGGCGCGGCCGCGGCCCGTCGCGTTGCTCGGCCAGTAGACGCCGAACACCGGCTTGTTCTGCTCGAGCAGCGCGATGACGGGATTCAGCCGCTGGCGCTTCTGCGCGTGCACCACGCCGGCAATGCTCGCCGATCCGACGGCTGCGGTGGCGACGAGCGCGAGCGCTCGTGAACGCATGCGCGGCATTATATCCACTCGCCGGCACGCATGACCGGCTCGACCGCGCCGTCGGGGCGCACGCCGTGCACGTCGAGCTCGGCCGACCCGATCATGAAGTCGACGTGCGTGGCGCTGCGATTGCCGCCGACCCGCTCGAAGTCCTCGTCGCTCATCGCCTCGCCGCCGCGCATCGTGAATTTGTACGCCGCGCCGAGCGCCACGTGGCTCGCCGCGTTCTCGTCGAACAGCGTGTTATAGAACAGCACACCGGTCTGCGCGACCGGCGAGCTGTGCGGCACGAGCGCGATCTCACCGAGCCGCGCGGCGCCCGGATCCATCCGGACGAGGCGCTCGAGCACCGACTGATTGCGCTCGGCCGTGACGTCGAGGACGCGGCCCTGGGCGAAGCGGAGGGTAAAGCCCTCGATGAGCGTGCCGCCGTAGCTGAGAGGCTTGGTCGAGCGCACGACGCCGTCGACACGGTCCTTGTGCGGCATCGTGAAGACTTCTTCAGTCGGCAGGTTGGGCGCGAAACGGATGCCCGCCGCGTTCGTCGAGCGGCCGCCGACCCAGATGTGTCCGGGCGGCAGCCCGATCGTCAGATCCGTTCCGGGTCCGCGGTAGCGCAGCGCGCTGTACTGCTTCGCATTCAGATGGTCGGTGCGCGCCGCGAGATCGGCGAGATGTGATTCCCAGGCCGCGATCGGATCGGGACGATCGAGGCGGCAGAGACGCACGATGGCGTCCCACAACCGCGCAAGCTGCTGGCTGGGCTCGACGCCCGGAAACACGCGCGCGGCCCACGAGGCGGCGCCCGCCGCAACGACCCCCCAGTTCGTCTGATTTCGCGAGATGTACTCGCGGAACGGACGGACGGCCCCCGCCGTAGTCTGCTGCACAACGCCGACGAGATCCTGCGGCGCGTCTTTGAGCTGGTCGGGATCGTTCGCGTAAATCGAGAGGACCGCGTGGCCCCCCTCGACGTGCTGGACCAGCGCGCCCGGCAGCCATGCTGAAAACTCGTCGAACGAATCGCGCGGGGCATACTGCAGTCGCGCGGCGAGGAGTCCCTCGTCGCCCCACAGCGTTTCGACGAGACGCGCGCCACGGCGATAGGCTGCCGCCGTGACCTCGCGCACGAGGGGCGCGGCTTCGAGCGAGACCCCGCCGTTGGCAACCGGGCCGATGATCAGCAGGCGCTGGTCGGGTTGCAGGTTCAGCCCGACAGCGACTGTAAGGTCGGCGTAGTTGCGGAGGGTCGTCTCGAAATCGATGGGCATGCGTGCAGAATTCTAATCGACTGATCGCGCCGCCGCATCAGCTAACAAGCGCGTCGCGAGGATCGTGTCGGCCGCTTCTTTCCGGCTTCGCATAGACCTTCGGCGGACCGCCGTGGCCTTGGCAGAGGCGGTGGGGACCCCCGGAAGCCGAAAGCCCCGCGCGACAGGCTCTTTCAGTGTTTCAAACCTCGAATGCCGGATAGCAATCGTAGTTGCGCTGCGAGACGATCTTTCCGTCGCGGAAGGTGAAGAACATCCCGATGAACGCTTTCATCTCGTAACCGGCGGGCAGATCCTGAAAGGCCGCCGCCAGCGTGCCGGTCCATTCCACCTCGGCTGCCACCTCATTGCCCATTTCGATCACCTGACGCACGTCGTAGGTCTGCGAGCGGAGCAGCGTCCGGCCTGCGGCGAACGCGGCGCGGAGATCCGCGAGCGTCCGCCTGCGGCCGTGCGGCGCGATCCGGTTGGGCAGTTCGTGCATCACGACGTCCGGCGCGAAGAACGCCGCCACCTCGTCGGCCGACGAGGCCGACGCGACGGTCTGGATGTAGCGCGCGGCGCGGGCCGCATTGCTGTCCGATTCCATGTGGCCTCCTGTTGCGGCGATAATACACAACCATGGTTGTGCGATCAAACCGAGTCCTTTCCGCGTCGCTCGATCTCGGCTATCTGGGATTGTTTCTCGGGCTGCGCGTGAACGAGCTGGTCGTAGACCGGTTGATCGCCGCCGGCTTCCGGCGCGTCCGCATGAGCCACGGCTTCGTGATTCAGCATCTGATCGAGGCGGACCGATCGATCACCGAGTTGGCGGCGCGCATGGAAGTGTCGCAGCAGGCGGCGTCGAAGGTCGTCGCCGATCTGGTGCGCCTCGGCCTGCTGGAGGTGTCGGCCGGCGAGGACCGGCGGGCGAAGCGGATCCGTTTGTCGCGGCGCGGCTGGAAGGCCGTCCGGCTCGGACGGCAGACGCGGCGTCGGATCGAACGGCGGCTGACCAAGGCGGTCGGCGCCCGCGCCTACGCCACGGCGCGGTCGCTGATCGTGAACTGCCTCGAGGCGTTGGGTGGCCTTGACCACATCGGCGCACGGCGGGTCGGGTCGGCGCGCTGACGTCGACGCGACGGCCTGCGCACCGCGCGGCGGGCCGAGCATCGCGTGCGGAGTGCAGTTGCAGCTGCGAAAGTTGATCGGCGTCATTCGCACTTTGCCTTGTGCATGCGTGGAAGGACTTGTGGGACCTCGCGCTGATACTGCCGGTATTCCTCTCCAAAGCGGTCGACGAGCTCCCGTTCCTCGAACATGAGCATCACGAATCCGGCCGGGAACAGCAGCAGGATCAGCCCATACATGCCTACATGGTTGATGATGAGAGCGTTGGCAACGATTCCAATGCCTGCGCTGAGGAATCGAGGATGACGTACTGCTCGATAGACTCCGTCCTTCAGCAGCTTGCCCTTTCGTTGCTCGGCGCGCGACAGCTCTGGGATGCCTATCAAAGTGGGAATGCTCAACTGTCTCCAGTATTGGAGCTCGAGCCAGGTCGTCACACCGTAGAGGACGAGCGCGATTGAGATCAGGCTCCCGTTCAGACCGAGATCCGCACCGAGGAGCTGCCCGCGAGCTCGAAAGAGCACCGCACCAAAGGCGACCATCGGCGGGAGCACGATCGCGTAGGTTCGAATCGGCCCCAGCCTTCTCCAGCCGCGAGCCCACGGGTGGATGAGGAGCCAAAAGAGCAGCCCCGGTGGAAGCACGATGACGTTGAGGACACCGAGGAAATATCGCACACGATCGATCACGTGATCACCGAATCGGCCGCGTGATGCTCGACGTCCGGCGTGTGATTGCTTGGGGCAGCTGCTTCATGAGTCACTCGGAACGCTTCCGCTTGAGCCCCGCGCCGCGCGGCGACATGATCGCACAGGGCCCTGGCCGCGGCGGCTCCAAGCGGATCTAGCCGGCGCAATATCTCCCGAGGTCGGGCGTCACCGTTTAGCCCTTAGAAGTGAAGGGACGCGTCGATATGTCTCGACGAACTCCATTGCAAGACCGTTGCAAGCCAGCCACCGAGCGAGCACAGCGCTTCCTCGCGAAGACGATCAGCACGAACCCTGGAAAGACTTGCTACACTGGCAGTTTCACGCGCGCGCCCGTAGCTCAGTCCGGATAGAGCACCGGCCTTCTAAGCCGGGGGTCGCAGGTTCGAGTCCTGCCGGGCGCGCCACATTTCGAAGGTCCGACTGACAAATGACTGACAATCGGTAGCGCCTCGAGGGGCGAAAGTCCGCTCTCAAGAGCGCCGCTGTCGCCCTGCGTACGTAGGGTCCGGCTTCAGCCGGACCTACTGCCCCACGGCTCTGAGCCGACGGCGCCTTTCCCATACTCCCGTCATCGCTTTCCGAAGTTCTTCGTCCGTGATGTTCAGGTACCGCTGCGTCTGTTTGATGTCGGCGTGGCGGAGCATCAACTGGATCGTGCGGATGTCTACGCCGTCGCTCAGGAGCCGACAGGCCCCTTCGTGACGGAGGTCGTGCCAGTGCAGGTCGATCTGCCGGAGCTTCTCGCGATCGACGCGAGCACCGTGTTTCGCGCGTTTCGTGTCGTGGCCGTTCGCGATGAGGAGCAGAGACTCCCAAGCGGTCTTGAAGCTCTCCACGTACTCCCCCGCTACGGCACGGTGACGACAAATGTGCTTTTTGTCGCGCTAGTGGTTGTTGGTATCAGCTTCGGCGAACTGGGCCAGAGGCGTGCCGGGCTGTTCGCTGCGCTTTGGGTGGCCGGATATGTCGGCCTGCGCTATATCTCCTTCGGTGGTACGGTATATGGGCCATTTCTTTTCGTACCTTACGTGGCGTTGCTCGATGTGATTCTGGCAGGTGTCATTTTCGCGAGGCTCGACCGACTCAGTTAGCGGTTCGGACTTGGCACGCGACGGAGCACCTCCCGACGCCTTCGCCGAATCGGCTGTCTAACGGCCGCTGCAGCCGACGAGCGGCGCGGGCGCTCAGGATCATTGACAATTAATAAGCGCCGCTCGCGGCTGAGCGGCACTGCGTTAGACCGTTCTCCTGGACGCCGCACGAGAGAGGTTAAGAAGTGAGATGCAACGAAGTTGTCCGTGCAGCCGCTGCTTGCCTCCTCTTCGCGATTGCCGCAACATTCAATTCTCGCGCCGCGCTCGCTCAACAGTCATCGCTTTCAGTCCAGGGAGTCGCGTGGTCCAGGCCCACTCAGATTATCTCGCCGGTCGTCATGGCGAGTTGGATGACCGAGCGATCCCCGGACGGTGTCGAACGCCTACAGTTGCTCGTCTTGTGGCGGGGCACTCCAGGATGGTTTCTGCCCGATGGACCCTCGGGTGTTGCCGGCACTGAGTTGGCGGGCCACTACCAGCAGACGATCACGGAGGGCGACTGCAAGTTGACGCTCGACTACGACTCGTCGAGCCGAGTCGCGACCGTGCACGGCAAGACCATCGACGTTTCTAGGGATAACGTGGTGTTCGTGGACGAAGTCGACTCGCCGACGGGGCCACGTGTAACGCGCACGATGACGGTCGAACGTGCGATGCCCGGGTCAGCGGGCCAGATCGGGTTGGTGCTGCGGGCGTCGCCCGAGATTATGTCGTTTCTTCGGTGCGAGGCAACGACGACCGACCTGCGGAAGCGCTCGGCGCTGGAACGGCTCTGTCTAGAGAGCATCGGGATACGTAGGTGAGCACCTAAACCGCCGCTGCAGCCGACGAACGGCGCGGGCGCCTCGAGCTGATTCGGAGCATGTGGAGCGCCGCTCGCGGCTGAGCGGCAGGCCGTTGGACCGACTCACCCGAAGCTGCACGACGATTCTGATCTCGTCCGGGTCGGGCGCGGCAGCCTCATTACCGTGGTAATATGGCCCCATGGCGCTCGCACATTCGAAGGTCACGGCGCAGGGTCAGGTCTCGGTTCCCGCAAAGGTGCGCCAAAGGCTCGGCGTCGGTCCGGGCTCGGTGCTCGAGTGGGATGAGGATGGCGACCGGGTGGTCGTCCGCAAGGCAGGCCGCTATTCGTCCGAAGACATTCATCGGGTGCTGTTCGCGAAGACTCCAAGGCGGCGAACCGTCCAAGAGATGAAGAACGGAATCCGGCAGCACGTCAAGAAGCGCCATGCGGGCCGTTGACACCAACGTGCTGGTCCGGCTCATGACGCGAGATGAGGTGAAGCAGGTTGCCGTCGCTGAGGCCTTCGTTGCCAATGGGGCATGGGTGCCGCACCTGGCAATCGCGGAGGCAACCTGGGTGCTTGGCTCCGTCTACGATCGTGGTCCCGAGGCAATCGCGACGGCTGTCGAGATGCTGTTGAGCCACGAACACCTGACCGTCCAAGACATCGAGGTGGTCGCCGCCGCCGTCGCGCTGTTTCGACAACAGCCGAAGGTCGGATTCTCCGATTGCCTCATGGTGGAGGTCGCTCGGAAAGCAGGGCACACTCCGCTCGGCACCTTTGACCGCGACCTGGGCAAGATCGATGGTGCTCAGCGGCTGTGAGTTGGCGGCGGCCCAACAACGCGATGGAGCCGTCGGCGCGTGAACTGACGCCGCGCGCCGCGGCTCATCGCTGACGTTAGGCCGCGAAGACATGCTTTACAAACGCGTTCGCGTCGCTTTTCTAATTGGTCCCCTCGCAGCGCCAATCGCGATTGCGGCGGCGGTCTTTCTTGTACGGCTCGCAGATGGTAATTCGGTGGGCGAATTGGAATTCGGATTCCTGTTCACTGTAACCTTTGGAGCGATTTACGCGTACGCTGCCGCGGTGGTCGTGGGTGGGCCGATCTATTGGTGTCTTCGGCGTCATGGCAAGCTTGGCTTCAAGAGCCTTGTTGCTTCGAGCTCCACAATCGGTTTGGTTGCATTCCCGCTCGCAATAGGCTTATTCGATTGGCGCTTTATGGCACTCGGGGCTTGGGGTGGCTTCGCGGCAGGAGCTCTATTTTGGCGGTGTGCTGAGGCTAAGCCCGGCCGCAACCTAACACGCGCTGCACCTGACGGCCGCGTGATTCACGACGGCCGCGGGTGAGCGCTGGCCGTTAGCGGACGGCCATACGTGCCGGCTAGAGATCATCCTGTGCTCAAAAACAACTCGCCGTTCGCGGTCGGTGCGCAGTTGTAGCAGCTACAGTGGTGGCGTGGTTGAATGTACGAAATGCCCAACATTCGACCAGGCCCACGCCGTCATCGATCACTCCGGTTTTACCTCTACTCGTCTCGCAGCGCGGTCATCGGATCCACACCCGACGCGCGGAGCGCGGGCCGCTGTCCGGCAACGGCGCCGACGATGACGAACAACGCCGAGGCGGTGATGAGCGTCGCCGGGTCCGACGATCCCAACCCGAAGAGTAACGAGCCGATCAGCCCTCCGGCACCAAGCGCGCAGGGAATACCGATGGCTACGCCCATGACCGTCAACCCGAGGCCATCGCGGACGACCATCCGCATCACGCGGCCACGGGAGGCGCCCAGCGCCATTCTCACGCCGATCTCGCGCGTGCGCCGCGCGACTGAATAGGCGAGCACGCCGTAGAGACCCACAAACGCGAGCAGCACAGCAAGACCAGCAAAGAACGAGGACAACCCGGCGAGGAGGCGTTCCTGAAGCAGCGACAGGTCGATCTGCTCGTCGAGGGAATAGAACCGCCGTGGGTATTCGTGACCTAGGTGGGCGATCACCGCCTTCATCGCCCCATCCACGACTGCGGGATCTCCGGTCACCCGAAATACCATGACAGGCGCGCGCGAGAGCGGCAGCTCCTGCATCCGCGGTCGAAAGGCCACCGGCACGTGAGGCAGCTTGTAGCTGCCAATAGCGGCGTCGCCAGCGACGCCGACCACCTCCACGCCTGCGCGCCTGGAGTCGTTACCGATCCGGATTCGCCGCCCAATCGCCTCGCCATCGAGAAACAGCTTGCGGCTGAGACTCTCGCTGATGATGGCCACCTCGGGATGCTGCGCATTGTCGCTCCACGTGAAGTCGCGTCCGTGCAGAAGCCGGATTCCGGCTGTCTCGAAGAATCGAGGCGTGACGATTTCCATGATGCCGTCCGCGGCCTCCGCCGGGTCAGTGGCCTCTGCGCGCGCCAGGGGCTGGGTCGAGATCAGATTCCCGAGGCCGAAGAAGGTCGGAAAGTACGAGGCGAGCGCAACCGAATGCACGCCCGACACCTCGGACAACTGTCGCACGAGCTCCGGATAGTAAGCGGCGTCGTTTTGGCCGCGATACCCGTTGGGGACCGCGAACAGCCGTGACCAGCGAACGCCGTCGGCGCGGACACCGGCATCCAGATGACGCAGCTTCGTCAGGCTCGACGCAAACAGCCCTGCGCCGAACAGCAGCACGAGCGACATGGCGATCTGCGCGACCAGCAACGCCTTTCTCCATCGACCGCTCACGCGCGCCACCGTCCGGTCTGGTCGCACTCCCGCCTCCGACCGGTTCCCGCTGGCAGTCCACGCGGGCAGAACACTCATGACCAACCCCGTCGCGATAGCGATTGCGCCCGTCAGCGCCAGCACGCGGCCATCCGGCGCCAGCGACTGAACGAGTTAGCTCTCTCGGAGGACTCTGCCAGATCGATCCGTGATGCTCGGTACGCCGGCAGCTAACCGGCAAGTGCGCCGACGGTCGCGAGAGCGACGGCTGCGCCGATGAGCGTCGCCGGATCGCGCGGTTCGAGACCGTTGAGGAGCGTCGCAACGCATTTCGACGCCCACATGCTGACGGCGGCGCCGACACGTGGCCGGTTGATCGGCTGCGGCAGCCTGGGCTCGTCGCCGTTCCGGATGGTGACGAAATTGCAGTGGTCTGACAGGGACATTGATCCGATGCGGCTTCTTCGATCCGATGCGGCTTCTTCACGGGATTGCGCTTGCCGTCGTTCTCGCGCCGACGATCGTTGCTGCACAGACCACCACTTTCGACGGCGTGCAGGCATTCCTGGGCGGCGACTACGAGGCCGCTGCCCGTATCCTGAAGCCGCTTGCCGAGGGCACGTCGCAGCCCGATCCGATCGCGCAATTCTTCCTGGCGTCCTTGTACGACTCAGGACGCGGTGTCGCGCGAAACCGGCTTCGCGCGTGCAGCCTCTACGCGAGCGCCGCGTCGCCGGCACATGCGCTGACGCCGCAGGCGATGGATATCGTTCAGACCATCGCCGAGTCGTTTGCGGCCGCGCCGGCCGCCGCCGCGGTGTGCGCGCCATCGACCACGCTTCCATGGGGAGAGGCGCCGCCGGCCTCCTTCACGCTGGGCGCCGGTCACTGGGTCCGGATCGACGCCGCGAGCACGACGATCGGATTCGAGGGTGCCGAACATCGCACTGCCGCGTCGCGGAGCGGGCCGGGGATCGTATTTCTCCCCATCCAGTACACGCCTGTCGACGTGTTGTCGCCGGTCGCGATGCGGCGGCACTTCATCCAGTCGTTCGTCTGGCATCGAAACGGACCGACAGACCTGTCGACGTGGTCGCTCGGATGGCTGCTGGACGAAGTCGTCGGCGGCGAGATGTTCATGGTAGCCGGCGACCCGCGGCTGATCACGATCACGGCGCCGCAGCCGCCGGCGGCGATCGACACGTCGCGGCTCGTGGAAGTGCGCGTGAACGCGACGGGCGAAGCGGAGTGGGGCATCACGGATCCCGCGAATGCGCGCGGCGGCGTCATCCCGCTGAAGGGCGGACGATGATGCGCGCACGTCTGCTCCTCGTCGTCTCGGCGACCCTCGTCTTCTCGGCGGGCCCGAGCGCGCAGACGGGGAGCACGGCCGATGGGGTCGACGCGCTCCTGCGCCGCGATTACGCACGGGCCGCTGCCATCCTCAGGCCGCTCGCCGAAACGCTGTGGCAGCCCGATCACAGGGCCGAGTTTTTCATGGCGGTGCTGTACGAGAGCGGCCTTGGCGTGCCACAGGATCCGCTGCGGGCGTGCGCCCTGTTCATGCGGGCGTCCGCAGATCACGAGAGTCCGCTCGGCTCGGCGGCGTCGGCACTTGTCCGCGCCCGCCAGCGCACGCTCGATCGCGACGCGTTCAACACGTGCAACTGGCGCGCGTCGGTCGGCTTCGACGATCGATTCGAGCAGGTGACGTTCGTGCTCGACCAGGAGCACTGGATCGCATTCGATCTCAAGGGCACGACGATCGCGTATCGAGGCGTCGAGAAACGCATCGATGTGCCGCTCGTGTCCAGCCCGGTGAGGTTTGTGTCGATTCGCCATGTCGAGCTCGCTGCCGGCGCGACGTTCTCGACGCGGCGGCACTTCGTCGACATGTTCAAATGGATGCCGCTCGCGCAAGCGCGCACGTGGAGTCTGAAGTGGGAGCTGACCGAAGTGGTCCGCGATGCGCTCGTATCGGTGACGTCGCAACAGCTGGTCACCGCCACTGGGGAGGAGCCGCCCGCCCGGAGCGCGATCGATCTGGAATCGCTGGTCCGCCTCCGCGTCAACGAGGCGGGCGATCCTGAATTTTCGGTGCTGACCGGCGCCGCGCGCCAGACGACCGTCATCGAATCGGACGCGGAGCGAGAGGAATGGAAGCGCCTGTCGGCGCAGCAGGCGCGGGTGCGCCAGGACGCGGCGCGTGCCGACCCGAAGCGCGTCGTCGACGTGCACCGCCGGCCGAGCCTCGCCTACTCTGCGGACGCGTCCGACGGCTGCGGCAACGCGTTCGTCTACGGCTGGACGGCCGATCGAACGGAGGCGATCACGGTGCGGGCCGACAAGGACCTGCTGCAGATCTCCACAGGCGGAACTTTCGATCTCGCGACACAAACCGTCGGCCTCGACGTGCGCCTTCACGTCTACGAGCGCGCGATGCCGTCCTTGCCGTTCTGCACGGATGTCGGCATGGGCAACATCGTTGAGGAGGTGTGGCGGCCGACGCGCGGAACCGTCACGATTCAGCTGTTGCCGGCCGGACTTCCCGTTCGCGCGCCGGGCCGCTCCCGCGCGACGATTCGACTCTCCGGCGCGCAGTTTGTCAGCCCCGCCGCCGTTCGCGTCGACCAGACGCAGCCGATCACGCTGACCGCGATCGTCGGTTGGATACCTGGTTGATGCCGATGGGCCCGTTCGTCGCCATCAGAAACCCGATACCGGGCGCTGCGCCTCGGCGAAGAAGCGTGGAAGTGGTCGCGTCATCGCTCCGGTGAACGCGTGCGCGCCCGAGACGATTCTTCGGACGAGAACATCCTGTCGTTGACCCGATCGTGGTGACTTTCCGGCTCGGGTCATGACGAAGCATTCCGTTGCGCGTCGCCCTGGCCGAACGGCCGGCACCCACGATCACGCTGCGCCGAGGCTCCGATAAGCGCGCGCCCGCGGAAGCGGGTGGCGCGGGTCAAGGCCGCGGAGCGCCGAGGGAACGGAGGGAAGCCTTGAGGCGCGCCAGCCGCTTCTGCACAATGAGTTTCGGAGCGCTCGGCGAATGCGGGACGAGACAGCCGGCAGTCGTCAATCGTAGTCCTGTGCTCGCGGCGTCAAGGCACCGCTGCGCGGTCCCAGAGGGCTTCGGCCTTGACGCCGACTGCGCGCAGGACCATGTACGCCCTTACTGCCGGCTGTTGAACCGCTGGCATGTGCGCCACCCGACGACCTTCTGGACGCGTGTCCGCCACCGTGCATGCCCATGCTGTGACCAGCACGTAGCCAGCGATCCTGCCGGCCATGCTGCACGCGAATGGTGCGGCGTTTTGTACGCTCAAAACAGGCGCGGTGCGCGCGCGCCGCGATGACATCAACATCGGACCCGATAGACCTGCACGTCGTGCTCGAGCTCCAGCTCGCGTTTGACGCCGGCGTGGAAGGTCTGGCTGCCCTCCCGGTCGCGGTCACGATGGCTCTCAAGGATGCTGCGGCCCGCCTTCGTCAGCGACACCGCGTAGTCGCGCGACCCTGGTACCCGGATCGTCTCGACGAGTCCCTGCTCGCGGAGATGTCGGAGGTCACCCGAACGCGGATCAGCAGAACGATCGTGGCGGTCACGTAGATCACGACTGGAGACCACTCGAAACGCGCCGACGGTCGCCAACGTACGCGATTCCGAACCGTGTAAGGTGTACTCGCTATCACGATCGCGGACGATCTCGCGCTCGCGTTCTCGCGGCAGGTTCAGGTCGCGCGTGAACACATCACGCGGGTCGTGATCACGACCGCGGTCGGGCTTACGCTCCTGGTTTCGATTGCGGGAATCGGATTCTGGTTTCTCGTCGTGAGAACTCGGACCTCGACCGATGTGAGGACCTGCATCCTCGTCGTCGCGGTCGCGCTCGTCGCGATGGCGCGATTCGTACGAATGCTCGTCCGATCGATGATCGTGCCCGTCTCCCACATCTCGTCGATGCCCAGGTTTGCGCCACTCGTGATCGCGATCGCGAGCCTGTCCACGAGCTTCGTCGTCTCGAGAATCGTTGTCGCGGGGGTCGAAATCCAACGCACTGCACTCCTCTGAGCCCGAAGCGCTTCCTACGTTCGACCTGGCTCCAGGTCGGCCGTGGGGTGTATCCTGCTGACAGGTAACACATGACCTTCACTGATCGCGCAGCGAGTGACCTGTGAATGTCGAGTTGACTGCTGACCAGCGCGCATTCGTGCGACGAGCCATCGAAAGCGGCCGGTTCACTCGCGAGGAAGACGCGGTCGAAGAAGCTCTTGCCCTGTGGGAAGCGCGTGAGCGCAGACGCCTCGAAATCCTCGCAATGGTGGACGA
>WNEY01000611.1_pt1 | contig 22907 bp, 16 predicted proteins | sample 5400531 | NCBI WGS metagenome assembly WNEY01 (sample SAMN13153338, study PRJNA577476) | soil metagenome | isolation source: 200 cm saprolite under Douglas fir tree site 1 | place: USA:California | collected 2015-04-18
TTGGCATGGCCGCTCGGCGCGAGCGCGCAAAATCCGACGGTGCCGGTGATCGGATTTCTCAACAGCGCCTCGACCGACCCGGCGGCGCGGCTCGCCGATGGATTCCGCCAGGGTCTGAGCGAAGCCGGCTATGTCGAAGGCCGCAACGTCACGATCGAGTACCGCTATGCGGAGGGGCAGTTCGCGCGGCTGCCGGAGTTGGCAACGGATCTGGTTCAGCACGGGGTGTCGCTGATCGCCGCGACCGGGGGAATCATATCGGCGCGTGCGGCGAAGTCCGTGACCGCGACGGTGCCGATTCTTTTCATCTCCGGCCCCAACCCGGTCGGCGACGGGCTGGTCGCCAATTTCAATCGGCCGGGCGGCAATCTCACCGGCGTGGCCATGTTCACGTCGGAGCTGATACCCAAACGCCTGGAGCTCTTGAATGAGCTGGTACCCCGCGCCGCGACGATTGGGCTGCTCGTGAACCCGACCGATGTCGCGCATGTCGAGGAGGCCATGCACATCGAGACCGCGACGCGCACGACCGGGCAGCAAATGATTCTCCTCAATGCCAGCGCGGAGAGCGACTTCGAGCCGGCGCTCGCCTCGGCCGTTCAGCAGCGGGCCGATGCGCTGCTCGTCAGTGCCAATCCATTCTTCACGGACCGGCGCTCGCAACTCGTCGCGCTCGCGGCGCGCCATCGCGTCCCCACGGGTTATCCATGGCGCCAATATGCCGAGGTCGGTGGACTGATGAGCTATGGCCCCAGCATCGTGGGGGCGTACCGGCTGCTTGGTCGCTATGCCGGCCGCATCCTCAATGGCGAGAAGCCGGGCGATCTCCCCGTGCAAATGCCCACCCGGTTCGAATTGGTGATCAATCTCAAGACCGCGAAGGCGCTCGGGCTCAACGTGTCGACCAAGCTGTTTGCGACCGCCGACCAAGCGATCGAGTGAGCATGACAGATTCGATCTTCACCGCCGCCCGAATAGCCGTTCGATATCGGCGAGCTTGAGCTCGACGTAGGTCGGCCGGCCGTGGTTGCACTGGCCGGAATTGGGCGTTGCTTCCATCTCGCGCAGCAGCGCGTTCATCTCCTCGGGCTTGAGGCGGCGGCCGGCGCGCACCGAGCCGTAGCAGGCCATGGTGGCGGCGACGTGCATCAGGCGGCGCTCCAGCGGCAGCGCCTCGTCCCATTCCGCCATGTGCTCGGCGAGGTTGCGCACGAGCGCCTGGGCGTCGATCTCGCCGAGCAGCGATGGGGTCTCGCGCACCGCCACGGCGCCCGGCCCGAACGGCTCGATGGCGAGGCCGTAGCGTGCGAGCTCGTCCGTGCGCGAAACAAGCCGCTCGACGTCGGTCTCGTCGAGCTCGACGATCTCGGGGATCAGCAGGATTTGCCGCGCGATCCCGGTTTGCTCGAGCGAGGCCTTGAGCCGCTCATAGACGATGCGCTCGTGGGCGGCGTGCTGATCGACGATGACCAGGCCGTCGCGGGTCTGCGCCACGATATAGGTCTCGTGCACCTGCGCGCGCGCCGCGCCGAGCGGCCGGTCGAGGAGATCGGACGCGAGCTCGACCACGTCGACGCGGGCATCGGCGGACGGCGCGCCGACGTCGAAGGCGGCCTGCGCCGCTTCCGCGAAAGCTTGTGACGCGAAGTCCTGCGTCGCTAAATCCGGCGCGGCGCTGCCGCGCGGGGGCATGGGGAAGTTGCGCGCATCGGGCCGCGCCGCCGAGCGCCGCCAGTCCCAGCCGCCGCGCGGCGGCGGGGCGGCGGCCGGACGGAAGGCCGAGATCGTGGCGCTGCCCCCGGTCGAGGCGGCGCGCTGGCCCTCGCGGGTCAGCGCCTCCTGCAGCGCGCGGATGAGCAGCGAGCGCACCAGGCCGCCATCGCGGAAGCGCACCTCGGCTTTCGCGGGGTGGACGTTGACGTCGACCTCGCGCGGATCGAGCGTGACGAACAACGCCACGATCGGGTGGCGGTCGCGCGGCAGATAGTCGGCATAGGCCGCGCGCACCACGCCGATGAGGAGCTTGTCGCGCACCGGCCGGCCGTTGACGAAAAGATATTGCCCGAGCGAATTGGCGCGGGTGAGGGTGGGCAGCGCGGCGAAGCCGTCCACGCTCAAGCCTTCGCGGCCGCCGGAAGCTTCACGTCCAAAATGCACCTCGACCGCGTTGGCGCGGAATTCCGCGCCCAGAATGTCCGCCAGCCGCGCCAGCCGCCCGGGCGGGCCGGGCAGCGCCGCCGGCCAGGTCACGCCCGCGCGCTCCTCGCCAGCGAGCGTGAAGGCGACGTCGGGCCGGCTCATGGCCAGCCGCCGCACCACCTCGCGGATGGCGTCGCCCTCGCTGCGGTCGCTCTTGAGGAATTTGAGCCGCGCCGGCGTGGCGTAGAAGAGATCGCGCACCTCGACGCGGGTGCCCTCGCCGAGCGCGGCGGGCTTCACGTTCGATTTGTCGCCGCCGTCGACGGTGATCGCGAAGGCGTGCGGCTCGCTCACGTGCCGGCTAGTGATCGTGAGCCGCGCCACCGCGCCGATCGAGGGCAGGGCCTCGCCGCGGAAGCCGAGCGTGCGGATGTCGAGCAGGTCGTCGTCGGCGAGCTTCGAGGTGGCGTGGCGCTCGACCGCGAGCGCGAGGTCCGCCCGCGTCATGCCGGCGCCGTCATCGCTGACGCGGATCAATCGCCGCCCGCCGCCGTCGGTCACCACCTCGATGCGGCGCGCGCCGGCATCGAGCGCGTTCTCGATGAGCTCCTTGACCACGCTCGCGGGGCGCTCGACCACCTCGCCGGCAGCGATGCGGTTGACGATGCCTTCGGGCAGTTGGCGGACGGGCATCTTTTCGGCCTTTTTTGGCCTTTGGGGCGAATCGGGCGGCGACGGCGCCGCAGTCTACCCGCGCCGGCGCAGGGTGGCGATTCGTCCGTTGCCGATCACTCCGCCGCCGCTTTCGCCCGCGCGATCACCTCCGGCGGCGCGGCGTAAATGCGCGCCACCAGCGCTTGGATTGCCTCGCCGCCGACATGCTGCACCTCGATACCCATCTTGTCGGCGTCGGCCAGGAATTGCCCGTCCTTCAGCGTGAGCGCGAAGGCGTCGCGCAGCGCCTTCACCCGCTCGGCCGGCACGCCGGGCGGCGCGAAGAACGGGCGGCCCATCTCCTGCGTCGCCAGCAGAAACTCGAACACCTTGCGGTCGTCCGCGGTCTTCGCGGAATCGATGATGAGCGGCACGCCGGGAAGATCGGGATGCTTGGCGAGCGACCATTGGAACAGGAGGTTGATCTTTTTCTCCTTGAGCCAGTCGGCCTTGCGCAGCTTCAGGAATGTCCAGCCCAGCCCGCAATTGCCCTCGACCTCGCCGCGCTCCATGGCGAGCAGCATCTCGGTCGAGCCGGGATAGCCGAGCACGATCTTGAACTTCGTGCCGATCAGCTTGTTGGCGGCCTTCGGCCACACCACCTCGGTCGCGTCCGCGCCGGTGCCGGCGACGATCAGCTCCTTGCTCAGCGTATCCGCCAGCGTCTTCACCGCGGCGGTGTGCCAGGCAAAGCAGGTCGTGTACTCGACGTTGGCGGTGCCGAGCCAATGGAACTGGCGCCCGTCGAACTTGGCGTTGCGGTTGCCGAGCAGCGGCTCGATGGCTGTCGTGCGCGAGGTGATCGCGAAGGCGGTGCCGTCGCGCGCGGCGGTGTTGGCGATGGTGTTGGCGACCACGAGCCCGCCGGCCCCGGGCATGTGCTGCACGACGAGGCTCGCCCCGCCCGGCAGGTATCGCCCCATGTGGCGGGCGAGCGCCTGCGCGTACAGGCTTGCGCTGCCGCCGGCGGAGGACCCCACCAGGACCGTGACCTGCCTGCCCCGGTAGAATTCCGCGACCGGGTCCTGCGCGGCGCACGGCTGCGAGGCGAGGCACGATGCCGCGGAGAACAGAAGCGCGAGCTTGGTGCTGGGGCGCATTCGGCGGTCCCTTCGCCGTCCGGATTTCGATCCTACTCCAACCCCGGCTTGATTTGGCGCAGGCCCTTGATCGAGGAGCGGCGTTTCTTGCCTTCGAGGCGGCGCTCGCGCGAGCCCCTGGTCGGCTTGGTCGGCCGGCGCGGGATCGGCGCCACCGCGGCGCGCTGGATCAACTCGATCAGCCGGTCGAGCGCGTCCTGGCGGTTGCGCTCCTGGGTGCGGTGGCGCTGCGCGGCGATCACCAGCACGCCCTCGTTGGTGAGCCGCCGCCCGGCGAGGCGCTCGAGCCGCGCGCGCACGTCTCCCGGCAGCGACGGCGAGCGGCGCACGTCGAAGCGCAACTGCACCGCGGTCGAGAGCTTGTTGACGTTCTGCCCGCCCGGCCCCGAGGCGCGGACGAAGCGCTCCTCGAGCTCGCGCTCGTCGATGCTGATCACGGGGGTGATGCGGATCATGTCGCTCCGCTCAAGTAGCGCTTCGCCAGCACCTTGCCTTCCTCCACCGCCGGCTGGTCGAACGGATCCACCCCGAAGAGCCGCGCCGCGATGATCGTCTCCAGCATGAAGTGCATGAGCAGCTCGCCCAGGCTCGCTTCGTCGAGCCGCTCGACGTGGATCGTGCGCACGGGGCAGCCGTTCTTGGTCAGCGTCTCGGCGGTGGCGCGGCCCTCCGCGGCGGCGAGGTCGCCGATGCTCTTGCCGGCGAACTCGGGCTCGCCGGCGAGCGCGGCGAGATCGGCCGCCATGCGCGGGCCGCGGCCGGCGGCGCCGGTGGTGATGACCGTGATCAGCTTGTCGCGCGGGCCGGCGATGAAAAGCTGCAGCTGGCTGTGCTGGTCGACCGGCCCGAGGGCGGCGACCGGCGTGGTGCCCTTGCCGTCCTTGCCCAGGCTCTCCGCCCACAGCTGCACGTACCAGCGGGTCAATCGCTCCAGCCGGTCGGCATAGGCCAGCATGACGGCGATGTGCTTGCCGCCGCTCTGCGCGAGGGCGACGGCAAGCGCCGCCCCGACCGCGGCCGGCACCTCGGCCGGCGGGCGCCGCGCAAGCACCGGCGCGAGCGCGGCCGCGGCCCCCGTCCGCACGGCGGCGATGTCGAGGCCGAGCGCGGCGGCGGGCAGGAGCCCCACGTTGGTGAGCACCGAGAACCGTCCGCCCACGCCGGGATCGTGGTCGAGCAGCGCGACCCGATGCGCCTCGAGCAGCGTGCGCAGCCCGTTGCGCTTGCCGGCTTTCGCCGGCTCGCTGAGCCCGAGGAACAGGTCGGGGATGCGCGTCGCGAGGCCCGCGTCCTTCACCGCCGTCAGCGCGGCGATGGTCTGCATCAGCGTCTCCGCGGTGCCGCCGGACTTCGAGATCGCAACGAAGCGCGTGGTCGCGAGCGGAAGCCGTGCAAGCAGCGCGCCGTGCGTGTCGGGATCGAGATTGTCCATGAAATGCAGTCGCGGCCCGTCGCGCAGGACGCCGAGGCCGGGCACGCCGTGGCCGGCGAGCTGCGCGAGCGTCTGCCCGCCGAGGCTCGATCCGCCGGTGCCCAGGATGACGATGTCGGTTGCCGCGGCGCGCAGCCGGTGCGCCGCGGCGAGGATGGCGGCAAGATCGTCGCGCGCGGCCGGCAGGCGCAGCAAGGGCAGGCCGCCGTCGGCGTGGCGCGCCCGCAGCCAGTCGAGCGCCTCGCCGCAGCGGCGCAGCGCGTCATCGAAGGCGGCCGCTGCGACGCCTTCGGCGCCGATGCGCTCAGCGCGCGCGGTTTCGATCGACTGAAGCAACGGCATGGCGAGCGGTCGGCGTAAGGTGCGGGGACCGAGCTAAGTGCCCCGTCGTTACCCCATCAGCGGCGCAAATAACAGGTGGGATCAGCCGCCCTCTTTCGAGGTGACGCCCTCGGGCCGGCCGACCACGGTCATGAGCAGGCCGCTGTCGAGCAGGCGCTTGGCCACGCGCTTGGCGTCGGCGAGCGTCACGGCGTCGATCAGGCCGGGGCGGCGCTCGATATAGTCGATGCCGAGATTGTCGATCTGGATCTGCACCAGCGTGCCGGCGATGCGGTTCGAGGTATCGAGCCCGAGCGCAAAGGAGCCCTTGAGATAGGTCTTGGACTTGGCGAATTCCTCCTCGGTCGGCCCTTCCTCGGCCAGCCGGCGGATTTCGCGCTCGATGATCTCGATGGTCTCGCCGGTGGCGTCGGCGCGCGTCGCGGTGCTGCCGATGAGGACGGAGGTGTGATTGAGCCAGACCAGGCTGTCGGAGACGCCGTAAGCGAGCCCGCGCTTCTCCCGCACCTCACGATAGAGCCGGGAGGTGAACGAGCCGCCGCCGAGGATGTGGTTGATGATATAGGCCGCCATGAAATCGGGGTCGCTGCGGCCGATGCCGGGCAGGCCGAAATTCACCACCGCCTGCGGCACGTCGAGCGGGATGACGATGCGGCGGCCGAGCCCTTGCGGTACGGCCTTGGCGACCGGCTTGAGCTCGGCCTTGGCCGGCAGCGCGCCGAACGTGCGGTCGAGAAGCTTGGCGGCGGTCGCAGCGTCGATGTCGCCGACGATCGCGATCTTGAGATTGTCCCGCGCCAGCACGCGGCGGGTATAGGCCTTGAGATCGTCGACGGTGATGCGCGGAACCGACTCGACCGAGCCGTTGATCGGCATGCCGTAGGGATGGCCGGGGAAGGCGGTCGCCCACCAGTTGCGGCTCGCCATGTCGTTCGGGCTCACGGTCTCGCGCTGCAGCCGCGACACGATCTGCGCGCGGATGCGCTCCACCGCATCGGGATCGAAGCGCGGCTCGGTCAAGGCCATGCGCAAAAGGTCGAAGGCCTCGTCGCGATTGTCCTTGAGCGTGCGCAAGGTGCCGCGGAAATAATCCCGCCCGGAGCGGAAGCCGAGCTCGATCGCCTTGCGCTCGAGCCGGTCGTGGAACGCCATGGCGTCGAGCGCGCCGGCGCCCTCGTCGAGCAGGCTCGCCGCCATGTTGGCGACGCCGGGCTTGTCGGCGGCGTCCTGATCGGCGCTGCCGAGCACCGCAAATTCCAACGCGATGAGCGGCAGCGCCTGGTCGCGCACCAGCCAGGCCTCGATGCCGCCCGGGCTCACGACGCGTTCGATGGTCATGGCTTTCGAAGAGGAGGCCGACAGCGCGACCATGGCGGCGGCGCCGGCGAACAGCGCGATGAGACCGCGGGTTCCGCGGCGGACGGCAATGGGCGCGCTCATGAGCGTTTGTCCTCGGGCCGCTTGTCCTTGACGAGATAGCCTGTGACGGAGCGGCGCTTGTCGAGCCAGCGGCGCGCGGCATCGCGCACGGCGTCGGCGGTGACCAGCTTGATGCGGTCGGGCCAGGCGCGGACCTCCTCGACGGTGGCGCCGGTCGCGAGCGAGGCGCCGTACCACTGCGCCATCATGCGTTGATTGTCGTTGGCGTAGACGGCGTCGGCGATCATGCGGCCCTTGGCGCGCTCGAGCTCCTCGGCGGTGACGCCGTTCTCGATCACGTCGGCGAGGACGGCGTCGATCGCCTCCTCGAGCTGCGGCAGCGTGGTTCCGGGCTTCGGCGTCCCGTAGACGCTCATGCGCGTGGTATCGAGCGCGGTGCCGTCGTAGCTCGCACCGGCATTCACTGCGATGCCCTTGTTGATCACCAGCGTCTGATAGAGCCGGCTGTTCGAGCCGCGCCCCAGGATATGCCCGAGCACGTCGAGCGCTTCGCTTTCGCCCGGCCGCGCCGTGGTGCTCGAGGGGACGAGATAATAGCGGCTCACGCTAGGCTGGGTGACGCGCGGATCGGCCAGCGTGACCGTGCGCGCCGCCTCCTGCACCGGCTCCTGCGGGCGCAGGCGCGGCTTGATCTCGGCGACGCGGGGGACCTTGCCGAAGGTGCCCTCGGCCAGCGTGCGCACCTCCTCGGGGCTCACGTCGCCGGCGACGACCAGGATCGCATTGTTGGGCGTGTAGAAGCGCCGGTAGAATTCGAGCGCGCCCTCGCGGTCGAGCTGCTCGATCTCCTGGCGCCAGCCGATCACCGGCCGGCCATAGGGGTGGTTGAGGTAGAGCGCGGCGTCCATCTGCTCGCCCAGCCGGGCGGCGGGATTGTTGGCGACCCGCATGTTCTGCTCTTCCAGCACCACCTTGAGCTCGGGCCGCACAGCGTCGTCCGTGAGCACCAGCCCGGTCATGCGGTCGGCCTCGAACTCCATCATCTCCTTGAGCTTGTCGCGCGGCACGCGCTGGAAGTAGCCGGTATAGTCGGCGGCGGTGAAGGCGTTTTCCTGGCCGCCGATGGTCGCTACCACCTGGGAGAAGCGACCGGACGGGTTCTTGGCGGTGCCCTTGAACATGAGATGCTCGAGGAAATGGGCGAGCCCCGACTTGCCCGGCGTCTCGTCGGCGGAGCCGACCTTGTACCAGACCATGTGGGTCACGACCGGCGCGCGGTGATCGGGGATCACCACCACCTCGAGACCGTTCGATAGCGTGAAGTGGGTGATCTGCGGGCTACCGGCCATGGCGGTCGAGACGGTGCCGGCGAGCGCGCTTGCGGCGATCACCAGGGCGGGGAAGGACGTCAATCGTTCGATCAACATTGCGTTTTCGTAATGCTCCGCGTTTTCGTAATGCTCCGTTGCACCGCCGCTCTACAAGTGCGCGCGCATAGCGCGTCGGAAGACGCGCGTAAACGCGCTAGTGGCGCGAGCACACCCGGGCACAAATAGCAACGACTGGAAAAAGCACAAGCGCGGAGAATGTGCAGCGGCGATATGACCGCCGTCAACGAGTCTCTCCGGCCGTCCGATCTTCGACGGTTAACGCCTTCTTCTCGTTCTTCGGCGCGATTCCGTAAGGCTGGCTCGGCGACGGCGTCTGATAGCCGGTCGGCGGCGCGGTCAAGTTGTCCCGCACCGGCTCGCCGGTGAAGGTCGCGACCTCGCCCTTGTCGCTGAAGGTCGAGAACAGGTCGCTGAACATGCTCTTGCCGCCGAGCTCCGAGGGCCGCATGTTGCGGGCGCCCTCTTCCGGGGTCTGCGAGCCGCTGCTCGCGCTCGTGCCGCGGCCGCGCTCGAGCTCGGCGCGCGAGAGCGGGCGGCCCTCTTCGATCATGGTTTCAGCCGCCGTCTTGTTGCTGGCAGGCTGCTTCTTCCTGGCGGCCTCCGCCTTGCGCTTGACGACGTCGGGATCCTTCGGCCAGGCCGGGTTGTTGTTGATCGCCGCCTCGCCCTGCTGCGGCGGCGGCAGAGTGCGGCTCGGGGGCACCACCAGCGGCGCACGCTCGCGATAGTCGATGCCTTCGCCGTCGCGCCGCAAACCGAGATCCTTGAGGAATTGCCGAATGAGCTTGGTGTCGAGCGGCACGTCCTCTTCGTCGTCCTGGGCGAAGGCGCTCCCCGTCCCCCATCCCAGCGCGAGGATCAGGGCCAAAGCACCGGCAGCCAATGTATGAGCAAAGCCGGCAGCGGCCCGGCGCTGCCTCGTCGGATATCGATTCCGCATTGGCGATCCCCTGCTATCCCCTTCACGCAACGGCGAAATGCGCCGCATACCCCGGTAGCATTCTGGTTAGGGATCAGGGCGCTTTTGCGGCGCTCCCGCCGATCAGGGTCTCGGTGAGCAGCCCGATCACCCCGGCCACGATGGCCACGTCGGCGAGGTTGAAAACGTACCATTTGAAGCTGAAGGTCGCGGTGGTGAGGTGGAACAGCGCGAAATCGGCCACCGCCCCATAGGCAAAGCGGTCGATGGCGTTGCCGATCGCCCCGCCGATGATCAGGCCGAGGCTCAGCGCGGTCAGCCGGCTGGTCGCCCGGGACAGCCAAATCCACAGCAAAATCACCGCGATTGCCTTCAGCGCCAGCAAGGCCCATTGCCCCAAGGGCCCCTCCTGGCGGAACAGGCCGTAGCTGATGCCGGTATTCCACGTGAGCACGAGGTCGAGAAAGGGGGTTAGCGTCACGATGCCGCGCGCCCCCAGGTCCAAGCCGAACAGCAGCCAGAGTTTCACCGCCTGGTCGACCGCCGCGGTCCCCAGCGCAACGGCGAGACCGAAACCGGTGAGGGGACCCCGGAGCAGCACGGCCGGCGTCACTCCGCGGCCCGGCGCATCGCGTCCCATTCGCGCAGCGCCTTGGCGTCGCGCGGGGAGACGTCGGGATAGGCCGGATCGGAGCCGACGCTGGGCAGGATCTTCCACGAGCGCGCGCATTTGCGCCCCTCGGCGCGCCGAACCTCGACCGCCACGCCCTTGACGTCGTCGAGGCGGAAGGCGTCGCGGCCGCCCTCGCCCTGCACCAGCGTCGCGGCCGAGGTGATCGCGACCTCCGCCAGGTCGATATCGACCATCGCCGCGAGCAGGTCGGGATCGGAGATGGCGACCACGGGCGCGGCCTCGAGCGAGGAGCCGATGCGCTTCTGTGCCCGCTCGATCTCGAGCGCGCCGGTGACCACGCGGCGCACCAGCCGCACCTTGCGCCATTTCTCCGCCAGCGCGTCGTCGCGCCAGGCTGCGGGCACCTCGGGAAACAATTCGAGGTGCACGGAGCCCTCGGCCGAGGGAAAGCGCGCGAGCCAGGCCTCCTCGGCGGTGAAGGGCAGCATGGGCGCGAGCCAGATGACGGTGGTGCGGAACAGGTGATCGAGCACGGTCAGGCAGGCCTTGCGCGTCGGCGACGAGATCGGATCGCAGTAGAGCGCGTCCTTGCGGATGTCGAAATAGAACGCCGAGAGGTCCGACGTCATGAACGCGTTGAGCGCGGCGAAGATGCGCTTGTAGTCGAAGTCGGCATAGGCGCGTCGCACTTGGCCGTCGAGCTCGGTCAGCCGGTGCAGCATCAGCCGTTCGAGCTCGGGCATCTTCTCCGGCGCGACGCGGTCCTCCTCGCGGAAATGCGCGAGCGAGCCCAGCATCCAGCGGATGGTGTTGCGCAGCTTGCGATAGGTCTCGACCGTGGTCTTGAGGATTTCCGGCCCGATGCGCAGGTCGTCGGCGTAGTCGGAGGCGCACACCCACATCCGCAGAATGTCGGCGCCGGACTGCTTGATCACGTCCTGCGGGGCGGTGACGTTGCCGAGCGACTTCGACATCTTGCGGCCGTCCTCGTCGAGCACGAAGCCGTGAGTGAGCACCACGTCGAACGGCGCGCGGCCGCGCGTGCCGCAGCTTTCGAGCAGCGAGGACTGGAACCAGCCGCGGTGCTGGTCGGAGCCTTCGAGATACATGACGGTATCGGGCCCGCCGTCGATCTCGCGGTTGATGCCGGCGAGCGACGGAAAGTGCACGGGGTCTTCCAGGACGAAGGCGTGCGTGGAGCCGGAATCGAACCAGACGTCGAGGATGTCGTCGACCTTCTGCCACGCATTGGCGTCGTATTCGGGCTTGAGGAAGCGTTGCGCCGCCCCGGTCGCGTACCAGGCGTCGGCGCCCTCCTGCTCGAAGGCGTCGGCGATGCGCTTGTTGACGCGGGCGTCGTCGAGGATCTCGACCGAGCCGTCCTCCTTCTCACGAACGAAGACCGTGATCGGCACGCCCCAGGCGCGCTGGCGCGAGATCACCCAGTCGGGCTTGCTCTCCACCATCCCGCGGATGCGGTTCTCCCCCTGCGGCGGCACCCAGCGGGTGGCCGCGATCGCCTGGAACGCGCGCTCGCGCAGCGTATCTGCGGGCTTGGCCGCGCCGTCGGCGCCGGCAATGGGCATAGCCGCGGACTTGTCCGCGGCGTCCGCGATAGGTCTATCCATGGCGATGAACCATTGCGGCGTGTTGCGGAAGATCACCGGCTTCTTCGAGCGCCAGGAATGCGGATATTGATGCTTGAGCCGGCCGCGCGCGATCAGCATGCCGGCCTCGATCAAAGCCTTGATCACGGCCTCGTTGGCGTCGCCCTTCTCGCCCTTGTCCGTGAGCACGCGCCGGCCGGCAAAGCCCGGCGCCTGCTCGGTGAAGCGACCGTCGGCGTCGACGGTATAGGGGATCACCGTGTTGATGCCGCGCGCGGAAAGCTGCGCGGCGTTGCCCGTCCAGACCTCGAAGTCCTCGCGGCCGTGGCCGGGCGCCGTGTGCACGAAGCCGGTCCCGGCGTCCTCGGTGACGTGGTCGCCGGCGAGCAGGGGGACCTTGAAGTCGTAGCCCCGGTGAAAGGTCTTGAGCGGATGGCGGCAGGTGAGGCGCGCCAGCTCTTCGGCTGGGATATCCCGACGTTTCTTGTAGGCGGTCACTCGCGCTTGCCGCAGCACGTCGAGCGCCAGCTTGTCGGCGAGGACCAGCAGGTCGCCGGGCGTGGCCCAATTGTCGGACGGCGCGTCGGTGACTTCGTAAAGACCGTACTCGACGCGCGGCGAATAGCTGACCGCCCGGTTGCCGGGGACCGTCCACGGCGTCGTCGTCCAGATCAGGATCGAGGCGCCGTCGAGATCAGCCGCGCGCGGTTCGACGATCGGAAACTTCACCCACACCTGGTCGGAGACATAGTCCTCGTACTCGACCTCGGCCTCGGCGAGCGCGGTCTTCTCCACCACCGACCACATCACCGGCTTCGAGCCGCGATAGAGCGTGCCGTTCTGCGCGAACTTCATGATCTCGCGGGCGATCTGCGCCTCGGCGGCGAAGTCCATGGTGGTGTAGGGATGCGCCCAGTCGCCTTCCACGCCCAGCCGCTTGAACTCCTCCCGCTGCACGTCGATCCAATGCTCGGCGAAGGCGCGGCACTCCCGGCGGAATTCGACCACCGGCACCACGTCCTTGTTCTTGCCCTTGGCGCGATATTCCTCCTCGATCTTCCATTCGATCGGCAGCCCGTGGCAGTCCCAGCCCGGCACGTAGTTCGAATCGTAGCCGAGCATCTGCAGGCTGCGCGTTACCACGTCCTTGAGGATCTTGTTGAGCGCGTGGCCGATATGGATGTTGCCGTTGGCATAGGGCGGGCCGTCGTGGAGGATGAATTTCGGCCGGCCGCGGGCGGCCGCGCGCATCTGTTCGTAAAGGTCGAGCTTTTGCCAGCGCGCGAGGATTTCGGGCTCCTTCTGCGGCAGCCCGGCGCGCATCGGGAATTCGGTCTTGGGCAGAAATAGAGTCTCGCTGTAGTCGCGGGCGGCATCGGTCATGGTCTTTGGCGTCTACTTGGAATTGGAGGGCAAGAGCGGCTCGGCTATGCAATCCCGGTCCCGCCGACCAATGGTCAAGCGGAGGCCGGGCCGATAATTCGCCGAACGGCCGAGAAGAGCACCAAAGCGAAAGCAACGCGCGCCATCATGGGCGCTTCCTAGCAGATCGCCCGGGCGCCGGAAAGGCCCGTGCCACCGGTATAATTCATCGGCTTGGCGACGCTGCACCGTTTTTTGCGGCCGGACGAGCGCAAGCTCCCGGGCCGACCACCGCGGTCTTGCCGCCGCGGGAACTTTTTCGCTTGCGTCCGGTTGGCGGCACGGCGAATAATTCACGATCAGAGGTGGAGCATGTCCATGTCCAACACATCCGGCACGATGCGGGATACGGTTCGCGATACGGTGCGAGACGCCAAGGATGCGGTGCGGGAAAGCGGCAAAGCCGCCTCCGCGGCGAGCGGCGACATCCAGGCCGATCTCGAAGCGCTGCGCAACGACGTCGCGCACCTCGCCTCCCAGATCGCCGACATTTTCTCGTCCAAGGGCAACGCGGCATGGAGCCGCGCTGCCTCGAATCTCAAATCGAATGTCGAAGGCGTCGTATCGGACGCCAGCGCCAAGGGGCAGGAAGCCGTCGACGCGGTGCGCGAGGTCGGCGACAACATCGCCGACGCCATCGATGAGTCGCTCAAGACGCGGCCCTACACCACGCTCGCGCTCGCGGCCGGCATCGGATTCCTGTTCGGCGTGATCTGGCGGCGATAATGTTGAACGAATGAGCGGCTGGCTCCGTCACTTCGCGCTGAGCGCCCAGGTTCGCACCGGCTTCAGCGGCGGGGTTCTGGTTTGGGCGATCATCGCCGCCGTCGCTTCGATGGTGGCGGTGATTTTTCTCCTGATCGCCGCCTTCATCGCCCTCGCGGACCGCTACGACCCCTTGATCGCCGGCCTGGTGCTGGGCGGCTGCTTCGTCCTGATCGCGCTGATCGCGCTCGCCGTGTGCCTCATCGTGCGCAGCCGCAACATGAGGCGGGCCCGGCTCGAGCTCGCCGCGCGCGAAAGCAACACGAGCTGGCTCGATCCCAAGCTGCTCGCCGTCGGTTTCCAGATCGCACAGACGGTCGGCTGGCGCAGGATCGTGACGCTCGCCGCCGTCGGCATCGTCGCGGCGGGCTTGGCGAAGGAATGGTCCGCCCGCGACAAGCCGCCCGCAAGCGACGACGAACCGCCGGCGGATAGCTAGCCTGTTACTCGTCCGAGCTTGGGAAAAGCATCGCCGGCGCGCGCCAGCGCCGCCCGCGCGAGCCGGGAATCCTCGTCCATCCGCCGCACCAGCGCCTCGACGCTGTCGAATTTGAGCTCCGGCCTGATCCAGTCGATGAACGCCACGTCGATCACCGCGCCGTAGAGATCGCCGGAAAAATCGAACACGAAGACCTCGAGCAGCACGGTGCCCTGGTCGAACATCGGCCGACGGCCGAAGCTCGCGACCCCGTCGTAGCGGCGCTCGCCCACACCCACCCGCACCGCGTAGATGCCGTGCTTGAGGCCGCAGGCGGGATCGAGGCGCAGGTTGGCGGTCGGATAGCCGAGCTCGCGCCCGCGCTTGTCGCCGTGGACCACCTCGGCGCTGACGAACCAGGGATAGCCGAGCAGCTCGTTTCCTTCCGCCACCCGGCCGGCTTCGAGCGCCGCGCGGATCGGGCCGGAGCGGACCGGACGTCCGTCGTCCTCGAACCGCGGCACGATGTCGACCGCGAAGCCGAGCCGCGCCCCTTGCGCCGCGAGATAGTCGGGCGAGCCGGCGCGATTGAGCCCGAAGTGGAAGTCGAAGCCGATGGCGACGCCGGCGACGGCAAACCGTCCGACCAGAATGTCGGACACGAAGCGTTCCGCGGAGAGCCCGGCCAGGCCGGCGTCGAAGCGCAGCACCATGGCGCCGGCGAGCCCGGTCGCCGCCAACAGGCGAAGCTTCGCGCGCTCGTCGGTGAGGCGGAACAGCGGCTCGTTCGGACGGAAGAAGCTGCGGGGATGCGGCTCGAAGGTTAGCGCCGCGGCCGGCCGGCCGAGCGCGGCGGCGCGCGCGAGCACGGCCGCAATCACCGCGCGGTGGCCGCGATGCACGCCGTCGAAATTGCCGATGGCGACGACGGCGCCTGCGAGCGCGCGGTCGGCGCTTGCGTCGCCGCGGATGACGACGAACGGCTCACTCGGCTGCGGATGGTCGGTCATGTCTGACGGTCGGCGCAACGTGACTTCGGATGGCGGGGAAAGGTCGAGGACGCTTGTGAAGGTCGCGGCCTCTCATCGCAATAGCATTGATCGCCTTCAAGGAAGCCCGGGGCAGGCGCGGGCCCCCTCGGCCCCCCTTTGGCCGGCCTTGGCCCCCTGCAACCGATGCGCGACCCCATAAGTTCCGTAGGTTGTGGCGACTGATCTCCTCTAACTCCTTGAAGGAGTACCATTTCCGGGCGAGGTCGCGGCGACCGCTCAGCCTGAAGTCGGGCGTAGTTAACCTGATATTCAACCGCCTTTGCTAGTGCGTCCGGCGGCGGGGAGGGCCCGAGGACGCGTTCGGGCGGTGGGAGCTTGCCCCGCGCGTGTCCGCGGGGCGAGGCCGCCGGCGGACGGCTGACCGGAGAGCGAGAAGATGGCTGTCAATCTGTCGATGCCGGTCCTGGTGGTCGACGACTACACGACGATGGTCCGCATCATCCGGAATCTTCTCAAGCAGCTTGGATTCCAGGACGTCGACGACGCGTCCGACGGCGCCTCGGCGCTCGCCAAGATGCGGGCCAAGAGATACGGGCTGGTGATCTCCGATTGGAACATGGAGCCGATGACCGGCTACGAGCTGCTCAAGGAGGTGCGCGCCGACCCCTCGCTCGGCCAGATCCCGTTCATCATGGTTACGGCGGAATCCAAGACCGAGAACGTGATCGCGGCGAAGAAGGCCGGCGTCAACAACTACATCGTCAAGCCGTTCAACGCGCAGACCCTGCAGCACAAGATCGAGTCGGTGTTCCCCGACCAGCCGTCGGCGCCGCCGCCTCCGCCGCGCGCGGCGTGAGTGGCGCGCGGAAATTGCGAATTTCACAAGCCGCGTAACTTTCCCGAGGCGTTGCGTGTCTCATAAATTGTGACGAATTCGCCCATCATTCGTTAAGCCAAGCGGCCGAATACTCCTTCCGTGCCGTGCGCATTTAACCGGAAATTATTGTGAATCTTAATCATATGTGACCGTGCGCGACTTTACTTCCACAGAAGTGGACGGGGCTTGGCACCGCGTGTTCCCGGCCGGCGAAGCCGTGCCCGGCGCATCGCCCGCTCCCGATCCGCAGGCGCCCAGGCGCGCGCGGCCGGTCTACCTCCTCGTGGTCTGCGGCCTCTCGCTCGCGGCGGTCATCATCGCCGGCACCGTGGCGATGCTCGTCGATCTGCGCGATCGCGCGCTCGCCGCCAGCGGACGCGAGCTTCAGAACACCACCTTGATCCTCGCCGACCAGACCGATCGCGCCTTCCAGGCGGTCGATCTCATGCAGGCGAGCCTGCTCGAGCGGATGAACGCGCTCGGAATTGCGTCCGCCGCCGACTATGAGCGGCTGATGTCCGGCCATGACGTTCATCTGATGCTCAGGGACAAGGTCGTCGGCTGGCCGCATATCGGGTCCCTCACGCTGATCAATTCGCAGGGCAAGCTGTTCAACTTTTCCCGCTTCTGGCCGCTGCCGATGATCGACGTGACCGATCGAGAATTTTACCGCGCGCTCAAGGCCGAGCCGAAACTGACGTCGTTCATGGGCGAGCCCGTGCGCAATCGGGCGACCGGGACCTGGACGATCCACCTCGTGCGCAAGGTCGCCGGTCCGAACGGTGAATTTCTGGGCCTGGTCCTCGGCGCGATGGAATTGTCCTACTTCGATCAATATTTTGGAACCCTCGCCCTCGGGGGCGGAAGCACGATCAGGCTGTTTCGCGACGACGGCGTCCTGCTGGCAAGTCATCCCCCGCTCGATCCGGCACTGGCCCGTTCGCACGACAAGAACGGCTGGATTCCGGACGCGCTCGCGCAAGCCGATGGCGGCAAGATCCGACGGATGGCGGCGGCCGACGGCGACATGCTGATCGTCGTTCGGAGGCTGGCGCATTATCCGTTCGTCATTACCGCCAGCACCACGACCGCCGCCGCGCTCGCCGAGTGGCGAAGCGCGGCCACCTACATCTTGCTGGCTGCGGTCATGTTGCTGCTGGTGATCGGCGCGATCGTTCGACTGAGCATCCGGCAGATCAGGGACTACGAGGTCCTGGTCAAGGCGCGCGCCGAGAGCGACCAGAGGATGCAGCTCGATGCGGCCATCAACAACATGCCGCAGGGACTGCTGATGTTCGACGCGTTCGAGCGGATCGTCGTCTGCAATCGCCGCTACATCGACATGTACGGGCTCTCGCCCGACGTCGTCAAACCTGGCTGCACCATTTACGAGCTGATCTCCCATCGCAAGGCGATGGGCTCCTTCACCGGTAATGTCGAGCAGTATCTGCGCGACCTGCGCAAGGCTCTCGTCGAGAAGACCAGCCAGAGTCGCACCGTCCAGACCGGCGACGGCCGCTCGATCCGCATCATCGACATGCGGACGGCCGACGGCGGCTGGGTGGCCACGCACGAGGATATCTCCGAGCAGCTCAAGGCCAGGACCGAGCTCGAGCGCACGCAGGCGTTTCTCAATTTGGTCATCGAGAACGTGCCCGTCACGGTCTTCGTCAAGGAGGCGCAGCAACAGCGCTACGTGCTGGTCAATCGCGCCGCCGAGGAATTGTGGGGGATATCCCGCAACGAGGTGATCGGGAAGAACGCCTACGATCTTTTCGACGAGCGCACCGCCGATTTGATCTTTGCCCGCGACATGGAGTTGCTGGAGCACACCGACCAGCTGTTCCACACGACGCACCAGATCGAGACCCCGAACAACGGCTCGCGCCTGGTCGCCTCGCGCCGGATCGCCATTCTCGACAAGGGCGGCAAGCCGGAATATCTGCTCGGCGTCATCGAGGACGTGACCGAGCGCGCGCGCGCCGACGAGCGCATCAAGTACATGGCGCATCACGATCTGCTCACCGGGCTGTCCAACCGTGCGCTGTTCATGGAGAAGATCGAGGAAGCGGGCGCGCGCCTGCGCCGGCGCGGCGAGACCTTCGCCGTCTTCATGCTCGATCTCGATCGGTTCAAGAACGTCAACGATTCGCTCGGGCACCCGGAAGGCGATTCTCTCCTCAAGGAGACCGCGCGGCGCCTCAATTCCACGCTGCGCGAAACCGACGTGTTGGCGCGGCTCGGCGGTGACGAATTCGCGATCCTGCAGGCCGGCGATGCGAATCAGTCGGAGGCGGCTACCCACCTCGCGGATCGAATCGTCGAGATCGTCAGCGAGCCGTTCGACATCAGCGGAAACAAGGTCAACATCGGGACCAGCATCGGCATCGCGCTCGCTCCCAATGACGGCATCGAGCCGAGCGAGCTGATGAAGAAGGCCGATCTCGCGCTCTACCGCACGAAGTCGGAAGGGCGCAACGGCTACCGCTTCTTCGACGCCCAGATGACCGCCGACGCAGACGCGTTGCATCAGCTCGAGAACGATTTGCGCGAGGCGCTCGCGCGCGACGAGCTCGAGGTGTACTACCAGCCGATCATCGACGCCGCGACACGCAAGCCGATCGGCACCGAGGCGCTGGCGCGCTGGCGCCATCCGCAGAAGGGATTCATCCCACCCGACCAGTTCATTCCGCTGGCCGAGGAGACCGGCCTGATCATTCCGCTCGGCGAGTACGTGCTGCAGCGCGCTTGCGCAGCCGCCGCGACCTGGCCGTCGCACATCAGCGTATCGGTCAATCTCTCGCCGGTGCAGTTCCGCAAGTGCAATTTGCTCGACGTCATACTGTGCACGCTGGTCGAAACCGGCTTACCGCCCGAGCGGCTGGAGGTGGAGATCACCGAATCGGTCCTGCTCGAGAACGAAATGGAGATTCTGGCTGTGATCCGGCAGTTGAAAAATCTCGGCGTATCGATTGCGCTCGACGATTTCGGGACCGGATATTCATCGCTCCGGTACCTGACGAATTTTCCGTTCGACAAGATCAAGATCGACAGGTCGTTCACCAGGGACTTGGCGAAGCGCGCGGAGTGCGCGGCGATCGTATCGGCCGTGCACGCGCTCGGACGCGGTCTCAACATCAAGACCACGGCCGAGGGCGTCGAGACCGAGCAGCAGTTCGAGATGTTGCGCGCGGCGGGCGTGAATCTCGTCCAGGGATATCTGTTCGGGCGGCCCGGCCCGGCCTCGGCGTTGGATTTCACATCTGGCGAGGCCGGCCGGCCGGCCCCGGCGGCGAGCGCGGCCTGAGGTTGCGACGTCATGATCGTCCAGAAAACCATCATCGACGAGCTCGAGGAATCGATCGCGAACAGGAACATCGGACAGCGGGCCGACGCGCTGCGGCAGGTGACGGACCTGTTCGTGTCCGGCTCGGCCGGATATTCGGACGAGCAGATCGCGCTGTTCGACAACGTGATGGACCTGCTGTCGAGCGAGATCGAGACCTCCGCGCGGGCGAGCTTCGGGCACCGGATCGCGGCGTTGCCGAATGCGCCGCCGGGGATCATCCGCACCTTGGCGTTCGACGACGTGATCGAGGTCGCCGGGCCGGTCCTGGCGCAGTCCGATCAGCTCGACGACGCGACCTTGATCGAAGGCGCGAAGACGAAGAGCCAGGAGCACTTGCTCGCCATTTCTCGCCGGAAAATCCTGACCGAAGCCGTCACCGACGTGCTGGTCGAGCGCGGCGACCAGCAGGTCGCGCAGAGCACCGCGGAAAATCCGGGCGCGAAATTCTCGGAATTCGGCTATTCGACGCTGGTCGAGCGGTCGCAGAACGACGCCGAGCTGGCGATGCGCGTCTGGTCGCGGCCGGAAATCCCGCGACAGCACCTCTTGAAGCTGTTCGCCGACGTATCGGAGATCGTACGGCTCAAGCTCGAGGCCTCGGATCGCCGCCGGGCAGGCATGTTGCGCGACATGGTCGCCCGCGCCTCCAGTCAAATCCAGGCCGAAAGCCGGGAGTGCTCGGCCGACTATGCCGCGGCGCGCGCCTACGTTCAGTCGCTGTTCGACAAGAACGAGCTGACGATCGCCCACCTCGAGGCGTTCGCGAACGAAGGCAGGTTCGACGAGACCACGATCGCGCTGTCGTTGCTCTGCGATCTGTCGATCGGGCTCGCCGAGCGCGCCTTGACCCAGGACCGGCCGGACCAGATCCTGGTGCTCGCCAAGGCGATCGGGCTGTCGTGGAGCACGACACGGGCGCTGCTGGTGATGCAGGCGGCGACCAAGGGCGCCTCGGCGCACGAGCTCGACCTGTGCCTTCCGCAGTTCAACAAGCTCAAGCCCGACACCGCGAAGAAGGCGCTGCAGTTCTATCGGCTGCGCGAGCGGGCGGCGACGTCCGAAGCGGCGCCGAATTGAGGTCCAATCCCCCTTACCACGCGAGCCGGCGCGTCACGCCCTTGGGGGCGACGCCCGCCGCCGCGAACATGTCGGCGAGCGCGGCGAGGTCGGGATCGTCGCGATGGCCGAGCTCCTCGGCGTGGATGCCCGCGGTCACGAACAGGCAGTCGACGCCGTAGGCCGCGGCGCCCTTGAGGTCGGTGCGCACCGAATCCCCGATCGCCAGCACGCGGGCGCGCTCCGCCGGCTCCCCGCGCGCGGCCTTCGCGATGTCCAGCGCCTGGTCGTAGATCGGCCGATACGGCTTGCCGGCAAAGACCACCTCGCCGCCGGCGGCGGCGTAGAGATCGGCGATCGCGCCCGCGCAATAGACCAGCTTGTCGCCGCGCTCGACCACCACGTCGGGATTGGCGCAGATCATCTCCAGCGCGCGCGCCCGCATGCGGGCGATGAGATCGCGGTAGTCCTGCGGCGTCTCGACGGTGTCGTCGGTGAGCCCCGAGCAGACCGCGTAGTCGGCGTTCTCCAACGGCACGACGGGCGCGTCGAGCCCCTCGAAGATCGGCAGGTCGCGTTCGGGACCGATGTGGAACACGCGTTTCCCCGCGCGCGCGGCGATCAGCGCGTGGGTGACGTCGCCCGAGCTCACGATGCCGTCATAGGCCGCGCGCGGGACGCCGAGCCGGTCGAGCGTGGTGCGCGCCACCACCTCGCCCGGCCGCGGCGCGTTGGTGATGAGGACCACCGTGCCGCCGCCGCGGCGGAAGCGCGCGAGCGCGTCGCAGGCTTCCGCCGTCGCGGCCGCGCCGTTGTGCACGACCCCCCAGACGTCGCAGAGCACGACGTCGTAGCCGCCGGCGAGGGCGGCGAAGTGGCTGACGAACGGGGCGAGGGGAGCGGACATTGCAGGACAGCGTGACGGAGGACCGACAGCTATTACCACTCAATTCGTCGGTTTGTGGTCGGTCGTGCGCGCTAGTGGTCCGATTCCGAAGTTCGTACGCATTCGCGGTAGGTTCGTATACGAACTTCGGAATCAAGGACCACTAGCAACTCTATGATTCTAGTGCCCCTTTGAACCCGAAGTTCGCGATCGCACTTGCCGCACAACTGACGCGAACTTCGGGTTCGGGGCACTAGGTCACCCGCTTCGGCGGGCGAGTTGGGCGAGCCCGGTCGTGCGCGGCGGCGGCTTGCCGGCGTCGGGGGGCGCCACGGCGTTGCGCGGGGCGGGGTTGGTCGGCGCCGCGGGCGCCGGCGGGGCGGTGTCGCGCGCGATCACGTCGGAGCGCTCGGCGATGCCCTGCAGCGCTTCCGCCCGCACCGGCCGCGGCGGCGAGAACAGGAAGCCTTGGCCGTAGCGCACGTCGTAGTCGAGGAGATCGACCACGCTGCCCTCGCTTTCGATCCGCTCGGCGATCAGGTCGATGCCGAACCGGCCGAGCAGGTCGGAGAGATCGGCGGGGTGGATATCGGTTGCGACCGTCGCGCCGCCGCGATTGAGCAGGAGGCTCGCGGGCACCTTGATGAAGCGGAAGCCGCGGTCGGCGAGCTCGCGCGGCTCCATGCGCAGGTCCGTCACGTTGTCGAGCGAGAAGCGGAAGCCGCGCTCGGCCAGCACCGCCAGGCTCTCGTGCTCGATCGGTCCCATGGCGCGGGCGGCGCTCTGCGTGAACTCCAGGATGAGCGAGGGCGCGATCGCGCGGTTGGCGTCCAGGAATTCGAGGAATTGCGGGAAGGAGGTGGCATCGGTCAGGGTCGAGCCCGACAGATTGCAGAACAAGCCGATGTCGCGGTTCTTGAGCAGAAGCCGGCGCACGACCTGCACGCAGCGGAAGATCACGAGATTGTCGATCTGCGGCATCAGCCCGCCGCTTTCGGCCAGCGGGATGAAGCTCGCCGCGTGCAGCACGTCGCCGCGGTCGTTGCGCAGCCGCGACATCGCCTCGTAGTAGCGCACCTTGCGCTGCGGCAGCGTCACGATCGGCTGCAGATAGAGGTCGACCCGATTGGCCTCGATGGCGCTCCGGATCGAGGCCAGCGCCGTCTCCCGCTCGAGCGCGCGGGGATCGGGGGCCGCGGGCGTCGGCGCGAGCGCCGGGGTAGCCGCCGCCGGTTGCGGTTGCGCCGCCGGCGTGGCGGCGAGCAGCTGCGCCAGCGCCTCGGCCGCGAGCACGCCGGCCGGTGCCGTCGGCATGACCGGTGCCGCAACGGCGGGGGCCGCCGCCACTGCGGGCGCAATCGCCGCGGCGGGCGGCGCCATGGGAACGACGGCCGCGACGGGCGGCGCGGGAGCGGGCGGGGCGGGAGGTGCGCGCTCGAGCGCGTCGAGCGCGGTCTGATGGGCGGCGACGGTTTCGGCGACCT
>WNEY01000612.1_pt1 | contig 22897 bp, 24 predicted proteins | sample 5400531 | NCBI WGS metagenome assembly WNEY01 (sample SAMN13153338, study PRJNA577476) | soil metagenome | isolation source: 200 cm saprolite under Douglas fir tree site 1 | place: USA:California | collected 2015-04-18
CTCTGCCGTCCCGGGCCGGAGCTCTCCGCCGAGCGCTACGCGCGCATCGCCGCCCGCCACGGCATCACGCTCGACGCGAGCCGCTACGACGAGGCGCGCGACTCGGCGGTCCTCAACCTCAAGCGCCATCCGGAGCTGGTGCACGACGAGTCGATCTGGCATCGCTTCACCGAGGAGATCTTCATCGGCATGGGCGGTCCCAAGGCGATCGCGAGCGAGTGCGCGACGGAAATCGAAGAAGGCTGGGGCGTGTCGGAGAACTTCGAGCTCTTCGAAGACGTCCTGCCGGTGCTCGAAGAGCTGCGGCGCGCCGAGCTCCGGATCGCCCTGGTCTCGAACGGCATCCGAGACCTGACCGAGTTCGTCGCGCACCACCGGCTCGACGTCGACGCGATCGTCGACTCCCGCTCGCACGGCCGCGTGAAGCCGCACCCGACGATCTTCCAGGCGGCTCTGGTCGCGCTCGACGTGGCGCCCGAGGACGCAGTCATGGTCGGCGACTCGCTCGAAGAGGACATCGAGGGCGCGAGGGCGCTGGGGATGCGCGCGATCCTGATCGATCGCGAGGAGCGCCACCCCGACGTCGACGAGCGACTGCTTGACCTGTACGGCCTCCCTGCAGCACTCGGCCTCGCGCGGCCCACCTGAAGGCATCTACGATCCAATCGTGCCTGCCTGGCTGATCTGGGCGATCGCGGCAGTTCTCCTGTCCGTCGGCGAGATCTTCACGCCGGGCCTCTTCTTTCTCGGCCCGGTGGCGCTCGCAGCGGTCGCCGCTGCCGTCGTCGCTCTCGTCGGAGTCGGAGTGGTGGCTCAGCTGCTGGCGTTCATCCTCGGCTCGATCGCGACGGTGGCGTTCCTGCGGCCGATCGCAAGGCGCCATCTGCACATGCCGGCTGCACTCCGTACCGGGACCGCGGCGCTCGAAGGGACGAAGGCTGTCGTCCTCCAGCGCGTCGACGTCAACGGCGGCCGCGTGCGCATCGGCGGCGAGGAATGGTCTGCGCGCGCTTACATGGAGGATCAGGTGCTCGAGCCCGGCACGCGTGTCGAGGTCGTCAAGATCGAGGGAGCAACAGCTCTCGTCTACGAGTAGGAGGATGAAGAGATGACCGCTGGATTGATCGTTCTACTCGTCGTCGCGGGCCTCGTGCTGCTCACGCTCGGCCGGACGATTCGCATCGTGCCTCAGGCACGCGCTGGTGTAGTCGAGCGCCTCGGCCGGTACTCGCGCACGCTGACCCCGGGGCTCGCGATCGTCGTGCCCTTCGTCGACCGGGTGCGGGACATGATGGATCTCCGCGAACAGGTCGTCTCGTTCGACCCGCAACCGGTAATCACCGAGGACAACCTCGTCGTCAGCATCGACACGGTCATCTACTTCCAGGTCACCGATGCCAAGGCCGCAACGTACGAGATCGCGAACTACATCCAGGGAATCGAGCAATTGACGGTGACTACCCTCCGTAACGTCATCGGCGGCATGGCGCTCGAGAAGACACTGACCTCGCGCGACGAGATCAACAATCAGCTCCGCGGTGTGCTCGACGAGGCGACCGGGAAGTGGGGGATCCGCGTCAACCGCGTCGAGCTGAAGGCGATCGATCCGCCGGCGTCGATCAAGGAGACGATGGAGAAGCAGATGCGCGCCGACCGGGAGAAGCGCGCCACGATCCTCGAAGCCGAAGGTGTGAAACAGGCGCAGATTCTCACGGCGGAGGGAGAGAAGCAGAGCTCCATTCTCAGGGCGGAGGGGCAACGCCAGGCGGCGATCCTGCAGGCGGAGGGTCAGGCGAAGGCGATCGACACGGTCTTTCGCGCGATCCACGAGGGCGACGCCGATCCAAAGCTGCTCGCCTACCAGTACCTGCAGGTGTTGCCGCAGATCGCGCAGGGCGAGTCCAACAAGGTCTGGATCATTCCGAGCGAGGTCACCCGGGCGCTGGGCCAGCTCACGGACGCGCTGCCGCGCCGGCAGGACGAGAGCTAAGAGCCGGGCAGCGAGGAGAGGTCGACAACCAGGTCGTCGGACGGCGGCGTGATGTTCGTGCGCACGCCGAAGTCGTAGAGCTCTTCGGTCATCGTCATCGTCATCGGTGTCGCGAGTTGCGCGCCGCCCATCGACATCTTGACAACCAACCGCCGTACGCGGCCCTGTGCGTCGATCCACGCCTCGGCCGGCGCCGAGACCGAGCCCATCGCCTCCGTCAGCAGCTTGAGCGCCTTGTTGTCGTGGACCAGCTTCTTGAAGTCGATGTTGAACGCATAGTGCGTTGTCTGCACGCCGCGGATCCGCTCCGAACCGGTCACGCGCGCGTCGCTCGAAGCCATCAACATGCGCAGGGCCTGCGATGGGTCTGCCTGGTTCACGTTCATGATCGCACCGAGATCGATGCCTTCCTTCTTGGCCATCTTCTCGACGTCCATCTTCACCCACTTGCCCGTCGGCACCATCTTGTCGAAGAGCGGCGAGCGCATGTACATCACGAGACCGTGGCTGCCGTCGAAGATCATCTCCATGCTCGGGTCCGCGGTGGGGAGCTGTGCCTGGAATGCGGGCGGCATCGCGAAGTGCATGTTCATCCAGCCGGACTTGTTCTTGCCGTCGTAGACGCCGTTCCCGTCGAAGGACATCGTGCCGACGCTGCCTGCGTCGATCGAGGCGCGAAACTCGAAGCGCGATGACGTCGTCTTCGCGGTCGTGTTGGCGGCCTGCGCGACCGGGTCGAGCGCGAGGGTATCGCCGCCTGCGCACCCGACGAGCGCTGAGGCGCAGAATGCGAGGCAGAGCAGGGAGAGGACGCGGCCTGGAGTCATCCGGGATTCAAATCGTCCTCGGCTGCGGCGGCGGCTATCCCTCGAATGAGGCTAGGTCGGCGCGCCACCGCTCGGTGTGTTCGCCCAGAGCCGGCGCGCTGCCGGACGGGACCTCTTCTCCGAGCCACTCCGACGCCTCGGCGAGCGTCGCGACCGGGCCCGCCATCACGTCCTCGCCCTCGAACAGGTCGAGCCAATCCGAGAGTGGCCGCGACCGGAACACTGCCTCGAGCTCGGCAGCCAGTGCCTCCTGGTTCTGCTGGTAGTGGCAATCGACGAGCTCGGGGTGGCCGATCAGCTCGCAGAGCCGCCGCCAGAACTTCGACTCGACCGCCGTCACCGTGAGGAAGCGGCCGTCGGCCGTCTCGTAGATGCGGTAGCAGGCCAGGCCGCCGGTGAGCGTTCGCTCGGGCTGCCCGCGTAGCCGGTGGGCTGCGAGCCGGTGAGCGTTGTGCGTCATCGAAACGATGAGGTGCGTGCCGCGCCCGCCGTTCTTCTGGCGCTCGAGCAGCGCGGCGAGAATCTCGATGACGGCGAAGAGCGAGCCGCCGGCGAGGTCGGCAACCTGCACGGGCGGCATTGCCGGAGCGGTGTCGGCGAGCAGCCCGGCCCAGCCGGCGTAGTTGAGATCGTGACCGGCGCGCAGGTTCCCTGCACCGAAGCCTGTGACCGAGCAGTACACGACGGACTCGGGGAGAGCGGAGGCGCCGACCCCGAGTCGTTCGGCGACGCCCGGACGAAAGCCTTCCAGCACGACGTCGGCGCGCGCGGCGAGGGCCGGACCGAGCCCCGGGTCCCGCTCGAGATCCCAGACCACCGACTCCTTGCCCGAGTTGAGCGCAGCGTCCCAGCCTGGAGCGACCGTCCGGAGAGGATCGCCGTCCGGTGCTTCCACCCGCACGACCCGTGCGCCGAGCCGCAGGAGCTCGCGGCTGGCGAAGGGGCCGGGCAGGTAGCGCGTGAAGTCGACCACCAGCAAACCACGTAGCACTAGCAGCGACGCTAGCACTACACTGCGACGGTTGACTGACCGTTCAACAGGCCAGGAGGACAAGCGTCGGGTCATTCTCGACGCCGCCGTGCGCGTGTTCGCGCACAAGGGTTACCACACCTCCCGTGTCGGTGACATCGCAGAAGAAGCGGGCGTTGCGCACGGCTTGCTGTACCACTACTTCCGTTCCAAGGAGGAGCTGCTCGAGACGATCTTTCGCGAGACGTGGCGCGACGTGCTCGATGCGGTTCGCGCAGTCGAGGAGACCGACGAGAGCGCGCGTGACCGGCTCGCCGGCATTGCGAAGATCCTTCTACGTGCGTGGCGGCGCGATCCCGACCTCGTACGTGTGCTCGTGCGCGAGGTGACGCGCAGCTCGCACCTGCAACAGCGCATCGGCGAGATCGACGCTGCGTTTGCAGGCCTCGAGCGGATCATCGCGCGCGGGCAGCAAGAGGGCGAGTTCCGCTCCGACCTCGATCCGCGCATGACCAGCTACGTCTTCTACGGCGCGCTCGAAGAGATTCTGACGGGCTGGGTGCTCGGCCAGCTCGAAGACGGCGACGAGGCAATCGCCCGCGCCGAGGAGACCGTGGTCGAAGTCATCTGCGGCGGCCTGGCCGCCGATCGCGAGACAGCCAAGGTCTAGTGACGCAGCTGACGGCCGAAGCTGCGGCAGGTTCGCAGTCCCTCCGGCGCAGTCTCTTCTGGATCCTGGGATCTGGAGCATTCGGGCTCGCGTTCTCGATCACGACGACGGCGGCGTACTTGCCGCCGCTGCTCCACCGCTTCACGGAGTCGGGGACGCTGATCGGTCTCGTCCTCGGCGCCGAGGGCGTGTTCGCGCTTCTGCTTTCGCCGGTCATCGGGCCTTGGAGCGACTCGTTTCACACGCCGCTGGGACGCCGGCGTCCGTTCATGCTCGCCGCGCTCGGGCCCATGGGCTTCTGCCTCCTGCTGATGCCCTTCATGCCCAACCTCTGGACGACGACGCTGATCGTGCTGGCGTTCTTCTTCGCGTACTACGTGTACGAGCCGCCCTACCGCGGTCTCTATCCCGACCTCCTGCCGTCTTCGACGTATGGGCGGGCGCAGGGGATCCAGCACGTGATGCGCGGGATCGCCCTCGGCACCGCGCTCGTGGGCGGTGGGTTCCTCCTCAAGGTGTGGCACGCCGCGCCGTTCGTCCTCGCGGCCTTCATCACGACCGCGGCGTGTGCGATCCCGATCTTCGTCGTCCGGGAGGACGGTGGCCACGGCCGCGTGTTCGAAGGCGTGCGCGCGTACTTCAACCGGAGCTGGCGCCTCTTTCGGGAGGAAGCGGAGGTGCGGCGCTTCCTGCTCGCGAACGCCGCGTGGGAAGGCACGTTCGCGGCCGCGCGCACGTTCGTCGTCCTGTACGTGCTCGACGGCCTGCACGAGACGAAGGCGATCTCGTCGGCTCTGCTCGGCGCCGTGGCGGCCGGCTACGTCATCGCTGCGCTGCTCGCGAGCCGGCTGGGTGATCGTTTCGGCATTGCCCGCGTGATCTTCTGGTCGTCCTTCCTCTACGGCGGCGGTTTTCTGTTTGCCGGGGCGGCGACCACGTGGCACAACTGGTACTTCGGGTTCATCGTTCCGCTCTCGGTCGCGGGTGGTCTCGTGATGACGCTTGCGTGGGGACTGCTCTTCAAGCTGATGCCGGAACAGCACCGCGGCGCGGTCTCCGGGCTCGCCACCACGACGAAAGGGCTCGGCCTCCTACTCGGTGCGCCCGTGGCGGGGGCCGCGATCGACCTCGCGCGGCCGTATCTGCATGCGACCGACGGCTACCAGGTTCTCTGGCCTGTGTGTGGGATCCCGATTCTCGCTGCGACTCCACTCGTCTATCGCCTCATGCGCATCGAGCAGTCGGGGCAGCCCGAGGCGAGCCCGGGTTGATGCCACTCTGGGACCGGCTACGGGCCCTCGAGTTGAGCGTCGAGGACGTCGCCACCGAACGGAAGTCCGTCGAGGTCTCGACGCAGTTCACGCGCACCACGACGACGGTGGTGCTCGGCGGCGAGGGCGAACACGGCAGAGGCGAGGATGTGACGTACACGGCTGAGGATCACGACTGGTTTCCCGACCTCGAGGCTCCCGGGCGCACGACGCTTGGAGAGCTGTCGGCGCAGCTCGACGGGCTGCGCCTGTTCGAGGCGGAGCCGAAGATGAAAGCGTCGGCGGATTATCGGCGCTGGGCGTTCGAGAGCGCGGCGCTCGACCTCGCGTTGCGCCAGGACGATCTCTCCCTCGGTGCTGCTGTGGAACGCGACTATCACCCGGTCCGGTTTGTCGTCTCGACGCGGGGCGACGCGTTCGCCTGGCTCGACCACATCCCCGGGCTCGAGCTGAAGCTCGATCCGGAGAACGACTGGGACAGGGCGTTCATGGAGCGGCTCGCCGCCACCGATCGCGTGCGTGTGCTCGACTTCAAGGCGTACTACACGGGCACGCCCGTTGACGTCGTGCCCGACCCTGCGCTTTACGCCGCCGTCGTCGAGCTCTTTCCCGACGCCGTGCTGGAGGACGCGTCCCTCGATGGCGAGTGCGGCGTGGTTTTGCGCGGACAGGAGAGGCGGCTGAGCTTCGATGCGCCGATCCATTCCGTGGCGGACGTGCGAGCGCTGCCGATCGAGCCGGGCTGGATGAACATCAAGCCGTCGCGCTTCGGCACGATCGAGCGGCTGCTGGAGTGCATCGAGCACTGCGCCGCCGGCGGGATCCAGTTGTACGGCGGCGGCCAGTTCGAGCTCGGCGTCGGTCGCCGGCACATCCAGGTGCTCGCGTCGCTCTTCTATCCCGACGGGCCGAACGACGTCGCGCCGCGCGAGTACAACGCCGGCGACCCGCGCCCGGGGTTGCCGCAGAGCCCTCTCGACTCGCCGGAAGCCGTCGGCTTCTAGGATGCCGCGGAAGGAGGATTGATGGACTGGGAACTCAAGGGAACCGTCGTTGTCGCGTGTAACTGCGACTACGGCTGCCCGTGCAACTTCAATGCTCTGCCAACGACGGGGAAGTGTGAGGGGAGCTGGACGTGGCATGTCGATCGCGGCGCCTTCGGAGAGACCTCGCTCGACGACCTGAACTTCACCGTCGCCGTGGACTGGCCGGGGGCAATCCACGAAGGCAACGGCGAGGCGGTGATCCTGGTCGATGAGCGCGCCGACCAAGCGCAGCGCGACGCGATCGCGGCGCTCGTCAGTGGTGACGCCGGAGGCCCCTGGGGCGTGCTCGCCTGGACCTGGCCGACGGTCCACGGACCCAAGCCGGTCCCCTACGAGGTTCAACTCGACGGAGTCAACTCACGCGTAAAGGCGGGCGATTCGTTCGAGGCCGCGTCCGAGACGATCAAGAATCCGGTCACCGGCGCGGAAGTGCGTCCGAGCGCAACGCTCCCTGAGGGAATCGTGTTCAAGCAGGGCGACTTCGGCTCGTCGACGACGTATCGCCTGTCGGACGAAGTCTCCTTCGAGCATCCCGGGAAGTACACCGCGGTCGCCCCGTTCGATTACAGCGGTACCTAGCGGCGGACTACTACCCGCGAGCGTGCACCGGCGACAGCGCCGGCGCCCACGAGCACAGCGGCGAGACGTCGCCGCCGCGGCCGTTCAGGGCGCGAAGGCCGAGTGCGTGCTCTGCCTGCATCATCTTGTGGATCTGTGTCGTCCCCTCGTAGATGATCGGAGCGCGCGCGTTGCGGAAGTAGCGCTCGATCCCGTACTCCGCCGAATAGCCGTAGGCACCGTGCACCTGGACCGCGAGATGCGCTGCGCGGAACGCCGACTCCGTCGCATGCCATTTCGCGAGTGATGTCTCGCGCGTGTTGCGCATGCCCTGGTCCTTCATCCACGCGGCCTGCATGACGAGCAGCTTCGACGTCTCGTACCCGAGCACCATCTCGGCGATCATGTCCTGCACGAACTGGTACTTGCCGATCGCCTGACCGAATGTCTCTCGCTCGCGCGCGTACTCCGTCGAGCGCTCGAGGCAGGCGCGAATGACGCCCACTGCGCCGGCGGCGACCGTGAAGCGGCCCTGGTCGAGACCGTACATCGCAATCTCGAAGCCCTGGCCTTCCTCGCCGATCATGTTCTCCGCCGGAACTTCGACGTTCTCGAAGAAGAGCTCACCGGTGGAGCCGGCCCAGATGCCGAGCTTGTGCTCGGTGTCGGCGGTCGTGAAGCCGGGCAGGCCACGCTCGAGGACGAAGGCGGAGATCCCCTTGTGCTTCGCAGCCGGATCCGTCTTCGCGAAGACGAGTGCATGGTCGGCGACGTTCGCGTACGAGATCCAGTTCTTCGAGCCGTTGAGGACGTAGACGTCGCCCTCGCGGCGGGCGGTCGACTTCATCGCGGCCACGTCGGAGCCCGCGGCGGGCTCGGTCAGGCCGAAGCACGCGAGCTTGTCGCCGCTTGCCTGCGGAACCAGCCAGCGCTGCTTCTGCTCCTCCGACGCGTACTTCAGCAGCGCGAGCGAGTTGAGCCCGACGTGGACGGAGATCAAGGTCCGGAACGCCGCCTCGCCGCGCTCGATCTCCTCACACGCGAGCGCCTCGGAAACGAAGTCGAGCCCGGCGCCGCCGTATTCCTCGGGGATCACGATCCCGAGGATCCCGAGCTCGGCCATTCCCTCGATTGCCCCCAGGTCGAGGTGGTGGTTGATGTCGTTCTCGATCGCGTTGGGCAGGATCCGGTCGTCCACGAACCGGCGCACGGTGTCCTGAAGGAGCCGCTGCTCGTCGCTGAGCTCGAAGTCCATGACGGCCTAGTCTACGGACGCATTGGGCGTTGCCGCGGTCATCACCATGGCCACGATGTTGGGGCTGACGCCGCAGCAGAAGGCGGCCCTCGTCGTCGTCTCCGGGCTACCGGCTCCAGCGGGGGTGGCCGGTGTGATCGTGCAGAAATACGATCGCGACGCGCCCCGGCCGCGCGGCGCGTTCGTCGTCACGGACCAGGAGGGTGGGAAGGTCGAGACCTTCCCAGAGCTGCCGCCACGGTCGGCCGCCCGCGCGGTGCGGAGCAAGGCGGAGGCCTTCGACTCCGGCAGGGCGACGGGGCGCGCGCTCCGGCGCATTGGTGTCGACGTCGATCTCGCACCCGTGCTCGATCTCCCCGACGGCCCGCTCGGCTCGCGGCAGTTTCGTTCGCCGTTCTTCGGCGTCGCGTTTGCGCGCGGGCTCGCTGCGGGTGGCGCCGGTGCATGCGTCAAGCACTTCCCGGGTCTCGGCTCGCTGCCGTTTTCCACCGATGAACGGCCCTACGTCGTCGGTCGAGTGCGCGACGCGGACCTCGCGCCGTACCGTGCGGCGGTCGAGGCCGGAGTGCCGTGCGTGATGGTCGGTCACGGTGTCTATCCGACTCTCGGCCCGCGCCGGGCGGTGCTCATGCCGGCCACCTACCGCCTCCTGCGCGACCTCGGGTTCGACGGAGTTGCGATGACGGACTCGCTCGACGTCGTCCATGGTCATGCACGTGAGTGGGCGGTCGCCGCAGCCCGCGCCGGTGCGGATCTCCTTCTGTTCACGAGCGGGAAGGACGCGGCCCGTGCGATTCGCGTCCTCCTCCCGCTCGCCCGCAGCGGCGAGCTGGATGTCCACGTGGCCCGTGTCCTGCGGTTCCGGCTGGCGATTGACTGACCAGTCAGTCAAGCTACGCTGGAGGCTATGGCGACCATCGAAGAACGCACCGCCGGCGGCGTCTCGTTCGGCCTCACCGACGAGCAGAAGGCGCTGCGCGACCTGGCTCATGACTTCGCGGAGCGGGAGATCCGCCCGAAGGAACGCGAGTACGACGAGGGCTCGATCCACCCCGCGGACGTGATCGTGAAGGCGCACGGACTCGGTCTGATGAACGTCCACATTCCGGAGGCCTACGGCGGGCTGGAGCTCGGCGCGTTCGAGGGCATGCTCATCGGCGAGGAGCTCTGCTGGGGCTGCGCCGGGATCGGCACGGCAATCGCCGCCAACGGGCTCGGTCATGGGCCGGTGATCATCGCGGGGACGGAAGAGCAGAAGCGTGAATGGCTGCCGTCGCTCGTGGACGAGGTGCTGCTGACGTCGTTCGCGCTGACCGAGCCGAACGCCGGCTCCGACGTGTCGGGCATCCAGACGACGGCGGTCCGTGACGGCGACGTCTACATCATCAACGGCTCGAAGATGTTCATCACCAACGCCGGCCACGCGGCGTGGTTCACCGTCTGGGCCTCGACCGACAGGTCGCAGGGTCATCGCGGGCTGACGGCGTTCGTCGTCCCTGCGAATCTGGACGGTGTCGTCGTCGACAAGCACCTCGACAAGATGGGACAGCGCTCGACGGACACGTCATCACTTTCGTTCACCGACGTCCGCGTTCCGGCGGCGAACCGGCTCGGCGAGGAGGGCGAAGGCTTCAAGATCGCGATGAAGACGCTCGACTTCACCCGGCCCGGTACTGCGATCGGCGCAGTGGGAGTTGCGCGCGCGGCATTCGAATACGCGTCGGAATATTCAAAGGAGCGCGTCCAGTTCGGCATGCCGATCGCGATGAACCAGGGCATCAACTTCCTGATCGCCGACATGGCGACGAAGATCGAGGCGTCGCGGCTGCTCTGCTGGCAGGCGGCCTGGATGATCGACAACGGGATGCGCGCGACGCTGCAGTCCTCGTATGCGAAGCGCTTCGCCGCGGACACCTGCATGGAGGTCACGACCGACGCGGTACAGGTGTTCGGCGGCTATGGGTACATGAAGGAGTACCCGGTCGAGAAGCTGATGCGCGACGCCAAGCTGTACCAAATCTACGAGGGCACTTCGCAGATCCAGCGGCTCGTGATCGCTCGCGAGCTACTCATGCCGCGGGACTAAACGCTCAGGCGAGGGCGTCGAGAGCGAGCGCGACGGCCTGGTCGGCGGTCAGCGCCCGACCTTGCTCCCACGCCTCGGCGAAGGCGGCTTCGTCGTCGAGTTGTCCGCGGATGGCCGTGAGTGTCTCGTCGACGAACTCCGGGTCCCACGAGCGCAAGCCGTAGCCGATCTCCTCGCAGAGAGCGTCCGAGCAGGAGAGGACCTGCGCCGCCGTCACCGCTGTTCCCTTGGCCGCCAGGAGGGCGGCGAAACGGCAGACGTCGAGCGCAGTCTGAATGGGATCGCCGAGCTCGCGGTGGAGACGATGGCTCTCGTTCATCATCGAAACCGCTTCCTCGATCCGGCCATCTTGGACGGCGTGCATCGCGAGCGCACCCAAGGTAATCGCCTCGATGCGCTTGTTTGACAGCGCGCGCGCCCGACGGAGGTTCTCCTCATGCAGTGCGCGGCCGCGGTCGCGGTCGCCAAGGCCGATGACCGCCCACGCGAGGCTCCGAGTCGCAATTAGGGCGTCGTGCTCATCGCCGACCTCGCGGAAGCGTCGCGCGCTGTCGGCGTAGAGCTCCTGCGCCCGGAGCATGTCAACCGTCGCGACAGCCGAAGCGAGCGTCAGCTGGGAGTGCGCGATGCCCCGCCCATCCCCGAGCGTACGGTTCAGCGCGAGCCCCTCCTCGGCCAGAAGCTCAGCTGTCCCTCTATCCGCGGCCAGCAAGGAGGCTCCGGTGAGAGCTCTTGCGCGCGCTGCAGTCGGATGCCCGTCAGCGCGGAGCGCGGTGTCAAGACGACGCCATCCTTCGGCCAAGTGGCCCCTCATGAACCAGTACCGCGACAGGGCTCCGGTCAGTTGCAGGGCAAGCTGTGTCTCGCCTGAGGCTTCAAGCCGGTCGACTGCGGCGCGGAGATTGTCATGCTCGGCGTCCAGCCGGTCGAGCCATTCACGCCGGTAGGCGGGCAAGTGCGGTTCCGCCTCTTCGGCGAGTGCGAGGAAGTGCCCTGCGTGGCGGCGCTGCAGCTCCTCGGCCTCGCCCGACTCCTCCAGCCTCTCGGTCGCATACTCGCGGATTGTCTCCAGCATCCAGAAGCGGTCCTCCGTGTGGCGGACGAGGCTCTTGTCGACGAGTGACTGAAGGGTGTCGAGATCTGCCTCCGCGATCTCCTCCGCAGCCTCTAGCGTGCAGCCGCCGGGGAAGACAGCGAGCCGTGCGAACAGATGCCGCTCATGCTTGTTGAGGAGCTCGTAGGACCACCCGATCGTCGCGCGCAGCGTCTGCTGCCGAGGGTCGGCGTCCCGGCCTCCCTTCAGCAGGTCGAGGCGCTGCGAGAGCCGTTCGAGGATCTGCTTGGGCGAGAGCACACTCGCTCTCGCGGCGGCCAGTTCGAGCGCGAGGGGGAGGTTGTCGAGCGCCCGGCAAAGCTCGTGGACCGTTTCGTCCGGTTCCGCGCGGGCCCGACCGCAGAAGAGCTCGACCGCCTCGGGGTCGGCAAGCGGAAGGACCGGATATTCGACCTCGCCCCTCACGCGCAGTAGCTCGCGGCTCGTGACGAGCACCTTGAGATTGGGGCAGGTCTCGACGAGCAAGGCCAGCTCGGGTGCCGCCTCGACCACCTGCTCAAGGTTGTCGAGCAAGAGCAGCAGCTCGCGGTCGCCGATGTGCTTGGCGAGACCGTCCTTGGCCCCGAGCGTCTGGGCGATCGTTTCGGCGACGAGAGTCGGATCGCGCAGCGGAGCAAGGCCGACCCAGAACACGCCCGCCTTGAACTCCGGCACGAGCTCGGCCGCGGCCTCGATCGCCAGGCGTGTCTTTCCCGACCCGCCCGGACCGCTCAGTGTGAGCAGGCGGGCGCCGTCTTGCAGCAGCGCTGTGATCTCCTCTACTTCCTTCTCTCTGCCGACGAAGGAGCTCGCCGGGCGGGGCAGGTTCGTGTTCGAGATCGTCTTGAGCGGTGGGAAGCGCTCCGAGCCGAGCTGGAAGATCCCGACCGGTCCGTCGAAGTCCTTCAGGCGATGCTCTCCGAGGTCGGTCACCTCGAGGTCGGCGAGCGCGCCTGTCTCCTTCGACAGCAACACCTGGCCCCCGTGTCCGGCGCCCGCCATGCGCGCACCCTTGTGCACGTCCTCGCCGACGTACCCCTCCTCGGTCAGGTGCGGGGTGCCGGTGTGGAGACCCATGCGCACGCGGATCGGGCCCCGGGAGAGCGCGTCCCGTGCCGCTCGCGCCGCCTCGAGCGCCCCGGTCGCCGTCGGGAAGGCGACGAAGAAGGCGTCACCCTGTGTATCGACCTCGACGCCGCCGTGGGCACTGAAGGCCTCGCGCAGCACTCGCCGATGCTCCGCGAGCGCGTTCGCATAGTCAGCGGCACCAAGCTCGTGCAGCAGCCTCGTCGAGCCTTCGATGTCGGTGAAGAGGAAGGTGACGGTTCCCGAAGGAAGATCGCGCCGCACAGGCGTCATGATGAGCCAACATGGCGCTCGAGATCGACCTGTCGGGACGAGTCGCGCTCGTGACCGGCGGTTCGCGCGGGCTCGGTCGAGCCGACGCGCTGACACTTGGCCGCGCCGGTGCGGACGTCGTCATCGCGGATATCCAGATCGAGTCGGACTCCGGCGAGGAGGCGGAGGGATACGGACCGCTCGCGCAGGCGGCCCGGGCGCAGGGGCTCATCTACTCCGAGGCCACCGCGCAGGAGATCTCGGCGCTTGGCCGCCGCTCGGCCGCCGTCAAGTGCGACGTGACCGCCCGGGCCCAGGTCGAGGAGACCGTGCGGCGCGTCGTCGACGAGTTCGGCTCGGTCGACATCCTCGTCAACAACGCGGGCACGCTCGACCATGTCGGCCAGCTTCCCGACCAGGTGCCTGAGCTTTGGGAGCGGGACCTGCGCGTGAACCTGACCGGCTCCTTCAACTGCGCCCAGGCGGTCTGGCCGCACATGAAGGAACGGGGGTGGGGGCGGATCGTCAACATGGCGTCGGTCGCGGGGACGCTCGGCGGGTTTGGCCAGGCCAGCTATTCCACCACCAAGGCCGGGCTGCTCGGGCTGACGCGCACGCTCGCGCTCGAGGGCGCCCGGCATGGGATCACCTGCAACGCGATCGTGCCGGGAGTCATCGGCACAGAGGCCTTCAACTTCGGCAATGCCGCGATGAACGAGCGAATGGTGCAGCGCACGGCGATGCGTCGAGCCGGCGAGCCGCAGGAGGTGGCGAATGCGATCGCTTTCCTCTGCTCGGACCTCGCCTCGTACATCACCGGGGTCGGCCTGAACGTCAGCGGCGGCATCGAGCTCTTCACGTTCTAAGCGGGGCTGCTCCGCACATGCCGGCAAATGCCACGGCCTGGTGTCGGACACCGTGACGTGGGTGTAACGGACGTGTCCGAAGAGCAGAAAAGAACCTCCACACGCGTGGCTAGACTTCGCAACCTTGCCTGCTCGGCGCAAATACTCCCTGGTCCGGCCTCGCCCCCGGCGGCGTCGCAGGACGCGCGCCCAGCGCCGCCAGTTCTGGCAGCGAACCGTGATCCTCACGGTGTTTGGCGCCCTCGCGGGGATGGTGTTGGGCCTCGCCTTCGCGGGCTCCCCCTCGCGCCTCGCCAACGGCGTTCGGATCGCCGGCGTCGACGTGGGCGGGAGGACGCCGCATCAGGCGCGCTCCATCCTCGAGCAGCGTGCGGACGCGCTCGCGTCCGTCCCGGTGACCTTCCGGGTCGGCTCTCGCACTTGGGAGATGCAGCCCCGGCACCTCGGGATCCGCGTGGACTGGGGCGCCGCCGTCGACGCCGTGCGCCGGCAGGGCAACGGTTTCGGGCCTCTGCGCGGTTTCCGCCGGCTCGATCTGCGCTTTTTCGGAGCAGACGTCGCGCCCCCGACACAGGTCTACGACGCGGCGTTGGAGGCGAAGCTCAACGAGATCTCGGCCGCGGTCAACCTCGAGCACCGCGAGGCGTCGATCGTGCTGCGCGGGCTCCGGCCCGTAATCCTCCCGAGCCGCACAGGCCACACACTCGACCGCCACGCCGCAGCGGCCACGATTGTGCGTGCCCTGGCAAGCCTGAAGCGGGAGCCCGTCGGGCTGCCGATCCAGGTCGACCGGCCGAAGGTAACCGCGAGCGATCTCAGGGTCGTGCAGGCCGAGGTGCGCACCGCCCTTTCGGCTCATGTCCACCTGACGCTCGGCGCGACGCGCTGGAACCTGCGGCCGCCGCGCATCGCCCGCCTGCTTGAGCTTCCGGCCGACGGACGGCGTGATCTCCGGATCGGTGGCGCCGGAGCCAGCAGTTGGTTCACCGCCCTTGCGAAGCGCGTCGACAAGCGGCCGGTGGACGCCGACTGGGCAATCAGCAAGAGCGGCATTCGCGTGATCCCGGATCAGCCCGGCCACGTGCTCGACGTGCCGCGGAGCGCGAAGGCGGTGCTGAGGGCGGCGCTCGTCACCCCGCCTGAGCTCCGCTCCGCCAACCTGACCGTGGAACGCGTCGGCGCAGACCGGACGACCGCGGAGGCGCGGGACATGGACATCAAGTCCCTGGTCGCCAGCTACCAGACGTTCTACGGCGGCGAGCCGAACCGGATCCACAATGTGCAGCTCGTCTCGCACCTCGTCGACAAGCACGTCATCGCGCCCGGCGAGACGTTCTCCTTCAACGGCGCAACCGGCGCGCGCACCGAGGACAAGGGCTTCCTGGCAGCGCCGGTGATCATCAACGGCGAGCTGAAGACCGGTCTCGGCGGCGGTGTCTGCCAGGTCTCGACGACCGTGTTCAATGCGGCGTACGAGGCCGGGTTGCCGATCGTCTCGCGCACGAACCACGCGCTCTACATCAGCCACTACCCGCAGGGCCGCGACGCGACGGTCAACTACCCGGACACGGACCTGAAGTTCACGAACGACACCGACCACTGGCTCCTGCTGCGGACCTGGGTCGGCTCCTCGTCGCTCACGGTCGCGCTATACGGGACGCCGGTGGACCGCCGGGTCGTCAGCGAGACGTCGCCACTCGTCGTGACGGGCCCACCACCGGTCAAGAAGATCAAGGATCCGACGCTCTTCGTCGGCGAGACCGTGGTCGAGGAGCCCGGGTCGCCGTCCCTCAAGACGAGCAACGAGCGCAAGGTCTACGACGCCGACGGGAAGCTTCTCTTCGACACGACGTTCTACTCGTCGTACCGCGGTGAGATGAAGGTCATCCGCGTGGGCACGAAGAAGCGCCCGAAGGATCAGACCGACACGACGACCACGACGGGCACGACGACGACCACCAAGAAGAAGACGACGACGACTACGACTACGACGACGCCTCGGCCCTAGCGATCGCGTCCGCAAGAGTCTGCGGGATCCGCGTCGGGCGCAGCGTCTTCGCGTCGACGCAGGCGTGCGAAGTCCACCCGTCGGCGATCACCTCGCCGTCGCGCGTGACCTCGTAGTCGAAGCGAAATCGCGCACCGCGAACCTCTCCGACACGCGTTTGGACGCGGAGCTGGTCGTCGAAGTGGGCAGGGTGCCGGTAGCGCACGTGGGTCTCGAGCACGAACGACTCGAGGCCCTGCTCGCGGATCGCCGAATATCCGCCCGCGTACTCGGCCAGGTAGGCGACCCGCGCCACCTCGAACCAGATGAGGTAGTTGGCATTGTGCGCCACCCCCTGAGCGTCGGTCTCCGCAAAGCGGACCGTCACGTCGGTGCTGAAGCGGAATCCGCCCACGCGCGTCACTCTACGGCGGTGGCGCACACCGTTCGCGACCTGGCCGCGCTCGTCCGCGAGCGCCAACCCTGCGTCGTCCTGACCGGGGCCGGCATCTCGACCGAGAGCGGCATTCCGGACTTCCGCTCGCCGAGTGGGATCTGGGCGCAGTACGACCCGATGGAGTACGCGACGATCGACGCCTTCCGGCGGGATCCGGTGAAGGTGTGGGAGTTCTACGCGCTGCGGTTCGAGTTGCTCACCACAGCCGAGCCGAATGCGGGACACCTCGCACTCGCGGAGCTCGAGCGCCGTGGGCTCGTGGCCGCGGTCGTCACACAGAACATCGATGGACTGCACAAGCGCGCCGGGTCGCGCGACGTCGTCGAGGTGCACGGCTCGATCCGCTCGGCGAGTTGCCTCGAGTGCGGGGAGCGGGTCCCGCTCGAGGAGGTGGTCGCCGCGCTACGGGATCGGCCGGCGCCGCCGTGCCCGGGCTGTGGCGCCGTGCTCAAGCCGGACGTCGTCATGTTCGGGGAGCTGCTGCCGGCCGATGCGATCGAGCGGGCGATCGAGCTCGTCCGCCGGGCCGGCCTGCTCCTGGTCGTGGGCTCGTCGCTCGAGGTGCACCCGGTGGCCGGGCTACCCGATGAGGCCGTTTCCGCCGGCGTGGCGCTGGCGATCCTGAACCGTGGGCCGACGCCCTTCGACCATCTGGCCTCGGTCCGGATCGACGGCGCGGCCGGCGAGACGCTTGCGGAGCTGGCCGAGGCGCTTGCCTAGACGCTTGCCTAGGCTGCGGCGCGCTTGATCGTCTTCTCTTCGAGGAGCCGCTTGCAGTTCGAGCAGACCTTACGCTCGACGTGGTACGGCACTCCGGCGCGTTGCCGGATCGCATGAACGGTGATCGCGGTGTGCTTGTGCCTGCGAAGCGTCATTACGTCCTCTCAGAGTAATGAGACGTTCGGTCGTACCAAGATGTTGTCGGCAAATGTCCACCAAAACTTCACACCCTCTTTACGGCGATAACCTTGTGTCGCCGTGCGAGCCCTCGCCGCCATCCCGGCGCTCGGCCTCACCCTCCTGGTGGGCTGCGGCGGAGCCCAGAAGCGGCCTGACGTCGGCGCCGACATCAAGGCCAAGACCCGGGCCTGCACCGGGGGCTCGTTCCAGCGGCTCGGCTCGGCTCGGCTGGCGTACGCGGCGATCGTGCGCTCCCGGGCAACGGTCTCCCGCCGGCCCGGCGCGCGCGCCTTCGCCAGCTTCCGGCAGCTGAACGTCAATCGCGTCCCTACGATCTTCTCGATCCGCGGCGCGCTGGTCGATGCCAAGTGCAACCCGAGGTCGTACCTCGTCCAGATCCCCAAGCGGCCGAACGGCGTGACGGCATGGGTGCCGGCCGGGCAGGTGGATGTCGCAAAGGTCTCGACCCGGATCCTCGTCGACCTGTCGGCGAAGCGGGTCACGCTCTATAAGGACGGGAAGAAGGTCTTGAGCTCCACGGCCGCGATCGGCGCGCCGGCGACGCCGACCCCCACCGGCCACTTCTACGTCAACCAGCGCCTCATCCCGATTGACAAGGGCGGCCCGTTCGGCCCCGGCGCGGTCGGACTCTCGGCGTTCTCGAACGTCCTGACAGGCTGGACGCAGGGCGGCCCGATCGCGATCCACGGCACCAACGCCCCGTGGTCGATCGGCAAGGCCGTCTCGAACGGCTGCATCCGCATGCCGAACCCCGTCCTCAAGAAGCTGTTCGACCAGGCGCTCAACGGCACGCCGGTGGTGATCCGCTCCTAAGGGAGACGGAGCCGCGCCCAGACGCCGGCGTGGTCCGACGGCCACAGGCCGTTGAGTCGGTCGCCCGGCTCCTCACCGACGATCCCCGCCGCCACGGCCCTGAAGCCGTTCCGCAGCAGCACGTAGTCGATGCGGCTGTAGAACGGGCCGCCGACCTCGCGCAGGTCGTCGCCGTGGCAGCAGGTGAGACCGATGTCGCCCGGATGGGCCTGCGGCCACGCATCCTGGAACCCCGCGGCAAGTAGGTTCGCATGCGTCGGCGTCCCCGTCCCGTCCGCGCGCGAATTCAGATCGCCGAGCAGGACGGTCGGCAGGCTCGTGCTCGTGGGGCCGCCGGGGGCGACCAGCTCCATCCCCTGCGCCGCCTGTGACGTGTCGTTGAAGGACTCGAGGTGGGTCGTGACTACGCGGAAGGTCCGGCCACCCACCGTCGCATCGGCAGACACCCAGCCCCGCTTCGCCGTGACGAGGCCGCCGAAGAGAGGCGTCGTGGTCGCGTAGAGACCGGTGCGGACGCGCTTGATCTTGATCTTCTTGTCGATCCGCACGAGCAGGCCGTCACGGATCGTGAGCCGGATGTCCATCTTCGGGGGATCGCCGCTCGGCAGCTCCGCGTCCGTGGCATTGCCGATCGCGAGGAACCGATAGTGAAGCTTCCGGGCCGCCAGCGCCTTGCGCAACTCCTTCGCGTAGTCGAGCACGACGGTGGTCGCGGGCGTCACCGTGAAGTCGGCCGGCGTCTGCGTCCGGTAGAGCGACAGCTCTTGAAAGCCAACGAAGTCCGGCCGTGCGCTCGCGATCTCTCTTGCGATCGCGACTGCGCGGGTCGGAAAGTCGTTCGCCTGCACGTCTCCCCAGTCCTTTTCGACTGCGGTGTAGGCCTCCCCGAACGACTTCGCCTGGAGGATTGCGTCGAGGTTCGCCCCGAGATACAGATTCCGCGTCATCACCCCGAGCGTGACGGGCGAGCGCTTGGCCTCTCCGGCCGAGGCGGCCACGCACGCCAGGAGTGCGAGGAAAGCGACAGCTCCTTTCACGCGAGGAGCGTAGGCACGACGCGTCCCCATCGCAACTGGCACGATAGGGCCATGGCTAGACCCAGACAGAAGAACTTCGTGGAACGGCTCGCCGGAGCGGGCGAGGAGGCGATGCAGCGGATCGGCAGCGCACCCGGGGCGGACAAGGTGCTCGGCGCGCTCGGTTCGCTGAAGGACCGCGTCGACGAGTTGCAGAAGAGTGTCCGCACGATCGACAAGCTCGAGAAGCGGCTCGGCACGATCGAGAAGCGGCTCGAGAAGCTCGAGGGCAAGGGATCGTCGACCTCGCGCAAGACCTCTTCGGCCAAGCGCAAGACCGCGGCGCGCAAGCCCAGCAGCAGCAGCTAAGGCAGGCGTCCCGTTTCCGGTCGTACCGGTGCCAGGCACGGGTACGTGACGGTGACGCGTCTGTCACGGGATCCAGCCCGGCTTCTGAGCAGGCGGTCGCGCGCCGGCTCGTACCGGTGCCAGGCACGGGTACGAAACCGGAACGCGTCTGTCACGGGACTAGGACGGCGGAACGCGGATTCGCAGCGCGTGCGGGACGACTTCGAAGCGCGCGGGCGTTGTTCCGGGCTGTTCGCCGTCGAGCTCGATCGGGAGCGGCTCGGGTGCGTCCACGCTCACCTGCGCGCCGCGCAGCAGCTCGGCTTTCGGGTGGGGAAGATGCGTGCCGCGGAAGATCTTCGGCATCGTCATCAGCAGGTCCCGTTTCGAGATGTCGCCGATCAGGAGGACGTCGAAGATGCCGTCGTCCGGCTTGGCATCGGGTGCGATCTTCATCCCACCGCCGATGTACGGGCCGTTGGCCACGATGACGTCGTGCATCCGGGCCTGGCGCGTCTCACCATCCACCGAGACCGAGATCTCGCTGTTCCCCCAGCGCGCGAAGACGGCGAACGTCGCCCAGATGTACGAGACCTTGCCGCCAAATGCCTTGGAGGTGTCGTTGGCGCGCTGCGCGATCGCTCCGCTCATGCCAGCGCTCGCGACGTTCGCAAACAGGGACTCTCCTTCGCCGCCGGCCCAGAGTCGATAGTTCGCGCGGCCGAGGTCGATCGTGCGCGTCTTGCCCGAGAGCGCGACCTCGATGGCGCGGTCGATCTTCCGCGGCAGCCCGAGCGAGCGGGCGAAGTCCCAGCCGGTTCCGCGCGGGATCACTGCGATCTCGATGCCGTCGCATTCCGCGATGCCGTTCACAACTTCATGCACAGATCCATCACCGCCGACGACGACCAGCAGCTCGGCTCCCTCGTCTGCAGCGCGGCTCGCCAGCTCGGTCAGTTCGCCGGCCGCCCGCGAGAAGAGTGCATCCCCACTGAGGCCAGCGGCCGCAGCGCGCCGGGCGATCTCCGGCCAGCGCCTACCCGTCGAGCCGTTCGCCGACGCCGGGTTGATGAGGAAGACGGTTTTCGGCGTCGTCAGTGTTTCTCGTCGGCCGTGACTGTCGCGAGCGCCACGCGCGTCATCCGGTCGACGGCCGCGCGCAGCTCCTCGTCGGTGATGCGCGTGAACTCGCCCTCGACGATGATGTCGCTCACGGTGAGGAGGCACCCCGACTGGACGCCGCGGAGCGCACCGACCGTGAAGAGCGCCGAGGCCTCCATCTCGACGGCGAGCACGCCGCGCTTCGACCAGCGCTCGTACTGGTTCTCGTCAGGGTTGTAGAAGACGTCGCTCGAGACGATGGGCCCGACGTGCATCGACTGTCCCATCTGCTTGGCCGCGTGCACCGCTCCATGGATGAGCTCCCAGCTCGCGGTCGGGCAGTGCGGCTCGTGCCCGACGAGGTGATCCGCGGTGCGGTCGTCGGCGACCGCGGCCAGCGCGACGATCAGGTCGCCGAGCGCGTGATGAGCCTGGAGCCCTCCGCACGTGCCGACGCGCAGTAGCTTCTTCACGCCGAGCTGGATCAGCTCCTCGAAGACGATCGTCGCGCCCGGGCAGCCCATGCCGGTGCCCTGCACGGAGACCGGCTTGCCCTCGTAGGTACCCGTGTAACCGAGGAGACCGCGTTCGGAGTTCTTTTCGACCGGGTTGTCGAAATAGGTCTCGGCGATGTACTTCGCACGAAGCGGATCACCGGGAAGCAGGCAGGCCTCTGCGTACTCCCCCGGCTCGGCTCGAATGTGGATCGGCATGAGGGCGCAACCCTAACCCGTGCGACTATTGGGACAGTGAAAGGTGCGATCGAGCCCCGGCTCGAGCAGATCCTCGAGTTCTGCGCCGAGGACCCCGTGGAGCGCGTCTTCCTCGAAGACGTCGCGCGGCGGCGGCTGGGCAAGTTCAGCGCCTTCGCCGACAACGGCCGGTTGACCGCCCTCTGTCATGTCGGTGCGAACGTCGTCCCCTCCGGCGCGGATTGCGGCCGCTTCGCGCACGCCGCCTCCCGTGGCCGCGCCCGGATGATCATCGGCGACGAGCGGGCGGTCGACGAGCTCTGGGGCGACCTCGCCGGGCTGATGCCGGCGCCGCGCAACGACCGGCCGGGGCAGCCGGTGTACGCGATCTCCGAGTCACCGCCTCCGGGCGACTCGGGCCTGCGCGCGGCGACCGACAAGGACTTCCCGCTGCTGCTGCCCGCCTGCTCGGCCGCGCACGAGGAGGAGATCGGGATCGATCCGATGGCACGCGATCCCGAAGGCTTCCGCTGGCGCACGCGCTCGCAGATCGAAGAGGGGCGCTCGTGGCTCTGGGTCGAGCGGGGGACGATCCTCTTCAAGGCCGAAGCGTCGGCGTGGACACCGGCCGCGATCCAGATTCAGCAGGTATGGGTCGATACGCCGGTACGTAACAAAGGCTATGCGCAGCGCGGCATGCGCGATCTGTGCCGGCTGCTGCTGGAACGGGTGCCGACCGTTTGCCTTTTCGTCCGCCCGGAGAACGCACCGGCGATCCGCGTCTATGAAGCGGTCGGGATGCAGCGGCACGGCTCGTACCGCTCGCTGATCTTTTGATTCGTCTCCTGCGGCTCGCTTTTGGAGTGTGGTTGCTCCACTGGGCAGCTCAGCAGTTCGCCTCGTATGTCACAAGGCATCGCCCCGCACCCGAACGGGTGATGAAGCCTCACCCGTAGCCGCCGAAGAAGGAAGCGTGAAGCCCCGCATCACTGCGGCTGCGGGACTGGCTGTGGCACTGGTCGCTGCGAGTTCTTCGGTCCTCCTTATGGGTGGGAACGGCAACGCTGCTGTCAGCCACACCTGCTCGGCGACCGACCGGCAATTCCTGGGCGCCGCCCAGCTGAACATGGCCGCGCTCGGGACGCTCTCGCAGGACTACCTGCAGGGCGATGCAAAAGCGGACGACGTGATCGAGCAGACGGACTCCGCTGTCACGAGCCTGCTCAACACGAATCCGAGCGATCCCTCGCTGTCGAAGACGCAGAAGATCCTGCGCGCGATGTTCCTCGAGTACGGCCGTGCAATCCGGGCCGACAAGCATCACCGCGATCCGGGTCAGTACATCTACCGGGCCTACGGTCTCGCGAACTTCGCACACGACGTCCTGTCGCAGGCGGAGCCGGCACTCGCCAAGCGCGGGTGCGACGTTTCCCCGCTGCTCTAACTACTTCAGGAACTCGACGGCGTCGTCGACGACGCGGAGCTGGAAGAAGCGTTCCCTCAGATCGGGGTGCGGCTCGAGCAGCTGGTCGAGCTCTGCCAACGCGCTTTCGACCTCGGCATCCGGGCCGTCGATCAGCGTCTCGACGGAA